>Ga0315902_10002438_pt1 | contig 28949 bp, 28 predicted proteins | sample LakEriMetagenome_9_FD_203523 | JGI IMG/M metagenome (GOLD analysis project Ga0315902, IMG submission 203523) | Freshwater fungal communities from buoy surface, Lake Erie, Ohio, United States - Buoy 12 MA117 | ecosystem: Environmental > Aquatic > Freshwater > Lake > Lake biofilm | place: USA...
TTCCTTATATCATTTACGTTAATTTGATCATGTAAATGAAGAACAACCAGTCATTGAAATTATACATCATCGCCGGAGAAGCATCTGGAGATTTACATGGGTCAAACCTCATTAAAGCCATACTGAAAGAAGCTCCCAATGTTGATATTCGGTGCTGGGGTGGTGATAAAATGAAAGAGGCTGGAGGAAATGTTGTGAAGCACATTCGTGAGTTAGCCTTTATGGGTTTCATTGAAGTATTAATGAACCTTAAAACAATTCTTGGAAACATTAAATGGTGCAAAAAGGATATTGAAGAGTTTGTACCCGATGCTTTGGTTTTAATTGATTATCCAGGTTTTAATTTGCGAATAGCGGAATGGGCGCATAAAAAAGGAATAAAGGTCTACTATTATATATCACCGCAAGTTTGGGCTTGGAAACAATCTAGAGTGCACAAGATTAAACGGTGCGTTGACAAAATGTATGTGATTTTACCTTTTGAAAAGGATTTTTACAAAAAGTTTGAATTTGAAACAGAATTCGTTGGTCACCCTCTTTTGGATGCTATAGAACAATACAATGATTTAAATTCTGCTGCTGGATTTAGAAAAGCATTTCAATTGGACAACCGACCAATTATTGCAATTGTACCTGGAAGTCGAAAACAAGAAGTTTCGGTAAAATTACCAATCATGCTAAATGCAGTGAAAGAGTTTACAGATTATCAGATTATTGTTGCCGGTGCACCCTCCTTAGATGATTCATTTTATGAGCAATTCATCCATAAAGATACCAAGCTGGTTTCTGGGAAAACGTATGATTTGTTATCAAATTCGGAAGTTGCGATTGTAACTTCTGGCACAGCGACTTTAGAAACGGCAATGCTTGGCATTCCAGAAGTTGTTTGTTACAAAGGTTCCCCCATTTCTTATCGAATCGCGAAAGCCTTGATAAAAATTCGTTTTATTTCATTGGTGAACCTAATCATGGATCGCGAAGTAGTGAAGGAATTAATTCAACATGAATGCAATGCTGAGCAAATAAAGTCAGAACTCAAAAAAATTATTGTTGGTGGTGCTGCCCGCGAACAAATGCTTGCTGATTACAGGTTGCTGATTGAAAATTTAGGAAAAGGCGGTGCGAGCAAAAAAGTTGCACAATCCTTGTTGAAAACTATTCACGATTGAAGGAAATCTCCTTTTTCGGCATTGTAATTTTGTTTTGTGAAGATATCATTCGCACTCATTATCATTTTAACTGCTTTTGCGTCGCAGGCGCAGCAAATTCGCATTGGATTATTTCGCGATAACAATGTTCAACGAATTTCATTCTCATACAATGATGGGAGCTATTCTATCTTTGGTGATACAACAGATTTTGGGTCAATCCTACCAAATGAATTTATTGAAATAAGCTGGCTAAGAAAGGGGAGTGTAATTCTGCGCAAAGGAACAGTTGAACTTGGAACCTTTAATCGCGTTTTTATAGTTCAGAATCAAACGAATACATCAATTGTTTTAAGTCCTAAGTCACCTTCCTTAAAGCAACGTAAATACAAAGATGATTTTGAGGTGACTGCAGCAACTAAAGGTTTGACAATTGTGAATCTGGCTGATATGGATAATTACCTTGCTGGAGTAGTTGAGTCGGAGGGTGGAAGCAACCGAAATCAGGAATATTATAAAGTGCAGGCTTTAATGAGTCGAACGTATGCGTTGAAATATTTAGGTAAACACAAAAAGGAAGGTTTTGATTTGTGTGATCGCGTACATTGTCAGGCATACCACAATATGGTGCGATTAAGTCCTGAAATAGACACGGCAGTCCATGCTACACATAATATTGTTATGCAGGAACAGAATGGAAATCTGATTGATGCCTATTTTCATGCTAATTGCGGAGGTCAGACATGTGAACCACATTTCATATGGAACGAAGAGATCGACTATCTTACAACGTTTAAGGATACTTTTTGTGTTTATACGAAGCAAGCCACATGGGAAAAAAGGATTGATCAGAAAGAATGGATTGATTTTTTAGTGAATAAATATGGTTACCCTATATTTGATAGTCTCTGTGCGTCGATGGTTTGTAAATTTGATCAGCCAGAGAGACTTGCTTTCTACTTACATCCGATGTTTGGAATTCCACTCAGAGATTTAAGAGATCATTTCGATTTAAAATCTACATTTTTTAGCTGTTACCCTGAAGGAGAGCAAGTCGTTCTTAAGGGTCGAGGGTTCGGACATGGTGTTGGATTGTGTCAAGAAGGAGCAATGAAAATGGCTAAACTTGGATATAGTTACGACCAAATTGCTAAATACTATTTTCCGAACATCAAATTAGTGGATTATTTCCATGAACGATGCGATCAACAAATTCCGGTAAACTTTTAAATTATTCTTCGGAAATTACAAAAATATCTTCATTCTTCATTTTGAAGAATTTCTTTTCTCTTGCAAAACTTTCAAGTGCTGACGTGTGTCTCAATTCTCTAAAAAGAGTTCTTGTCGAATCTAATTTTTTTTTGACATCGTCTCTTGTCGCCTCTAAGCGGTATAGTTTTCTTTTTTGGTTGACGATGGTGAAGATGTCTATATCATCAAGAAACAAGATATAAACGACAAATAATACACTTGCCATTGCGAATTTATTTTTGAAAAACTTCGCATATTTATTCATGATTCAAAAATAAGCTAGTATTGAAATGATTTAATCCATTCGATGCAATAGTTTTGAGTAGCCATCTGTTAAAAATGAAAAAAGCCCTTCAAAGGGCTTTTAATTAGTTGACTATTGCATCATATTTTTCTTTGAAGTCAGGATCACTTTCAAACCATTGAGCCACTTTGTTCATGGTTTCCTTGGCTTTCTCGACTTGTTTGGAAGATACATAGCATTCTGCAGCTTCCATAACTCCAAGTTTCAACAATGTTTTATCTGCTTCAGTCCAATCATCCAAAGATGTTATTTTTTTAAGCAGTGTTTCTGCTTCTTTCCATAGTGTGTTAGCACCACCTTTGTCTGCATTTCTATATTTTGCAGCACCATCCATGTATTTTGCTCCAATTGGATTTGCTGTTATTTTGTAGTATTTGATTACCCAACCTGCAGCTTTGTTGTAATCTTTAGCAGCTAAATCATTGCTAATCATTTCTACCATTGAATTCTGAAATTGACCAATGAATTCCATGTGTGCACTTAATAATTCAATGCTGTCCTTCGCTACTTTCATTCCTTTAGCCAAAGCGCCAATAGCATCTTTGTAAGCATTCTTATATTTTTCTTCAGCAGTACCGGATTGTGAAATTTTAAAAAGTCCTTTTGCAAGGTAAACATATGGTATCGGATCTTTTTTTAGTTCTTCCTTCAATGTGTAATTTTCGGAAGATTTGACTAATTTTTCATAATTCGCATCCGCAAAGAGGATTTTTAAATCGTCATAACCAGGAGGCTGGGCTTTAAGCGTTAATGAAACGAATAGCAATAACAGTGGTCCAAATAATTTTTTCATTTTCTAATTTTTCGCAGGATTTCAATTTTCATGCCGAAAGTACTAAAGAAATCAAAAGTCTCCAATACTATTCATCTAGTTGTTTATTATTCAACACTTTTAATGAGCAATTGAAGGATTTCTTGAGCTGCTTTAGAAATTTTTGTACCTGGACCAAAAACACCAAAAACACCGCTTTTATATAGGAAATCATAATCTTGCTGAGGAATGACTCCACCGCCAATTACCATTATGTCTTCTCTATTCAAATTTTTCAATTCCTCAATTACCTGAGGTACTAAGGTTTTGTGTCCAGCCGCTAAGGAGGATACTCCTAAAATATGTACGTCATTTTCTACGGCTTGTTTCGCAGCTTCTGCAGGTGTTTGAAAGAGTGGACCAATGTCAACATCAAAACCAATATCAGCAAACGATGTTGCTATCACTTTTGCACCTCTGTCATGCCCATCTTGACCCATTTTGGCAATCATGATCCTTGGTCTTCTTCCCTCTAATTTGGCGAACTTATCACAAAGTTCCTTCGCTGTAATAAAATCTTGATCCTTCATAGCTTCGTGCGAATATACTCCAGAAATTGAACGTATTGTTGCTTGGTATCTGCCAAAGGATTTTTCCATGGCATCTGAAATTTCTCCTAAAGTTGCTCTTTCGCGTGCACATTGGATTGCTAATTCTAAAAGATTTCCTTCGCCCGAAGCAGCAGCATCTTCCAGTGTTTTCAATGCTTTTTCAACAGCTGGTTTATTTCGATTGGCCTTTAATTCGTGGAGACGATTTATCTGAGCTTCCCGCACTTTTGTGTTGTCAACTTCAAGAATATCAATAGATTGTTCTTCTGATTTGTCAAGTTCATAACGGTTGACACCAACGATAATATCTTTGCCAGAATCAATTCGTGCTTGTTTTCTCGCAGCGGCTTCTTCAATTCTCATCTTTGGTAGCCCTGTTTCAATGGCTTTTGCCATTCCACCAAGTTCTTCGACTTCTTGAATGAGTGTCCATGCTTCGTTGACAAGCTCTTCTGTAAGTTTTTCGATGTAATAACTTCCGCCTGTCGGATCAATAAATGAAGTGATTCCTATTTCATTTTGCAAGTAGATCTGCGTATTACGTGCAATCCGAGCTGAGAAATCTGTCGGCAATGCTATGGCTTCATCAAGTGCATTTGTATGCAATGATTGCGTTCCACCAAGTGCTGCAGCTAACGCTTCAATGCATGTTCGAGCTACATTGTTAAAAGGATCTTGCTCTGTTAAACTCCAACCAGAGGTTTGGCAATGCGTTCTAAGAGCGAGAGATTTTGAATTTTTTGGTTCGAATTGGTTGACCAATTTGGACCAGATTAATCTTCCTGCGCGCATTTTAGCAATTTCCATATGATGGTTCATGCCAATTGCCCAAAAGAAACTCAATCGCGGAGCAAATTCATCAATACTCATACCTGCTTTTAAACCTGCTCTTAGGTATTCTAGGCCGTCAGCTAGTGTGTAGGCTAATTCAATAGAAGCCGTAGCGCCTGCTTCTTGCATGTGATAACCTGAAATAGAGATAGAATTGAATTTCGGCATATTCTTCGATGTGAAATCAAAAATGTCCGAAATAATGCGCATTGATGGAGAAGGAGGGTAGATATAAGTATTGCGAACCATAAATTCCTTCAGGATATCATTTTGAATTGTACCTGATAATTTTGACATTGGAACACCTTGTTCTTCAGCTGCAACGATGTAAAATGCCATGATTGGAATAACTGCTCCGTTCATCGTCATCGAGACAGACATTTCATCAAGTGGAATTTGATCGAAAAGGATTTTCATGTCTAGAACGGAATCAATAGCTACACCAGCCTTTCCAACATCTCCTACAACGCGTTCATGATCCGAATCATAGCCACGGTGCGTTGCAAGGTCAAATGCAACTGATAAGCCTTTTTGTCCTGCAGCCAAGTTTCGTCTATAAAATGCATTTGATTCTTCAGCAGTCGAAAATCCTGCATATTGACGAATGGTCCAAGGTCGTATTGCATACATCGAAGAGTAGGGGCCTCGTAAATATGGTGCCATTCCTGAAACATACCCTATATGCTCAATCTGTTCATTAGAGGAGCTGTCATAAAAGGATTTTAGCTCAATTTTCTCCGCGGTTTCTCTTGTAACAGTAGGGATACTTTTCCTTTTTTCCTCAGAGGATGTCTTGAATGTATCTGTAAATAGTGCTCGTTTCATCCTCGTTTAATTAATTCTCGTTCGATAATCAGTTCTGGAATACCCAAATAGCTTTTGTTTTCAGTGTAGCTATTCGATTCTTTAACTGGATTAGGGTATTTGTTAATACCAATCAGCATTTTTTCGTTTTTTTCGTAGAGAGAAATTCGCTTTTTTGCCGTTTCGTTAACAATTTCTTGAATATATGATTCAGAAGTAATGGTCGCCATGCCTCCAAATGATTCAATTTTCTTGAAGAGTTCCCATCCCTTGTTATTCAATTCGATCGTTAGTTCTTCAATGGTATAGCTTCCGCCTAAAGGATCAATAACAGCATCCAAGTAGCTTTCTTCCTTTAAAACCAACGAAATGTTTAAAGCCATTCTTTGGGCCAGTGCGCTTGCTCCATTGGCTGAAATTAAGTCATACGGATAGATTACTAATCCTTCAATTCCTCCGCAAATTGCAGAAAGCCCTTCCGTTGTTTGACGTAGTAAATTTGTATAAGGATCCTCAATAGATTTATTAAGAGCAATGGTATGTGCTGTTATTCTGCAATTGTATGAGCAGTTATGGACAGGGTTGTAACTACCAATTATTTGCGACCAAAGCGTTTTTATTGATCTGAATTTTGCAATTTCTACAAAGTAATTTGAACCAATTCCCATCGAAAAATGAATACATGCGGCTGCCTGATCGATGTTCAACCCACTTTTCATTAATCTATAAATTAATTCATGTCCTGTAGCCGCAGCAAAACCTATTTCCTGAAATGCATTAGCTCCGCATCCAAGCAAACGAAAACTATTGATACTGAAAACGGCAGATTGCTTTTTAAGTAGATGTGCCGTAATTGTTTCAAATAGTTGGGTGTCCATTGAAATTGGGTCAACATTTATCAATACGTTGAGGGGTATTTCTCCTTGAAAATAATTAACAATTCCATTCCATTGCATGGTGTTTTCAAGGATGATTTGAGTTGAAATAAATTCTAAACCTATGTTGTTCAATAAAATATTGAAATTTATTTCGTCTTTATTAGAAAGATCCAATACAATCAAATCGCAGCCTTTCATTAAAATTTGAAGCATTTTTTGATTGTCCTCTAGCTCGTTTTCTACTTTGAGGTAATAACCGTTTGACCAATTGTTGGATTCCGTTTTTAATCCTCTAGTAAATGGCAATTGACCAGGCTGTAATTCATTTTTTTTCGAATTGTCGCCATGAGCATAAGAATTCAATGAAATTTCTTCAACTTCGTCAATTGTTTTTAGCTTCCCAAAATCTTCTTCAGTAAGGTCTTTTTTTAAACGCTCCTCCCATTGTTCAAAAGATGGGATCGGAAATACTGTTTTTAATTCAATCATTATGTAAGGTTGAAGTAAATTATCTCTCAAAGATACAATTGTATGGCTTTGTATAATGAGCCATTTAAAGGAAATTCTTTAAAAATAAATAGCAAATTGTCGTAAAAATGAAAAATCCAAGAATGAGACCATTCAGAGAATGTAAACCTTTTCTTTTGGAATAAAAATAATTAAAAACACTTAAAAAAGTTCCGAGGCAGATTGACAGTAGAATTAACATTTTGATTTTTTTGGCATGTATTTTGAAAAAATCTTCTTAAATTTCTAAAAATAAAACTATGAAAGCAATGAACAAATTAATGATTTCAGGAGTATTTGCTCTATTATCTTTCGCATCAGTTGCACAGGACCAAGAAAAATTGAAACAAACGGAACCTGTAAAAGGTAACATAGCGCAGCCAGCTACACCAGTTGGGCAGAAAGCTGAAGAGAAGCCAATGATTCATGAAGAATCTAAAGCAACTACTAAATCCGATCAGCCGGCTAAGCCAAGTATGGAAATGCAGAAGTCAGCGATAAATAAGCAAGCTAAAAGATCAATTCCTGAAAAAATGGAAAAATCAGATCCACCAAAACAAAAGTAAAAAAGAGGCGAAAGCCTCTTTTTTTTTATATTTCAAACTGTTGAAAATGGTGTGTGAAATGTTTGGAGTGCAATCTGCACCATTGATCAAAGTTTAAAGGTCCATAAAGCGGATGTGCAGTTGTTTTTTCTGGGTTTTCATCAAAAAACGCTTCAAAGTCTATCCACTCTAATAAAAACTCATCAATTGCTAACTCTATTTCTTCATGTCGTAGAGGAGTGTCTTTTTTTACAAAAGAAACTTCGAAATTTTTGGGCATTTCTTTTTCAGAATTCAGAAATTGAATCATTCTTTCAATTTTTTCTTCCTCAACTTCTGTTGGCAACTGAATCTTACCTGATGATAATTTCAATGAATCAGAAAGGTGCTCAACCATTCTTTGGGCACTCATTGATCCCCATTTCGGTGCACTATTTTCTGTTAATTTGTCCAACCGTTGGATCATTTCTGAAATGTCTAATGATATAAATTCCATAGTTTAATTATTTCCACGAATAATGTTTAGGCTACCCGGTATTACTTGCACATTTAATTCTTCTCTTACGTCAAATGGTTCTCCATCGTAATGCGCAATTCTTTCTGATAATCGAATGCGTGCCTTCTCAAAAGAAATGACTTCAGCGAATCGCGATTTATGCGATGTACGTTTGAAAAATCGGTACACAACTCCTGGGGCATGCCAGAAAGAAAATGGTTTTAAAATACAAAGCTCAATTTTTCCATCAGTAATATCTGAGGTAGGGGAAACAACAAATCCATTTCCGAATTCAGAAGCATTTGCTACAGTGCATAAAACAACAGGCATTGATTTGATTTCGCCATTTACATCCACAGATACATTAACCGGATTGTAATGCATAAATTCTTTGGTAACCAATTTTACGTAACTCCAAAAACCTCTTTTGTGGTATTTGTCAAATTTTTTGGCAATAACGGCATCAAAGCCATAGCCACCTATGCCAAGAAAAGGTTTGTCATTTACGACAACTGTATCCATTCGCAAAAAGCTGTCCTTGTTGATACATTTCACGGCTTCTACAAGGTCCATAGAGATACCAAGGTGACGCGCTAAACCATTTCCAGATCCACAGGGTAAAATTGCTAATTTCGTTTGTGTTCCGATAAGTGCAGTTCCAACTTCATGAACTGAACCATCACCACCAACAGCGCAAACAATATCTATTCCCGCTAAACTTGCTTCATAAGCAATTTCTTTGGCATGTTTTCGGTATTCTGTAATTGCTATGTCGTATTCGAATTTCGAATGATCGAGATGAGATTGAATGATATCAGGTAAATCGCCTTTTTTTCCTACTCCGGAAATTGGGTTGATGATAAATCGGATCTTTTGCTTCATTCTACTGCTGTTTTGTTTCGAATCAGATCTCGATTGTATCGCTGAATAATGGCTTTCACGCATCGCTCAGAGTACCTTCCAAATTTTGGCAAGAGACCAAGCGAATCGATTGCTGATTCTTTTCGAACTGGTAGACAGTACAAATTTCGTGCCTTTTCATTCGTTATTGAGCTTATATAGTGTTCAACGAAGTGGTAGTAAGTTCCTTCTAGGTAGGTAATCGCTTGCCTTTTTTGTTTCGTGAAAGCAGAGAAACCATAGGAATAGAAGTTTGTATTAATGTTTAGTAAATCTAGTGTGGTAGGCAATATGTCTAGCTGTTGAAATATTATTTTTTGACGCTTTTTTCCCAATTTTCCGCTTGGATGATAGAATACGATTGGAATTCGATACATCATTCTTCTGTCGCTATAAAAAGGGTCGTTTGTAGCAGGAGTATGATCTGCAACGAGCACAAAAAGTGTATTCTTATACCATTTTTGTTTTTTCGCTTCATCAAAGAATTTTTTTAATGCATAATCACCGTAATTTATTGATGCGCAAATTGGATGCGGTCCTTTTTTGGCTTTGTTTCTATAATGGGGTGGTATATAATAAGGGTGGTGCGAAGACAAGGTAAAAAGAGTCCCAAAAAATGGAGTTTTTAACTTAGACAATTGACGAGCTGTCCACGGGTTGAAGTATTCGTCAAGAATTCCCCATGTTTTATCAAAATGCTTATCATTGTTGTACTCAAATCGACCAAAATACTGATCAAAGCCTGCTTGCGCTGCAAAACCATTGAAACGCATTGATCCATTTGTTGCTCCATGATAGAAAGCCGTAGAATAACCATTTTCTCTAAGTATATCTGCTAGTGATCTTATCTTATTGTTGCCGTAAGGTGATGAAATATATGGGTTGTCCATCAGGCTTGGAATTGAAGCTATGATAGAAGGGACGGCTTCAATGGATTTTTTGCCATTTGCAATGCCATATTCAAAGGTCCATGATTCTGCTATGAGTGAATCGAAAAAAGGTGTGTAGGATACACCGTTGTTAAAAGCTCCAACCCATTCGTTACCAAAACTTTCTAGAATTATTATTACGAGATTCGTTTTATTCGGTAAAATATGCTGCGGTTGACTTGTTTGCTCGGGATTGAAGAGTTGATTGGCTCTTTCTTCACTGAAATAATGTTTTTCTTCTAATGTTTCATGACCATATGATTTGATCATTGTAAATGGTGTGTTAAGAACAAGTGCTGTATTTTCTGGGGCACTGAATTGCGCCGCTTCGATTATTCCTATAGGTTTTAACTGAAATCCGCCACGTGCAATAATCACAAACAATGGTAGAATTATTAAAAAATTGAAACTAATGCTTTGCCATTTTTGAGGAGTAAAGTCTTTTTTAGTTGATTTTTTATACAGCCACTCTGCAGCAACCACTAATATCACTAGAAGTAGAATTAGTATCCAAAAATTAACGATAAAGGTTGTGACGAGTTGCGCAAAATCATCTCCAGCGCCTAAAATGGCGAATAGATCTGCGGTAGAACGTTTACTTGTGTATTTGAAATATTCAAAATCCATCAAGTTGAGCGCAACAAGAAGTGTATTTGTAATATGAAATAATATTTTCAATACAAACTCCTGAATTTTAAGGCTTTTTTTTCCGTTTATTGGTAAAAAATGAAGCAGTATGAATGGAGAAAAAAAGAGTGAAATTGTAATAGCATCGAACCAGCTTCCGTAGATGAAATCTAATATTCCAGCGTTGGTAAAATGATCTAGGTTGTAGAAATAGAAAAGTATGCGTGTCAGCGATAAAAAAAGAAACGGAATACTCAAACGCTTCAAAAGAATAAGGGTTTGAGTGAACAATGTCATACGGTTTTTTATCAGTTGTTCAAAGTTAAGCAAATTCGATCAAATCTTTCTTTCATGAATTCGTTTCAAAAAAAAATCCCACCTAAGTGGGATTTTAAGATGCTATTTGATTTGGTCTGCTTTCTGCCTTGCAGTTGACATTATTTGATCGGCTTTTTGATTTCCTTCTTTTTCAATTTTTAGAGCTTTTTCTTCAGCCTCTTTTTTCAATTTATCACCTGAAATCTGCGCTGCTTTTTGTTTTAAAGGGTTGGATCCGGCTTGCTGCATAAGCGCATCAGCCTGTTTTTTTGCTTCAGCTCGAACAACATCGGCTGCTTTTTTGGCTTCAGCTTTTACTTTGTCAGCTTGTTTTTGGGCATCGTCCAAAATCTCTTGTTTTTTTGCGTTTAAGTCTTCCTTCACTTCGTTGACTTTGTCTTTGACAATGGCCGTTACGGTGTCTTTAACAGTTTCTTTAAGATTGTCAATGAGTTGGTCTTTCAGATTTCCAGTGGCTTCAAGAAGTGCTTCTTTGAAATTGTTGGTAACTTTTGGATCTGTTACGGTACCACCCATACCAACTTTTACTGGTAAAACATCAGGAATTGATTTCATATCCAATTTTGGAGCCAATGAATTCAGTTTTGAGATGGCTTGTTCAACTGCTTTGATCATCGCTGCTGGAATTTCTTCCTTCGGAATCATCATTTTGAGATCGTAGTTGATTTTTTGATCAAATGTCGTAAAGCCAGCAATGTTTGTCTTGATTTTGCCCATTTGTACATCAAAAGGCTTAACTGTTACTTTACCATCTGAAAATTGGAATTTGGCACTTATGTCTTTTAATGTCTGCGAAGATAATTTGGATATGTTCAGCGCTTCGCCCATTTTTTCCATAGGTTTAAAACCTGAGATTGTCAAAGTATTAGTAGTAAGATCCCCCAATCCACTTAATGATGCCAAAACAGGTTCAAGGTTAGCTGTCAAATCTGATTTCATTTCAAAATTTGAGCTGATCTTACCTTTTGCATATTTTGCAATAGGAGCTAATTTCTCGATTGTCACAAAGTTATCTGCCAATTGTTTGACATCAATGTCTTTGAGTGAATAAGCAAAATCAACTTTCGGTTTAGTGTGATCTTTTGTACTGTAACTACCTTTTAATCCAATCGTTCCTCCCATGGTATTCATGGTTAAGTCATCCAATGATGCAACTTCTTCTTTCAGACGAACATTTCCTTTGACATTTTTTATGTCCATACCATTGTACCGGAGGTTGCCAATTGAAGTATTTAAAGCAAAGTCCAAATTGTCAGGTATAAGTGTTGGTTCCGAACTTGTTGTTTCTGCTGCAGTTGATGTTGTTTCAGCCGTCGTTTCTGAGCTTGGAACTAGATTCATTAGTTCATCAAGATCTAAATTGTTACTGGTAAATGAGAAATTTCCTTTTAAAAGTTCGTTACGGAAAATATATCCCATGTAGTTATCAATTGTACCGGCCATTGCAAAATCTGATTTCCCGCTTTTAGCATTTAATTTTTCAAGAGATAGATTTTTTGGAGAAAAGCGGAAAAGCATATTGTTGATTGCTACTTGATCATTCAGTCCAGCAGACTTATAAATCATATTCATGAGTTCCAACGTACCTTCAGCTTTGAAAGCTTCATAGTCTCCTTTGTCAAGTGAACTCATTCGACCATTTAAATCAATATTTGCATTCAATTTCCCAGTATAGGATTCTCCTTCGCCCATTGGAATTACTTTTTTCAATGTCGCCAGATCCATTTTTGCAACAATTTTAGAGACAAGAAGTGGGTCTGTCATTGGATTGCGCATTTTAAGGTTTGCATCGATCGTATTTCCAACAAAGTCAGCATGAAATTTGTCTACATCAATTGTCATTTTATCCATGTCTTCACCACCGGCAAATTTGGAACCTGCTGCAACAATTATATTACTAATGGTACCTGGTAGATCAGGATATTTTATGGATGCTTTGTCTACATTGAGTTTGAAATCCCATCCGGGCATGTTTTTATCATCCATTATTCCTTTTACATAACCTCCTAAAGCTAAGTTTCCTTTTGTTACCATACTTTCATATCCTGACTGGTAAAAGGTTGGAATCAACGATAAAAACTCCTTAAAAGTCGCTTTGGATGCGTTCAATTTCAAATCCATGTTGTCTTGTTTCTCCAACATTTCATAGAAACCATCAATGGAAAATGTCAAAGCATTCAGCTTAAATTCATTTTCTTTTAATGTGAATTTGGAAGTTTTATCCGTGAATTCCATTAGTAGATTCACAATTGCATTTGTTTTAACTTTCGTTAGATAGGAAATCCCATCCATATTGTATGTTAATTCATCCATGCTGGTTGTCGTCTCAAAGTCAATTACATCAGCAGTTAAATCTCCAGTACCTACGTGATCAAGATTCTTAATTTCTGCAAACATATCGGAAGACTGGTCGTCGTATTTGATATTTGCTTTTGAAATACTGTATTCCTTTAAAGACAGTTTGAAATTCGAAGGTTCTTCTTGTTGCTCGGGAGTTTTGACTGAATCCGGCTTGACAATGTCGTAATTCGCCGTTCCATCAGCAAGAATCCGAACATCAAAATGCGGTTCTTCTAAATGTATTCTTTCAATTTCTACTTGATCACCAGATACCACACTCCAAAATCCCACATTGGCAACAAATTGTTTGATATTGGCGAGTTCCACATCTTTGAATTTTCCGACACCTACAAGTTTTGTATCGTTTAGTTCGATTGTCATATTCGGGAATGAACTGATAAAAGTCAGGTCAAAATCACCCATCGATAGTTTTGCATTGAGCGAATTGTTGACTTCGTCGATAACCATGTTTTTGATTTCATCCTTGAAGAAAATTGGGACTAAAATAAGACCAATTAGTGCTATAAGGAATCCAATCCCAGACCATTTTAGAATGCGTCGTACAATGCTTTTCTTTTTTATTTCTTTCTCACTCATGGCTTCAGGATTGTTATTTTACGATATTTGCTGTTCTATCACAGAGTCGTAAAAGTAACGAAAAAATGAAATTTTTATTTTTCAATTCAATTCTTTTTCTCCTTGCATTCAATAGTCATGCACAAATCGAAATTGGTGGTGATGAAAACACACAAAAAAAGGAAGCCAAAGATTCTAAAATTAAAGAACCAAAGTCAATAAATGTAATTGAATCAACAAAGGTGTTTGTTTTGTCTAATTGGTCTAGAACGAATCGTTTTTTAGCGCCTAATGGGGTGCTTTTTGGTGATTCACTGGGCACAAGAAAAGATGAAACATACTTGGATAAATGGTCGTTCAGCATTGGGATTCAGAACCCAATTAGTGAACATGTTTTTTGGGATGGCGGCTTGGCATTCATGCGCAATGGTGAAAGCTATTCTTATGCCGATCCATTATCCGATTCAACCTATTCCTATCAAACCAATTACAGTTATTTCGGAATGCCAGTAAGAATCAATGTTGTTGTGGGTAAATTGGTGCGTTTTTATGCCGGAGTAGGACTCGTTCCTCAAATGTTTATGGGGTATCGGCAAGATCGTTATTGGTCTACAAATTCCAATACTACAGGAAACGAGAAATTTACAAGCAAGAGCGGTTACAATAGTTTCGTATTGAGTGGTATTGGTAATGTTGGTGTGATGATCGATTTTCAGAATGGATGGCATCTTTTGGTTTCACCTGAATTGCGATGGCAGCTGAATTCTTCCATGCTCAAACAGGACTCATATATCCACAAAGCAAGATCTTATGGAGTAAGTTTCGGCTTAGTAAGGAATCTTTGATTGTGAAATCAATATGGTATATTGGTTATTTATGAATAGCTGTGCACTCGAAAAATTAGTTAGTAGATGAAAATAAATGAATTGACTTCTTACCTCGAAGAATTGATTCCATTGTCAAGTCAAGAGAGTTATGATAATTGTGGATTACTGATTGGAAATTCAAACACTGAGATTAAAAACGTTTTGGTCACTTTAGATTGCACGGAGGAGGTTGTTCAAGAAGCAGTTGACAAGGGTTGTAATTTGATTGTTGCGCATCATCCAATCATTTTTAAAGGACTAAAGGCTTTAACGGGTTCTAATTATATAGAGAGAACGGTATTGGCTTGCATAAAGAATGACATTGCACTATACGCCATTCATACCAATCTTGACAATTTCCAATTTGGAGTAAATAAAGAAATTGCTGCAAGGTTAGGATTGAAGAATCTGCGTATTTTGGAACCTAAATCAGATGTGCTTTACAAATTAATAGTCTTTGTTCCAGAGACACATCATGAACAGTTGAGTAGGGCTATTTTTGCTGCAGGTGCTGGGTCTATTGGAAACTATCATGAGTGTCAGTTTGTTTCTGAAGGCACTGGAACGTTTAAGCCAAAAGAAGGCGCAAATCCGTTCAGTGGTGAACTTGGTGAGGTCAGTAAAGCCAAGGAGTTGAAGGCGGAGTTTTTAGTCTCTTCGCACCGTTTAAGAAAAGTAATCAAAGCGATGAACGATTCGCATCCCTATGAAGAAGTTGCTCACGATATAATTCAATTAAAAAATGTGAATCAAAATGAAGGAAGCGGAATGATTGGTGAGTTGGAAATTCCGATGGATGAATCAGCCCTTTTAAAAAAAATAAAATCGACTTTTCATTGCGGCATAATTAGGCATACTAGGTTGCTGAATAAACCAATTAAAACGGTTGCTTTGTGCGGAGGGTCAGGAAGTTTTTTACTCAAAAAAGCCATTGCTGAGCAAGCAGATGTTTTTATTACCGCAGACTTTAAATATCACGAGTTTTTCGATGCGGAAGAACGAATTTTAATCGCCGATATTGGACATTACGAAAGCGAACAATTTACTTCAAATTTACTTGCTGCTATTTTGAAGGAAAAATTTACTACATTTGCGGTTCATTTAACGGGGGTAAATACAAATCCAATAAATTATTTTTAACTCATGGCAGGAACTGCAACGAAGAAAGAGGTGACGGTAGCTGAAAAACTAGATGCACTGTTTGAATTGCAAAAGATTGATTCTGAAATAGATAGAATCCGAACAATCAGAGGTGAATTACCACTCGAAGTACAGGACTTAGAGGATGAGTTGGAAGGATTGGAAACGCGCATCAACAAGATTCAAGAGGAGACAAAAGAACTTGAGAACGAGGTGCTTGATCGCAAAAATGCGACAAAAGATTCTGAAACGGCTATTGCAAAATACAAAGAGCAACAAAACAACGTTCGTAACAACAGAGAGTACGAGTCGCTTGCGAAAGAGATTGAGTTCCAGGAGTTGGAAATCAAATTGCATGAAAAGAAAAGTAAAGAAGCGAAATTTAAAATCGATAGCAAAAAAGAATTGCTTACCGAGGCAAAAGAACGCTTTGAATTCCGTCAAGCTGACTTGAAAACGAAGAAAGCTGAATTGGATGAAATCGTTGGAGAAACTCAGAAAGAAGAAGAGGATTTATTGAAAAAATCTGAGGCTGCTAAAAAGAAAATAGACGATCGTTTGGTTTTCGCATACAATCGTTTAAGAGACAATGCTAAGAACGGTTTGGCTGTAGTTGTTGTTGATCGTGATGCGTGTGGTGGTTGTTTTAACAAAATTCCGCCTCAACGTCAATTAGATATCACTTCTAAGAAGAAGGTGATCGTTTGCGAACATTGTGGACGAGTTTTAGTTCCTTCTGAAGAGGCATAATATTAGTTGCGGATTCGTCTGTACAACAATTGAAAGGGTGGAGCTAATCTGCCCTTTTTTGTGAATAAAAGTAGCGTCACTGAAATGAAATTTAAAGATTACAATATATCGTCACTCATTAAGGAGCAATTGGATGAAATGGGATTTACGAAGCCTACTGATATTCAATTTAAAGCGATCAAGCACATTCTTGATGGAGAAGATGTGATGGCGGTGGCTCAAACAGGTACTGGAAAGACAGCAGCCTTTGCGATACCCGTGATTGATATGTTGGAACGTAAAAACCGCAAGGGTTACAAAGGAATTCGTTGTGTCGTTATGGTTCCTACACGTGAATTAGCAAAACAAATTTCATTGGTATTTCAGCAAATAGGGAAACGGACAAGCGTAAAAACCTTTGGACTTTTTGGTGGTGTTGAGCAAGAACAACAAATTCGTACCATTAACAATGGTCTCGATGTATTGGTTACCACTCCAGGAAGAATGTTTGATTTAATTAGTCAAGGGTTTTTGGATTTATCAAAACTGGATTTTTTAGTGCTTGATGAGGCTGATTTGATGCTTGATTTAGGGTTCAATAAGGATATTCAAGATGTTTTAAAGCACATACCGCAGCGAAGACAAACATTGTTTTTTACGGCTACAATTAGTAAGAAGATTAAAAATTTAGCTTATAGTGTGGTGCGAAATGCAATTCGAATTCAGATTTCCCCAAAAAATCCTGTTGCAAAGAATATTGACCATGCTGTAGCATTCATTGAAATGGATGATAAGCGTTTCTTTCTTGAGAACATCTTAAAGGAGTATGAAGAAAAGAATTTTATAGTTTTTGCGAGGACTAAAGTTCGAGTAGAGCGTACTGTTGCAGCAATGGAGCGGGTTGGCGTGAAAACAGAAGCATTGCACGGAGGGATAGATCAAAAGGAGCGCTTTGCTATATTGGATCGTTTTCGTTCAGGCGCGAACCGGGTACTGGTGACTACAGATGTTGCTGCGAGAGGAATAGACATTCCAACGATGGATTATGTCATCAATTACGATTTGCCTGAAGATCCTGAAAACTATGTGCACAGATGTGGTAGAACGGGCAGAGGTAATAGGCGTGGTCAAGCATTGTCTTTTTGCAGTTCTGGTGAGCGTGAATTATTAGCAAATATTGAGGAGTATACAGGAGAGGAAATCGAGCAGTATGAAATCCATGAGGATGATTACAAAGAAATCTTGAATGATATTGATGATCCTACCTATAATTGGAAGAAGCTGCTGGATCAAGCCAATAAAGAGGATGGTAAGGAAGAAGAATGGTGATGCACTATTTATAAAAATTAGAAAACCATCTAATTTTGTGAAGATTTCGAAATGCGCTCATCGTAAATAGGATTAATAAAACGTTTATTGTTAGCGCAAGTAACAGACCATTCCAGCCCATTTTCCAGATAAGAAGTGGAGGAAGAATTATCAGATTAACAAGGCTTACAAAGAAATTGATGTACACCACGATATTTTCTACTGTTCTTGTTGAAGTGTTCTTTTCATAGGCTAAACCTCCACGATAGAAAGCGATAAGTCGCGTTTTTATTTCAGTTCGATGGTTTGTTTTTATACTGTATTCCTTTGATAATAAAAGGCTTCTGATAATGCCACTTGTGTCATTAAGTTGGCCTGTCTGATCAAAAAAAAGTTTCAAATAAGAATAAGCTTCGTTTATTTTTACAATTTGTTTGCCAGCCTCTGAATCTCTATTTCTGTCTGGATGCCAAATTTTAGATTGTTTTAAATAAGCTTTTCTAATTCGTTTGTAGTTAGTCGTAGGGGCAATGCACAGCGTCTTAAAGCTTGAAACAATAAGTTCTCTATTGATTTGCTGCGTCATTCGTTAAATGTGAATCAAAGAATATTTACTTCCCTTTCCAATGTTACTCCAAATTTCAATTGAATATCGTCAATTATAGCAGTGGATAGATCGTAAATTTGTTGACCCGTTGCGCCACCATAATTAACTAATACAAGCGCTTGAAGTTTGTGAACACCATAATTGTCCAACGTTCTCCCTTTCCACCCTGCTTGCTCTATGAGCCATCCTGCAGCTAATTTGCGCTTTCCTATTTCTGCAGGATAATTGGGTGCATCTGGATATGTTTTTAGTATTTCGTCGACTATTGATTGATCCACCACAGGGTTTTTGAAGAAGCTTCCTGCGTTTCCAATTTCTTTGGGATTAGGAAGTTTTGATGAACGTATTGAAATTACGGCATTACTAACATCCCGTATGCTAGGATTTGAGATGTTCATTTTAGAAAGTTCACTTTCAATCGCTCCGTAACTTGTATTTATTGAAGGATTTTTGGAAAGTTTAAACGAAACAGAGATAATTATATATCGACCCTTTAATTTTCGTTTGAAAACACTTTCTCGGTAGCCAAATTCGCACGATTCAGCATTGAAGGTATGTATTTCACCTGTTTCTAAATGGTAAGCATCAAGCGAGTGGAAAACATCTTTGATTTCAACACCATAAGCACCAATATTTTGCATTGGACTAGCGCCAACACTTCCGGGTATCAAACTTAGGTTTTCAAGTCCTGCGAAACCTTTGTCAATGCAATTCAAAACGAATTCATGCCACACTTCACCAGCACCTGATTTAACTATGACTGAGGTGGTGTCTTCAGACGTAATTTCAAATCCTTTGATTTCATTGCGGAGCACCAAACCATTAAAATCCTTCGTAAACAAAACATTGCTACCGCCTCCGAGGATGAGTAATTCTTGGTTGTTTAGATTGTTGAGTTGATCTTTTAGCTCTTGAGTACTAGAAAAGCGCGCAAATTTGGCAGCTTTAGCGCTTATTCCAAAGGTGTTGAATGGTTTTAGATCGACTGTTTGTGTTGTCATAAAGCAAAAGTATAAATATTTCCTTCGTTTATTAAATGATCAATCATTCAAACGATAGAATCATAGCAGATCTTTTCGCTATTTTTGTTACATGTTATCGCGCAAAATATCCCTTGAACAAGCAAATTCTTTTAATAGAAATACGTTAATGGAACAACTCGGTATTGAGTGTGTTGAAATCGGTGATGATTTTGTGGTGGCTACCATGCCAGTGGATCATCGAACGCATCAGCCAATGGGATTGTTACATGGTGGCGCAAGTGCTGCGCTTATTGAAAGTATTGGTTCTATGGGTTCAACGCTTTTGTTGGATTTAACGAAAGAATATCCTGTTGGTTTAGAAGTAAATGCAAACCATGTTGGTTCTGTAAAAAGTGGAAGTGTTAAAGCAATTGGTAAAATTGTGCATGCCGGAAGGAAGACTCATCTGTGGCAGGTAGATATTTTTGATCAAGCTACAAATAAACTTGTATGTACGGGAAGATTAACAGTGATGATTCTTCAGCGATAATTTGAAATCGTTCTTAAAATATCGGTTTCCGGGTCAGTCTATTGTAGAGAAAGTAGGTTCGTTTGTCCGAATTGAGAATTTTGAAATCGCAAATGGATTTATTGTAAGTGATTTTCTCGGCGAAAACCTTTATCAATATTCAGAAAGTGAGTCATCAATTGCCTTCGAATATGAAGTTGTAAAACCTGTTTCCATTCAGAAAGATGAATATCTAAAGATGGGGTATTGCGTTTTGGGAGCATTGCAAAATAATGAAGTAGAAAAAGTTGTTTTTTCCCGGGTAAAAACAGTTCAATTGTCTTCTTTTGATTTAATAGAAGCTTTTAAATTACTTGAGAAAAAGTATCCATCGGCATTTGTGTACTGTTTTCAGGATCCAATTCTTGGCACATGGCTAGGTGCTTCACCTGAAAAGCTATTGACAGTTGAAAATAATCAAGCAAGGACCGTTTCGCTAGCAGGTACGCGCGAAAAATCAAGTAGTGTCCCCTGGTCACAAAAAGAATACAGGGAGCAAGAAATTGTGACTGAATATATTTCAAAAGAGTTAAATTCATTGGGATTAAGTTGTATATATACAGGTTTGCCAATTGAAGAGTTTGCAGGCCCATTGAAGCATTTAAAGACAGAAATCTCCTTTGAATTGCAAAATAAAAGTGTTGCTGAGGTTTTAGGTAAACTTCATCCAACTCCAGCGGTTTGTGGTACGCCGAAAAACAAAGCAATTAAGGTGATTCAGGATACAGAAGCTCACAATCGCGAATTGTATGCCGGTGTAATAGGTTATTTAAACAAAAATGCTGCATGTCTCTATGTGAATTTACGCTGCAGTAAATGGTTTGGTAATGAAGGTTTTTTATTTGTTGGTGGTGGTTACACGAAAGATTCTATTCTTGAAAATGAATGGAATGAAACAGAAAATAAAAGCAAAACCTTGCTCAACGTGCTTCAAACAATTAGATTTGATCAATGATATCATCGGATAAAAATGCAGTTAGCCTTTTTGTAGATCAATGCGTGGCTCACGGAATGCTGCAGGTGGTTTGTTCTCCAGGTTCAAGAAATGCACCATTAGTTATTGCATTTGATGAACATCCCGATGTCATTTGTAGGGTAATCCATGATGAGCGCAGTGCTGCATTTTTTGCATTGGGAATGGCACAACAATTAGGTCATCCAGTAGGTATAGTTTGTACATCTGGTTCTGCGGCATTAAATTATTATCCTGCCATTGCTGAGGCATTTTATCAGTGCGTTCCACTTGTTGTTATTACCGCAGACCGACCGCAGGAATGGGTGGATCAAGGAGATGGTCAAACAATTAGGCAACAGAATGTATTTCAATCACACATCCGATATTCAGTAAATCTTTCAGAAAAATATTCATTACCTACCGAGAAATGGTATTTGGAGCGAGAAACTTCTATTGCCTTTAATGAAGGAAATGGAAATTGGAAGGGGCCGATACATTTTAATGTTTCTTTAAATGAGCCACTTTACAATAAGGTAGATTACGCCTCAAGTTCGCCAAGGTTGATTCGTTCTGTTCATGGTGCTTTTAATTTTTCATCAAAGGACAGAGAATTGATTCAAGACAGTATGTTGTTTGAGCGAAAGTTGCTGATTGTCGGTCAAATGGATCACGACCCAGCATTTGTGAAAGAATTGATAGCATTTGCTAATGATAGTTCTGTCGCTGTTTTAGTTGAAAACACTTCAAATGCTGTTGATGTATCGTTTGTGCATTGCATCGATCGTACATTGAATAGGATGAAGGAGGAAGAATTGGAGGCATATCGCCCAGAATTGTTAATCACTGTTGGAGGGGCAGTTGTATCCAAGAGGATCAAGGCTTTTCTTAGGAAAAATCCTCCGAAGCAGCACTGGCGAGTAGGTCATGAATTCCCATATATGGATACCTATCAATCACTTTCGCATACATTTATAACTGATTCCTTTTCATTCTTTAAAAACCTTAATGAATTGGATTATCCTCGATCAAAATCGAATTACGGTTCCAAATGGAGGCAATTGGATCTTTTGTCAAAATATAAGATAGAAGCCTTTTTTCGAGATGCAGCTTATTCAGATGTTTCTGTATTTTATGCATTGTTAGATTATTTGCCAGAACCTTCTCATTTACACATGGCGAATAGTTCTGTAGTGCGCTATTGCCAATTATTTGATCCAATTAAAGGGGTGCGTTATTGGTCGAATAGGGGAACTAGCGGTATTGACGGGAGCACAAGTACTGCTGTCGGGGCTTCAAATGCTTCTCCGAATGAATTGCATGTTTTGATTACAGGGGATGTATCCTTTTTCTACGATAGCAATGGCTTGTGGAATAAGTATTTATCACCTTATTTGCGTATTATCTTAATAAATAATGGAGGCGGGGGCATATTTAGGATTATTCCTGGACCAGATAAATCTGAACAATTGGAGGCCTTTTTTGAGGCACGACATAATTATACTGCGGAAGGCATTGCTTCCACTTTTGGTTTGGATTATTTGCGCGCTGAATCAATTGATGAAATTGAAAGTCAAATGCTTTCGTTTTACGAGAAGAAGGAGAGTGGTCGTGCAAAATTGCTAGAGATTTTTACGCCGACAGAAAGTAATAGCGAAATTTTGGAAGAATTCTTCCAGTTTTTGAAAGCATAAACATCCGAAATTCCTTACTTTTACAACAAAAAATTACTGTGGAATTTTTTGAAGCGATACTTACCGTTCAAGGCCTTACTTATTTTCTTATTCTTTCTCTCCTAGAGATTGTACTTGGCATAGATAACATCATTTTCATCTCAATTATTACCGATAAGTTATCCTTAAAAGATCAGCGAAAAGCTCGAAATTTCGGTTTGTCAATGGCACTTATTGTGCGATTATTATTGTTAGCCGGAGTTGCTTGGATTATGCAATTTACAGAACCTCTTTTTCCAAATATCCAAATCGAACTTTTGAAAAAGTTCAATGTTCAAAGTCTTGTTTTGTTGCTTGGGGGCTTATTTTTGATCTACAAGAGTACAGTAGAGATGCATAGTTCTATTGCTGGTGATCATATTGAAGGAGGGAAGGAAAAGGGTACTTTGAGAAGTGTTATTATGCAAATTATCTTAATCGACGTTGTGTTTAGCTTTGATTCCATCATAACAGCAATTGGAATGACGAATGATTTGCAAAAGGATACAGGTCACAATCCTATGATTATCATTTATAGTGCAGTTGTTGTGTCTATGATTGTGATGATGCTTTTTGCTAGGCCAATTTCAGATTTTATCAATGCGCGTCCGACTATCAAAATGATTGCATTAGGATTTTTGGTAACTATTGGTGTAATTTTAGTTGCAGAGGCTTTTGATCAACATGTGCCTAAAGGGTATGTTTATTTTGCTATGGTTTATTCCTTGATAGTCGAATTCTTGAATATTCGAATGCGTAAAAACAAAGGGTATAAATCATGACAGAGTCGGAGGCCAAGGTGTTTTTAAGTCACCAAGATGCCGAAAGTTTAAATGATGCCTACGAACTTATTTTATTTGATTACAAGCAGTTTTTCATAACAAAACCGATAGTGCCAAAAGTTTTTCTTGCGCGAATCGAAAAATTACAGAAAGTTGTTTTAGCGGCAGAATTTCTGGGTATTAACGAAAAAAAATCAATTCATATTTCTGAATTTAGCTTAAGTCAAACTGATGTTATTCGCGAATGGGTGGCGCAATTTGAAAAGTTAAAAAATGAGTGGAAAAAGGAGTTGTCTGGCTGTACAGGTTTGCTTGCTGTTTGCAATAGTGTGAATCACTTTTTAATTCATTTTAAGGATTTCACATCAAAATGGCCTGATTTTCCTGATTTGAATGTAGAAGTTAAACTCTCATTAGAACCAGATCCAATGATGCTATTGGAAGAGATACGGCGATTGAATGAAATAGGAATTATTACTTTTACAGACTTGTTGAACGACAAGTCGACAGTTACTGAATTTGTAAAAAAAGAATCGCTTAGGTTGAATGGTTTGAATCAAATGTTTTAAAATGGATCCTGTTTTAGAAAAATTGAAGATACAGCTTGAGTTACAGGAGTGGCCAGATGTTTACATGTTTAAATTCATTGTTCCAAATGAATCTGACAAAGTTGCTCAAGTGACATCTTTGTTTAACGAAAGTGCTGATTTAGTAATGCATCCATCGCGAACAGGGAAATACATAAGCGTTAGCGCTAAAGAATTAATGTTGGATGTTGATTCAATTTTAGAAAAATACATCAAAGCCGCCAAAATCGGAGGACTAATCTCGTTATAATATGTTGTTACTTGGTATTTCAATTCCAAAAATTTTAATTGGTATTCTGTGTGTTTCGCTTGCCGTCATGGTGGTTATAATTGCATATCGGAAATTGTTGGGTTATTTGGGGAAGGGTGGGATCGCCCCTAAAGATTATTGTGTTCTTTACAGTGTTGAGAATAATCCTGCGAAGGGTGAAGTTGAAATCTATTTCACCACTGAATTCGAAAAGAAGGTGACCATTGAGCTCTTAAATGAAGATTTGACTGTGAATAGAGTTTTAAAAGAATTAGATGCTAAGAATGGCGGGTACATTGTTCGTTTTCAATCAGAAGAGCTGCCAAATGGTAATTATTTTTATTGTTTAAATACTGATAATCAGAAAACAATGAAAAGATTAACAATTCAAAATTAAATAACTGACATATTGTCATCGAAAAAACATTGGCAAAGAAGTTGACCAAGTGTAAAATGAATTAATTTTGCATCGCCTGGTGGCGCTTATTTAAACAAAGAAGATTATGGCTTTAGAAATTACAGATCAAAACTTCGAAGAAGTTGTATTGAAATCAGATAAACCAGTAGTAGTTGATTTTTGGGCAGAATGGTGTGGTCCGTGCCGCATGATTGGTCCGGTAATCGAAGAAATGTATGCTGAATACGAGGGGAAAGCGCTTATTGGTAAAGTAAACGTAGACAATAACCCAGGTGTTTCCGCTCAGTTTGGAGTGCGCAACATTCCTACTATTTTGTTTATTAAAAATGGTGAGGTTGCAGATAAATCGGTTGGTGCTGTGCCAAAAGCTCAGTTGACAGCTAAATTAGATGCTATTCTTTAAGAAATAAAAGAATTTATAACGGGCCGCTCCATATTCAGGGCGGCTCTTTTTTTGAATAAGAGTCACTAATAATTAAAATCATGGAATCATTTGTCAGGAGGTTGAAGTATTATGGGATCGGATTTGGTTTCGGATTGCTTTTTGTCTTTTTCTTTTTTCAAAACCGTGGATGTTCTTGGTTGCCATCGAATCGTGTTAAAAATAGTATAATGGAGCGCTTGATCGTCATTCCGGATGCACAAATGGAGGCGTTGAAAGCAAGTGGTTATAGCAAAAAAGATGTTGTAGAATTATTGAATGACGGTGATGTTGATTTTTCAGAAAGTCGCAAACAAACCAACCCGAAAGTGTACCTGATACAAAAAGAAATGAAGAACGGAAAACAATTGGATCTTTTCTTTACTTTACCAAATGAGAGCTTTTTGTCTGAGGTTCATTTTTCAGAAAAGAAGGCAGCTACGGTTAAGAATACGAAAGTCGGAAAAGGAGTCATTGCATTTTTTCCAAAAGATGATGACCTTGTGTTTTTGGATTCAACAGAATTGTTGACGTGCCAAAAATCGGCTCTTAAAATTGCGAACCCTCGAGAGGTATTGAGGCACATAAAAAAGTCTGGACAAATCAATTTCGCGAAAACAAATTATGCATCAAAGCCCAAAGTGGAGCAATATATCGAATTCAAGGATAAGCAGGGGCGGTTAATCGGATGTCAATCGGTTTGGTACAAGAATAAAATCGATGTTATATCGTTTGATTTGCCATTTAAATCTGATTGTCGCTGAGTATTCAACCAACGATGTTGATAAAAGAAACGTCATTCTGGGATTAAAAGAGGGATGTTTTTTTAATTTTGAACAATGGAATTTTCGGCTGAGCAAATAGCAGGTATCCTTAACGGTGAAATAGCGGGTAATCCGGATGTTAAAGTATCTGGATTAGCAAAAATTGAAGAGGGACAGTCGGGTGCTCTTTCTTTCCTTTCAAACCCTAAGTATGAAGAACACATTTACGTTACCGAGTCAAGCATCTGCATCGTAAATAAAACCTTTGTTCCTTCCAAAGCTTTGCCAAATTCGTTGACACTTGTTAAGGTAGATGATGCCTATGCTTGTTTTGCCAAATTGCTTGAAGTTTATTCTCAAATGAACAAGAAGCAACCGAAAATTGAACAACCATCATTTGTAGCCGAGTCTGCTAAATTCGCTGAGGGTTTGTATCTTGGAGCGTTTGCCTATATTGGTGATAATGCTAAAATTGGGAAGAATGTCAGTATTTATCCCAATGCATACATCGGTGAAAATGTGGAGATAGGAGATGGATCAATCATTCACCCGGGTGCAAGTGTTTATGCAGATTGCAAGATTGGAAAGAATTGCATTATCCATGCCGGAGTCATTATTGGGGCTGATGGTTTTGGTTTTGCTCCTGATGAAAATGGAGTTTTTTCAAAAGTTCCTCAAATTGGCAATGTAATCGTTGAAGATGATGTGGAAATTGGTTCAAATTCTACAATTGATCGTGCAACAATGGGTTCAACTATCATTCGTAAGGGTGCCAAGATTGATAACTTATGTCAGATTGCACACAATGTAGAAATTGGAAATCATTCAGCCTTGGCTGCGCAAGTAGGGGTAGCAGGTTCGGCAAAATTAGGTAAGCATGTAATGGTGGGTGGACAAGCTGGAATAAGCGGTCACTTGCACATTGCAGATGGCACTAAGATTGTTGCACAATCAGGTATTCCATCCAGTGTGAAAAAAGCAGATACTTTAATGGGGTCTCCAGGAATACCGCTGGATGACTTTAAAAAATCTTATTTCGGGTTCCGAAAACTGCCATTCATTCTGAATAAAATCCAGGAATTGGATAAAAAAATCAAAGAACTAACCAAAAAAGAATAAGCTGCATGGCTGAAAAGCAAAGAACACTCAAGGCTGCCATTAAACTACAAGGCATTGGACTTCATACAGGTGAAAAAGTCAATTTAGAGATCTGTCCTGCACCGGATAACCATGGATACAAATTTCAGCGGACTGATTTAGAGGGTGAACCAATAATTAAAGCGGATGCAGATCTAGTTGTAGCAACGGATAGAGGTACAACTCTAGAGTTTAAAGGAGCACGAGTATATACTACCGAGCACGTTTTAGCCGCTTTGTATGGCTGTCAAGTGGACAATGCATTGATTAAGTTGGATGGGCCTGAAGTTCCAATAATGGATGGAAGTTCATTGTTGTTTGTGAAAGCAATTGAGGAAGTCGGATACCAAGATCAAGAAGCTGAGCGCGATTATTTTATTCTGACTGAAAATATTCCGTGGGAAGATACCGATAAAGGGATTGAATTTTTGGCTGTTCCTGATTCTAACTATCGCATTACCGTTATGGTTGACTATAAGTCACCTGTATTGGGTACGCAGCACGCTTCTATGTATAATATAAGTGAGTTCAATACGGAGATTGCTCCTTGCAGAACATTTGTATTTTTAAGAGAACTTGAGTTTTTGGCTACAAACAACCTTATTAAAGGAGGTGATTTAGACAATGCCATCGTTTTGGTTGATCGGGAGGATGTGTCAAAAGAGGAATTAAGTCGTTTAGCGAAATTACTTGGCAAGGAGAATCTGAATATTTCTGTTGATGGTATTGGTGTTTTGAATAGCACCAAACTTCAATTTGAAAATGAACCAGCTAGACATAAATTATTGGACATAGTTGGAGATCTTGCATTAGTGGGTAGACCAATTAAAGCACATATTTTAGGTGCGCGACCGGGTCATTCAGGAAATGTTCGATTTGCAAAAGTTCTGAAAGAACAGATCAAAAAGCAAGAAAAAGAAGGAAGGAAGTTCGATTTAACGAAAGAGCCGCTTTACAATATTAACGACATCGAAAGAATGTTGCCTCATCGTTTTCCATTTTTAATGGTTGACAAGATCATGGAAATACATGAGGAGTCGATTATTGGGGTGAAAAATGTGACCATGAATGAGCCTATATTTACAGGTCATTTCCCTGGTAATCCCGTGTTCCCTGGAGTGCTTCAAATTGAAGCAATGGCGCAGGTTGGTGGAATTTTTGCTTTAAGTAAAGTAGATGAACCACACCTTTATTCGACTTACTTTATGAAGATTGATAAAGTGAAGTTTAAGCAGAAAGTCTTGCCTGGAGATACGCTTGTTTTTGAATTATTTTTACTTTCACCAATTCGCCGCGGTCTCGTAGAGATGGGAGGAAGAGCGTATGTAAATGGTAAAGTCGTGATGGAAGCAGAAATGCTTGCTCAGGTAATTAAAGATAAAGTATAGGTATGATAAGTAATTTGGCACACGTTTCATCAGGCGCCACCATCGGTGATGGTGCAATTGTTGAACCATTTTCTACTATTTATGATGATGTAGTAATTGGTGCCAGAACAAAAATCCATCCTAACGTTACCATCTATCCAGGTACCAGAATCGGAGAAGATTGTGAGATTTTTCCAGGGGCTGTAATCGGCGTTATTCCGCAAGATTTAAAATTTGAAGGAGAATACACCACTGTCGAGATTGGAAATAACACCAAGATTCGCGAATGTGTTACGATTCATAGAGGTACAAAAGATAAGTGGAAGACATCTATCGGAGATAACTGTTTGTTGATGACTTACGTGCACGTCGCTCATGACTGTCAGATTGGCAACAATGTTATTCTTGCTAGTTATGTCGGGCTTTCTGGTCATGTTTTAATTGATGATTTTGCAATATTAGAAGGAAAGGTTGCTGCACAACAATTTGCACGCATTGGTGCGCATACGTTCATTGGAGGCGCATCCCTTATTCGTAAAGAT
>Ga0315902_10002441_pt1 | contig 28933 bp, 28 predicted proteins | sample LakEriMetagenome_9_FD_203523 | JGI IMG/M metagenome (GOLD analysis project Ga0315902, IMG submission 203523) | Freshwater fungal communities from buoy surface, Lake Erie, Ohio, United States - Buoy 12 MA117 | ecosystem: Environmental > Aquatic > Freshwater > Lake > Lake biofilm | place: USA...
ATACATAATAGAATAGGTGTCTCTTAATTTAAAAATTAGATCATCTAGTCCTTCTAATGTGGTAAATGTAGCGAATAACTTATTGTTCAAGTTGTCAAGTATTAGATTTTCTTCAGTGTCATAACTGCATCTATACATATTATCTGTTTTATTAAAAATCATAATTGTGTCCTATTTTTGTTTTAATGCTTAATTTATATTTATCAAATACTTGTTTAATATCTTCAGTTAAGTTTTCATTCTCATCCATATCAAATAAAAACGCATCATAAGTATAAAGTACTAATTTGGTATTTTTACCTTTTAATATTTTCAATATATCCCATATTATTTTAACATTATTTGATGTTTCTAGATTTTGTAACACATAGTTAAATAATTTGTTGGAATTAACGTTTTCTAGTTTGGATTTATGAAATATATGACCTGATACAGGACAATTAATATAACCAACAGTTTGGTACTGATTCCACAACTTATCTATATAGTCTTGTACCTGTTCAAAGTAATCCCAAAACTTATATTTATCCATTATGCCTCCATAGAGTTGACGAAACATTAGCTCTTTAGCCTCCTTTATTCCAACTTTAGCTACTTTAGCAAACTCAGCGTATATTTGCTCTGGGTGGGTGGGATAGGATATGAGTTGAGCAGCTAAAGTAGGGTGATAGGCACTAATATCTATCTCGAGAAAATGATTGTTACGAGGAACAAATGATTTACGAGACCCATTATCTTTACCTAAAGCGGCAAAATTTATACTATTAAAAGCGTTTGATGGTCTACCTGTTGTAGTGTGTAAATTATAACTGGTATATATTCTGGAGTTATTAATAGAGAACGAATCATTGGGTAATTCAAAATGTTTGTCAAAGTATTTTCTATTAATGTTAATTCCATTATTTTCAATAGCATAAAATACCTTAGATATTTTAGAGTAGAATTTATTTTGTTCATAACAGTATTCTTTATATTGTTTATAAATATTCTCACATTTTTCATAATGTTTAACCACAGGTATTAATCTATTTATATCTAACTTACTTGGATGGTTAGTATAAAAAAATGTATGAGCGTTAGTATTAACTTCACGAAACTCAGGAGCATTAAAAGATATGTCAACTAAGTTATTAAGGGTAAAATAATATAAGAAATTCTTTTGATCAGTTGTATAAACTGTTTTATAAGTTTTAAATAAAGCAAGAATATGAGACTTGTCAATAGACATTGTCTCACTATGGTCAATGCAGATAATAAAACCTTTGCGACCTTTAACCGGACGAATATAAACTAGTGATACTTTATTTAGTTTAGGATGTACTAAATCATGAAATGGAATTACTTCAACAAATATCTCATCATATCCTTTATTGTAAAATTGCTTTAACTGAGATGTATTTTCTAATAACCAAAACATTCTTATAACCTTTATTTACTAGAAATATAAAGGTATGACAATGTAAAGCCAAATTAAAATAAAAAAGGCTTGGTTTCCCAAGCCTTGAATATATTTTATTATTTTGTTAAATTAATTCAGCATCTACATTTACCCAGTAGAAGTAACTTAAATCTACAATCTTACCTACCTTAGCAAAACCAGTTGTATTTGTTGGTTCAACATTAGTAATCTTAACTTTGATCCCAGGTTCTGCTGACTTCATAGATGGGTACCCTTTTAATTGACCTTGTTTTCTGGTTGACTTCATAGTAGGAATAACACCTAATATTGTTCCTTGAAACTCACCTGGGATAGAAATTGTTTTTCCTTTAATTTGATTACCTACCTCTATCATTGAAGCAAAAGTCATCTCATCTGCCATTCTTACAGCTTCTGTATGAGCAGCCATCATAATTTGATCAACTGTAAGTTCTAATGCATTTGCTCTTGGAGTATTTCTTTTTTCAGCTACGGTGTTTCGTATTTCTTCACGAATTAGTTGTCTTAATTGTTGGGTTTTCATTATTTTAACATTTAATTTATTATGGAGTGTTATTATCCTACTTTTTTAAACATTATACCTTCTTGATATTGAGGAATACCTGTTACTTGACCAAGTTCATTTTTAATTATCCATCCTGGTATTCTGTTAGGTTCTACTTTACCAGCAAACATGAAATTTCCTTTTAACATGGTAGCTTTTTCAATAACACCAGGAACAAATTTCCTAGCCATTTTATCCATTACTTCAACTTTATCACCAGGTTTAACAGTTGGACTTGATGATTGTACTTTATCAAACCATTCTTCAGCATCCATTAAGTATTCCTGATGTTCTTCATAATCTTCAGGATTATCTTGTTCATACTCATCTTTTACCATATCCATGACAGTTTCTCTATCCCATCCTGGGTTGGCATTAACCATATCTTGATAGAATGTATTTTCAGTTAGCGCAGTTTTGTATTCACTTTCAGTGATTAAACCAGCTAATCTTTGCATTCTGGCAAATTGTTCATTTAGTAGTTTCATTATTTTGCTAATTTATTATAAATATATAAAAAAAAGTGGGAATATCAAATTACTTATAAAATTTGGTATAATCGTCTCGTAAGTATAAATTGAACTTAGTTAATGAAAGATTCTTCATTGTTAAATCAACTATATTATTATTAGTTTTAGCTACCTGTAGTTTATTACCTGTTATTTGCCATGGTATATTGAATGCAAAATAGTCATACCATACCCATTTAGAGTCTTTATTTAATATAGCCTCATATGTTTCTTTACTAACCTCAATATACAACAATTCATTTGTTTTTTTAACAAAATATCTTCTAAATTCACCTATTTGATAGTCTTGTTGAGTTGGTTGAGGTTGATAGTAGGTTGGAACTAATAATGCTTTTAAACTATCTATTTGTTTAAAATTATTATAAATTTTATTAGATGAAATATTATTATATGAAACTATATTTTGGTTAGAAACTAATAAAGAATCAGTAACTGTAATTTTCTTTAATTCAACTACAGTAATATCATCTGGAGTTCTACCAGTATAAAATTTATTATTAGACGTTTGCCAATAATAACCAATATATTCTTGATTAGTAGTTACTAACGCAAATTCTTTACCGTTAGTATATTTATTTGTTATTATTTGAGATTTAGGATAATACATAATTACCAAACATAAATACCTGAATTTATCTTATTTAGTATATCATTAGCATATCCTATACGTTTAGGAACACCTGAACTTCCACTTCGTTCATAATATTTGTCAAAAGTATAAGCCGCGCCTTGTGATGTAGTTTGTTTTTTTAGTTCTTTAAGTGCGTTTTTCTCTGTTGAGCTTAATTCAACCCAAATAAATGCTAATTGAGTTAGATATTTTGTATAATTTGGATTTCTAAGTAATTTTGTTTTTCTATCTCCTAACCATTGGGCTATACCTATTGCTCCTATACTATTAACTCTTAATGGCTCAAGTCCAGATTCTAATAATAAATTACCTATTATACCAGCTACTTGAGGAGCTGTTAATCCTTTACCTTTAAAGTATTGTATAGCAGTTTGTATTTCATTTCTTTTATTAAATGAATCTGTATTTAAAGCTGAGGCGACACTTAAGACTCTTAATTCTGGGTTATTTAGAGGTGGTAAAGTTGAGGATAATTTAGCTTGAGTAGTAGTTTTAGGTAAAGATAATGATTCAATTTGAGTTATCCATTTATTATCTTGAATTACATGGTTAATTGAAGTAACTATAAATTCTAAAGACTCAGGATAATTACTTGGTAAATAATCATTATTAACAGTAAACTTTTGATACACTTTCATACCTGATAGTCCGTCTATAGTTAATGATAGATTAAAAGGTATAAATCCACTTCTGTTTGAGGCTACATTTGGGTTAGAAATAGACGCTGATATAGCGTTATAAGCCTCTCCAGTTTCAATAGTATTTCGTAAAGTATTTTGTATATCAGAAATCAAATCTTGAGCTAAAACTGGAAGTGTACTAGGTCCAGGAGAAAATATCATTTTAATATATTCAGCTAAAGAAATAGCATTTTCTTCAAATTTAGCTTTAGTACTTTCTAAAGATGAAGTTACATTTGTTGTACTATAATCTGCGTTTACAATTTCAGGTTTAACTCTGTCTTTTAAACCTCTATTAATTCGAGATAAAATAGTCGCTTCTTCACCTACAACATAGCCTTGAGATGTTGCTCCTATATTTATCATGCTTGCAAATGCAGGAGTAATACCTGTTTTTAATGAAAAATTTTGAACAAAAGTACCAATAGAACTTGTAGTGTTTAAATTTTTATAACCAAATAATTCAAATTTAGCTATTTCTGTGTTACTAAATGGACTAACTGATTTAATAATTTTGTCTCTATTAGGTATTGAGTTTTGGTCTATTATAACTACTTTATTAGATGGTTCATCTACAGTTACATTTAACATATTAACATTACCTAAAGATGAATTGATTTCACTACATATACCTTGTAAAAATTTAATTAAATATGCTTTGCCATCATCTTTATTTATATTATTGGTAAGTGAAGTTAACAAAAAGTTAAAATTAAGATATATGTTCATTAACTTACCAGCTTGATACTCAGAATCAGTATTTGTAGCTTTATTTTTAACAACATCTAAAAATCTTTCAGCGTTTGGAGCTATAATGTATGTTTGATTATCTAATATTACAGTACTTTTAATTAAACAAGAATTTAAATTAGAACTAAAAGAATAACCACTACCTAAAGCATAAATCAAATTAGACTCAGTATCATAATCAAATTTTAGAATAGGAGGAGTTTTATCATTAAATTTTAATTTAGGTATAATATTATTTTCAATCCATTCTAGTAATGAACCTAATCTAATATAATATTGTACATTAGTATTATCTCTAAATTCTTGTCTTAAAATATCAGCTTTATCAGTGGTGTTTAAACTAGTCACAGAACATCCTGCTTTTTTCTCAGTCACTTTATCAAGTATATTTTTACATTTGTAATAAAGTTTACCTAATTCAGTAGATTGATCTATAGTTTCTGTTGTGGGTGAGGGTGATGATTTTTGTGGAGAAGAAATTTGGTTTACAACAGTATTTTGAAGTATAGTATTTGGATTGATACCACTATTAACTAAAATGTCAGTTATAGATAGAGGTTTAGTGTCTAATAAAACATTAGTTTTTAAAGATTCAATAACATCTCCTTGACTTCTTAATATTACAGTTATATCATAACTTCCATCTGTTTTAAATTCCCAATTAAAGTTAACTACTCTACCTATTAATGCATCATAATTACCAAATGATTTAAAACGTTCTTTTTGAGCTCGTTCTAACAAACCATAATAATCATATTTACCATTAAAAAAATCATTTTCAAGACTACATAGGTTTGGACTTAAATCTGAAAGACCACCATTTTTATTTTGAAAATAATGTGAGTAACCCCATTCTAATAAAACATTATAACCTAATCTTAAGTATAAATTATCAATTATATCAAACTGAAGTTTATTCCAAGCTTTAATTTGGATGGTTGCTGTTTTTAAACTACCTCTAGTCTCAGTTTTTATATTAGCTGATGTTATACCCATCATTGGAGACTGACCAAAGTTTTGGGTATCACCTATACCATAGGCTTTACCGTTAGCTAAAATATTAGATATTTTTTCATTAGCGTTCCATTCAAAACCCATTATTCCTCCTCTAGGATTTGGATTTTGAAATTCACTAATACCGTTAAATAATATAAATTTTTTAGCTAAATCAGGACCATTTAATCCTAATGTTTTAATTGAAGGAGAGTTTAAAGTATTAATGTTAATTATATCAACAGATGAAATCATTTTAACCCACCCTGTTCTAGTATGTAGATAATCTAAAACTTGTGGAACTAAAGTATTTTGAGTAGAAGCTCTATACCCTTGTATTTTTTGTCTTCTATCTATCTCAGTGATGATATTTTCATGAAAACCTTCTCCTATTATATTCATATTAAGAGTTTATTAAGTTAAATGCTTGTATAATATCTGCTATATTAGTTGGTATTCTTATTTGTAGTCCTTCAGGTATAATTAATGAATTTTGAGGCAAATTATCATTTGCTATTGATATAATCCACCACAATGAACTATCACTATAGTATTGTTGGGCTAATACATCAAATCTATCTCCCTGAATTGTATATACATAAATATCATTTTCAGACAAAGGAATTTCCGGATAACGAGTTGTTTGGTAAACTCGTTTTTTGTCTATTTTAGTTATTGGTATATTTTGATAACGGTTCATTTAATAAAGTTATTATCTATTAAGTGTTATTTCTGGGAATGATTGAATTGTTTCTGGGCCTGCTAATCCAATTAAATCTATATCCTCAGGATTTTCTATTGGAGGTTGAAATTCAACATAGTCTTTTAATTGAGGTAAATATCTTGAATCATCATAATTATTAGTATTATCACCTGCTTTTAAAGCTATATAACGTTCTGGGCCAAAAGCTGATATATAATTACCTGTATTTTGACCCGCTGATGGGCCTGTATATTGGTTTGTTTGTTTACGAGGTACAAATTCATGTATTGGAGTGTAATTCATACTTGCTCTTATAACATGAGGTAATTCTTTAACTGAGTTATCATTTCCAGCATCTGTATCATTTATACCAATTTCCCAAGGAGAACTTTCATCTATAGTATATGTTAAGTTAGTTATAAAACCAGGTTGAGAATATAAATATCCTCCTACAGTTAATCTCATCATTGGACCTCTCATATAACCATTATTACTATAATCTGGTGTTAAATTAGAAGCTAAATAATTAAGTTTTTGATGCATTGGTATTAACTCTCGTTTTGATTGAGCTGCTATTGTCCAACCCATTGTTATTCCTCTAGTAAAACCACCATATGTATAAAATTCTTCACCCCTACCTACATAACGGGTTGGATTCCATGTAGCGCTATACGCATCAGAAAATGAATCTAAAAATGCTCTGAAGTGTATAAATACAGTTTCTCCTGGGTCATTATTATTTATTGCTTCAATTCTAAATTTAACTAAATCATTAACTTCTTTATTATCTACATATCTAGACTGATATAAAGGTTTAGCATTTATTTTATCTAAAGCTTTTAATACTCTTCCAGTGAAATCTCTTTTACCAATAGTATAACTAGAAATATTTCCTCTTTCTCCAGGATTACCAAGATATACCCTTTGTTCTATAGCCGCATTTCCTGAATAATCAGGAGATTTAGACATTATAGAAGAAATTTGGGCTTGTAAATCTTTTCTAAAGTCTACAATTTTAGGAGAAAATGGAGTTGTTAAGCCTTTAGTTTCATTTGTTTTAGCTATATTATTTATTAAATAATAAGGTAATGTACTAAAAGTACTATTAATATAATTATAAAATTCATCACCAATACCTCGAGTTATTCTTTGATCAGCAAATTTAATTCTAGTTCTACCTACTCCTAAAACAGAGTTAGGACCTCCAACATAACTAAGAATATAATTTGGATCAGTTGCTATACTATTTCCACCAGTAGTAAAGCTAAGAGGAAGAATATTTCCTAATATTTTACTATCATATAATCCTATTAATCTATTAGAATTAGTACTAGTTATACTATTTTTATTAGCTGAATATCCTTGACCTAAACCAATAAAACTTTCAATTCCTCCAAGTAGTCCTTGTTTATTAAAATGAACTCCAAAAGCATTACCTCCAGCTTGAGCTAAAGTTGAAGTAGGTAAATATATACCATCATTTAATATTGAATACCCAGCTATTAAACCATTAGGAAAATTACTAGCTTGTGTTCTAACACCTGATAGTGATAATGAAGCTTGTTTAAGAATAAATCCTTGTCCATTAAATGATTTAGTATCAAAAAACATTTTAGTTAGTCTTGACACATCATCAGCTGTGCTTGTGACAGCTAATGCTCCTCCCCTTAAAAGAAAGTCAGGCCCACCAGTGTTGCCTATAGATGAGTCATTATCTGGTATAGGTTTAGTAATGTATGGTTGATTACTAGACCCACCAAAAACTTTATCATTACCATAGCGTAAAGATCTAAGGTTTGTCTCATTTAGTTTGGTTAATAAACTCATTATTACCCAGGTAGATTTTTTAAATAAGGTAGTTTTTGTCCTCTTGGTGTAATAGTTGGCATTTGACCATTTAAATCTAATGTTGATGGTTGAGGAATAGCGTTATTAACACCATCTTCATAATTACCATAATCATTGATAACAGTAGAAGCATTGTTACCATTCAATGAATATCCAGGTTGATTACCATCAGCGTGTAATTTTGATTGTTTAGTTGCTAATGGGTTAACTGGAGGTTGTGCTCCATCATATTTAGATAGGTTTGAACCTTCTGTGGTTAGTTTATTTAAAAGTCCCATGGTTTTAAATTATTAATGTTTATTATAAATATTAAAAGAAAATGTTATTGACCTACGTTAAATGAATTTTGACTTATTGTTGTGCTAACTTTATTACTATCCATATATATGTTAGTATTTTTGGTTAATAACTGTCTTAATAATATATTAGTTTCTTGTTGAGCTTTTAATGTTTCATCATTGTTTCCTAACTTAGTGCCGCCTGCCATTACTAATGTATCTTTTGGATGAGTTTTAATAACAAAATCATCAACTTTTAAACCTTGTTCTCGAGCTAAAGATGAAATACTAGCACTAGCTCTATCTGCAAGTTTATTTTCTCCAATTCCCGAGTTTTTAAATAATAACCTTAGATCATCTAATCTTTGTTTTAATTTAGCATCTGTTGAAGATTTTTTATCTAATTCTTTTAATAATCTATCACTTTCAGCAATTCTTATATTAGAACTCATATTAAAAAGTCCTAATAATCCTCCTTCTAGAGATTTAGTTAATGCTATTAATGTATCTGATAATTTATCTAAAAATCCACCATCAACTAAATCAGTAAATATTTCTTGAGCATGTTCTAAAGCATTATTAAATTTAGTTTGGGCGTCTAATGATTTTTGGGCTTGTTCTAAACTTTTACCTTCTACTATACCTTGTTCTACAGCTTCTGCTTGTCTTTCTAAACGATTAGCTTCTTCTAATTTACCTTGATCTCGTAAAATTTTAGCGTTTTCTCTTAAATTTTTAGTATAGTCACCAGCGGTTTTGTTTATTAATTCTTGTTTAAATAAAGAATCACCTAACTCATTAGCACTCATACCTAAAGTTTTAGCTATAGATTCTTGCTGTAAAGCATTCATTCTACTGAATGAAGCAGCAGTAATATTTTGTTTAGCTATTTCTTCAGTTAAACCTGCAATATCATTATTTAAAGCAAATAAACGAGCGCGTTCTAAATTTATTTGTCTACCAGTTAATAATTCGGCTTCAATTTGAGATGATATTGATGATTCAAAATCAAGTAATGAACTTTGGGTTTTAGTTATTTGGTCTAATGTTAAACCTAATTTTTTAGCTTCTAAAACAGTTTTAACTATTTCACCTGTATTTCCTCTAAAATTAAGTTTTATTAAACCACTTAATTTATTGACATCTGATATTATTTTTCTACCATCAGCAACTATTTTGTTTTGATTAGCAAACGCAGCTATCTGATCATAAACAATATCTAAACCTTTATCAGCTTCATTGTTATTTACAGCGAATAATTGTTGTAATTGTAATGCTTCTTCAACTTGAATACCAATTTCTTTAGTTAACTGTATTTGAGTATCAAGTTGTTTTGTATTAGAAACATTAATAAAATCAGATATATTAGCTAACTCATTAAATGCTTCAGTTATATTTTTAGTAGTAGCTAATTGACTATCTAATATACCTTTACTTTGTTGGAATGATTCATATAATGCTCGAGCGCTATCTTTAGATATAGATATATTTTTAGCTAAATCAGTTACACGTTTGTCAGCTGCAAACATTGCTTCTATAAAAAACTTAGCCGCGGCAACTAAAGCTGTTATCCAAATTGGACCTTTAAGAAATGAAGCTAATCCTCCAGCACCTGCTTTAAATATTTGAAATGAACTTTTTCCACTGGCGGCTGCTTTAGCAGCAGCATCAGCTGCGTCTTGAAATGGTCCTGCTATTCCTTTTAAGCCTGGGATTGATTTAACTACTCCTGCTAATTTTTGAAATCCACCTGCTTTTTTTTCAATTTCTTTAGCGAAACTTAATTGTCTTTGATAATTATCAGCTACTTCACCTGTTACTTCAGCTATACCTTCTTGTAATTTTTGTATTTCATCTAATTCACTTTGGGTTAAAATTAAGCCTTGGATTTGTTTATCAGTTAGATTTTTTAATCTTTGTTCTAATATTTCTCTAGTGGCTGTTATTTCATTTATTTGTTCATTTATTTTTTTAGATGATAATTGACCATTGTTTAAATCAATTTGATTTTTAATTAATTTTTCATTAGCTTTGGCTAATTTATTTAATGTAGAAATTGTATCTTTTTGTATTCTAGAAAATGCTCTAGCATCATTAACTATGTCAGTTAGTCCTTCTGCTAAATCAGTTAATCGGGAAGTTAATGATTGAAATCCTTCATCTAAAACCCCAACAATGTCACTTATTTCTTTAAGATCTTTTTTACCGTTTCTTATATTTTCGTTAGGATCAGCCATTTAAATATAGTTTATTATAAATATTGAAAGCACCTACTTTTGTGGTGCTTTCTTTTTAGATGCCTTAGTTACATATGTTGGTACTTGAACTTTAGGTACAGTACCATCAGTTTGCGCTGTTCTCATTGCTTGTTTAGATTTTTCTACAACATCATCATCTTCTTTTGGTTGGTAGTGTTCTTTTAATTTATTAAAAGTAAAATTACGTAACCATATAGGCATGTTATAAATAGTGTTGTAATCATATCCACCATTACCATGAAATATTATTTCATGGATTTGGGTGAATAAATACATTCTATATTCCAAAGTCAGGCCAAAAAAAGTCAAGCCCAATAGGTAAGCTGACCCCCTCCACTAGGCCGTTTGAAGTTTGTACATTAACTGTTAAATCAACATCAGGCTGAATTTGTTTAATATACTCACGTAAAGCACGAGCATCACGAGCTAATAAATAGTTATCAACGAAATCTCTAATTGTAGCTTTATCATAACTGTCATTAACAGACAATATAGTATGTTTTAGACGAGTTGATATTTCTGGGTTTTGGTTAATTTTCTTTAAACCTTCTAGTTCCTGTTCTAGTTTTAATTCATCACCATGACTTAATAGTTTAAAGGTAATAGTGTCACTAGTTGAAGGTAATTTAAATGTGAATTCATTTTTGCGATTTATAAATAATGATTCATCAATTTTTTTATTATCTAATACTGATAAGTCAACTGTTACTGTTTCTCCACGATATCTAAAAGAATAATCTTTACCATAACCTAAAATACGTGAAGCAATTAGTATAGCATTTTTATCACCAGTTAACAACTCATTATAATCAATTTTAGATACAATAAGTGATTGTAATAGTTTATCTAATACAATACCTTGTTTAATATAAGACTGGTTGGTTAGAATATCTTCTTCTTTAGCAGTCATGTATTTCATCTCAATTTTACCTGATGCTAAAGGACTTGATTCAGGATAAAGAAGACCTTTTGATGGTAGTTCTACAGTTTCTGTAGGGAATTTAAATTCACTCATAGATTTTATTTAATGTAACGTTTATTATAAATATGCAAGATAAAAAGAAGCTTGGCAAGAGCCAAGCTAACTTTTTTTCTGTATACTTCGGAAAAAGTAATTCTTAGAAGTTCAGTACGCAGTAATCAGGTTGAACTGTCATTGTAATGTTTTGAGCAGCTGATTCATTATCCCAACTATATTCACCAAAATTAGCATCTGTAATCAACGCACCTTTGATAACCCATTCACTTACAATATCACCTACTGGACCTAACACATTAAAGGTTAAATCTTTTTTATAAAAATCTGAGTAACCATCACGGCCTGTTACTGATTCGTGGTGTAAACGTACCCATTCCATCACAGCTTGAGCACCTGAAGGAGTAATAGGATCAAATAAAGTCATGGTGATAGGACCCCAATTTGATTTACCTTTAACATATCTTGCTACGTTAATGTGGTTTAGCTTTATTGTTTCTTGAGTTAAGGTAACTGCACTTACACCTTTAACCATATATGAGGGAACACCATCAATATACATTATAAACCTATTCTGTTGTTTAGGTTCAAATGCTGTGAAAAATATTTCGTTTGGATTTAATACTGGCATTTTTCTTAGTTATTTATTTGTTATAAATATTATTATTTTTAAAAATTACGCAAATGAAGCTCCAGTAGGTGTAATATTGAAGTTCAAATAAATATATTCAGCGGTTTTGGTTGGTTGTAAATAAATTGCACCTACTAACTGATTTCTATCTATTACATCTGGAGTGTTATTGCTTTCATCCATTACTACTCTAAACGCATATAAACCTTGTCTTTGTTGAACTGATTCTAAGTATGGGTTTACTTGAGCTAAGAATTGATTTCTTGTAGCAATAGTATTTTGTTCAAACACTAATGTGTTTGCTACTTGGCCAATATAAGATTTCAAAGCAATTAATAAACGTCTTACATTCACACGATCAAGAGCTGATGCTTTAGTTTGTAATGTTTTGTTACCATATACTACAGTACCAGTTCCAGGGAATGTAGCAATTGGATTAACTTTACCTTGATATAAGGTATCACGATTTGCTTGTGATAATTTTTGTTCAGCGCGAATTACTGTTCCTAAACCACCACGATTAATACCTGCTGGTGCGAACCAAGGTTCAGCTACTCTATCATTATAAGCATAAACACCTGCGATTAAAGCTGAAGCTGGAACCCAAACATTTTTACCTGAACTTGGGTCTAAAATTTGACACCATGGCCAATATGAAGCTGCATATGAATTATCACGTGAAGCAGCAGCTGTAGTTACAGCTGAAATTGTAGAACCATAAGGTACTAAATCAAGTACAAATAAACTATCACCACGTCCTTGAGTATTAGTTATAAGAGTTGATACTTGGCTAGCTTGTAAAGTACTAAATAAACCAGGAGCTAACAATACATTAAATCTATAGTCATCTTGATTTGATAATAAATTAATCATATTATCATAGCTAGCACTAGGAATACCTTGAGATTTATTACCATCAGTAATTTTATCATAATATTGACCTCCAACCATTACTGTACCTACAGCGCTACCAAATGAACCACTTGCTGCTACTGGAATTGAAGATGTATATTGTGATTTAGCTACACCATTATTATCAAAATAGTCCGGAGTATTATTTACTGATTTTACTCTGATATATCTTGAAGCATTAGGATAAGAACCAGATACTTCAATTTGAACATTTGTAGAATTATAATTTAAAGTATAATCACCAATTACTCTAGAAACATAGTTAGGAGCTTTAGGGTCTAATGATAAGTTAGTCCATGTTTCTAGTACTATAGGACTATTGGTTGTATCATTACCTTGACGAATTAATAAACCAAAAGTACCAGATGATGTATCAGGAGATACAACTTCCCATCTAATATTATCAGTTGAACCACTAGTTAAGGCACCAGCTGAATCTAATGAACTTGTACTATTCATTATAACACCTTTAGAAAGTGTTTCAAGTACTAAAGCGTTTCCAATAGTACCTGATATAGCTGTTGAAGTAGCAGATGAAAATGTTCCACTGACAACACGAGCTACTAATAATGATTCACCACCATTATTAAAATAGTTATAAGCGGCAATTGATGTAAAATATGAATATACATCACCACCACTTACAAATGTTGTACCAAATTTATTTACATAATCACTATATGAAGTAACAAGAGTAGGTATTTCAACAGGACCTTTAACTGTTGGACCTATAATTGCAGCTCCAACAGTGATTGGACCTTGTGTTACTTGTGATTGATCGTTCTCAATTGAGAGAACACCAGGAGATAATAATACTTCTGCCATATTTGCTTAGATTAATTTATTAGTTATTTGATAATAAATATCTAAGCTTTCCTTAAAAACTAATCTACTTTAGTAAACTCTCCAGTTTCTATGTTAATATTACCATTACCATATTTAACTTGTAAAGCTTTTGCTAACTCATTTTCTTTATTTTTAAGAATTTGGAGTTGTTTTATTAATTCTAATTTTTGAGTATCTAGATTTTGAATGCCAATTTCAATTTGGCCAAAACTAACAATTAATTGACTATTCTGTTCTTGAATAGATTTCAAATCATTGATTTCTTCTTGTGTTAAAACTATTTTTTCCATAATTATAATATAATATTGTTTTTTTAAATTTCCAAACTAAACTCTATTAAAAGTACAATTTGGATTAGAACCTGATAGTTGAGTTATAATGTATGTTTCTAATGAGTAAATTAGATCACTATAAGGATCTACTTTTGTTTTAGGATATGTTAATTCAGATGTTGATGGATACATTGGTATTGTTTCTACTTGAGGATAGGACATACTACCAGTACCTAAACTATCAGTTACATAAGTTGGAATAGTAACATTCACATCCATTGCTATTGTACCTCTATATGTTAAGTGAGGTATTAATTGTAGTTGTGGATCTGTATAACTAGCATACCCACTTTTAAAGCTTCCTGTTATTTGTAGTGCCATCTTGTTTATGTTTATTATAAATATGTTGAATTTCTTCTTTAGTAGCAAGTTTAGTTTGCAAAAGTTGTTCTAGAGTTATTTCTATAACAGGTACTCCACTTGCTTTTATTTTTGCTTCAAATTCTGGAGTTGATTTAATCATTTTTAAGTATATGCTGGAAGATAATAATCTGCGCCGCCTAAATTTATTTTTAACCATGTGTTTGGGGTACTTAAAAATATACCATCTGCTGTACCCCAATAATTAGATACTGTACCAGCTGAGACATTTGGACCTGTTGGAGTACTACTATTCTGGTTATCTATTCTTACAGTACCGTCTATATGTAACTTAGCAGATGGGGATATATTAATACCGACGTTACCGTCGTATGTAATACGCATACGTTCTGTATATGTAGCTACTCCAGTACGATTTTTAAATATTATAGTGTTACCTTCACCTAATGGAGATGTATTTCCGTTTGCTGTAATTATAATACCACCACTATATTGGTCTGATGTTGGGTCACCCGCTCTTAGTTCAACACTAGCTCCATCTGTATCAGCTCGTGTCCATGGATAAGTATCTGATATACCTGTACCTGCTGCAAATATAGTTGAATATGAGCCGGCTGGTGTTTGTGCTCTTTGTATAACAGCATTTGATGTAGTAGTGTTACCTAATGATATAGTACCTTTCACTGAAAAACTACCTGTTATTGAAGCAGATCCACTAACATCTAAAGTAGCATTAGTAGTTGTTTTATTTATACCAACAGTTTGATTATCAAATACAAGTAAACTTGCAACAGCATTACTATTTTCTATTCGTAGTGTTGTTGTTGCTGATGTAGCGCCTGATCCTTTTACTCGTAATGAGTTTGAGATAGAGCCAGTTATTATAACACTACCGCTAACATCTAAATTAGCATTTGGTGTTACTGTACCTTTATTTATACTGGTGAGACCTGTTTCAGTCATAAACATGTAAGTTTTACCAGTAGTTAAATTATAGAATCTAAGGTCACCTAATACATTTGTGCTACCTTCTATTGTTGAGCGAGCAAATAGTACTAATTTTGTTGGATATAAAAATGTATTATATGAATTAATACCAATTAAAGCATTACTACTAGGACTTTGTATTATTATTCTACCACCAGAAGATGTAGAACCATCTATTGTGATGTTAGCATTGTTTGGCATTACACTAACTAAACCATCATCACGTACTGTTAATGCTGCAGTTGCACTACTATTTTCTATGTACAACGCGTTTGTAGCACTTGTAGCACCTGAACCTCTTACTGTTAATGAACCAGTTATTATAGTATTACCAGCATTGTTTACTCTAAATCTACTACTACCTCCAACTTGCAAATCCATTAAATTATGAGTCATACTATTTAATGCTGTTTGAGTAGCATTTAAGAAGATACCAGTTGTTGTACCTGTTTGTGCTCCACTATTATTAATAGTATACACAAGTGATAATGGTCTATAACTAGCTGAGCCTGCTGCTGCAGCAAAAGTATCTACATAAGATATGCCAGTAGAAGTTCCAGAGGTTGTAGTTATAGAAGTACCATTTACATCAAATGAAAAACGAGGACTATTTAAAGAAGTTAATGTAGCACGACCCTGAAATAATAAACCACCATTCGCATTATTGGCACCTGTATGTCCTATTCGATATCTTAATCCTGCAAATTCTATATAACTAACACCACCAAAAGTACTGGGTACAAAATCAAAACCGGGGTTATTAGTGGTTCCTTCATTTGGTCGTATACTAAAAGTACCTCCACTTGTTACATTCATAACATGCTGTGCATTACCAAAAAATGCTCTATATGCACCATCTGATCCTTGAAATGTAGCAATTGTAGCTGAGCCTGAGCCTCTAACTAACAATCCAGGTGATGATGAACCTGAAATTATAACGTTTCCATTAAATAAACTTGAACCACTTACATTAAAACTACCTGTCACTGTATGAGCATCAGTTGATACATTTCCTAATCTAACACCAGTATTTAATACTTGTAATTCAACATTAGAACCAGAAATAACTGTTAATGAACCTGTTATAGTTACATTTTGGTTTAATGGTGTAACAGACGAAGCTGTTGTAGCTGTTCCTAATAATGAACCTGTTATACCATTAGTAGTATTTAATGAGTTTAAGACAGCGTCAGAGCCGCTAGTTATGACTTTTTTCCAATTAGGCATATTATTATATAATTAAACCATGGTTAGATACACACACTTATGCCGTGTATGAGCCTACTTCCCTACATGGGCCAATGGTCTAGTATAAATATCAGAAATTACTTCTTAGATGATGGTTTTGATATTACCTCAGATAAAGTTAACATCTTTTTTTGTTCTTCTTCTTGTTTCATTCTTTGAATCTCAGATAGTTCATGTTCAATTTTTACTTGTAGTGTAGCTAAAAATTTAGCATCTTTACCTTGAATTGTTACTGTCTCTAAAGACTGACGAATAAAATTTAACTCATTGTGAGTTACATCAATTGAAAATATATCCATAACTTATTATTTTGTTTGTTCTATATATTGATTTTGAAGTTTAACCACCATATTATAAATAGTCTCTACATCTTCTCCAAGGAAACTTGATTTTTTTACTAGAACTAGTAACATCTCTAACTCCTTAGGATTAAGTTGATTTAAAGTTAGAGATGTTTTTGTTTCGTTTTTATTTGTATTAATTGACGCCGCGTTAAAAGCCATAACTAATTGTTTTATTTTTTTAAGAATAAATATAAATTTCACCATTATCACTATTTACATAAATATTACCAAAACCATTTGTAGTACCACCCCATGTTGGTGTTGCTGGGGGTGTTCCTGATGCTTTCTTAGCTGTTACTACAAATTCATCTGGTGTAACTATAGATACAGTTCCTATAACATCATATGCTACTGCCCATCTACCATAAGTTCCTGTTGAATCAGCATCTAAATAGAATGATGAACCTGAACCAGCTGTATTATATTGTGATATAATACCTGAGTCAGCTAATGTTGAAGAACCACTATTTATTAAAATAAACTTATCTCTAATACTTAAGTTATCAACATTAGTAAATGAAGCTGTACCTGCTACTGTTAAATCATTTGTTACAACTAAGTTAGTAGTTGTTACTACACTAGCTGTATTTATACTTAATAATGTAGTTGAACCACTTACAACACTAAATGCTGTTGGTGAATTTATAAACACGGAAGCTGATATACTACCTGTGGCTATACGATCTAAATTTAAACCTACTACAGCTGAAGCAGGCACATATGATGCTGTAGCTGCCATTGAAGATGAAACAGCGTATGATGAACTTAAAACACTATTTGATCCATAAGGTCCAAATACATTTGAACTAGTTATAAATGAAGCTGTAGAAGCAAATGAAGCTGTGCCTAATAAAGATCCAGTTATACCAGCAGTGACATTTAATGAACCAGTTATTCTAGTATTTCCTATAAATGATATTGGGTTAGGTACTTGATATCTAAATGTATTTGCGTACGGAATTGGATTAGATCCTGATGTAAAACCAGCATTAAATAAATCTCCACCACTAGTACCTAATGTTGTGTTAGTATCACCACTTAATGGAATATTAATACCAGCTTGTATTGTACCTAAAGATAATCCAGATTTTGACCACCATGTTTCTGGTGATGTTTTTACATTAACCCATACTGTATAAGTACTTACACTACCTGATGATAAAGTAATACCATTATTAGTTATAATATTGAAATCATTATATACATTACCTGATGCTGAATTATATGTTGATGGGCTTAGTTCAGTATGAGCTGATCCAGATTCACCACTGTAATATATTTCTATGTCTGTATTATCTGTATATATATTTAATCCAGCATTAAATGTAATTATTTGAGTTCCATTAAATGTAGATATTGGAATTAAATTAGAGTCAATATATAATGAACCATTGTCTGTACCTTTTATAAAAGTACTACCTGTTATTATTACATTTTGGTTTAATGGATTAATATAAGATGCGGTTTGAGCATAAGAGGCACTAGTTGCTTGTTCAGTATATGAACTGCTTTCAGCATACGATGCTGAGGTACTATTTAAAGCATATGATGCTGAGGTACTATTTAAAGCATATGAAGCACTAGTGGAATTTAAAGCATAAGAGGCTGAGGTACTGTTTAAGGCATATGATGCTGAAGTACTATTTAAGGCGTAAGACGCTGAGGTACTATTTAAAGCATATGATGAACTTAAAGCTTGAGTTGCGTATGAAGCTGTACCTAATAAACTACCTGTTATACCATTAGAAACATATAATGCTCCTGTCACTTCAGTATTAATACCAATTGATACTTTAGTATCATTGTCTATAATATTTGAATTATAAACATGATCATCACCTTGTGAACGTAATACTCTATATTGAGTAGGATAAGTAATATCTGATAATGAACCTGTGTTTTTTGGACCAGCTAAGAAACCACCACCACTATATGTACTACCACTTACATTTTCATAAACAAAATGATTTGTTTGAGAATCCCAAACAACTGATGCTGTGGCATTTGAACCTGAATCATATATTTGTAAACCAGCATACCTAGCTGATGGAATTTGAGTATTTAATATAATAAATTCTTCACCAATAATAACAGCTGAGCCTGATATTGTTTCTACATATCCAAATGAAGCAGATGTAGCTGTTATTGAACTAGCTGTAATAGTATTAGTTACAAGAACATTAGATGCTGTTATAGAAGATACTGTTAAAGTAGATCCTGATATTATTCCTGTGTTACTAACACTAAATAAATTAACTGAGCTACTTTCTAATAAAAATGATGTTGAACCACTCGCTACTGAAGCGGTAACAGTACTTGTAGTAATTTTATTACTACTTAAATTACTTACTGAGCTACTAACACTTGAGATAGAAGCACTTAAATTAGTTAAAACAGTATCTACAGTTTGACCAACATATTGATAAGCTGTTATTTTAACCACTTGAGCTGAACTTGGAGCTGAAGTGTTAAATTGTAAAACACCATCTTTATAATCAAATTGATAGTTAGATGGATTTTGTTTAACATTATCTACTAATACAACAACATTATAACCAGGAGGATTATCTTGAGCATCCGCATTTGTCAATGATGGATCAGCGTACTTATTTGATATGAAATTTGTTTGTTGACCAGCTTGTATAATCTGAGGTGTAACTGATGATCCAGATGGATCAATAAAAAACCAAGCGTCAACTAATGAAGCACTAACAACATTTGAAGGTGTTAATGTATGTTGATACCAATATTTTAATAGATTTTGTCCTCCAACAGCATATGTATTTCCATTTTGACTTGAACCTGAAAATGGTAAACTAGATGTTGGTAATAAATTAGACTGAGCATAAACCTCTTTAGAGTTTATATCTAATACACTAGTAAATGCTTCTTGAGCATCTGTTAATGATGCTACAGTGTATCTTCTACTCTGTAGTAGTCTATTAGATTTTATTGTTTTATCAATCGCCATGTTATTATATTATATTATGAATATGTTACTGCTATACTTGTTACTGGTATTTGATCACCATTATATCTCACTAGTACTATTAAATCTCTATAAGTAGTATCTAATGTCATACCATCAGCTGCTCTTAATGGTATAGTATATGTTGTTGAAGCAACACTACCACCTGTATTACCATATAAAGCTATATTTGTAGAGAATGGATTTTTAAAATCATCATTAGCCATACTAGCTGATATTAAGTTAGATGTGGTTGCTGATGGATCATAAATTCTAGGAGTAGCATATAAGTTTACACCTGAACTAGCAAATATTAAAGCTACTGATGTACCAGATGAGGTTGAGTCCCAACCTACTAATGTTTTACCAACATTTATAGTCATTGAAGTAGCGGCTGTAGCTAAATCACGTTTAAATGCTCTAGCATAATATTTGTAAGTTTTACCACTATCTGGATTAGTTAACCAATATCCATATGAACCACCTGGTCTTACTAAATATCCAGGTTTAACTTGTAAATCTAAGGCTCCTAAACTATAAGCGTCATATGAACCTGTAGTCCATTTAGTACCAGAAGTATATGAACCTGATAAGAAGTTATTATCTATTTTTAATCTAAAGTTCTCACCAACAAACGTTTCTGAGCCTCCAGCTAATGTTCCAGCATCATATGCTTGTGCTCTACCATAGTAAGCTAATGAACCTGAAGATAATGGTTGGCCAAAAGCACTTGCTGAGTGGTAAAGATAAGTTTGAGTATTTAATGTTGACTGTGAACCACCTCTTTCTCTACCTCTTGTTAATACAGTAAATGTAGTTGTAGATAAAGTATTTCCTTGTTGTATATTAGTTGTACCACTTGAACCAGCATCAAATGAAATACTACCACTTAATTTGATAATGTCATCTACAAAAGGTACTGTACCACCATTTCTTGGTGTAACACCTGTTGAATCAAATATAGCATTAGTTGTTTGAACTGTACCACCATTTGTTGAAACAGCTGTTATACCACCTAATGTTAACCCAGTGCCTGAGGTTCCTAAATCTGCTATTGTAGTACTTGAGGCGTATAATGGTGAAAAGAAACCACTAGCAGTTGATATTTGAGACCAAGTAGCAGTTAACAAATATGGGGCACCACTTAATGAGCGTGAAGTTGCTGTTAATGAAGATGTTATACCTCCTGTATATGATATTGTATTACTACCTATATTAGTATTAATATTAGTTGTTGGTGCCCAAAATATTCTTTCAGTTGCTGTTTGAGCGGATGTGTATGGTGAAGAACCACTATTTATTCTAATAGAGGCTGATATATGGTACCAACCTGATGAGCTTACACTAGTGAGTGATCTTCCATTATTAAATAATCCTGAGCTAAATATACTAGCAAATTTTCCATCTTGGTAAGCTGGAGGAATCACTAATGGATTAGCGGTATTAATTTTACCTAATGTTAAACCACTTGAAGAACCAGTAATAGTTATTGATAATAAGGCTTGTGATTGTGAAGTTGCAGTTGAAGTTTCACTGTTATTATCTGAGTAAAACCAGTTTATAGCTCCAGATACACGAAATGGAACGTCAGATAAAGTTCCTAAACCAAATAATTGAGCATCAGCAGATGAAGATACTGTTGTGGAACCACCAGCAACACTATTATAAACTATATTATAAGATGAGTTGTTATATATAGTTTTACCAGAGAATAAAGTATTACCTACTGAAGCAAATCCTTGATTAACTAAATATACTACATCAGTATTACTATAATTTTGAGGTACATAACCTGATGGAGCTGTACCTGTGCCATTATTTGTAATAGTTTCACTAATACTAGCAAATGTTCTGGTATTTGGTGATGGAGCAGGAGCTGATGAACTTAATAATCCTGCTATAAATCTTAATATATCTGAAGTGTATGTAGTAGGTGAAAATGTACCAAAGTAACTACCATCAAGACCTGTTGACCAAGCATTTAGTGTTGGTTCACCGTTATAATGATTTTGTAATTCTGCTACAGATCCTGAGACTACAACTTTTTTCCATTCTGCCATTGTGTATTATTTTAATGTTTATTATAAATATAATTAATTTTCTAATCCAACATAAAAAGATGATGAGGTAAAATACATGCTTCCAGCTAATGTTGGTCCTGTTAAAGGAACAGATTGGGTGGTTAAATATATTATACTTTCACTAATTTTAAATGTTGATATTCCAGTATTATTTTTAATTAAAAATATATCATTTGTGATAGTAGTAGTACCTGATATTATAGTCATTAATTCAGTACTAGCTGATTTAATTAAAAATAAATTTCCAATAGGACTTACACTAGCAGTTATACTACCTGATGATATTTTATCTCCACTAACTGATAAATTAGTCAAACCACTACCATCACCAGAAAATGATCCACTGAAAGTGCCTGATAGAGGATATTGTATTTGTGAACTATTAATTAATGCCATTAGTTACTAAATTTACCTGAGGCTACTACTTCAAATGTTGTGTCTAAACCAAATCCTAATTGTGAGTTATTAAGAGTTAATATTACATCTGTACCTGACTGTACAAGTGAAACTATAGCACTACTTTCTACATATTGACCATTTATATAAATTGAAAAATTACTAACAGATGTGGGTGGTAATGAACCAGGAGCTATTTCTATAGTAGAGTTAGGGAATGTAACAGTTGAAATTGTACCATTATTTGTTGTTAATGATGAATTAGCTGATTTTACATTATTTAATGCTAAGTAATCTAATACAGCTTGTGATGTTCCACCACCACCACCACCACTACTTACAACAGTCACATTATCAAAGAATGTAGCTGGTATTTTTTTCATTGAACCACGTTTTGCAGATGTTGATAACATTTCAGATGTTGTATCAGTTTCTAAGGTAAATGTTACTTTAGAAATAGAAGGTAATTTTTTTAATGCTGATAAATCCTTTTGAATCACATCAGGTATTATATATCCATTTAGTTTAATATTAAATGTACTTCTAACTATACGATCTTGGTCTGTTGATAATTCAGTTACTGAATTAAAGGTATCAATTGCAGCTTTAAATTTAAAACGATTAGGATCACCCCAATATGAATCTGAAGAGTAATTAATTGCTTCTATAATTTTATTCATTTGATCCATATAGTAAGTCATAACCATACATTCATATGTTATAGTCACATAATCAGGAACAACATTAGCATAGTATTCTCTTTCAGGAACACGATTTGTTAAAACATTAAAGTTACCATAAAAATTTCTATTTGAATATTGTTTTTGAAAACTAACATACAAATTAGGAAAATTAGCATCTAATTTATTAGCTATAGTACGATTTTTACTAATGTCATTTCTCTTAATCATTATAAGAGGTAACATTACTTTATTTAATTTATCTCTATAGTAACCATCTTTTTGAACTGATTTCCATCTTTCAGGTGAACCATATATAACAGGTACTTCTATTCTATTTCCATTTTGTATTACAAAAGGTTTAATAACATTCTGAAAATAATAAAATACAGCACTGTCTATGTCTTCAATACCAACAGTAAAGGGTTTTACAGTATCATCTGTAAAACTTTGTTTTAATGCTCTATTAAAATCAATACCTGTAGCTTGTTCATTAGCATTTTTAGTAATAGTATTATTATTAGGATTACCAATAGGCTGAAACCCTACTCCTCCTTCTTGAAGAGGGGTTTGAAGATCTTCTGAGATCTTCCTTTGTGATTTTGGTATGGGTTTTCTTCCTTGTGACATTACATTCTTTCTTTAGTTATACCTACTTTATCAGCTGGAACAACATGTGTTTTAGCTATAATTGAAACATCATAACCAAAGTTTCCTAATCCAGGATTTAAAGGATTAGTTTCATTTGGGTAATCTGGATTTTTACCAACAAAATATTGATTTTCAATCAAACTATTTATTTCATAATAACTTTCTTGATATAAAAGAATATCACCTACTTCAGGTACAACATTAGCATCAACTAAATCATCCTTTAAAAAAGCAAATTGTATTTGCCAATTAAAATCAACACCATAAGGAGCATCAGCATATTGTTGATCAACACGATTAATTAAACAATTAACTAATAGAGGTCCATCATAATATTTCTCACCTGAGGCTTCACCATATATATTTACAATGGTTTCTCCTAATTTAAACTTATAAAATGATACCTGTTGAGTGATAATATCTCCTAACAGCTCTCTGTTTATATGTCTAAATGCTGATATGTCTCTACTACTACCAAATATTGCCATTAGTATATATAAATTGGAAGTGGTACTTGTTGTTGTTCTTTTAGTTTATAATCTGCTTCTAAAGATCTAGCTTCTAACAGTTTTGTTCTTGATGTTTCATCAAGATAAGCTCTTAATCTTTCAATTAAAGCTACTTTTTCAGCCGCAGCAGCAGTTAATAAATCAGCTTGATTTAAAGTTACTTCAGCATTAGGTATAGGTACAGTTGTATATTTACCACGAACATATCCTAACATTTCTTTACATAAAGCTAAAGTATACTCATATATCCATTGACGACCTACAGAATTAATATATTGATAAGTAGGATTAGTGAATGGAACATTAGATATATTTGTAACAGTAGATCCAGGTGTTGTTTGTGATATACTATTACTTGTTCTTTCTTCTTTAATTAAATATTGAATTGTTAAATTTCTATTTAATTTAGGTATAGGAAATATTCTTAATTTATTATTTATTAATTCAAAACTAAATTGTGATTTACGAATTTGATCATTAAATTCAATTGCTTGAATCTTTTGTAAATCATAATTTATAGGCATTAGTAAAAAGTTAATAGCAGGTGAGTAATTACCCCAACCAAAGTTATCTAACAGTTGTTGCATACCAGTACCTGTACCAGCATATGGGTCAAAATATCTTACAATAGCAGGATCTGCTTCATAAAATACTCTTTTAATTTCAATACTACCTGTTATACCACTGCTTGAAGCCCAAGTATCTAAATCATAATCTTGAACACTAGCTGTCATAGGTAATAAACCTCTTTTCCAATCTGTATTACCACCAGTACCAGCTTCAGTACCATATTGTTCTGATAATCTGATGATAGAGGCAAATGAAGGTGTTATAAGAGCATTGTTTATATTTGTAGTAGCAGAAGCTCCTTCAAATGTTAAGTAATCTTGTCTTATTTTATTAGCGTATAATTCATTACCATATGTAGTCACAGCTTCTTCAAAAGCAGCATAAATATTAATAGCTTGTAATTCAACCTCCATAATAGGATAACCTAATCTACGAGTGACAAATGTCGCTACTTTATCAGCATCTGATTGAAATTGAGTATCATAATCATAAAATCCAAATGGAGTATCTCCAGGAGAAAATGATGATGTACCAGGCCATATAGGGATGTTTGCCATAATTTATTATTATTATTAGGTAGTTGCTATAAAATATTCAACAGATGCTGATGATCCAGATGGTGCTACTGATACATAATAAACATATTGATTAAATGTAAATGTATTACTCCCAGGACTTGACCCAGTAATAGCAGTAGTTGATAAGAAAAATGAGTTACCGGGGGCTATAATAAATGATGTATTTGTTAAATCAGATGGAGAAGTATCAGCAGTTATTCTTACTTGGATTGGTACTGATGAAGATTTGTTAGTTATTCTTCCATATTTAAAACTACCTGTAGTAAAAGTTCCAGCATCTATATTAGATGGATGGAAATAAAATATAGGTGTATATGAACCAGTTGGAACATTTAATATTCTATTATCAACATTATTTACCCCAGTAATAGTTTGAGTTGACATTACTCCTCTATCATTACCATCTAAAATAATTTTTTCATTTAAATATATTGTTAAATCTGCCATTGTATTTTTATTATAAATATTGAACAGAATTATTTTCCATATTCATAATCTAATATTTTACCTACTAAATCTGAGCGATGATTTTCTTTTAATTTAACCCATTTTATTTCATCAATCTTTTTAGACATTTCAATAGCATATGTCAAACCATTCATTTGTCCATCAGATGTTTTAATATCTGTTTGCTCATTATCACCGTTAATAACAATTTTACCTGTTTTACCTAAACGTGTTAATATAGCTAACATTTCACCTTTAGTTAGATTTTGAGCTTCTTCAACAATTAATATATCATCAATTGTTTTTCCACGTATAAATTGAACAGGCATTGCTTTTACTTTACCTTGCTCAATTAATTTAGCTACTTCATTTTTATCAGTACAACATTTGTTTAAATTTTCAATTAGTGCTTCCATATATGGATCAAATTTTTCATTTAAAGCACCAGGTAAATAACCTAAACTTTTACCTACTTCAACTGCTGCACGTGTATTATATATACAATCAATTTGTTTTTTCTTTAAAAAATCTAACGCCGCATTAGCACATACTAATGATTTTCCTGAACCTGCTCTACCTGTAACTATTACTATTTGACTTTCAAAAATTAATCGTTTGGCTTCTTTTTGTTCCTCATTTAACTGTAAAGCATTAATTGCTTTGATATCACTTTTACGTTCACGATTTGGTTCCTTCATAATAACAAATATTTGTTATAAATATCAAAAAGAAAGCCCGAGTATAAACTCGGGCTTCTTGTTTACTCTATAAGTTTATATTAGAGAGTGTTTAGTCCACTAACAAGGACCTTACCATAGAATTCAGGACGAACCATTTTCTTAGCGTAGCGAGTCAATAAACCTTTACGTGGAGTGAAGGTATCAGGATCGTACACAAGTGGAGTCATGATCAATGGAATGTAAGGAGCAAATACAGCACCGGTTTCTAGGAATTGTTTTCCTTTGAAGCCCATTAAAATGGTATTTTCAGTCATGTATGGATTTTTGTAAACTTCATACTGATTGTTTAAATTACCAACTTTCTGTACACCAAATGCATAAGTCATCTGAGCAGCATCACCTTTAGCAGTTGCAGCGAATCCAGGAATTGATTCAAGAACAGTTGCTACTGTAGGAGAACATACTAAGAAGTTAGCGCCACCACGTAAAGTTTTCTGGTGGATGATGTTAGAAACTTTCTGTAATTTAGTACCTAAGGTTTGGAACCAACCGCCTTGAGTGTTATAGAAACCTAAGTTAGTTGTAGTACCGTTACCAGTTGTACCAGTGAAAGCGATGTTGTTAATAGCTGACCAATATTCAGTAGCAGCTGAAGCGTTTTCAATCAACATATCTAAAATTTCTAAGTCAACCTCTAAAGAGATGTACTCACTCATAATTGATGTTAATTCAGCTTCTGCGTCTAATGCATGGTAAGCGTTTAAGTCTTGAGCAAATTCAGGTGTCCAAACAGCTTTCAACTTACGAGTTTTAGCAACGATTGGTTCTGATTTCATCTTAACGTTTACTTCAGGAATTGAGATAGGATTGTTTAAAGTATTTAAACTAGTGTTTCCATCTTCAAAGTCACCACGTAATTGATCAGTTGGTTGTAATTGGTAAGAAGCAGTTACATTAGCAATAGTAGCTAATTGAGGTAACAAGTTACCAGAAATTAAGAATGAAGCAGAAGCAGGTAAACCAGCAAATACTACACCAGGAGTAGTAGTGAAAGCTTGTTGAGCATCTGTGTATTGAACTGAACCAGTTTTGATAACAAAAGCACGAACACCATTGAAATCAGTGTTTGCTGGGAAATTAGCTAATGTTACTTTTTTCCACTCGTTATTTACAGCTGAAGCTGAGTAGTTAGCATCAAAGTTAAAATCAGACCATGAAGCAGTAGCTACAGTACCTGAGAAAATTGATGAAGTGTTGTTGATGGTGTATGAGAAACGACCAGCACCATAAAGACCACCGTTTGGAGCTAAATTAGCACCTGGGTTAGTAACACCGTACATAGATTCTGTTCCGTAGAAACCAGCACCTGTAGCAGCGTTGAAAGGAGCTTTAGTTGTACCATATTGGAAGTCTAAGAAAAATACTAGACCTGAAGGTAAATTCATTGGTTGAACGCTAACGAATTCTTTAGCAGCGATCTGACCGAATACCTTACGTACTAATGGAAGAGCTACACCAGCCCATTGTTCACCAACACCAGCGGTAAAAGCAGCACCTGCAGTACCAGCACCAGTTTGTGAAGATTCCATTACTAATTGTTTAGCTTGATTTTCAAGGATCATTGACATATTGTTTTTGTCAGCTTCTGATTTTAAGCCTTCTAACAAACCTGTCTTGCTCCATTTAGCAGCCAAGCGAGCTGCGTCACTTTGAAGAGCTTTCCATGGGTTAGCACCTTCTAATAGAGATTGAATGTTGTTCATTGTTTTTAAATTAAAATTAAGTTGTAAAAATTAAATAATACCAGCTAACTTTTGGAATCTAGCGACCATGTCATTAGACTCTACAATAGGTTTTTTACTTGGAGCAACACCCACTGGTTTTGAAGCACGGCCTAAGTTTTCTTTAATTGGGGCTTTTACTTTGTTTTTTAAGCCTTCAAGTAAAGTTTCATAGACTAATTGAGCTTCTTTTTTAGATGTAGCTTTGTCAAATGCTGTTAAAACTTTAACTTTTTCTGATTCAGTTAAGTTTTTAGCTTTGAAAATTTTGTTTGTGTAAAGAAGTTTAGCATTTAGAACATTGATTTCATTAAGTTCTGAGCGTAGTGTATTGATGGCTTC
>Ga0315902_10002443_pt1 | contig 28922 bp, 21 predicted proteins | sample LakEriMetagenome_9_FD_203523 | JGI IMG/M metagenome (GOLD analysis project Ga0315902, IMG submission 203523) | Freshwater fungal communities from buoy surface, Lake Erie, Ohio, United States - Buoy 12 MA117 | ecosystem: Environmental > Aquatic > Freshwater > Lake > Lake biofilm | place: USA...
CCGGCAGGAGCATCCCACAAAATGAGGCCTCCGTTGAATTGAGCGGTGAACGTATCCGACAAATCGCAGAGCACAGCATTGGCAGGCATCGTAACGGTGGAGGTGAGCGATACAACCGAAATGGTCGTATCTCGACTGCAGCCTGTATTGTCGGTAATTTCAACTACATACGATCCGGTGGCGAGGTTGTCGGCGGTGAAACCTGCTTGCGGCGCGCCGTCCAACGTCATGGTGTAAGGTGCATTGGGCGCATTGCCCAGCAGATTCATTTCGATGATGGCACCTGTTGAATTGCAGCCGGGCGTGGTGATGGCTTCGAAGAAAAAGTTGCCGGAGAGATCGAGCGCAATGGGCTGGGCGAGCTCATTGTCGCAGATGTCGGCCAATATCTCTGAGTTAATAGTTGTGAGCTCCACTTGGAGACCGGCAGGCAAGGGGAGTGGCCCGAGAACAAAATTGAGTTCGCTCGCGAGATTGGGAGTGTTCGTGCTTAAGGAGGTTACCGTAATGCCGGGTGTATTGATCAAAAAATCAGTGGCGGTAAGCGTCGAAACATCAATCTCTTCCGTGAGTTGAATGGTCACTTCGCCTGTACACCAGTTCGAAGTGAGGCCGGCAATTGCGGGTGGCGTGTTATCGAAAATACTCACAGCGGTATTCCCAAAATCCAGCTCATAGCCATTGAGCGTTTGGCTAAAGTTCATTACCACGAGCGCATACACATTGCCTGCTGTGACATTGACGTCCTCATTGAACGGCGGACCTGCTGCATTGCCCGGACCATTGAAGTTACCCGAACCACCATCAGCTGTGGAAATACCGGTTGGGCCATTGGGCGTACCCGCGAACTCTCCATACGAGTTGCAGCTAATCTCGGGCGAGGCACCTGTGTTGATACCCGCACAACCATTGTCGGTGATGTCGAACAACGACCAGTCGTAGTCGTCGGCGATATCGTTGGGTTGCAAAACAAATCCGAACAAGCCATCGGTCTGCGGCGAGAAAATATACCAAGCACTGTTGAACTCACCACCCGTTTGACATGAACCGGGTGCTACTTCAAAGGAAGCCCCCGTGCCGGAAGGGGAGTTGTTTTCATCGTAGATAAAGTCGCACACCGAAATAGCAGAGTTGCAGTCACTTTGCGCCGATAGACGCAGGGCTGCAATGCACAGAAGGGTTATGATGATGTGGGGCTTCATACGAGCGGTAGCGGGAAGACGCTAATATACATGCGAGAGTTGTCCAAAGAAGGAAAAATGGAGAATGGAGAATGGAGAATGGAGAAAGGATGATTGCTCCCTTCATTCTCCATTCTCCATTCTCCCTTTCCCTCGATATTTGCCCTATGAACTACCGCAGATTAGGAAAAACAGGACTGAAGGTGAGCGAGCTGAGTTTTGGCTCGTGGATCACGTTTGGTAATCAAATTGACAATAAAGTATCGGAGCGATTGATGGATATCGCCTACGACCATGGCGTGAACTTCTTCGACAACGCCGAAGTCTATGCCAACGGTCGCAGCGAAGAGGTGATGGGGGAGATACTCCACAAACGCAACTGGGCACGTGATACATACACGGTAAGCAGCAAGGTGTTTTTTGGTGCAGGCGGCAAATTGCCCACGCAGCGCGGATTGCACCGCAAGCACATCATTGAAGCATGCGATGCGGCTCTCAAGCGATTGCAGGTCGATTATTTGGATCTCTATTTCTGCCACCGCCCCGATAAGGAAACACCCATCGAAGAAACCGTGTGGTCGATGCATCAACTCATTATGCAGGGGAAGATTTTCTATTGGGGAACCAGCGAGTGGAGTGCGCAGGAAATCATGGAAGCGCATATGGTAGCACAGCGCTATAACCTCATTGGTCCGGCCATGGAGCAGCCGCAATACAACATGCTTACCCGCCGCAAAGTGGAAGTGGAGTTTAGCCAGATTTACAAGACAGTAGGATTAGGTACTACGATATGGAGCCCGCTCGCATCGGGTTTTTTGAGCGGTAAGTACTTGGATGCTAAACCAACCGATACCCGTCTACAACGCGATGAGCTGAGCTGGTTGGCAGAGAAGACGTTTGTAGAAGAAAACTACGATAAGGTGCGTGCATTGAAAGGCCTTGCCGATGACCTCGGAATATCGTTGGCCCACCTAGCCATTGCATGGTGTTTGAAAAACCCGAATGTGTCTACCGTTATTCTCGGTGCTTCCAAGCCCGAGCAACTCGAGCACAACCTCAAGGCTGCAGAAGTTGTTCCGCTTCTTACGGATGGCATCATGATGCGGATAGAAGAAGTGCTGGATAATCAGCCGAAGCACCCGCCGTATTGATGGGGACTGGGGACTGAAGACTGAGGACTGGGTACTGAGGACTGGAGACTAGGTATGGTTGGCGGCCGTTGTCATTCTGCTTCTCTTTCTGTTTCTGTTTCTCTTTCTGGAATTTTTAGAATGAGAAACAGAAACACAATGAGAATGAGAGGGTGGCGCCTCCCTATAATCCTACTATCCTGTTATCCTACAATACATCCTTTCTAAGCTTGACCTCAAGTCGTAACGGAGAATTGGGGTAGAGTTCTGATAATTAAAATGACTAATTCTGCGGTAATTATCAGCTTAATCATTCTGAAGATCCATATTCTCGAGGATTCCTTCATTGCAAAATTGCTTCCTATGTAAGAACCAGCGATACTGCCTAAGGAGAGTAATATTCCAATTGTCCAATTGACTTTACCTGAGTATATGAAAATACCGAGGGAAATCAATCCTACTGTTAAGATCAAGACACTCTTAATGGCATTGGCCTTAATCAATTCATACCTCAGCAGTAATACCAATGCAAACAGCGCAAATAGTGCCGAATCCAAAACAATAATACCGGCCCACAAACCGATTATAAACATTATAAAGAAAGTGAAACCATTGATTTTCTTTACTCCTGGGTTTTTGGAAACAAGAAAGTTTCTTGGATTCATTAAAACTAAAATCAATGAGATAAAAAGTGCGATCACTATGAATAATTCAGAATACACTTTTGGAAGCGATCCCACAAATAGTGTCCCAACAGCGGTGCCTATTCCAATTGGAATTGAAAGCAATGCTGCCGTTTTCCATGGAATCTGGCCCGATCGTGCATAATTGATAACACTGGTCAAGAAGCCAATAAAAACAGGCAGTCTGTTTGTTGCATTGGCCACTAAAGGGTCAACCCCTGAAAAAATCATTACCGGAAGAGTCACTGCTGTTCCACTGCTCGCGACTGTATTCATGAAACCCGATATGCATCCAACCGCGATAAAGAGCAAAGCTTCCAATATTGTCATAAGTGATTTTCTAAAAAGGTGTTCTGAATTGGTTGTAAGCGGTTAGCGTTATCGGGCAACGCCACAAAAATAATAGGTTTGATTTTACAGAGTGGAGAATGAATGGTTGGCTCCCAGCGGGGACTGGGGACTGGGGACTGGGGGAGGAAGGTAAGGTTGTGATTTGATTTTCCTGTTGTGGTTTAATTTCGCACTTTGACATGAGTCTTTATCCATCCTGTTAATAACCATTCCCCAGTACCTAGTACCCAGTACCTAGTACCCATAAAAAATGCGCATCGACATCCTCACCCTCCTCCCACGCTTGCTCGACGGACCATTTGCCGACAGCATTCTCGAACGCGCACAGGAACGTGGTTTGTGCGAGATTCACATTCACAACATCCGCGATTATAGCACGGCGAAGCAAAAGCAAACCGACGACTACCAATTTGGCGGTGGAGCAGGCATGGTGATGACCATTCAACCCATCGACGACCTCATCACGAAGCTGAAGAGCGAGCGCGATTACGACGAAATCATTTACCTCACCCCCGATGGCGAGCGTCTCAATCAGCGCACGTGCAATACACTCTCGCTCAAAAGGAATATTATATTACTGTGCGGACATTACAAGGGGGTTGATCAGCGTGTGCGCGATCATTTCATCACACGCGAAATCTCTATTGGCGATTATGTGCTGAGTGGGGGAGAGCTCGCTGCAGCGGTACTGGTCGATTCCATCGTGCGTCTTATACCGGGTGTAATGAACGACGAGACCAGTGCGCTCACCGATTCGTTTCAGGATGATTTGCTGGCGCCACCGGTTTACACGCGTCCGGCCGACTATAAAGGGTGGGGTGTTCCGGAAGTGCTTCTCAGTGGTCACTTCGGCAACATCGAAGAGTGGCGAATGAATGAAGCCATCAAAAAAACACGCGAGCGCAGACCTGATTTATTAGATTCGGCAGATAGTATCGCATGAACCACATCCCTCTCGCTGAACGCTTTCGTCCGTCTTCGCTCGATGATTATTTCGGGCAGGAGCATTTAGTGGGGAAAGATGCGGTGTTGCGGAAGGCTATCGAAAGCGGCAACATTCCGAGCATGCTCTTTTGGGGGCCGCCCGGCGTAGGTAAAACAACGCTGGCGCATATCATTTCGCAAACACTGAAGCGACCATTCTACACCCTCAGCGCCATCAACAGCGGTGTGAAGGATGTGCGGGAAGTCATCGAAAAGGTCCAAGGCCAAGGTATGTTTTCGCGTGGCGCCGTGTTGTTCATCGACGAAATACATCGCTTTTCGAAGTCGCAACAAGACTCCTTGTTGGGCGCGGTAGAGAAGGGCATCGTAACCCTCATTGGAGCCACCACCGAGAACCCGAGTTTCGAAGTCATCAGTGCATTGCTCTCGCGTTGCCAGGTGTATGTGTTGAAACACCTAGAGCGCAGCGAGCTTGAAACGCTCGTGCTGAAGGCGCTTTCAACCGATGCTGACCTGATGAAAAAGCAGGTGCGCGTTGAAGAGTTTGAAGCACTGCTGCGCATGAGCGGCGGCGATGCGCGCAAGTTGCTCAATGTGTTGGAACTGGTGGTGTCGCAACTAGGGGAGGGTGAGGCCATCACCAACGAACGCGTCGTGCAGATAGTGCAGCAGAATCCTACTATGTACGATAAGTCGGGCGAGATGCACTACGACATCATTTCGGCATTCATCAAGAGTATTCGCGGCAGCGATCCGCAGGCCGCAGTATATTATTTAGCACGCATGGTAGAAGGCGGCGAAGACCCGAAGTTCATCGCCCGTCGCATGTTGATTCTCGCTTCAGAAGACATCGGTCTTGCTAATCCGAATGCATTGCTCATCGCTGACGCTACGTTTCGTGCGGTCGAAAATATCGGATGGCCCGAGAGCAGAATCATTCTGAGTCAGTGCGCGATTTACTTGGCTACATCACCGAAGAGCAACAGCGCCTACATGGCCATCGATGCAGCCATAGCTGAAGTGCGACGCTCCGGCAACCTGAGCATTCCTTTGCATCTGCGCAATGCACCCACCAAGCTTATGAAAGACCTTGGCTATGGAGACGACTACAAGTATGCGCATAGCTACGAGGGGAATTTTGTTGAACAGCAATTTCTCCCGGAATCATTGGCTCAAACGAAATTCTACGAGCCCGGCAACAATGCAAAAGAGGCGAAAGTGAGGGAGTGGCTGAATGCGAGGTGGGGAGGAGCGAAGGGATAAGGGCGAGGGGCGAGTAAAGAATTCGCCTGTTTTGTGTCGAACGGAAATAGGAGAATGGAGAATGGAGGGGCGCCTTTTTATTCTCCATTCTCCATTCTTCTTTTATTGACTTAGAATGAGAAACAGAAACAGAAACAGAAACAGAATGAGAAAGTATAGTCCCTCGCCCCTCGTCACTTAATCCCCTCACAAATCTTCCTAGCAATCCCCGGGCCTTCATAAATGAATCCCGTATACACCTGCACCAAGTCGGCGCCGGCTTGTAGCTTTTCGATGGCATCTTCAGCGGTGTGAATGCCGCCAACGCCGATGATTGGAAATGCGTTGTGTGATTTTTCTTTCAGGTAGCGAATCACTTCGGTGCTGCGCTTTGTGAGTGGCTTACCGCTGAGGCCTCCGGCACCGATGGACTCTACTTCTTGAGAGGCAGTGGTGAGTGGTGCACGCGCAATAGTTGTGTTGGTGGCAATCACACCATCAATCTTGCTTTCGCGCACGATGTCGATGATGTCGTCGAGTTGTTCATCCGTGAGATCGGGTGCAATTTTCAGCAAGATGGGTTTGCGCTTACTCTTCGTGTTGTTGGCAGCTTGCAATGCATTGAGCAGTTGAAGCAACGGTTCTTTCTCTTGCAGCGCTCGCAAACCGGGAGTATTCGGTGAGCTCACATTGACAGCGAAATAATCGACATGATCGAAGAGTGTTTCGAAACACGACAGATAATCATGCACCGCTTCTTCGTTGGGTGTTATTTTATTCTTGCCAATGTTACCGCCAATGATGATGCTTGACGAACGTTTGCGCAAGCGTTCCGCAGCAGCGGCCGCGCCTCCGTTGTTGAATCCCATGCGATTGATGAGTGCTTCATCTTTCGGTAAGCGGAACAGGCGCGGCTTGTCGTTGCCGGGTTGTGCCTTAGGTGTGAGTGTGCCGATTTCAATGAAGCCGAAACCCAGTGAACTCAACTCATCCACCCAACGCGCATCCTTGTCGAAGCCCGCAGCAAGTCCTACCGGGTTGTCGAACGTTAGCCCAAACAACTTGCGTTGCAGCGATGCATTATTCGATTTGTAAAGACCACGAAAAATCGACGGCATTCCCGGCAATCCATGCACAAAACGCAACAGATTCATTGCGGTATAATGTGCGCGCTCCGCAGGCAAAAGGAAGAAAATAGGCTTGATGATTTGGCGATACATGGAGCGCGAAATTAGCTGATTCTGTTGAGTTCGCGTTAATAACTCTGTTCATATATGCGGGTTTGTCTGTTGCGTAATTCAACAACCTTAAAATAGCTTTGGAGATTGTGAACTTTAACCTAAAAGTGAATTTGGTATGTTGACGATTTTTGGAAGAAAGAAAGTTACTGCAGAGCGTGTCGCGCACATCTTTGCTCACAATATAGTAGAGACAGTTGAGGACAATTTTGCTGATGTAGCGGGATTCATAAACGAATCTCCTGAGTTTGTTCAGTCACCTTCTATCGGTGAAAATGACTACGGAAAATTTCTGATGATTGTGTTGGCAGGAAATTTCTCATACATCAGTCAGTACTTCAATAACGGTATGGACAAAGCCATCATCGAGGGAATTACGCAACGTTTGGCTCCTGCATTCGATATGACCCCGACGGAGTTTTCCATGAAGGTGAAGGAATATAAAGAATGCATGGCGCGCGCCAATCATCCTTCTAAAAACATTGTGTATGCAATGTCGAAGGGAGTATTCTTGAAATACAACCTGGTGGAATTCCAGGAAGAGTATTTCCGTCAGATGAAAACTCCGAATCCAATTTTCCTGAAGAACCTCGACGATTTGATGAAGAACTTCTTATGGAACTGGGAAGTGTTCAACGAGAAATACAAGGTGGTCAATGCATCTATGGCATAGGATTCAATCCGTGAAAAATACAAAGCCGCATATGCGGCTTTTTTCATGAATAGACTGTTGTTTATAGTTTGGAAAAACGCTTCTGAACAACTGATGGTTTAGCGTAATTTGCAGGTGGTTATGATGCGAGAAAACAACGAAGTGAATTCGCGTTGGAAGTGGATCAAACGCTTCGGATGGTTGGGCTTTTTCTTCTTTTTGTTGAAGGGCTTGGTTTGGCTCGTTGTGTTTTTTTTCGCCGGCAATGAAATTTTGAAATCGTGCAATTAGAAACTATATGAAAAAGTACATTTTACCTTTTGCCATTTTATTGGCAGCATGCAATAGCAATAGCAGCGAAAAGAAAGTTGAACCGTCAGCAGCCGATGTGCAGGTGGTTGAGCAAGTGGATAATTCACCGCAGCCATTCTTTGCTTCTTCCAACCCTGCAGCGAATCCGGCGGTAGATATTATTTCCAATGTGGATGGTTCCTATACCGTGAAGCTAACTGTCGATGGCACTGCCACCGAATTGAGCATGAAAAAGGAACCACTCGTAATCGATGGTAAGAAAAATGCCGGAACCGGCGAGGTAAAGCTCAAGGGCAATGATGGTAGCTTGGTGATTGCACCTGCAACCTGCGAAGGAGGAACTCACAGCTGTGTGATCACAATGGGTGAGCGCGTTTTAGAAGCGTGCGGTAAGTACGCTGAGTAAATACACGGAATATTATCCGGTGAAGGATTCTTGCGAACTCTTTCGTTGATCATTCCCGCCACACAATTCTCCAAAGCATGATATCCTATGTTGCAGTAGTGGCCGCAGCGCTAGCCGGTGCATTTCTGAGTTTCTTCTGCGGCTTTGGTTTAGGCACTTTACTGTTGCCTGCTTTCATGTTATTCTTTCCGGCACATGTAGCCATAGCAGCCACTGCGGTGGTACATATGGCCAACAATGTGTTCAAGTTGTTTCTGGTCGGAAAGCACGCCCACTGGCCCACCATTAAGTCTTTCGGACTTGCTTCTGTTGTGGGAGCGGTTGCCGGTGCTTGGAGCTTGCAATCGATAGCCTCCATGGGGTTGTCCTTCGATTTCGAGCTATTGGGGCATGTGTTTCAGACCGACACCATTCGATTGGTCATTGCCGTTATTATCATTTCGTTTGCACTGCTTGAAGTATCTCCGGCCCTCGATCACATCGCATTATCGGGTCGCTGGCTTCCGCTCGGCGGACTCATCAGCGGTTTCTTCGGCGGATTGAGTGGTCATCAGGGAGCATTGCGTAGTGCGTTCCTCATGCGCTCCGGATTATCGAAGGACGCCTTCATGGGCACGCGCGTAGTATGCGCCTGCCTAGTGGATGTTTCGCGTATTTCCGTTTATGCAGCCTCTATCGCGGCGGGCTGGTCAAGCCTGCGCATGGATTTACTCACAATTGCCACAATCGCCGCATTCGTAGGCGCATGGCAAGGCAACAAGCTGATTAAAAAGACAGAGCTCCCTCTCCTTAATAAGATCATCGCAATCGCACTGGTGGTGTTTGCGGTGGGGTTTGGGGTTGGAATTATTTAGGTACTGGGGACTGGGGACTGGGGACTGGGGACTGGGGACTGGGATAGTAAATGAGGAGAGAAAGATAATACTGTCTATATTAACTCATTCCCTATTCCTTAATCTCCGGCACCCAGTATTCAGTACCCAGTCCCCAGTCCCCAGTCCCCAGTCCCCAGTACCCGCTTTTAACACATTGTGGAAACATTCAACCTTCCACGTAGCGATTTCCCTAATAGGGCTGACTATCTTTGCCCGCTTTTTTTTAGCTAATTACCACACTATGACTTTGGAACCACTGGAGATACTTGATATCAATGAAGGAAAGAAACTTTATGATTATCAGGCCGATGCGTTGGAGAAAATCTTCGGGCGACTCAAAGAACATCCCAATAGCTATAACCTCTGTTTTCAGCTTCCTACGGGTGGTGGTAAAACGGTAATCTTCTCCGAAATAGCCCGACGCTACATCAAGGAAACAGGTAAAAAGGTTCTCATACTTACGCATCGTATCGAATTGCTTGGGCAAACCTCGAAGCACCTTTCGGATATCAACGTAAAGAACAAGATTATCGTAAGCAAGGTGAAGGACCTGCCCGATGAGGAGCAATACATGTGCTTCGTGGCCATGGTGGAAACCCTCAACAATCGTTTGCGCGATGACAAAATGGACTTCGAAAACCTGGGATTGGTAATTGTCGATGAAGCCCACTACAATTCCTTCCGCAAGTTGTTTAAATGGTTTGAGAATCAGGTTATCCTGGGTGTTACCGCTACACCGCTATCGAGTAATGTGGAGTTACCGTTGCATGAAAACTACCGTGAGTTGATAGTAGGAGAGAGTATCCCAAGCCTCATCAAAAAAGGATTTCTTTCAAAGGCAACTACGTACAGTTACGATGTGAGCCTGCATTCATTGAAAATCGGTATCAACGGGGACTACACTGTGAGTAGCTCGGAGAAGTTGTACGGTAATTTCTTCATGCAGGAAAAGCTGCTTTACGCCTACGAGCAAAAAGCAAAGGGGAAAAAGACACTCATCTTCAACAATGGTATCAATACCAGTAAGATAGTGTACCAAATGTTCAAGGAGGCCGGCTACGAAGTTCGTCACCTCGATAACACACACAGCGAAGTTGAACGTAAAGAAATTCTACATTGGTTTCGTACGAAGCCGGACGCGGTATTGAGCTCAGTATCAATCTTAACAACCGGATTCGATGAACCTACCGTTGAAACAATCATACTGAATCGCGCCACCAAATCACTCACGCTCTACCACCAGATGATCGGTCGTGGATCACGGGTGATTCCCGGCAAAACGGATTTTACCGTAATCGATTTGGGTAACAATGCCCGCCGATTTGGCTTGTGGGAATCGGATATCGACTGGCAGGATATTTTCCGCAATCCGGATGCATACATCGAAGCCATTGTGAGCGACGAGCAGATGGAGAAGGAGATGGTGTATGAAATGCCTAGCGAGGTGCGTGAGTTATTCAAGAATTCGGCGGTAATCGATTTCGATATCCGAGAAGAATATTCTCGACTGATGAAAGCGGGTCTTCGTACGAAGGATGTCCTCGATAAGTCTATCCAACAACATGCCTCCATCATTACCGAGAATGCCGAAGATCACATCCGGGCGCTTGAGTTGCTCAAAATGCTGGAGCCCGACATCAAAAGCAGGGTGAAGCATTACAGCTATTGCATCAGTCGCAGCACAGAGAATTATTTGCAGTGGATGCGCGACGAGTACACTCGAAAGTTACAGCAGCTGCTGCGTCAGCATTACGCATAGTAATTGTCAAGGTTCGTAATGATGTTAAGAAAAAATGGAGGTCCCGTATACGGAGTTTCCTACCTTTACGTTGAACCTTAAAACCGAGAGAAAATGAAAATCAAGACCGATAACATTTTTCAAGTCATTGAATTGGAGAGTTCTGTACAGGAAGTCTACAAGGCACTAACCGATGCAGCGTTGCTCAGCAGATTGACAGGAATGAGTGCAAGCATGGAGGCACGTGAGGGCGGAACCTTTCATGCTTGGAACAATCGCTGCCACGGATACATGCTTTTCTTGAAAGAAAACACCCGTGTGGTTCAAGCATGGAGGCACGACGATTTTCCGGAAGGAATGTATAGCACCGTGACATTCGACCTGGAAACTACCGAATCCGGTTCGCGTGTTAGTTTCAATCATACAGGTGTGCCGGAAGAAGCGTCCGGTTGGTTGACTGAAGCCTGGAGAAGAGATTTTTGGGAGCCAATGACCGAGCACTTGCGCGACAAGGTTCTTTCTTGAGCATTGTAGATAGAGGATATTAAACAACAAAGGCCGCGTTTGCGGCCTTTGTTGTTAGGGGATTCTGTTTTAGTACATGATACTCTTTTTAGCTGCATTTCTCCAACCGGCTTGGTTTTCATAGTCTACAAAGAAAATTTTGAGGTCAGCCTGGTTCTCATAGTCCACAAAGAATATGCTCTTCTTCGCCTGATTTTCGTATTGGGTGAAGAACCACTTTCCGTCGTTATCGCCTGCCTGATTTTCGTACTTCACTTTGTACACTTTCAAATCAGCTTGGTTTTCATACTTGGTGACAAAAACTTTAACATCGGCCTGGTTGGAGTAGCCAACCGAATAAACCTTCTGAGCTTTCATTGCTGTGCATGCCACAAGAAAAACAAAAGTGCATATGAGGTGTTTCATATATGAATGGATGTTTAGGTTGATGGAATGATATGTTTATTTATAGCGTATCGAAGTTATGCTTTTTCAGCAGAAATACCAAATGTAGTTTCTGTAGTGTAATCTCAGATTCCTTCATGCGTCCTACCTTTGAACCACAAAAATTGTTTTAAATGAATCGGATTTTTACGTTTGTTATTGCTTGTTGCTTAGTAAGTTCTTTCTCTTTCGCGCAAACATTTCCCTACGAATTCAGTGTTTTGAGCGATCCTTACTACGACCTAACATCGCCCATCAGCATCAGCGACGCAGATGTTTGGGATGATCCGTTTTATATCACTTCGACCGGCTTTGAAGTAACCTTGTTTGAGGCAGTAACCAACACGTTGGGGATTATCTCTCCCGGCAGTCAAGTAATCAATATAAACGAGGCAAACCCGGATACCGTTCAGGTACTCATGCCTTACATGGCCGATATCATGAATGCCAGCGACACAATTGCAGTGAGTCCAATTTCGTATCAACTGGAAGGCCCTCCCGGTAATGCGGTGTACAAACTGGAATGGAAGAACGTAGGATTCTACGGTGAATGGAATGCAAGCAATTCGTATTTCAACACAACGAATTTTCAACTTTGGATCTACCAGAACAGCGGCATTATAGAGTTTCGCTACGGTCCGAACACCATTAAATCCGGTAGTCTCTTGCATTTCTTCGGAACGGGTCCATTGGTTCTTCTCGGTGAAAATGTAGCCTTCGATGGCAGCGGCTGGCAAGGCTTGTGGGCATTGGGGGGCGATCCACAAAATCCCACAATCAGCGCCATACCCAGCGGTCAGCAGCCTCTTCCGGATCAATGCCTCTTGGGTGAGCCTCAGAGCGGCACGGTGTACCGATTCGCTCCTATTGTAGCAGGTATTTCCGAATTACAATCAGAGCTTCAATTAAGGGCATGGCCATCGCCGACAAGCGATTTTTTGACGATTGCAATTAAACCAAACATGGCCTACAGCATCTATGATATCGCGGGCAATCTGATGGTTACAAGCACGGCTACCGACTACAACGAACGTCTCGACATTCGCAGTTGGCCTGCCGGACAGTATTGTATCACAAGCAGCAATGCAAAATCAGTTCGCTTTATAAAGCACTAGAATGACTAGAAAAATTATTGCGCTCTCACTCGCACTAACTTCCCTCATGAGTGGACACATGGCTCATTCGCAATCGTTGTATTTTCCTCCTGCAAGCGGTGAATGGGCCACCATGGACCCGCAGGAATTGAATTGGTGTTCAGATCGCATCGATAGTTTGTATCAATACTTAGAAACCAATCAATCGAAAGCATTTGTCTTATTGAAGGACGGTAAGATTGTGCTGGAGTCCTACTTCAACGGACATTCAGAAACGGCCAACTGGTACTGGGCATCGGCCGCGAAAACCCTCACTGCGTTCATGGTAGGGCAGGCTCAGCAACAAGGTTTACTCGACATCGACGAGCCAACCTCCAACTATTTGGGTCAGGGTTGGACCTCCTGCACTCCCAATCAAGAACAAGCCATTACTATTCGCAATCAACTCACCATGACCACGGGGCTCAACGATGGTGTAATAGATGATGATTGCACCGAAAGCGACTGTCTGGAGTATTTAGCCGATGCGGGCTCTCGCTGGGCTTATCACAATGCGCCTTACACGCTGCTCGATAGTGTTATGCAGATGGCTACAGGCATGACACTCAATACCTGGTGTTTTCAAAACGTAGCTCAACCCATCGGCATGCAGGGATTGTGGCTGAATATCGACTACAACAACGTGTACTTCTCGAATGCTCGTTCGATGGCGCGTTATGGTTTATTGCTTCTGGCGGAAGGTGTTTGGGATGGTAACGATTTGCTGCAAGACGAACAATACTTCTACGATATGACGCATGTTTCTCAGCCGTTGAATGAGGGATATGGTTATCTCACGTGGCTTAACAATACGGATTCGTTTATGTTCCCGGAGTCTCAGTTTGTTTTTCCGGGGAACCTTTCACCAAACGCCCCCATGGAAATGTTTGCTGCAATCGGTCGCGATGGACAATACATCAGCGTGGTTCCTTCCCAGAATTTAGTTTGGATTCGTATGGGAGAAAACCCCGATGGGTTGGATGTTCCCATTTTGATGATCGACGACATTTGGCAACTCATTAATGCGCTGCCATGCTCACCTAACGCAGTTGATCTCAGCCAAAGCAAAGGAATGGAGGTAGCTCCAAATCCGGCAACGACGCATTGGACAATTCACTCGAAGTCGCCCATCCAATCGTTTAAACTAAGCGATATGCATGGCCTAACTGTGCAAACCGGATTGACAGCCGGTGCATCGAGCATTCGCTTAGATGCCAATCACCTGCCATGTGGTAACTACATCGCTACCATTTATCTTCAGGATGGAAGCGTGATGAGGGCTCGGTTGGTGAAGGCGTGATTCCTGTTCCCGATTAATCGCAACTGATAAAGCTGAACGATTGTGTCGGTGGAGTAGTTGCGTAGGTGAATCCCGGCTTCAAAGCGTAATACACCAGCTTCTTGAAATTGAATCCTGCGGGCAATATACCTGCTTCGCCAAAGAAGTCGGATGGTATGATGGTGATGCGAAACTTTCCATCGCCGATGTATTTCATTTTCAACTGAGGCAAGGTTGTAACGATTGCCGGATCGGCGTAGTTAACAGCAACAAACGCGCTCTGTTCCGCACGCAGAAAGAGGTAACAATCGTCTTCTCCCAAGTTTTGCATCGCCGGATTAGTTTCCTGGGTGTTGTCGTAGGTGATAGAAATGTAGTCATCAGTTTTGGCTAATTCCGGAAATACGCAATACAATTCATCACACAATTTGGGAATGATGTTGATGTTCAAGTCTTCGGTTTTAGCTTCACCGTTGTATTCGCCTTGGTACGCGTTGCCGCTGCGCAACTTGGCCAAACAAGAAATACCATTGGTGAAGAACGTGGTTGCATCGACACCATAGAACGATGTTGGCTTGAAACGCATGCTGTAAAGCTTTTCACCCACCTTGGTCATAGCCATTGCACTGTTGGAGTTCGTCCAGTCGCCATTACCTACCACAGGGCCGGCCGGCTGCCAGGTCCACAAGTAAACGGTGTCATCGGGATGGTCGGTGAGCATGGCATTCAGCGCATTGTTCATCGTACCATCGGTTGTTTGTGCAACGTTGATGTAAAGCGTAATCGTGTCGTTCTTTCCCGTTGGTGAGGGCTGAATGTAGGCCGCCTGCGACAGTGCAACAACACTCGTAGCAAGAGCACACAGGATAGATAATATCTTTTTCATGTCTTAGGGATTCAAACGGTTAAAAGTGAATGTGTAAATCGCTGTGGTGGTTCTGCTTCCATCAGCTGCTTCGCAATAGTTCTCCAACTGAATATTCAATTTGGAATCGGACGGACGCACCACCGAACCCAACAAGGTCTCCAAGGTGTCGGTTGGCGTGTAGAGATATAAAAACGTGGGGTAGTCGTTGTTATCGAAAGCCCATTTACCACCTGAACCGAAGTAGTTTTTACCCGGACCTGCAGCCACGCTATATGTCATGGAATCTTTATTGAACGTAAGTCTGTAGGGTGTCTCTCCATCTACCAAATAGAACTCGCTCAAATCGCGCTCCTCACGTATCGGATTGTTTGGGTCTTGTTGCTTGAAACTAGCAATTTCCCAAACGCCGGCCATACCCTCCAGCTTGTCGGCGGGAACACCCAATTCTCCTTTCGTTTCAGGCTTGCATGCGGTCAATGCCAATGCGAACCCTGTAGCTAGTATGAATATCTTTTTCATGATTCAAAATTCGGTATTAGTTGATTAGTTGCAGCCTCCCTCGGGATTTAATTCAAAGCCGATTACAGTGGATTCGGCATTGGGGAACTGAATGGCCATGCCCGGACAATCGTAAGGCGCATTGCGAATGATAACGCTTTCGCCCATGACACCATAACGACGAAGTTGTTCGGTGTACTTACCTTCTCCGATAAGTTCAATGCGGTATTGGCGGCGGGCTTCAGCGATAATGTCTTCTGCAGTAGCACCTGAGGTAAGCTCGTAACCGGGAGGATACGCTCGGTTGATAATCTTGTTGAGGTCTTCACGTGCCGTGTTAAGGTCGCCACCGTTTTCCGCGATGGCTTCAGCACGCACGAGGTGCAACTCGGTGAGGTGCACAATCGGCACGCTGTAAATCTGATTAATAAAGAACTTCTTCAAAAACGCACGGTTGTTCTCGAAAGAAAACCACTCTTGAAGGCGCTTGTCTGCAGCGTTCAAGTTGATGTAGTCTTGGAAATTCTGACTTACCATCAACTCTGCAATACCGTTGTTGATTTGGTAGTTGCTTACATACGATCCGCAGCGACGGTCTTGAGCCAGCGAACCTCCATCGATGGAGTACAAGGTTGAAACGGTTCCGAAAACGAATTCAGTAGTTGTGTTGTTTCCTTGTGTTATTTCAGGATAACGATCGAGGCTTTCTGTGTCGAACGTGTAGTTGCCGGAGTTGATTACTTCGCTGCTGTATTGAATGGTTTGTGACCATTCTTGCTTCAAAAAGTGAAAGGTTGCCAATACGCCTGCTGCAGCCATCTTGCTTGCATAAATGCCATTGGTCTCGGGCAAGTTGTTGTAGGCAAACTCAAGGTCTTCCTGAACAAAGTCGTATACTTCTTGCACAGTGCTGCGCAACAGTGGATCGGCAGCTGCGCGGTTGCGAATAGGCACACCGGCGTGGGTGTTACCCGGTGTCCATCCGTAGGGTTGTGCCCACAGTTTAACTGCCGACCAATGACAGAATCCACGCAAGAAACGTGCTTCAGCAATGAGTCGCTCTTTCTCGCCGGTTTCAAAATTGGGAATAACATCGATGTTGTCGAGCAAGGTGTTGCAACGCCAAACCACGGTATACAAGTCTTGATATACCTTGTTGGTGGTTCCATTGAAGAAGGTAGTCTGACGAGCAAATACAGAACGTAAATCGTTGTTCGTATTGGGCTGGTTGAGGTTGTCGCTCAACAATTCAGAGATGTTCTGGATGCGACCATCATACAGGTTGGCCAAAGCATCGTAACAACTGTTGAGAGTTTCCTGCGCATCATCGGCTGTGTTGAACAGGTCTTCACGCAGATTTCCCGTGGGTGGTTGGTCGAGCCACTTGTTGCATGAAACCAACGGCAGGGTGAAGCAGAATGCAAGGATGAATATCTTTTTCATGATCTTGGTTGGTTTAGAAGTTGGCTGATAAGGTTACAAAATAGCTTTTCTCTTGCGGAGGAGTCAAGTAAGTAGTGTTGGGACTCAAGTTGCGGTCTTGCGGGTTTTCGAAGTCACGAACCAATTCCGGGTCGAGACCTACGAAATTGGTAATCACAAACAAGTTCGAAGCAGCCACTTGCACAGTAAGGTTGCGAACAGGACTATTCTCTTTCATCTTAAAGTTGTAGCCCAAGCTGATGTTTTTCAAACGCAAATAATCGGCGTCGTAGATAAACAAGGTGGTGTTCCACCAAGGGTTACCTGATTGCAAGCCATAGGTGTTCTCTTGAAGTGTTTGAACCGGGAATTGAGCCTCATCGCCGGGCGCTTGCCAACGGTCAAACTTGTCGGTGCGCATATTCCAGTCGGTAGTAACACCCAACTGACGCTTAGCCGATGAGTCGAAAATTTTAGAACCAAGGCTGTAAGTCATGAATACGCTCAACGACCATCCACCGTAAGTGAAGCTGTTGGTGATACCACCATAGCCTTTTGGCAAACCGGCACCGGCATACTGACGATTGCTCAGGTTGTACTCATACGTTGTGTTGCCTTGCAAGTCATAATACATCGGACGACCATTGGAAGGGTCGATTCCTGCAAATGGAACAAGGAAGTAAGAACCAACGGGCTTACCAATCTGCACGCGCGAGTCGTTCGTTCCGCCGCTCAATGCATCCGGAGTGAAATCACCGATGCTAATCACCTCATTCATGTTGCGCGAAATGTTGAAGTCGGTTACCCACTGAAGCTTTGATTCAGGATTCAGGTTGTTCGACTTAATGCTGAACTCAAGACCTTGGTTCAGGATTTCTCCTGCATTGGCCCACACACTCGAGAATCCGGTGCTGGTTTGCACATTGTACTGGAGGAGTACATCGCTGGTGCGCTTGCTGTAAGCGGAGATCGTTCCGTGAATTCGATCGTTCCACAATCCGTATTCGAGCGATGCATCGAGAATCATGGAAGTCTCCCATTTCAAGTCAGGGTTACCCAATTGCGTTTGGAAGCGAATTGGATTTCCGAAATATCCACCTGAACCTTGATCCCACGTTTCGTATTGCGCTGTGCGCGGAATGTCGGCATTACCAGTAACACCCCAGCTGGCACGCAACTTCAGGAAGTTGATGACCTTGTTCTCTTTTAGGAAACTCTCTTCGCTGGCGATCCAACCTACCGAGGCAGAAGGGAAGTTACCCCAGCGGCTGTTGGCTCCGAACTTCGAAGATGCATCGGCGCGCGATACCAACTGGAAATAGTATTTGTCATCGATCGAATAATTGAATCGTCCGAAGAAGCTCACGAAGGTGGTAACCTCTTCATACGAGTTGCCATACTGTGGAGTGATTGTGTCGGCGTCCACTTCTGCAACCGTTGGCAATGAAGCCAAACCAGGGTAGCGAACTTGTGAGTATCCACGTGTAACCGATTTCTGGATCTCACTTCCGGCCATCAACGTGACGCGGTGATCTTCTTTGTAGGTGCGGTTGTAATTAACCGTTCCGTTCGAGTTCCAATTGGTTACCCAGGTTGGGAACTTTTCAGCGTAGTCTTGAGTTTGTCCAACGTTAATTCCCAGTGGCAAGTACTTCATCTCCACCTGGTCGAGGTAGTCGAGAGATCCGGTAGCACGCAGCGACCAGTAGTTGTTGATGAGGTAGGTAAGTGAGTGGTTGGTGAGTAAGCGCTTTTCTAGGTTCACCCATTGGCGCTGCTCGCGGTATGCAATGGGGTTTGAATAGCCACCATTCCACATGAAGTATTTGCCTGTAGTATCGTAAACAGGATAGTAGGGCAGGGCGGTCGACATGGCTTCACCCACACCACCGCTCCATGCGGCATCCACGCGGTTGTTAACGCTTTGCGTAAACGAACCTCCTACGTTGTACAGGAGTTTATTGGCAATGTTGAAATCGGCATTGAGGCGGGCACTGTTGCGCACGAATCGGTTACCGATGATGTACGAACCGTTGTCGTCGTTGCTCAAGCTTGCATAAAACTTGGCGTTGTTCATCACGTAGTTAATACCAATGTTGTAGGATTGCTTGATACCTACCCCCGTCAATTCATCGAACCAGTTGGTGTTTGTTTTCTGAGCTTCTTTGTATTTCTGTTCGCGTACCTCCGGTGTATCGGATGCTCCTGAGAGCGATGGCAGCCAGGTGTAGCCTGTTCCTCCATCATTTTCCCAAGCCTCCTGACGCATTTGTAGGTATTCATCGGTATTCATCATGTTAGGCCTTGCAGCTGCCTCAGAAGTACCCAGGCGCACATTCAAGTCGAGGCTGAGTCCTTGTTTTTTACCGCGCTTGGTAGTGATAAGCACAACACCATTCGCACCGCGTGACCCGTAGATACCGGTTGCTGCCGCATCTTTCAATACTTCGATGCTTTCAATGTCGTTCGGATTCAAAAACGTCAGTGGATTGGAGTTCATCGCTCCTGAATTACCGCGTAGGAAAGGATTCTGTGTAATTGGAATTCCATCCACCACGTAGAGAGGATCACCGCCGGCCGAGATAGAGCTTATACCTCGAATGCGCACAAGTGATCCCGAGCCTGCAAGACCCGAACCTTGAGAGACCTGTATACCTGCTCCGCGTCCTTGAAGCGCTGCCTCAAAGCTGGGCACTGGAACTTGCGTTAGTTCTTTCCCGTCGATGCGTGTGATAGACCCGGTAACATCGCGCTTGCGCTGCACGCCATAACCCACAACCACAACTTCTTCAGTCATTTTTTCGTCTTCCTGCAGTTGCACGTTTAGTACAATCTCGCGATTGCTTACATTCACTTGTCGGCTTTCACTGATGTATCCAATGAGCACAAACTCGAGGGTGTGTTTGCCTTCCGACAATTGCAATGCAAAGTTCCCATCGATATCGGTGGCTATACCATTGCCGCTTTCTTTGTCTTTCACAACTACCCCCGGTAGCGTTTGGTTAGCAGAATCGTAGACTTTACCCTTTACCACTTGCGCGAAGCTCTCAGAAGAGAATAGCAGCATAGTAAGGATAGTTAGTGAAGAGTACAGTTTCTTCATCACAGTGTTTTGTTTAGGACTTGGTTAATGTTGAGGTGTCAAACATAAAACAAAACGGGTAAGTGTATCATCCACACTTACCCGTTTTTTTTATTTGCTGATAATCAGCGGATGCGTTGCATTCATGTATTCGCCTTGCACTCGCACAAGGTAGGTACCCGTGGTTGTATTGCTGCTATTCCAGTCGATTGTTTGTATGCCTGTGGAGAGGTTACGGCTATCGATGTGCTCTACAACACGGCCCATTAAATCGATCAGATCAACAGAAATTCTCTGGGAAGTATTGTTACGGAAGCCAATGCTTACGCGGTCGCTTGCCGGGTTTGGATACACCATAAAGTCGAAGCCAAACAGATCCAATGCTTCAGCAACATTCAACGTGGTGTCAGGAGCAAACAGCGGTTGGTCGAAGTATACGTGGTATTCTCCGGGCTGGAAATTCATGGAAGCACTTGCATCCGTTACATTGATAGTGTTTCCGCCAAAGAAATCATACCACTCACCCGTGTGTTGGAAGCCGGGAACCATATCGATTGGAATAACATTGAAGTTACCCACGATGGTGGCTTTCAATTCGGGTGTGTTCAGGTGAAGGCGCTTGCCCATTCCGGCAAGGTCGATGTCGAAATCGGTTGTCGAGAAAATAGGATTGGTCTTTTTAATAGTATTCAACGCGCTTACCACTTTATATACTTTGAAACGTTCGGCTACATCGCGGTAATCCCAACGCACGGGTTTGGCGGTGGTGCGACAATCAGGGTTAATGCTGCCATCAGGGCAATAGTTGATGGAGTAGTCATATCCTAACTCACCGAATTCCCATATCATTTTCGGACCTGGAATAGGCACAAGAAACGTATGCGCTAATTCCTGGCGTTGAAGCGCTGTGCTGAGATTCTGAATGTCATATGCACCATTGCTGTTGCCGTAGTTAATGTTCTTGAACATAAGACGTTCCTCGTCGTGACTTTCACCATAACTCACTAAACGTGGTTGACTCCAGCCGCGTGAGGTGTAAACGCCCCAACTCAAATTTGAATTAGAGTTGTAACCCATGCTGGCTTGCTCATATTCCGTTGTCATTTTCCCCCAAAGCATCATTCCGATGTTTGCAAGGGCTGTTTCCTCGCTGTTATCGGCCAAATGCTCGAGAATAACGTATGCACCGGGTTCGTTGGCCTGAATGTCGTTGTAATAATCGGTTAGGATGTTGACGCGACCTTGGTCGTATGCGCCCCATGCTCCAATATTTCCAAGGGTGTAATTCTGAGTCAATCCTTTCGAGAGATCGAAGCGATAGCCATCTACGTGGTATTCATTAATCCAATGACGCATCATGCGCTTGAAGAAATTACGTGTAAGCGAACTTTCATGGTTGAAGTCGTATCCTACATTGAAATCGTGTCGTGGGGTTTCATTGAACCAAGGATTCTCTGCAGTGGGTTGTCCATAATCGCCTGCATCCGGATTGAAGTACATGCGCACCATAGGGTTCTGGCCAAAGGCGTGGTTTACTACAATATCCATCAACACAGCAATGCCACGATTATGGCACTCGTTAACAAAAGTCTTGAATGCTTCTTTCGTCCCGTAGGCCTTGTCGAGAGCGAAAAAGAACGAGGTATTGTAGCCCCAGCTATCGTTCCCTTCAAACTCATTGATAGGCATCAACTCAATCGCTGTTACGCCAAGATTTTCGAGGTAGTCGAGCGTGTCGGTAAGTGTCTGGTAATTGCGGGCGGCAATGAAATCGCGCACGTGCAACTCGTATACAACCAAACGTTCTGCCGGAGGACGCACATACGACGCATCAGTCCAATTGTAATCCACCTGGTTTATTTTGAACGTGGATGCGATTTGTGATGTGCTGCATCGAGGGTACACCGGAATGTTGGGGAAAGTGGAAGCTGGAATCCATGGATCGTTCCATGGGTCGAGTACCATTTCTGTGTATGGGTCCGCAATGCGCATATCCTCCAAGTCGATGCTGTACTGAAATGCATAGGTGGTGTTGGCATCGAGACCGGTAATGTCCAACCAGAATTTGTTGCCGTCGGGGGTGCGGTTCATCAAATAGGCTGCGTTGAATTGCCAGTTGTTGAAATCGCCCAACACGTATACAAAGTCTTTATTCGGGGCATGTAATTGAAGGCGAACAGTAGAGTTGTCAATCACCGTGATGCCATCTTGCGTACCGACCGGAGCGGCAAGAACAGCGGGCTGCGGATTGATGTTGATGAGAATGGTTTCACTTGCGCTGTTCACGCCATCGGTTGCAGCAAGAACTACATCATATCCACCATCGGTAGCTTGGTTGAAGGTGTAGTTGAGTGTTGTAGCGTTATCTGCCGCGGCAACCACTTCGCCATTTATGGTGAGTGTGAGTGTCGCAGGAGAAGAAGATGCGCACTGAAGTGGAATGTTCTCGTTTACATCTGCATTGATTACTTGTTGAAAGGGTTGTATGATTCCCGCGTGAAAGCCTGGTTCATACAAGTCGAGGTAGATATCGGATCCATCCGCATTGCGTCCTACCAGCGATCCATTCGCATTGCGAAATACAAACATCAATCGAGCTACATCCGTGCCTGCCGGCATTTCATCGTAGAAAGAGGATGGCTGAATTTGAATGGTGTGAACGTTGTTTCCTTGCGGACTCAAAAGCAAAGAAGAATTGGCTGTACCCCAAACATTATCCGGTCCTTTTACATACTGCCAGTTGTTCACGCAATTGTCTACGTCGTTTTGTGTAACGATGCCGGTGTGCGCATACAAAGGCACTACGTTATTCAGTTCACCATTACCTGAGGTGGCGTTGTAGGTGATTGTAATAACGTCGTTTTGCGTTGGAAAAGGTGGGCTGGTGGTAAGGATTTGAGCCGAACAAGGCAATACGAGCGAGGTTATCGCTAATAAGGATAGAATTGTTTTCATGGTAATCGATTCGATTAGGTTCCAAATATAGATAAAGTGTATTGTGTACACTTACTATTTTTTGTGTCAACGAAAGGTAGCATAAAGTCCATTAATCGAAACTCCTAAAAAAGAAAACTGCGTCCCCTGCGATCTCGTGGTTGTTTACAAACCGCCGAGAGCGCCGAGGACGCAGTAATCAGAAAATTCTATCCTTACGACAGCTTATTGCTGCTGGAATTGCTTCGCAAATCGCTTGCGGTCGTTCTCGTTGAGATACACCTTACGAAGACGAATGCTCTTTGGAGTTACTTCTACGTATTCATCAGCTCCAATATATTCCAATGCTTCTTCCAGGCTAAAGCGAATCGGCGGTGCCATTACGTTTTTAGCATCTGTTCCTGAAGCACGCATGTTGGTTAGCTGCTTGGTTTTCGTTACGTTCACTACAAGATCATTATCGCGTGAGTGCTCGCCAATTACCTGGCCTTCGTACACCTCGTCCATAGCATCTACGAAGAACTTACCGCGGTCTTGAAGGTTCGAAATACTATATGCAACCGCATTGCCTGTTTCCATGCAAATGAGTGATCCGTTCAAACGACCGGGGATTTCTCCCTTCATAGGTTGGTACTCTTTAAAGCGGTGCGACATAATCGCTTCACCTTGTGTAGCGGTAAGCATGTAGCTGCGCAAACCGATGATACCACGCGATGGAATTTCAAACTCCAACACGGTGCGATCGCCCTTAGGTTCGAGATTTTTCATTTCACCTTTACGCTTGGTAACCGCTTCGATAGCTGTTCCCGTCATATCGGTCGGCAAGTCGATGGTCAACTCTTCAATCGGCTCGTGCTTCTGTCCGTCGATTTCTTTTACCAATACACGTGGCTGACCAATTTGAAGCTCGTAGCCTTCGCGACGCATGGTTTCAATTAATACAGACAAGTGCAGTACACCACGTCCGAATACCATGAAACGGTCAGCCTTATCAGTCTCCTGAACACGCAGTGCCAGGTTTTTCTCCAATTCTTTTTCCAGACGCTCTTTGATGTGACGGCTGGTAACGAACTTACCTTCTTTTCCGAAGAATGGTGAGTCGTTGATGGTGAAGAGCATACTCATCGTTGGCTCGTCAACAGCGATAGTTGGCAATGCTTCCGGGTTTTCGAAGTCAGTGAAGGTGTCACCGATTTCAAACTCTTCGATACCGTTGATAGCACATATATCACCTGAAACAACGCTTTCTACTTTGCGCTTGCCCAGACCTTCAAATACATACAATTCTTTGATACGGCCTTTTACAATTCTTCCATCGCGCTTGGCAAGTGAAATAGGCATGCCTGCAGTAAGCTCACCGCGGTGCAATTTACCAATGGCCATACGTCCGGTGTAGGCAGAATAGTCGAGTGAAGTCACCAACATCTGCGGTGTTCCTTCACGCTTAATTGGGCCTGGGATGTGTTCCAATACGAGGTCGAGCAGGGGCTCGATGGTGTCGGTTTTTACTTTCCAGTCAAGACTCATCCAACCGTGCTTGGCAGCGCCATAAGCAGTTGGGAAGTCGAGCTGTTCTTCGGTTGCACCCAAGTTGAACATGAGGTCAAATACGGCCTCGTGAACCTCTTCCGGAGTGCAGTTTTCTTTATCTACTTTGTTGATTACAACAATCGGCTTCAAACCCATTTGAATGGCCTTTTGAAGTACAAAGCGTGTTTGTGGCATCGGTCCTTCAAAGGCATCTACCAACAGCAATACGCCTTCGGCCATGTTCAATACACGCTCAACCTCACCACCGAAGTCACTGTGGCCCGGTGTATCGATGATGTTGATTTTGTGTCCTTTGTATTGAATCGAAACGTTTTTAGCCAAAATCGTGATACCGCGTTCACGCTCGAGGTCATTGTTGTCGAGGATGAGCTCACCGGTTTGCTCGTTTTCACGAAACAGCATGGCAGCATGAAGCATCTTGTCTACCAAGGTCGTTTTGCCGTGGTCTACGTGAGCGATAATCGCAATATTCCTGATTTTTTGCATGTTGGGTTTTTAAAATCGGGTGCAAAAGTACGGCGAGATAAAGCTGTTTCGACCGAGGGGCTGAAATTGGAGGGGAGAAGGGCGAGGGGTGAGGGGTGAGGGGTGAGGGGCGATGATGCAAGAAGGGAGTTAAAGATAAGTAGGAGAATGGAGAATGAAGAAATGAGCGATGTAACGTTACGTTCTCCATTCTCCATTCTTCATTCTTCTTTTATTGATATAGAATGAGAAACAGAAACAGAAGCAGAAACAGAAACAGAAACAGAATGAATGACCACTGATCATTCGCCACTCGCCACTTGCCCTTCGCCCCTCGCCCCTCGCCCCTCTAAAAAGGAAACCCAATCCCCAGATTGAACACCGTGTTGTTGCGCAACTTTATGCGATCTACCGAATTGCCGGTAGAGGCGAGGTAGGCGAGGTATTCGTCCTTGGGTTGCCATAGCCAGCGTTCCCCTTGAACCTTCGCCGGGTCTTTTAACTGAACCCCGACATCCAGGCGTACCAAGAAATAATCGAAATCTATGCGCAGCCCGAATCCACCGCCAATAGCTATCTCACTCAAAAAGCGATCGGCTTTGAAGTCGGCGCCCGGGCGATTCGTGTCTTCGTTGAGCAACCAAATGTTTCCGGCATCTGCAAAGAATGCCCAGTTGAGCATTTGAGTGAATTTAAAACGATACTCCACATTGCCCTCCAGTTTCAACTCACCAATGTTGTTGAAGGTTTGAGGTAGCAATGCATCGCGCGATGAGCCGGGGCCCAGCGTGCGTGCTTGCCAGGCTCGAAGTCCATTGGCGCCACCGCTAAAAAAGCTCTTTTCGAACGGCAAGGTTATCGCATTTTTTCTCGGGACTCCTAGCCCGCCGTATGCGCGGAACACAAATGCATTACGGTCATTAACGTTACTGTAAAAACGAAAATCTCCTTCGCCACGGAAATACTGAGCAAAACGAATTCCATAGATGCGGTGACTACCCAGACTGTCAAACGGCTGATCGGTTAAGTCCATGACTCCGTTCAATGCATTGCCTGCTGCGCTTGCGCCAAGACGCATGTAATAATAACGAGACTGATACTTCGCTTTCTGTGTGTTCAGAGTATAGGTCGCGTTGGTGGCCAATATCAAATGGTCTTGGTAACTATTCTCCAGAAAAGCATCTTGCAAACGGTCGAGGAATTCTTGAAAGGCTTCCGACTTTTGAATTTTGATAATACTGAACTCCACAACGTCCCAAGAGATGCGTGACACCGCATCGGGATTTTCTATCCAGTTGTATGCGTAACGCACTTGTGAAAGGGTTCGCACATAATCGGGCCTACGCTGATAGTTGTAGGTAGCGCTGAGCGATGTTTGAGGTTCGCTGCTTTGCGCAGTGAAGTCGCACCCCAATGGCCAAAGTCGCGGTACACGATAGGTAATTTCCGGACCTATTTCGAAGGTGTTGAGTTTGAAGTTGTTTTGAAGACGATCGGTCGCGTTATCGGTTTCATCATTGCTGAAGGCCAGGTTTTGGGATGCTTCCAAACCGGTTATGATGTTGAAGTCAAGTGCTTCTGCTCCGCCAAATAAGTTGCGATGTGTATAAGATAAGTTGCCGTAGATTCCCATGTTACCGCTTCGGTTGGTAAGGTGCGGGTAAAAGAAATAGGACTGCTTCTCTTCGGGCGATAGACGTATATGCGTGTCGAGAATATGGATTTTTTCGTTGATAGAAGTTTCCCTTGGAATGAGCTGAATGGTTGTCGATTTAAATACACCCATTTGTGAAAACCGTCGGTATGTGAGTTCAATGCGGCTGCGCTGATACATATCGCCTGATCGATAACTCTGCGCGCATGAAATAACGTCAGCATCCAAATCCGGACTTCCATAACAGAGTATTTTTAGTCCATCGTATTCCAATGTGTCGGTGGGCACGTAATCGGGGTTTGATAAATCGAATCGGGTATGCACGTAGACGTTTCCAATAAAGTATTTTTTATGCGGCACCGATACCAAGCTGTCCCCTTTGTTTTGAGATGGCACCTGCGGTTGTTCGATACGCAACGTTATATTGACTCCGTTGCCTCCAGCAGTCGTATCGGCATCAAACACAACGTATTCTTTGTTGAAGTCGTAATAACCTCGTTCATTGAAAAAGGTGGCAATGGCTTCCCTCTCTATGTCCAAGGCCTTCACATCGAACACATCCATTGAATCGATGGTAGAAAGTTTGCGAAGGTTCGCTAAGCTCTTTGCCATCTCGACATCTTGTATTTGGTAGTCAACTTTCTTAATGTGATAGGGTTTGCCCGGATACACATGGAAATTCACTTTACACTTCGAACTGTCCGGGTTATATACAACTTCCGGTTCTACTTTGGATCTGAAGTAACCCTTCTTCTGCAAGAAGAAATTCATTTGCTCAGCACTTTTGAGCATCTTGGCTGAATCGAGTAATGCTGTCTGTTCACCAACAGTATAAGCCCAGAACATGCGCCAGCTTTTGCATTCGACCGGTGTTTTGTTGTTGGACGCTCGTCGGTTGTTTTTGTTTTGGCAGCGTGATGCAACTCGGAGCTGACTTTCCGAAAGCTTCTTCTTATTGACGAGGAGGTACACACTGTGATTGAATCGAAACCATAAGATACGCTTGTTGGGTTTTAGTCGCGAATACGAGAGGATTTCGTCCGTTGGTACTTCAAAATTGATGAGCGGTGTAACCGGTAAACCACTTACATCGAATGGGATTTTCGTTGGGTTTTCGGTATGAACAATCACATCTTGCCTGCGCAAAAAGGCTTGTCCATCGGGCACATTTCTTAAGCGAGCACAGCCTGCAAGAAGCATTGCGCCCCAAGCAATCAAGCACGCTATTTTGAACTGCCTCGACCTACTCATTATCTTGCAGCGCAATTTTGCTCATAAATCGGTTCATTCGGTATCGACCTCCAAAAAAATCATCGCTTTGAAAAAGGACATCAAATGGGTTCGTTCCCTGCAGCAAAAGAAGTTTCGCAACGAAAGCGGTTGTTTCGTTGTGGAGGGAAGAAAGGGGGTGGAGGAGGGATTGCAGTCTTTTTTTAAGTTACATTCACTGTATACGACCGATGACGATTGGGCGGCAACGAACAAACAGGCCATTGCAGTGAGCGCAAAGGAAATGGAGCAAATGAGCGGATTGGCAACACCATCGGCGCATCTGGCTGTATTTCATCAGCACGAGCAAACGCCCGATTGGAACAATGCATCCACCGTGTTAGTGCTCGACGGTATTGCCGATCCCGGAAACATGGGAACCATCATACGCACAGCTGAATGGTTTGGCATCAACACAATACTTTGCACCCAAGATTGCGTTGAACTCTACAATCCGAAAGTGGTGCAAGCAACTATGGGCAGCGTGTTTCGAATGTGCGTAACAGCAGTTTCAGACGACGCCATGCAGCAGCTGCTAAAATCCAACGATTATTACGTGGTCGCCGCCGACTTGAAAGGCACCAACATCTATACTTTCGATTTTAATCAGAAAACCGCCATCATCATAGGAAGTGAAAGTCATGGTGTGCGACCTGCCATGCGCTCACTTGTGCAAGAGTTTGTCACCATCCCCGGCTCCGGCCGAGCAGAGTCGCTCAATGCTTCTGTCGCTGCGACAGTGTTTATGAGCCAGTGGCATATGAGAGGGAAGGCGTAGGGGCGAGTGGCGAGTGGCGAGTGGCGAGTGGCGAGTGGCGATGATGCAGGAAGGGATTTAAAGATAAGTAGGAGAATGGAGAATGAAGAATGGAGAAATGAGCGTTGTAATGTTACGTTCTTCATTCTCCATTCTCCATTCTTCTTTTATTGATATAGAATGAGAAACAGAAACAGAATCAGATTGAATGACCACTGATCATTCGCCACTCGCCACTCGTCATTCGCCATTCGCTCTTCCCTCCGGCAGCTGCATCCAATGCGTCACATCTCCGAAAAAATGATTGCT
>Ga0315902_10002444_pt1 | contig 28916 bp, 17 predicted proteins | sample LakEriMetagenome_9_FD_203523 | JGI IMG/M metagenome (GOLD analysis project Ga0315902, IMG submission 203523) | Freshwater fungal communities from buoy surface, Lake Erie, Ohio, United States - Buoy 12 MA117 | ecosystem: Environmental > Aquatic > Freshwater > Lake > Lake biofilm | place: USA...
AGCGTTCTCCTTCTCGAGATCCTTCAGTCGCTTCGCCTGATCCGTCCGCAGCCCGCCGTACTCCCGCTTCCAGCGGTAGTACGTCTGCTTGGTCACGCCAAGCTTCCGGACCACCTCGGGCACCGTCTTCCCTTGTGCCAACCCAACCTCAGCCTCGCGGAGCTTCCCGATAATCTGCTCCGCCGTGAACTTCTTCCCTCGTGCCATCTCTCGACCTCCCTTGGTTTGCAACCACCAGAGATTCTCTCTCTGGAAGTGGCGACGTTTAAGGGGGGCAGGTCAGCCAGCATGAGGGCGACCCGCGGCATCTCGAGGGCCCGGAGGACTGGCACGAGCTGGTAGGCCTCGGGATGGATCGCACCGTAGAGGGGCGATGCAAGCGGCGGGCGGTCTTCGGCGAGGCCGGAAAACGGCAGCGATGGCGTAAGGGCGGCCCAGCGGGCGGCGCGGACCATCGCGTCAAACTCACGCGGGTCCATCGGTGGCGTGCTGGCGACGTTGGGGAGCGTCGCAGGGGATAGTACGTCGGTGCCGGGCTCGACCTCCCAGAGGAACGTGTCACTCTCGACGCCGGTGCCGTCGGTGTATTCCACCTCGACCATGTGGAATCGTCCGGCGTCCTCGGCGTCGAACGCCTGCACGCCGGTGATCATCGCCCGCCTGTTGCGGACGACGGCCATCATTCCTTCGCGGGGGCTGGGGGTGGACATGCTGCTCGGACCTCGGATCCCGCGTCGTCCGGAGGCGATGTCTGCCTGAAATCTCCTCGTCGGAGCGGATTTCCCGACGGCCGGACCCCTCTAACTTACGGGGGGAGAATGGGGTCGCCTAGGGGCGAGAGACGAGCCGCGGACACTTAATCCAAGGCGGCTTCGAGCAACCTGGCCGGTACCTGATCATCTGACAGCACACGAAGATTGGGCATCATCGCCTTGACCCGCTTCAGCACGGCCGCGGGCGGCCGGAACGCGGCGACCAAGACGCCGTTGGCTTGTATGCCACCGTAGTGCCGCATCGAGTTGGCGAGACGGTACAGATCCTCGTTCCACACCCCGCCCGCCTTGCACTCGATGATCGTGAGCCGCTTGCCATCTGTGAGCGTCACATCGAACTCCTGCGCCGTGTCCTCGAGATGCGTTGTTTTGGCGTCACCCCACAAAAGTTCCATGCCGATCCTGAGGTCCTGGATGCGTCCTGCTTTCAGCGACTCCTCCAGTAGCATGTAAACGAATTCCTCCAGCCATCCGCCGCAGAGGTAGCGAGCGAGGTCGTAGCAACCCGGAATCTCGAATTTCTTCTGTCCCAGCGAGACCTCCGCGTCGCCGTTGGAAAACAGTTCGGCGCTTACCTTCCCCTTCTTCTCGACGAACTGGTTGACGTAGCCACGTCGGTCGTCGTTGTATTCCGAAAGGGCGCCATACAGTTTCGCGATGTCGCGACGGTGTTCCCACAAGGCCTTCGTCAACGCACGCCGCGATTCACGCTGGGGCTGATCCGGCCATCGCCCCGGCTCGTTGATCTTGTAGCCCATGATCTTCACGAAGTCGTCGACCCGCGAGATGCCCGCCATGGGAACGTGGCTGTAATCGTCAAGAAACATCATCGAGTTGCCGTGAGTCTCGAAGTAGAACGGCACGCCTCCGACCCGACGGCAGGCGGCAATCGCGCCCGCGAACATGAGCTTGGTTCCACCAGTGAGATTGAATCCGAGGCGTGCGCCGGCGGGGAGATCGGCGGCCCGCTTGAGGATGGCGGCCCGCACGGTCAGCGGGTCGAAGGCGTCGACCAGAATCTCTTCCCATTGTCCAGGATTGGCCATCGTCGACTTCATGACCGCGGACGGGTACGTGCTCGTCGTCAGGAAGATGTGCTTGTGGCAGCGGAACTGACGAATGGCGAAGACGCTGGGGAGTCGCTGTTCGCCGAAGAGATGGAAGACGGCGTCAAACGAACCGTCACCGTGGTCGATGGGCACTTGGGCCGGCCGCGTTGGCTTCGTAAACAGGTCGTAGGGAAGCGCGATGGGTTCCGGCGGCTTGCGGAAGTCGGGGCACGCGAGCACCGCGATGTGCTGGTCGGGGTTCAGTGCCGCGACGAAGGCCCACGTGAACGCCATTACCGGGGTGCCGGGGCTGATGTAGAAGGTGATTTTGGAGCCGGGGTCGGACTTCATGACCGTGGCCAGTGCCTCGACCGCGGCGTCGTAGATCGCCTTCGAGTCGTTGAGGTGCGACAGCGTTCGCGGCATGATCGATATTCGCGCCGACGAGCCGAGATCCTCGAGCTTGCTTCGCAGCCAAGTTTCGTAGTGCGCGTGCCCCGCGGACGAGTTGGCGAATGCATCGGTGCACGCCAGCGCCGTGGTCCTTGGGATGACCGCCTGTTGGGCACGGAGTGAAGCGACGGCCTCGAGCGACGTGCGGCGGGCGTCGTCCAGGGCGGCCGTATCCTTCGACGGATCCGTGTAGGCGAGGATCAGGGCGTCCGTGAATTCGCCAGTTCGCAAGGCCGCGAGGACGGGGCCGCCAAGTTCCTCGACACCTAGCGACGCGTTGAGGTCGGTGATCCCGTACCAACTCAGGAGGAAGTGTTTCATGCCATCCCTCACCTTGCGGATTCTTTCGGCATACGCCGTGGACTGGATATCCCCTTCGTCGACGGGGCACGTCCTGCGCTCCGGGAATAAACTGGGCGTTGTAACCGGAGGGAGAAGACGATGTCTACCTGATGACGCTCGCCTCACGCACCCAGCCGCACGCGATAGCAGTTAGCCGTCGCGCCGGCGGGCGGCGGGCACGGCGATACCAAGCCGATGCACCCGCTTGTTGAACGTGGTCACATTGTCCCCAACTAGCTCGGCTGCCCGACGCTGCACCCCGTCACACTCAGTCATGGCAGCCTCGACGAGCTGCTTCTCAATGCAGATTAGCGTTTCGGCGAGCGACAGTTCGCGGTCGCCTGCGGGCACGGATATGGTGCGGCGGCCCGGCGTGGCCAGGCGGGGCAGGGCCATGTCGATATCGTCACGCTCGAGGGTCGTGCGATCAGACAGGATCGTCGCCCTGGCCAAAACGCTCGCGAGTTCCCGAACGTTGCCTGGCCAGTCGTGTTGTACGAGCCTTTTCACGGCATCTTTCGACAAGCTACGCGGATGGTATCCGGGCTCTGCCTTCGCGTTTTGCTTGTTGAGTCGTTCGAGGATGCGATCAGCGATGATCGCTACGTCACCGGAACGTTCCCTGAGCGGCGGAAGCGTGATCGGAAACGTCGCGAGGCGGTAGTAAAGGTCTGATCGAAATGGCGATTCGGGCGGCGGTGAGAGTAGGTCCTTGTTGGTGGCGGCAACAATCCGGACGTCGTAGGTACGTGGCTTGCCTCCTTCGCCCACTCGCTCGATGCTGAGCCGAGTAGGAGAATCGGATTCCTCCGAGGACTGCAGCGCGCGGAGAAGTTTCGCTTGGTGGTCGGCAGACATTTCGCCGACTTCATCTAGAAAAAGAGTGCCCTCGTGAGCCTCCGCGAAAAGGCCCACACGCTCGGCTGTATTCGTACCCGCATGCTTTACCGAGCCAAAGAGTTCGGCTTCAAGAAGATCTCTTGGGATAGCCGCACAATTTACGGCGCAGAACTTTCCTTTTCGGCCACTCGCACGATGAATAGCGCGAGCAAAAAGTTCCTTGCCAACTCCGCTCTCACCAAGAAGTAACACGCTGACGTTGCGCATGGCGGCGCGACGCGCAAGGAAAACTGCACGACCGATCGCTGGGCTTTCGCCAACAATGCCTTCGAAGCCAGCCGCTTCGGTCGGCAGCATGCATTGCGCCGACGTCCACGCTTTGTCGGCTGCGCGAAATTGCTCCTGCAGGTACAAAGACAGTTCGAACGGCAGTCGCTCCTCCCACGCCTTGGAGTCGTGGGTCTGGTAGAAAGAGGCAGAATACTTGGCACATCCGAGAAGCAGCAGAACAGCCGTCATGGCTTTTGTGCCCGGACCAAGGTGGATCGCGATAGATGTGCCCCGGCGATTGCAGTCGCGATAGACCGTCGCAAGTAGGCTGTCAGTGGCCTCGAACACCTCCCAGTAACTGTCCGGGTTCGCGAGGGGAACTCGATGGACTTCAGCGTCGTGGCCTAGCCACTCGACGAACGGTCGCTCAAGCGACTCGTCATAGTTGGAGAGTAGGTGAACGCGTTTGAAGGGCTGATGATCGACCAGAATCTTGACTGGGGATCCGCGGTCCGGGTGGGCCCTCGACTGGCCAACGCGAGGGTGGGAATGAACGGTCTTGGCGACGGCGCCGCCCACATCCGCGGCCATCGCCCAGAGATCATGTTGTCCGAACCAGCAGACAAGTTCCTCAGATCGATTCATGTTGGTTGCCCACCCTTGCTAGGTATTCGATGAGCGTATCTTCCAGTGGATGTCCTATCCACTAGCGGCCAAACGCGATGCCGAAGTTCGTAGGAGCACACGGCCACAATTCCCTGTCGTATGAGCTGCAAGCATCTGGGCGAAAAGGATTTGCGTCCCTGGCGAGCGATGGGCGTGGGAAGCTTTTCTGGATTTGGCACGAGGTATGCACATGTTTCTATACATTCCCGGAGAACGCCTCCGGGCCTGGCCAGCGAATACCAGAAGGAGAACGCGTCCGATGCACCCCGATCTTGCCGCCAAGCTTTCTTGCACGCCCTCTCGTCAAGTCGTCGTGGCGAGTCACGGCTCCTCGAATCTGGCTCTAAACTGCGGTATTCAGGCGTCAGGGCGGGCAACTCGGGCGTTGGCTGCCGCTGTGCCCGCGTCGTCGCAGGGCGTCGCCTTGGGCGGGGCTACCGTAGCTGTCCCCAGCCTTGGCGGTTCCGGAAGTCCGCTGTTTGACGACTACTGTCCGACGCCTCGCCTGTGGCGCATGTTGCGGTCTTGGGCGGGCCTCGCCGGCATGGGGCTTCTGATCGCGGCGGGTTCGGCTGTTGCGGTATGCGCCGTGGCGGGTGCGCTGTTTTACCTGGCCGGGGCGGTTTTGGCGGTTGGTAATGCCCTGATTGCCCTTGGGACGGGGCTCATCATGGTGGCGATCGGAGTTCCACTGTGCTTGGCGATGCTTTCGGCGCAGAACTCTACGGCCCCGGCACCGTCGACGCGGCGGTATCGGCGACCCTGACACCCCTCCCAACCCCTTGCTGTGAGGGGTGGTTCGGTTAGTCTGCCTACCCGCGGGTGGTAGGTCGCAAATCGTTGTTCAGACAGCCATAACCAAGGAGAATATCGATGGCCTCGCTCAAAGAGTTCACTCAGTCCGCCGCCCGCCCGCTTCCCGTCGTGATTGTGGCTGACGTCAGCGGCAGCATGTCCGTGGACGGAAAAATCCAGTCACTCAACCAGGCTATCCAGGAGATGGTGAGTGCGTTCGCCGCCAGTGACGAGGTGCGCGCAGAGATCCATGTTGGTGTAGTGGCGTTTGGCGGAGAGTCGGCTTGGATGCACGTGAATCTCCAGCCCGCGACTGCGGTTCAGTGGCAGCCGATGCAAGCTGACGGTCGCACGCCTATGGGAGCCGCCCTTGGAATAGCGGCGGACTTGATCGAGAACAAGGATGCAATCCCGAGCCGCGCCTATAGACCGACCGTCGTGTTGGTTTCTGACGGGTTGCCGACCGACGACTGGAAGAGGGGATTATCGCGCTTCACTGGCGAAGGGCGCGCGAACAAGGCTGAGCGGCTCGCGCTCGCTATCGGCGCGGATGCCGACGAGGCGATGCTGGGACAGTTCGTAAGCGATCCGAAGCATCGCGTATTTCATGCAGAGGACGCTGCAAAAATCAGGCAGTTCTTCAGGTTTGTGACCATGAGCGTCACAAGCCGGTCGAAGAGTGCCGATCCAAACGCCGTTCCACCGTTGGGTGACGATCCGTACTCACTCGAAAATCTGTGATGCCGCAGCACGACACATGGTCGTGGACCGGCGCATCCGTCCGAGGACCGGCTCACGTGATGCAAGACTCTCCGAATCAGGATGCGTGGGCTGTCGCGCGGGTGCGAGATTCGCTCGTTGCCGTGGTCTGTGACGGCCTTGGCAGCCGTGCGAACTCGCACGTTGGCGCACGTGAGGCCTGTCGATCAGTCATTGCGGCCTCGCGACTCTGGCTCGCGCAGCCAGACCTTCCGGTGGAACTCCTGCTCCGCACCATTCACGACTTGTGGGCCATGCGTACACATGCCGTCGGAGCCGCCCAATGCGCGACAACGTGCCTGCTGGCGATCACGGGCCATGACGGGGGCGTCACGGCAGCCCAGCTGGGCGATGGTCTGATCGCAAGCATTTGCGAAACGGTCGAGTCGGCTACGACGCTTGGGGATCGGGAGGACGGATTCGGAAATCAGACCACCGGGCTCGGCGTTGCCACTTCGTTGAGCGAGTGGCGATGGAAGAAGATTGAATCACCCGCCCCACGCGCGGTCCTCCTCGCGACTGATGGCATCGCCGACGACCTACGTCCGGAGAAGACGGCGGACTTCGTGCGGCATGTACGAGACCAACACTCGTCGATGCCCAGGAACCAGTCTCAGAGGCATTTGCGAAAAGATCTAGATGATTGGCCCGTGCCAAAGCACGGTGATGACAAGACGCTCGTATTGCTGTGGAGACATTCGGCATGAGCGACGCGTGTGGATTGCAGGGCGATGTTTTTCCGGACATGGTCGAGGACCAGTCGGGTGCAATTCACCGGCTGCGATACCCTCCGCTTGGGCAGGGAGGCCAGGGAGTTGTATTTCGCACCCACGATCCTGACACGGCCGTGAAGTTCGTGGTGGACGCGCGCGGCGCCCCGCGACGGAACGACGAGTTCTGCGCACGGGTGCGCCGCCGGGTCGACGAAATCATGACGCTGCCTCTTCCGAAGCACGGCGTCGCATCGCCGCACGTCGCGTTAAGTCCACCCTACGCCGGGTATGTGATGCGGCTCCTAAATGACATGGTGCCGATTAGCGCCCTGATCGCAAAGCCAAACCAATCCGTCGCAACGGTCTATCGTGAAACGGGCGGGTTGCGTCGCCGGCTTCGCGTGCTGGAAAAAGCTGCGAGTGTGATAACGCGGTTGCATGCAACGCCGCTTGTGTACGGTGACGTATCGGACAGGAACATCTTCGTGTCGCAGGACGTCAACTTCGACGAAGCATGGCTGATCGATCTTGACAACGTTCGATATTGGACTGAATCGAGCGACATAATCATCTATACGCCTGGATTTGGATCGCCCGAAGTGGTCCAAAACAGGGCGGGCGTGACGACGCTGTCGGACACGTACGCGTTCGCGGTGCTTGCCTTCCAAGTACTGTCGCAGCAGCATCCGTTTCTCGGCTCGGCTGCGGAGGAAGGGGGGGGGTGGGATTCGGATGACGATACAGATCCGCAGGAAGACGCCTTTGCGGGCCGATTGCCTTGGATTGACGATCCCAACACAGACGAAAACCGTTCGGCGAACGGCATACCGCGAGCGATGGTGCTGACACCGTCCTTGCGGGAACTGTTTCGAAAGTGCTTTTGCGAGGGCCGCCTGGATCGGACGCAGCGGCCCAGTATGGCGGCATTCGTTGAATCTCTCGGACAGGCAGCGAACTTTACGGTGGACTGCAATACTTGCGATTCCTCGTTTCTGCCATTTACGAAGAAGTGTCCGTGGTGCGAAGTCGGAGTCGCGACGTCATGGATCAGGGCACAGTCGAGAACATGGGTTCCGGATCTTGACGAGGAGAACCTTGGCAACGGATCGCCGGAATCACCGGCAGCGGCAAGCCGGCCTGGATTCCTCACGTCGTCTGTTCAATACAGCCAAGCGATCGTTGCACAGCCCGGAAGAAGAATTGCGCTCGCCGCAGCTCTGCTTCGACCCGTCGTATCGCGAGAGTCGGAACCGTCAACGATCACAATGACGATTGGCCACGCGGGTGTCACGCTCGACGTTCCCGACGATGTGGAGTGTCACTACGTCGGTCCGCAAGGGGGCAGCTGTGAGCGGGTCGTCGGCAGCAGGGATCTCGACCTGACATCACTCGGCCACCTACACGTAGGGGCCATGGACCAGCCGCATCGGGTCGTCTCTCTTCGATACGTTCCCGAGGAGTGACATGAGAGTTAACCAACTGTCACTTGGAACACGAACGGAATTGCTTCTGGTTGCCGAGTCGTGGCAACCCGCGCACGTTGATGCAATCAACGACCAGCCAGAGTGTGCGGTGTTCTGGGAAGCCATCTCGAACACTTACATCGTCAAGCACGCTGCGGGGCCGAGTGTCGTAACGGGAAGGGCAGACGCCCACACTGCCCTCGAAGCAATCTGTGGAAGGGGTATGCCGCGGGTGTGCTGGATCGGCGACATCCAGCTCGCGGGCGATCAGGCCACGCTGCTCATACACGTTCATGAGTTTCCCTTGCCGACGATATCGCTGCCGAAGTTTCCGCTCATCGTGGGCGACGCCATTCTTGAAAAGGTTCGTAGGTTGCGGCCCGAAATGCGCACGGCAACGGACCTGTGCGCGTGGTTTGCCGAAGACTGCGTTCTGCGCGACCCATATTCGCAGACGGCACGTTGTTTCTGCTCGAACGGACGAAGCGGAAAGAAGAAACTAGAAGACACGACATTTCTGATTCACGGTGCTTCATTACGTCTTTTCGTGACGCGACGGGCTGATCAATCGGGCGAATGGTACGAGATCACAAAAGTCAGCGGCGTTCGTGGTGGCGCGGTACCTCATCCGATGGCCATTATCGAATCAAATATCGCCTTCGTCGATGCAAGCAATACCAGTGAAGTGGTGAGGAGTGCCGCTACTCGTGCCTTAGCAATCGAGGAAACAAATAAGGGATTACTATCGATATGGAAGCACTACTCCGACCTGGAGGTAGGCGACTCCCGGCAACACGCGAGAAAGGTGGGGGATCTACGTTACGATTCCTTTCAGGAGCATGGTGAGCGCTTACGGTTCAACTTGTCGCCGGGTGTGGATCTGTCGAGTCTTCAGGAAATCGACCCGCAGAGTGACTCTCTCTGTGTTAGTGCAGAGCCAATAACACCGACGATCGAATCCGTGGGACCGGAGGCTTCGTCTGAGGAAGTGCGAAAACTTCTGAAGACGCTCAATCTGCAGAGTGTGAAGATAGAGCAGGTCGATGTACGGCAGAAAACGATACTTGCCAGAGGTGGCCGTAAGGGACTCGAAACTCCACGTTCTGGCTATTTGGCAGTGTCGCTGTTTGGGGACGAAAACACGGCGGCAAACCGCGAAAAAGCCTTGGATGTCGTGACCAGCGGGAAAGGCCCTATGCCGCATCTTGGCCTCTTGCTTGAAGGGCACTCGCCGGGATTCTGTCAGCCAACGAGTAAATATCCTGCCTTGACGGAGGAGGTCTTGCGACGGGTATTTGCCGATCGAAAAGGCCTGGTCAGACCCCCAAATGATCGGCAGGCGGAAGCGATCTTCGTCGCGCTCAACACACCAGACATCGCAATCATTCAGGGGCCTCCCGGTACTGGAAAGACGACCGTACTTCGCGCAATCATCGAGCGAATTAACGCAGTGTTGAAGGATAGCGTTCCGCCGGCAGGAAGGTTTCTTGTCTCTAGTTATCAGCACGACGCCGTGGAGAACGCGATCGCGCAACTCAGCGTGAATGATCTGCCAGCGCTGAAACGAGCCCGTCGCAACTGGAATGCATCCGACGAGGACGATGAAGAGACGGTCCAAGACATCGTGGATCGGTGGCGGCGTGATCTTCTCGACAAGATCAGAAACCGACATCCAGACGCAATGCGTTCGGTTCTTCTTAGCCAAGCGCAAGCTTTCGCGCGTGCGTATGACGAGGCGCCAAGTGGCCCAGCGGAAACCGCCGTCATGCTACGGCGCGTCCACGAGGTTATGAAGTCACATATTCCTACAAGCATATGCGACTCGTTATTGCGATTAGCGGAGGCCATGGAGCAAGTCGTCCTCTCTGAGGACAGCCACTTAAGCTGCGCCACGGCCGCACTCGAGCGGGCCTTGCGGGCTCTGCGCACAACTCCGCAGGCCTTCGCAGACGATGGTCCTTGGACGGCTTATCGGGCACTGAGCGCGTGCAGGGCTTACGGCATTATAGGGCGTGATGCACAGGGGATGCTGGAGGCCGTGGCATCGCCCAGGGCACAGCCGTCGGGTGATCAACTGAGTGTGCTCGAAGACTTCAAGAGGAAGTCGCTGCTTGAGCTCGCCAGGATTAGCCGTCAGCCCCTGGGGAAGCAGCAGCGGCCTGAGGTTGCGCAGGTTCTGGAAGAAGTCGTCAGTGCTTGCCGCGAAGTCTCTGGACGCGAGGCAGGGGGGGCGGAGTACGCGATAGGCAGCTTCTTGCAGTCGCTGGAAGACCAGCAGGCGGTCGAGGACGCCGTCGGGCACTATACAGCGGTGTACGCTGCGACATGTCATGGAAGCGAGCGGCTTCCGCACGCTGCCTTGGTAGCCAGCGGTACCGTCTACAACACGGTGATCATCGATGAAGCTGCCCGTGCGAATCCGCTCGACTTGCTTGTGCCGCTCGCAAAAGCATCACGGCGCATCGTTCTTGTAGGGGACCACAGGCAACTGCCGCAGATAATCGAGGAGTCGATAACGAACCAAATAAAGCAGTCCGACAAGCCTTGGGCGGCAGTCGCAGAGGAAAGAATTAAGGAAAGTTTGTTCGAGAGGCTCTTTGCGGACTTGCGGAAATTAGAGGCCCGGGATGGAGTGCGGCGCGTCGTCACTCTGAACGCTCAATACCGGATGCATCCGGACCTCGGTAATTTTGTGAACCAGCACTTCTACGCGAAGCACGCGGGGGAAGGATTTGAATCACCCCGGCCAGCAAGTGACTTTGTGCACGAAGTGCCGGGATACGGCGGCAAGCCCATGGCATGGATCAACGTGCCCATCGCCATGGGGCGAGAAGAGAAGACCAGCGCCGGCAGCACGTATCGGCGGTGTGAAGCGGAAGTGATAGCCGCCCATCTCAAGCGGGCAATGGACGCGCAAGAGTGCGCAGGTCTGACGTTCGGCGTTATTGCTTTTTACAAAGCGCAGGAATGGGAGTTGCTCCGCGCCTTGGCGAGAATTGGCGTAATGCAGGAGGGCGAGCGGAACGTGTTTACGCCCGAGGAGGAGTATCGTGAGGTTATCGTCGAGCGCGATGGTCAGACTGAACGCCACGAGCGACTCCGGGTCGGGACGGTGGACGCGTTTCAAGGTAAGGAGTTCGATGTTGTGTTCTTGTCCTTGACGAGAAGCAACGAGATTCCGATTGATCGACCCGAGCGTGTGAATAGCAAATACGGGCACCTTGTGCTTCCAAATCGACTTTGTGTCGCCATGAGTAGGCAGCGACGTCTCCTATGCGTCGTCGGTGACGCGAAAATGCTGGAGGTCAACGGGGCAAAAGAGCAATTGGCACCATTGGTGGCATTCTGGGACCACCCGTCCTGTGCGAGGCTTTCGCCATGAATGTCATTGCGGCGCAGCAGGCAGAAATGCCGGCATTTGGACTTGGGTCGTCAATTCTCGACTACGGTGTTAGTTCGCTGGTGCCCATGCACCAGAGGTCTTGTCTAGACCTGTTTTGGCCCGCGATAGCCTTCCAGGTGATCGTGTGCACAAGGTCCGAGCGCTCCCTGAACATGTTTCAGGAAGTCGTTCTTCGCATGGCGCGCGCAGGCGTCACCAAGCGTGAGGAGATCGCCGAGCAAACGTGCCTTCGGCCCAGCCTGATCAAAGTCGTAGCAGTGCAACTTCAGGCTATGGGGCTGCTCCATGCGAGTGGCTTGCCAACCAGCGCAGGCGAAAAACTTCTCGACGAGTCGAGGGACTACGAAGAGACGACGACGGGCTACGTGTTTCGAGACGCATGGGAGGGCCGTCTGCTGCCGCGATTCATGCGAGGGCCGTTGCCGGTGTTCGACGTTGAATCGCCGATCAGGAAAGGGGCAGGACTGTTCATTACGGGCCAGCTGGGAACGGCAGGCAAGCCATGGAGGGTGGATAAAGCCGTCGTCTTTGAGCCCCCACAAGTGTCGCCGCGAGCATTAACGCCGCCCACAAGTTGGCAGGTGATCAAGGCGATTCATGGACATCGGCGGGAGTGGCGAAACAACCAGGCTCGCGTAGACCAGCGAGGTTCGGGTGCTGGCCAACCGCCTGTTTCGGCATCGACCGTCAGGATCACACCGCGTGCCGAACCTGTTCTCCTTGCAACCGTAGCTTTCATCACGGATCAGAATGACGAGACTCGCCGGTTTGAAGTCTGCGATCCCTGTGGACTCGGTACTAGTTCTTTCCTGCAGGGCGTGATTTCGCGAGCCGTTAGTGACGGGGAATGCAAGCACTTAGCGGATGAAATCGGTCGGTTGGTCGAGCGTGCATACGGAGGTCCAGCAAGTGACAGACGGCAGGCGTTACTGAAGCAGCGTGCCCAAGCCGCACAAGCCGTGGAAACGCGTTGCGGCGGTCGCGCGCCGGCGGCGATTCACGAATCGCTCATCAACATGGAGATGAATTATGCCGACACCTCCAAGCATCCTCACGAGCCTGCCTACGTCGCAACTGTGCGTGTCCTTGAGGATGTGCTTGCGCAGCAGGGGACTCTTGGGGGTGGCGTTGGGTTTGCAGACGACGGCCTCGATAACGTAGCAATGCTCGTCGAAGCGGCGAGTGCTATTGGGTTTACCGACGACACGCTTCAGCCGATTCTGCCAAAGTTCTTCGTGGTCAACGGACGTCGGCTCAGAGGCGTTGTCTCTGGAGAAGCGTCTTCGTTGGACGCTGTCTGCGGAGTGCTTGTGTGCGCAGCGCGACGCCATGCGTCGCACTGCTTCCGCCGTTTAGCCAAGGAGTGGTGCGAATCGCTGGTATTTCTGGCGCAACTGAAAGAAGACCGTAATCGGCTGTCGCACAAGGACCGTACTCTCGCCTCGCCTAAGTTACCGCGAGACGAGGTGCTGATTGGCGTGTACAAAGTCGCGCAAATTCTGCTTGCAGGTCGTCTTGAAAGCGACGTGAGGTCGCCCGCTGAGAATGACGGCGATATTCCAATGAGCGGAATGACGAGCGATCGGGATGGTCGAATCGTCGCCGCACACGTGGTGGAAACAGAATTTGGGCCTGAAATATTGGCGGATCGCGCGTTATTCGACAATTTACGAGACATGATTGCGCGTTCAAGGGCAGTCGCGCAGCTTCTGGAAGGCAGCTCAGTTTTCATTCCACTGGAGGTCATGCGACCTTACATCCGCGAGGCCGTCAAATCGGCGTATGCTGCGCTCGAATGCACGCTAACGCCCTTACTTGTCTCTCCAGGCGTGTTTCGCATAGGGGACATTGCGTTAGACGGCAAGCAGATAGATGACCCGCAGATTGATTCCGCCATCACGGCCGCAGGTTTTGATCTGCCGGAGGCCGCACTGCGCTCGTCACTTCACTTTGTCAGCCAAGCAAGACTGACGAAAGCACTAGAGCGTGGTGAGAGCGATAGTCTCGGGGCAGCGATGGTGGGGCTGCTGCTGCGTGAGCAAGCAGCACAGGAGGGCATTCTTCATGAGGTTGCCAAAGTGCGACCAGACTTTGTCGCTGGCGTGTGTCGCGTCATCCGTCATCGTGGCCATGAAGACGTAGTCATTCATCCCGCAGAAGTGTGTGGCCTATCCAATACTGTTATGTCCTTGATTAAAGCTGTGCGCCGCATCGACTGAGATGTGTGACTGACCCAACAACAAGATATCCCGGAGAGTAGAAATGGGACTGGCAGACTATATCCAAGGACGTAAGAAAGCGCTCAGCGATGCCGATCTTCAGAATCTACTGAGTAGAGTAGCCGAGCTTGAGCAACGCCAAGAGGAGGTAACGCTTCGTGAGCAACGTGTCACGCAGCGTGAGCATCAGCTTGCGGCACGCGACAAGGAGCAAATTGCCCGTGAGACGGTCGTAGCGCAGCGCGAGCGTGATGTTGGCATGAAGGAGGCGGAGGCCAAGGCTGGTTTTGCGAGGGCTAACGCCGACGCGCTACAGGAATTCTTCGACACCCGTAACGCCGCCATGGATTCACGGGAGCGCATGGTCAAGAGTGCTGAGGAATCGCTTATTGATCAGTTGAAGGCTCTCGAGAATCTGAAGGGTGAGGTGGCTGCACGCTTTCGCGAGGTGCAAGAGCGAGAGGCTCGGTGTGAGGCTGGGTTAGCTGATCAGAAACTGGCGATGGTGAAAGTTGTCGATCAGGAGGCTGAGCGATTGAAGGTGGTCGCGCAGACGCTTTCTGAACGCGAGGCCCAGTGTCAAGCAAGGGCCGTCCAACTGGAGAGGCAAGGCGCTGAGTTGGCCGGTCGTGAGCGTGCAGTTATTGAGCGGGAGGCAGCGGCCGAGGCCGGATTCCACGAGCAGAATAAAGCAGCCGTCGCTGCCCTGGAGGCGGAGCTCACTAAGCTTGGATCGCAGCGTGAATTACTAGACAAGCGCCTTATTGATGATGAGCGATCCGGTAGAGAAGCCCTCGAAGCGATGGTCCGTGAAGAACGGCAAAGGCGTTTGGGAATTCTCGATGGAGAGATTGCTGGACTGCGTGAGCAACATGAGGCCGCTCGGGCAGTCCTTGAGTCCGAGCTTGCTTCGGCTCGGCAAAAATTAAAGGAGACGCAGGATGCGCGAGCAGCCCTTGAGAACGAGTTGATGGCAGAGCGCACGCGAAGGCTGCAGGAGGCACACGACGAGCTTCAAAAGATAGCAGGGTTGCAAACGGTGGAGTTGGCGGCGTTTCTCGATAAGCAGCGTGAAGAAGCGGCCCGACATCTAGAAGGCGACCGCCAGGCTTTCAACGCCGATGTCAGCAGGCAACGTGCGGAACTTGAGCGACGCGCGGTGGAGCTTACCGAGCGAGCGGCAGAGTGTGAGAAGAGAGAGTTCCAGATTGCCCAAAAGGAGGCAGTCCTAGACGAGGAGCGTGCGGCTATCGAGGATCGTGTAACGCGAGGGACTAGTGCGGCTGTCGCGGCGAAAGATGCGGAACTGGTTTCACTTAGGCGCAGTCGCGACGCGTTGCTTGGGGAAAATAAATCGCTTCACGAAAAGGTTTTGGGCGCGGATGAGTTGCGGCGCCGCTGTGGTAATCGTACGCCTGAGGATGTGCTGACAGACCTAAAGCGCTCGGAGGAGCGGGTCGCTCAACTTGAACAGGAACTTGTCGATCGCCCGAAGCTTAACGCCGTCGAGCAGATAGCAGCTCTTCATCGCAAGAGCGAAGAGCTTACAGCAGCCCTTAGCGACTCCCGTGCGCAGTGTGCGGAATTGCAAGCGCAAAAGACAAAGTGGGTCCTAAGTGTCAGCGAGTTAGAAAATCAGAAGCAACTCAGGGAAGCCCAGGAACGCCATCGCGATGCCCTAAAGCTCGAAGTGGACGCACTTAGCGAAGAGGTGCGTAGGCTTTCAGCTATCTACGAGAAGCCCCAGGAGTGTGATGCGCGCAGGAGTGCAATTGACGCCCCTCATGTCTCTCCGCGCGTTGAGACGAAGGCGGAGACCCAGGATGAGAACCAATGGCTCAGCGGAATTTCGGAGAGGTGTGGTAAGTCGGGATTACGGTTTCCGCTGCGGCTTTTTCATTCATTTCACACAGCTCTGAAAACAGCGGAGTGGTCTCCGCTTGCCGTGCTGGCGGGGGTCAGCGGCACAGGAAAATCAGAGTTACCGCGCCTTTACGCGAGGTTTGGAGGGCTCAACTTCCTGTCCGTCGCGGTACAGCCGAACTGGGACAGTCCGCAGTCCCTATTTGGGTTCTTCAATTCCGTTGACAACCGCTTTAATGCCACGCCGCTTCTGCAGCTCCTTGCGCAGAGCCAGCGTGATCCGTCAGATGGCCAGGGGCTGAGAGATCAGGTGTGTTTGATTTTGCTAGATGAAATGAACCTTGCCCCGATCGAGCTCTACTTCAGCGATCTCCTCAGCAAGCTCGAGGAGCGCCGAGGACTGGAGAAGCCTCCATGCTTGGAAGTGGATCTGGGGGCAGGCGTCAGAAAAGGCGAAGTGCAGTTGGGCCGTAACGTGCTGTGGTGCGGAACGATGAACGAGGATGAGACCACGAAAACACTGTCAGACAAGGTGCTAGACCGGGGCAATATTCTGTTCTTTCCTCGCCCAAAAGAGCTGTTTAGCCGACGGAAGCCCCAGCTAGAGGATCCGGTCTCCCCGCTTCCGCTCTCCGTGTGGCGTCATTGGTTGAAACGTGAGGTGCGATTCGAAGAGGACGAGACGCAGAAATATCGTGAAACCCTGCAAAAGATGAACGATCACCTCGAAGTCGCTGGGCGGGCACTTGGCCATCGGGTGTGGCAGACTGTCGAGCAATACATGGGTAACTATCCAGACGTCATCAACAGTTCAAGCGATAGAACGAGCGAGAAGTTCAAGAACGCCTGCGATCGTGCTTTTGAGGACCAACTTGTGCTGAAAGTCATGCCAAAACTCCGAGGCATTGAGACATCTGGCAGGCTGCGGGAGGAGTGTATTGAGCCAATACGAGCGATAATCGATGAGAAGGCGCCGGCATTGTCGGAGGACTTTTCTCTTGCATGCAAGTTAGGCTACGGAAATTTTGTTTGGAAGAGTGCGCGGTATGTGGAGGCGGGGGGGTGAGCGCGGAACGTCGTCTTCTGCCTCATGGCAGCGTCAAGTACGTGAAGCAAGCAAACGGAGGCCTTGGTCTAGGGGGCAAGACGTTAGAGGGGCTAGCGGTAAGTGCGGAGACAGCAGCGCATCTCATCCGCGGAATCGCAAAATGGGATCCGTTCACGGGCGAAAGTTTGCCTGTAGCGCTCTCGAAGGTATTGCAATCGCTTCATGAGGTGCTTGGCGAGGGCGGGCGGCCTTTGCCCTTGGATCGCCTGCAGCAGGCAGCGGACTTGGTGCGCGGACCACTCAAAGAAGTGCTCGCGGGGCCCCGCACGCGGATTGAACGCAGGCACGTGATGTTGCCGCTTCATCGTGCAAGAGAAATGGATGCACAATGTATCGACTGGCTTGGGCGCCAGCCAGGTCGCACGGTTCGAGAGAAGCTGGCGCAGTCACCACGGGTTAAGGCGGTTCTTCGTGAAGCGTCGGTCGACACGATAGAGAATCGCTTGGTTGCGAAGCTGATGCGGGTCCTGTCGCCGTTGCTACGGACACGGATCGAGGCGATCAACCTAGGCGAGTACACGGTTACTCGCCAATCGGTCCAGCGAAAAGAGGTATTAAGCGAAGTCCTGCAGCTGTGTGATCGCGGCCTGTCCGGCGGTTCGTTCGGTGCCATTGATTGCAGTAAGCCTATCCAGGCGAATAACGTACTTCTCGGTGACCGGCGTTATTCGAAACTCTGGCGTGCATGGCGCTGGATACGGCAGATCGACGCAGAGGCCGAGCACTGCAAGGCCCTGCTGGTAGATAACACTGCGACTAGTCTCTTCTGGTCTCTCGTCGCGCTGTTAGCTGGGAAGCCCGGCGTCACGATCTGTGACGCCATCGCTGATCTCGATCCAGGGTGGGCAAGGGAAACAGGTGCAGCGACGGGCGTGTGTATCAGGCCGAGGGATTATCGCGGAGCAGATGATGACGTTCAGGCGGAGATTGTTTTGTGTGCGGCAATCACAAATGCCGCTGGCAAGGTCGCAACTCAGCGATTTGGCACCAGGATTCGGCTGCAGGGCCGTGTCATTACTGTGCAAACACAAGGACTTGAAGGGAATTTGGTATACCGCGCGAGCGGTCCACCGCTTGCGTCGTTGCGATATGACGTCGTGGGCGGCCTCTGCGGCGTGGCGGATCCCACGGGTGATCAGCAGCGGTCTTTGGATTTGCTCGCCGATGGGCATTCAAAAAGTGGGGTGGACGTTAGTGGCTTTGCTGCCTTGGCTCATGAGTTGGCGGCCGCCGTGCCTTGGTGCGCCGTGACCGATGAGGTGCAACAGAACAAGTCGGACACTGGTATCGAGATAGGCTCGCAACGGACGAAGCACCTTGGCCTCGATGTGTGCTCGGTTATCCCGACTGCAGTTGCGGGAGGTCACGCAGTCAAACTAGATGCCCGTCTTCATGCGGCTCGCTACCCTAGCCAGCGTGTCGGCAATGCGGTCGGGTGGCTTCCAGGCAGAGCACAAAGCTCGTACGACCTCGTTGCTAAGCAGGCCTTAACAAGAGATATACGTGACGCGATAACGATGTACGACGAAGAGCAGCCTGAGTTGGTAAAGCAGGCAATCGATTGCTTTATCGGGAACTTGGCTGACGAGTGTCGCTCCAACTGCGCCGGTATGCCTCCAAGCGTCGCGTACACCGTGCCGGATGCGACCGACGAGTTCTCGCAAGAAGCTCTTCGCATCGGCTTGCAAAAGCATTTTCCTCACTCTTCGCCGATCTGGCGATCCGCAGCAATCGCCCTGGGCTGGCAGGCCTCGGATTCTTTCCGGCGGCACCCAATCCAAAAGGGGCACGCGGTGCTGGTCCTCGATGCATCCGCTGATGCCCTCACGGTCACGTTGCTTAAAGCGTGTCATGACGAGGTGTTGAAGAAACGCTTGCCAGAGTCGCGAGGAATCTATTGGGAGCGTCACCCGTCTGTTTCCGAGGCTGAACTACCCCTTGAGACGGCGGAATTGGCTCGGAAGTTAGCCAGCAGCAACCTGTTTGCGGACTATCAAAAAGCACTGATTGATGCAGCTGTAAAGGACGGAAAAGCCAAGGGTAGTGAAGGCCTTGCGGAAGCGATGCAAAGGCTGTCACGAACCGGTCTCCTTGAGCAATCTTTAGGTGATGTGCGGCCGGGTCTCTGGCCGCTCTCGGTGCGGGGCGATATCGGTGGGATTGCCACTTTGTATAGCCCACACGCGTGGGCCGCCGCTGCCCGCGTCTATGGAGAGCGACTTGCTGCATTCCTGCGGCAACTACAAAAGACAAATGTTATCGAGACGTTGAGGCAGGAGTCTCGGATGAATGCGGGTGGCCTCACAGTCCTAGCGCTGGGTACCCCATTCTGTTTGGCTCAAATGCCAACGCGGGTGAAGGAGGCAGTCGAGAAAGCATGTGGCGAGTGGCGGTGCGAGACAGCGGAATCTTCACGAGACGTCGCTGCGGAGGGTGCCAGTGACTATGGTCACCGCGTTGAGGAAGGGCTGCCATCCTTTCGGGACTATTTGCCGCACCTATATCTCGAAGTGATCCGTGACGGATACTTTCATTTGCTCGAATTGCTTGCACCGAAAGATGCCTCCAAACTCAACATTTCCGGCACGACCCAGTTCATGGTGGAGGAAAAACTCTCAATCCCACCTGGAGCATCGAAGGTTCGGTTTCCACTTTTTGTTGGCCGGCGCATGGAGCGGCTTGGGCAAGATGCGGTGATCGAGGATCCGCACTCTTCGGTGAAGAGCCAAGAGCCGGGTTCACTTTTATTGAAGTACACGTACGGAGCAGCAAGCCCGTACGGGTTGGAGTTCATCGCTGATAGCGGCGGGCGGGATCTGCCACTTCAGGTGCATTGGCAACCAGCGCCAAAGCCCGAGGCGAAAGTGGTTGGGTTTTACACTCCCGAGGTGTGGTCATCGCCTGCGTTGGAGGAGCCACTAAGAAGGCTTGTTGGCGCGTGGGAGGAGGTCCAGCAGCACATCGCAGGCTTTCTGCAAGGGGCGGCGACGTCACACGATTATCTAGTGGATCTTGCGGCCAGGCGGGTGCGGTCCTGGAACTCCAAGGGACACGCATCCGGAAGGGGTTCATTATGGCAGGAGCCTCGCTCAGTTGGTGATGCGACCGAAGTATTTGCGGAGTGGCTTAGGAGAGCCTTTGAGTGGCCACTTCGGGTGCTGTGGGATCAGGGCCGCGTCATCGCGCAAGCGCCGAACGAAATCAAGGATGCAGTAGCAGATCACGTTGCCGACGTGTTTGGCAGTTTGGCAGATCTGCCCGTCCGGCAAAGTTATGCAAGTTTCGCGGGCTATACGCCGCAGGAGTCTGCGCCCATTACCGCCATGTCAGCAATTTTGCTGAGTCGCTTGCATATGGACGCACCGGAATCGCTCGTGCATGCTCTGCTCGACGCGATCGAGCTCCGTTCGTGGCAGTTGCATGGGCGTGATGGAATCCACTCGCTTTTGGGCTTTGTTGCTGGTGACTGTAGAGGCATACGACGGAGTGTGATTGAAACGCTTGGGCATCACACAATCGACGAACTGCGGCAAGACGAGCGCGGAACGGTATCCGCTCTTTGTGGGCTCAGCAGAGCATTGTGGCGGCACACCGACGCGGTGTACCAGTTGGCGGACAGCGTCCCTGAGTTCGTCGATAACTACGTGAGCAACGTAGATCAGTTGTTTCTACGAATAGCACAAGGAAAAGTTGGGGATCGCTATAGCGTGCCGTTTGCGTACGTTGCCGGCATCGAGGCCTTGTTAGCGCTTTTACGGCTCCGCACGCACGAGCAGTATCAAAGGCCATTAGCAGCCGGATCCAAGATTCTGAATCGAGTTGCTCGCGCAATTCTGCAGGCAGACGAGCGGCTGACGAAAGCTGGAGTTGCGTTCAAGCCGACGCTAACGCTTGAGGTGTCTGTGCCCCGGGAATGCTCGCGTGTTTCGCCGTTGGCGTACATGGCCCGTTCTTGCCTCACCGGTGACCGGGGAGACCCGCTCATGCACATTGCAGGCGTTCAGACCAGCGACTAGTCCGGCCGAGGTGTTGTCGTCCCCAGGCAGCAGTGAAGCCGCTCGAACGCATCCACCCCATTGGATGCCGCGCATCATCAAGTGGACCGAAGGCCCAGGGTACGCGGCCGACGCAGCGGCGATCGCTGCGGTACCAGCCGCTGAAAACAGGGGTTTCTTCCGCTGAACGGGGCCAATCGATTGCCTCTTGCTATTCCAAGGTACCGGTCTTCGATTTGGCACGCGTTCTGCATCTTGGGCTTTCCGACTCAGGGCGACCGGAGAGTGGCGGGAAGAAACAGTCTGCTCAGGACTTAGTTCGAGCAGCGATGTGTGGGGGGAAATCAGATGCGTGGCGGAGAATGTGGCATGAACAAAAAAGTAGCGCGCCGTGCAGTGCTTTTGGGGCTGGCAGCTGGAGGGGGAGCGTTTGTTGCTATCGGCGGAACTCTCAGGCGACGGATTCTGCAGAGCCATGGCGTTGAGCCGTTGAGGGGGCCTATGACGCCTCACGCGGTCACGGCAGGCAAGCAAGGACGCACGCGGGCGGCACTCAAGGCGCTGCCGCACGTGAATAGAGCGAACAATGCGGCGCGTGAGGGCATCGAAGAAAGACTTAGGGCGATCACGGCTTTCTTCGATGAGGCCAAGGGGCATGCTACGGCGTTCGCGGATGAAGTCCTTGGCTGGTACAGCAAGTACAAACTGATCCGCGGCCAGCACGAGGAGTTTCTCGCCGAAACATTCCGCAAGCACTTTTTCGGTCCCGAAGAGCTGAAGAGAGCGATGACCAACGCTGTGGCTGGGTATGTCGCCGATCTCGAGGTGATCGACAATCGCATGCTCGTCGATATCCGTTTGGATGTAGGGGATCTGCCTGCGGGTGTCTCGCTGGCCGTGATGCCGGTGCCCGATCTGCAGGAGCGGTATCGGTCGGTGTGCCGCCGGATCGCAGACATCACGGGTGCCGACACTGCCGTGGACGTGGGGCGGGCGGCGGTAGACATGATCGTGAGCTCAGTCGTCACCATGATGGCCACACGGCTCGGCACCGCGGCGGTGGTGCTCGGTGCCGGCGCAGCGAGCACTTGGTGGACTCTTGGCATCGGCCTCGTGGTCGGCGTGATCGTGGATCAGATCATTGCCGCCGCGTGGAATTGGACGTACGACCCGCATGGGAAGCTCGTGGCCATGATGGGAACCAAGATCGACGAGGTGCGAAACATCGTGCTCAACGGAGATGACGGCAAGCCGGGGCTTCGCGAGCAGCTGCGGCGGTACGCGGACAAACGGGCGATCGTGCGCCGAGAGGCGGTGCTCGAACTTCTGGCAGGAACGAACGGGAGAAACTGATGATGAGAAACGTACGTGAACGAGTGCTGGTGATTGGCGCCCTGGCGACGATGGCTGTGTTCAACTCTTGGTGCGAAGCGTCCGCCGCCGTGCCCACGAAAGTGATCACGGAGACGGTGGAGTTTCTTGCGAAGCTCTACGGCGACGACGTGCTTCGCGAGGGGGCGGAAACCGTCACCGGGCAGGTCACGAAGGTGGCGGCGAAGTACGGCGACGAGGGGCTCGATGCGGTGCGAAAGGTCGGTCCCCGGGGAATAAAGGTCATTCAGCAGGCGGGTGAGAACGGGCTTGATGCCGTGAAGCTCATCAACCGCTACGGGGACGACGCCGTGTGGGTGATCTCGAAGCCGAAGGGAATGGCGATCTTTGTGAAGTACGGAGATGACGGTGCCAAGGCGATGATCAAGCACAAGGGAATCGCCGAAGAGGTGATCGAGGCCCACGGCACGTCGGCTGTCGGCGCGCTCAATGCGGTCGGTGCGCGGGGGGCTCGCCAGATCGCGATGTTGCAGAAAGACGGTGTGATCAAGGCGGGAGAACTGGGGGATGAACTGCTTGATGTGATCATCCGGTATGGCGACAAGGCGATGGCGTTCATCTGGAGAAACAAGGGGAGCCTCGCGCTGACTGCCGTGCTCGGCACCTTCGTTGCTAACCCGGAGCCATATATTGATGGCACCATTACGCTGGCGAAGGCGCCGCTCGAGGTGGCGGCGAAGAACACGCAGTGGACCCTTCTGGGAGTCGCGGGAATCGCCGTGATGGGAGGTCTTGCGGCCTGGAAAGCGTGGCTGCGACGAATGCCTCGCGGCAATGGTGCGTGAGGATGGGTGTTCATGATCAGGGCCGTTAGGCTAGGGCGAGCATAGTCTTCCGAAAAAATGAAGAGGTTTCCAAATGGCACCGCGTAGCAAGCCGCGTCTCGATCTTTCGTGCGTTCCAAAGTCACTCGTCGCGGACGCGGCACCAGGTGTCCTGCAATCCATGGTCGAATGGGCCACCGATCTGACGTGGTACTTCTTCGATTGCAATATGAGCCACGTGAATGCGGCTTGGACAAAGGTCTACGCTGAAAGTGAGGAGGTAGGGCTGGCACATGAACCCACCGATGATGATGACGGTGGATACCTGCATCAGATCCGGCTTGAGGTCGCTTGGCTGCCGGCAATGCGTGGTGAACTGGGGTACGTATATGAGGGTACGGACTGGCAGTCACAACTCGCGGGATATGAAGAGGGAGTCATCTATTTGCCATCGAACAGAGCCAATCGGGCTTATGTGCCGGGGGGCGGGCTGGCGGACGTGATTCGCCACGAATATGCCCATACATGGCATTGGCTCGAGCCCGAGTTTTTTGAGACGGGGTGGTTCGAGCAAGCATTCGGAGGTCATTACAACCTCAACAACAACAGGCCATATGTGGACTGGTGGAATGCCCTCGTGGACGATGAGCAATTCCAGCAAAAATACGAGCGCAAGCGGACGTTGCAGGGAAAGGTAAAGCTCTTAGAGCAAGCTTGCGCTGGGGAGTTTGTGACGTGGTATGCCGCGACTCAGCCGTGCGAAGACTTCGCGGAGACATTCCGAACGTATCTGCGATTCCGCAAAAACCTCGACAGATTTCGGTCACGGACGGGCGTGTATCGTAAGTTAAAGGCAGTTGAACATTCCGTTGGACAGGCGAGGAAAGAATTGGGCCTGGAATGAGTTGCTCGAACCGAAGAGGTTCCGGATTTCCGGAATCCATCGCGGCGGAAAAGGGGCAGTTTGGGCTCGCCTGCCCAGGCCATATCGCGGATGGCAGCATGGTGGGGGGTAGGGCAATGAGGCGATTTGGCGAAGTGTTGCACCGCCCCGACTCTCGGCTTCAGACGCTCCTGCCGCTCGTAGCCTTTGGCTTCGCGTTGTGGCTCGGATGGGACGTTTTCATCGCGATCGCCGTTTTCTTAGCCGCGGCGATCGTTGCCACGATACTTAGGCCGCGACGGCCTGGCCGATGGACGGAGTGAGGGCACATGTCGCGGGCGCCCGCCGTGATTTACATGCGGACGCGCACGATCGCTTCCGGCTTCGCCGGACACAGCGCCATTTGGTTCATTGTGCTGGAATGCGTGACCGGGCTGCGGCAAATCGTTTTGAGGCCATCGGCAAGGGACTTTGGTCGCTCAGCACGTAGGCGTTTGGTCAGGGCCGCGTACCGAGGGTATGTGTCCCAGTACTCGCCATTTTCATCGGCCGCCTCCGAGGGGTTGAGGTGATGGCCAAATGACGAGATGTAGTGGTTCGTCTGAATGAGCGGCCTGCCGCGAGAGGCACGGCGGCGATGGAACGAATCGGCGTACGACTCGACGACCACTTGCTCAGCGGGTTTTGTGCCGACGGCATGGGCAAAAAAGGCGGTCATTGTCTGGTATTCGCCGATCCGACGGACGAGTGTCGGAAACGTGAGCGACGTGTCGCAGGCCTTTCGCAGCCGGTGCATGGCGGGCCATTGCGTTAACTGCGGCCGGCCGTTTGCAGGCGCCTGGTTGAGCGTGACGGCCCAGGCCCCAGGCCGCATGGCGGAGAGGACCCCGACGCAGCCAAGCGGGGCGATATTGATATAGGAGTTGCGGCCCTTGTGAAGCCGCGTCATCACGGTGTAACGACCGGTCGATTCCGGAAAATCCCAGTCCATGTTGCGAACAAGTATCGGGACACGATCCACTACGGTGCTGAAACTCGAACACGCGCCGCGGAAACCCTCGTGGCCGACAGTCAGGTCATACGTGAGGTTCGCGAGGAAAAGTTTGCCCTCGGGTAGGCCGCTTGCATGGGCGAGTCCGCGAATCTCCGCCTGATACTCCTCACCAAACGTTCGGGCGATCAGGGCGGCGAGTTTCCCGACCACTCTGCCACCCGCTCCAAGGAGCCAACGCATGCCGCCGGAGGGCTGTCCGATCCACGCTTCCGCTAGTGAGTTCTCGATTTCCCGGAGGAATCGCCCAAGCTTGGCTTTATTGCGTCTGCCAACTTCTTGCCAGCGGTCATAGGGGTCGGCGTCGAGGTCGATATCGAAGACGGGTCGTTTGGTGCGGGTGTAGTCGATGAGCGGCATGCGTGGGTCTCCCTTCAGTGAGCGGTAGTCTACTGCCGACGACGGTCGACGTGGCAAGTCGCCCCCAGGCAGGCGTACCGTGACGGGGAACACATGCTGGGCGATTGGTGCTCGTAAGACTGAATCCTCTCAGAGCTGATCCGCCAGTAGCCGTGCTCCTGTTTCATGGCTACGAGAGAGACGACGTCGAATCGGTCGTCGGACAGAGCAAGGCGATAGCGGACGGCAACTTCGCCCGCGGCCTTGCCTGCCTTGATGACGTGCACATCAACGAGTTCCATAGAAACGTCGTGCTGGACGAATCGAAGAGCAGCAGGCCTTCGAATCTTGGCTTTTGCGGTGCCTGCAAAACAATCGACGAAACCATCGAGATTCTCCGCGTTTGCAGCATCCACGGCGTTGCGCAGGCAATCTCGGATGTCGGTCTCCGTGGCGTTGCCCAACGCCACCCGAAGCCGTGATCGAGCAGTTGAGGGAGGCGGTGCTGAGGGCGTGTCGGATTCCGCGGCGGCTGTCGCGGCCCAAGACATGAGTATCGCGAGTGCCGCAGTTGCAAGAGCGGCAGCAGTTTGATGGCTGACAAGTGGCATCGGTGAAACCTCCGTCTGCGAAGTCTGTTGTGAAGCCCGCCCTCCGGTTCCTCACGGCGAGTCCGGAAGTACGGGTAGACCACCGAAATTATCCCGGGCCTGTGGACATCCTTGGTCCGAGGGCGGCAGGGGCGGGGCGATCTGGGCCGCGGAAAATGCATGGATTTCTGCGTTGGGTGGGCCTCCGGCCCACCCAACGCGCGGTTTTTTAACGTCCGCTTCAGCCTTGGGGCTTCCGACGGGCTGCCCGGGACTCCTCGCTCCACTTGTGGGGCGGCCGCGGCGGCGTCCGCCCCTCGCGGGCCGCGGCGGCGGCTTCGTCTCGGTTGGCGAAGTCATAGGCCCGAACGACCGTGGGGCGGCTGACATTCATCTCCCGGGCCAGCCGGTCAAATCCCTCGCCCGCCTTCCGGCGGCGGTCGACCTCCAACGCGATCTGCTGGTACTTGGGCACGAACGGCTTGCCGGACTGACGCGGTTGGCGGCGGCGGCCGTCGACGCGGGCGGGCGGCCGCTTCCCGGTCCGATGAAGGTGCAGGGCGTCGCGGACGACCTCGGCTCCGATGCCGAGCGCTCGAGAGATCAGGTCTACGCCCGAACCGGCCTCGGCCATCTCGACGATCTGCGGCAGCATGACCTCGTATTTCGGGGGCTTTCGCAGTGGAACGGTGACGTCGAGTCCGGGTAGTCCTCCGTCGCTGGGCATTGTCCAACGGTCACCATGCAGGAACTCCCACATGGTGACCGTTGGATCACCGCTTTTCCCTGTCTTGCCGCGTTCGAGCACGGCCAAGGCCGGGATCGCGTTGATCGTGAACCGGGCCACCATTTCGGGCCGAGCCTTTCCCTCGACCTTTCGGGCTTCGACCACGACGTCGCCCACGAGGGCCTTGAGCACCTGGGCCGCGACGCCTACGTCGCCCTGCAGGAGCTCACGAAGCTTTCCGAGCGCGGCGACGACGTCCTGCTCCCGAACGCTCTTCACCTTCGGCGGCTGGCCGGCCCGCTGGAGCTCCTTCAGCCGCTCCCGCTTGGCGGCCAGTTGCCGGCCCATCTCCTCGGCCTTCGCGATCACAGCGTCGAGATGGGTGTCGTCCAGTTTTTCCAGCCTGTCGGTCAGCCGCTTCAGTTGCCGGTCCTCGTTCGCGATTTCCTGCTCGAGCTTCTTGGTCGACGTAACCGGCTGCCGGGCGATCCAGGCCAGCCGCTTGTTCACGTCGGAAGTCAGGTCGGCGAGGAAGTCATCCGTGAAGAGCGTGGCCATGATTCTGCTGAGCACCGCCTCGTCGATGATCCGTGCCGACTTGTAGCCCCGATTCGCGCAGCCCTGAATCCCGTTGTTCGCGTTGAAGCAGAAGAAACTCTGATACTTGTCGTCCGAACGCCCAAGGATCATCGGATTGCCGCAGCCGCCGCAGATCGGACGGACGAGGACCTTGGGGTACAGGTCTACGCGGTGAGCCTTGTTCTTGCGATTCTTCGCCTTGCGGCCGAAAGACTCCGCGCCCCGGCCCAGCTTTTCAAGCACCGCGTTCGCGAGCTCGTCCGAGAGGATTCGCAGGTGTGGCACGTCGCGGTGCAGCCAGTCCTTCTCCGGCAGCCGGACTGTCCGCTTCTTGCCTGTGTTTCGGTTCGAGACCTGCTGGGTCATGTGCAGGATGTCCTTGCCGGCCAGCCTCGGGCGGGCGTAGTGCTGGCGGACCCGGCTGTCGGACCACGTCTGCTTACCGCCCACCTTGTGCTCGTTGAAGAGCCGTGCCACGTCGATCGCGCTCTTGCCTTCGTAGGCGATCATCTCGGCGCCCCGCCGCGTCCACTCGGCCGCCTCGGGGTCGATCTCGACGACTTTCTCGATCGTGTTCTTGCGGGTGATCACAAGATTGCCGTTGGCGTCTTTCAGGTCGACGAGGCGGTAGCCCACGCCGGGCGGCTGGATGTTGTCGCCGCGGCGGAAGGCATCATCCATTCCGCGTTTCACCTTCGCCTTGAGCTGGGTGACGAATGCCTCGTTCATCGACCCGAGCACCGGGAGGAGGAGTGAGGACTGGGGATTGGCACTGTCGTAGCCGTCGCTGGCGCCGACGACGCGGACGCCGGTCGCCTCCGCCAGTTCCCCGTGCCGCAGCGACTCGATGGTGTTGCGGCTCATCCGGGAGAGGTCGTCGATCAGAAACCACGACACGCCGAACTCGTCGCGTCGCTCGACGATCGTCTTGGCGAGCGTGTAGCCGGTGCGGCAGGCGAGAGTGCCGCTGACGGCTGCGTCGGCCAAGACGTAGTGCCAGGGGACGAAGACGCCATCCCGCCGGGCCCGGTTCAGGACATTGAGTAGCTGCTGATCCAGCGACCGCGGGTTGGAGTTCTCATCGCTGAATCGCAGGTAGGCGACCGCGAGGGCGATCCAGGCGATCGGTGTGCCAGCTGGACGGAAGGCCTCCGCCGACTGCTGCCGGAACCGCCGTTCGAAGTCGTCGGCCATCGCCGCGATCGTGGCGGCGTCGGCCGCCGGCACGGCCGTGGTGCCGGCGAGTTCGGGCCAGAGCCGGGCCTGAACCTCGAGGTAGGTACGGGCCAGATCAAGCAGCCCCTGACGCTCGGGCATGCCGAAGTCGGCGCTTCGGACCCGTCCGCGGCGGTTGGGTGCGGGAGCATCGTTGCTGGAACCGGAGAACTGGGGGGCAGGAGAGTAGGAAGAAACATTGCCGGCAGGGCCGGCATCGTCATTGAAACGAAGCATGGTAGGAACCTCGGAGGCGATTGAAATGCCTCCGGGGTGGAGCAGGGGGGCGGGCGTGCGGCCCGCCCCCTTCAACTGCCTTCGCGTTTACGCCGAGACGCCGATCTCGCCCGCACCGCATCCCCGTCGAACCAGATCTGGAACGGGAAGGGGTACGGGCAGAGTCCGGTGGATTTCTCGGGGGTTTTGCGAAAGTGCTGCCTCGTCAGGGAACGCACGTCGCGGGTCGCCCCGACTCACGGCAAACACCGTGAAAAGTAGATCGAGCGAAACCTGCCGACGGTCGGCAGTGCCATTCGGGATGGTCGAAATCGGTACTCCCACATGGTGACCGTTGGATCATCCGCCGCTGACGGCATCCAGCGGCTACCGCAGCGGCAGGTGAACGAGACGGTTTCGGAACTCGTCTGCAGCCAAGCCGGCGAGAC
>Ga0315902_10002447_pt1 | contig 28871 bp, 28 predicted proteins | sample LakEriMetagenome_9_FD_203523 | JGI IMG/M metagenome (GOLD analysis project Ga0315902, IMG submission 203523) | Freshwater fungal communities from buoy surface, Lake Erie, Ohio, United States - Buoy 12 MA117 | ecosystem: Environmental > Aquatic > Freshwater > Lake > Lake biofilm | place: USA...
TCAGTGGATGCGAGGCGGTGATCCACCTCGCTGGCGAGAATGTTGCCGGAATCTGGACGCGCGGGAAAATGCAGCGCATCCGCGACAGCCGCATTCTCGGCACGCGGCGGATTGCCGAGGCTATCCGCGCGTCATCGCATCCGCCGGATGTCCTCGTGTCGGCGAGCGCGGCCGGAATTTATGCGGACGGCGGCGAGAACGAGATCACCGAAGCTTCGCCGCACGGAGCAGGATTCCTCGCGGACACCTGCCGTGCGTGGGAGGCCGAGGCGCTCGCCGCGGAACCGATCTGCCGCGCCGTCTGTGCACGCATAGGCCTCGTGCTCGGAAAGGGCGGCGGCGCATTGCGCGTGATGCTCCCGTTTTTCCGCCTCGGCCTCGGTGCGCGCATCGGCGGCGGACGCCAGTGGATGCCATGGATTCACGCCGAGGATCTCGCGTCGCTGCTACTTTTCGCCGTGGAAAATCTCGACGTGCGCGGCGCGCTGAACGCCACCGCACCGTGGCCTGTGCGCAATTCCGAATTCACCGCGGCCCTCGCGCGCATCGTGCGCCGCCCCGCATTTCTCGCCGTGCCTGCATTCGTGCTGCGGCCCGTGCTCCGCGAGTTTTCACGCGAACTCCTCGGCAGCAAGCGCGTGCTCCCCGCCGTCGCGACCGCGCACGGTTTCGGCTTCCGTTTTCCCGAACTCGCCCCGGCGCTCGCGGACATCGTGGCGTGAGGTTCGCGCTGCGCGAAAATGTTTCGCACTCCGCCGGTGTTCCGAAGATGTTCCGCGGATGGCCGTCCCCCAAAACACCATCGCGATCGTCTTTGATTACGATCAGACACTCTCGCCGAACTACATGCAGGACGAGGTGCTCTTTCCGTCATTCGGCATTGACCCGCCGAAATTCTGGCAGCGCTGCCACGCGCTCGTCCGCGACGAGGGCTACGACAACGAACTCGCGTACCTCAAGGCGCTGCTCGACTGCCTCGGCATGGATCGCCCAACGAACAAGCACCTCCGCGAACTCGGTGCCGGGTTGAAATTTTATCCCGGACTCCCCGAGATGTTCGACGAATTCAAGACCGGCCTGCTGCGCCCGGAGCACGAGATGCTCGGCATCCGCGTCGAGCACTACATCATCAGCAGCGGCATCAAGTCCCTGATCGAAGGCTCGCGTCTCGCGCCGCATGTGCGCGCGATTTTCGCCTGCGAGTTTGCCGAGGACTCTTCGGGGCGCATCGCATTTCCCAAGCGCGTGATCAGCCACACGCAGAAGACGCAGTTCCTCTTCCGCATCAACAAGGGGATGCTCGACCACTCGCAGGACGTGAACGACCACATGCCGCCCGACCTCCGACCTGTGCCGTTCGAGAACATGATCTACATCGGCGACGGGCCGACCGACGTCCCGTGCTTCACCGTCGTGCGGCAGCACGGCGGCCACGCCATCGCGGTGTACAATCCGGACGACGCCTCGCGCACGAGCTTCCGAAAATGCTACCAGCTCGTCGGTGCCGCGGACCGCGTGCGGCACATCGCCCCCGCGGACTACCGCCCCGGCAGCCACCTCCGCCTGCTCATCGAGCAGATGGTCGGCGAGACTGCCGACAAGATCCTCACGCGCCGCCAGCGCGACGTGGAGGACAATACCATCCGCGCGCCGAAGCACTGAGCGGGTTTTAAAAAGTGCGCGGCATGGAAGTATGCGGGTCCGGAAAATGCCGGACGCGTTTCAGCCTGCGGCGCGGCGAGATCATCCCCCTTGTGTTCTGCTGCACACGTCGTTAAATCCCTGCCTCGAGCAATCGAACCGCCCGCACGACGGGGCATCGCAATCTCACCGACCTCATGCACACCCTCCCGAGTTTCTCACGGACGAAAATCCACGCGCGGATCGCGGCCTTGCTTCTCGTCTCGCTCATTTCGCTCGGTGCATCGGCCCACGCTGCGGACGCCCTGACGAACGCCGCCGTCAAAACTGTCGGCAGGGGCGTGCTTGGGGGGCTTTTTAAGAAACGGTCGAGGGTCGTGGATAACACGGACGTTCCCCGCGTCTCCGCGATGGATCGCGTGAACCGGAGCATTCTCGGTCTGCCTTTGGGCATCCTTCGTGGGCTTGGCAGGGGAGTCACCCGGCTCGCGGGCAAGGCGGTCACCGACCACATCACGCACTACTGAGCCCGCTGCGCAGCAGAGTCTGCGGGTGAGATCTCAGCGGCGGAGGCAGACGCTGCAACGGGCTGATTCCGTCTCGGAAAACATTGATGACGCCGCAATGTTTCCGCGCTTTTTTGCGCTTTAAATCTCGATCCTCCTGCGGTTCCGTCTTGGCAAAGACCGCGCGCCCCGTAGTTTCGCGCGCCTTATGCCGAACTACAAAATCGCCATCCTCGCGGGGGACGGAATTGGTCCCGAAGTGATGATCGAAGCGCGCCGCGTGATGGCCGTCATCGAGAAAAAATTTGCGCTCACATTTTCCTGCACCGAGGCCCGCGTCGGCGGCATCGCGATCGATGTGGACGGCAAGGCGCTGCCCGATGCGACCATCCAGATTTGCCGAGACAGCGACGCCATTCTCTTCGGCAGCGTCGGCGGCCCGAAATGGGAAACGCTCCCGCCGAACGAACAGCCCGAGCGCGGCGCGCTGCTCCCGCTGCGCAAACACTTTGGCCTTTTCGCAAACCTCCGCCCCGGCATCTGCTACCCGCAGCTCACGCACGCATCACCCGTGCGGCCCGATCTCGTCGCGGGCGGCTTCAACATGCTCTGCATCCGCGAACTCACCGGCGGCCTCTACTTCGGCCAGCCGAAGTACACGCGCGAGGAAAACGGCGAGACCGTCGCCGTGGACACGATGGTTTACAAGCGCAGCGAGATCGTTCGCATCGCGCACGTCGCCTTCCGCGCCGCGCAGGGGCGGCGCAAAAAGGTGACATCGATTGACAAGGCGAACGTCCTCGAAAACTCCGTCCTCTGGCGCAAGACCGTCATCGAAATCGCGAAGGAATATCCCGACGTCGCGCTCAACCACCTCTACGTGGACAACGCCGCGATGCAGCTCATCAAGGCCCCGAAGGACTTCGACGTGATGCTCGCGGAAAATCTCTTTGGCGACATTCTCAGTGACGAGATGGGCGCCATCGCCGGCAGCATCGGCATGTTGCCCAGCGCGAGCCTCGGCACCGCAAAAACCGGCGGCCTCTACTTCGGCCTCTTCGAGCCCGGAGGCGGATCCGCGCCCGACATCGCAGGGAAGGGGATCGCAAACCCGCTCGCGCAGATCCTCAGCGTCGCGATGATGCTCCGCTTTGCGCTCGGCGAATTCGCAGCAGCCGACGCCATCGAAGCCGCGGTGAAAAAGGTGATCGAAGCCGGTCTGCGCACCGGCGACATCTGGAGCGAAGGCACCAGGAAGCTCGGCACCGCCGAGATGGGCGCAGCGGTCGCGGAGGCGATCTGAACACCGTAGCCGCGCTTGTGAAAGCGCGGGCTGATCGGGAATGACGAAGCCGTCTGTGTGTTCATCATTCCGCAGCCCCGGCATAGGCATTGCGTCGGCCATCATCCATCGTCGCAATTTCAGCCCGCCTCCTGCCGTCGGCGGCTACGGTGCATTGACCATCCGCGTGCGGTTGCCTATTTCCACTCTCGTGTCCTTTCCCATCCGCTCCCCGCGCGATCCTGTCGGCGGAATCTTCGTCTTCGGCCGCATCCTCGACAAAATCCGGCTGCACGCGCAGGGCAAGCTCCCGTCCGGCTACAACGTCGGCATCATCGCGGGCAAGCGCACCTTTGACGACCGCGTGTGCAAGCTGCTCGGCGTGGAATTCGACGCGCTCGCAGCGCGCGTTCTGCGCGGCGGGACGGATGAGGAAATCCTGGAGTGGTGTTTCGAAAACGGACGTAAGCCCGACGCCGAACACATCGAGTTCTTCAACGGCTTCATGTTCAAGCGCGGCTGGCGTGATGCCGCCACGCCCGGCCTCATCCAGCAGCGTGCCGATGCGGGCCTCGCACACCGTGAGGACATCGTGACGTTCTTCGATCTGATGGATGTCGAGGAAGGCCGCCTGCCGTAGCGGCCTGCGTGCTAACACGTCGCAAAATGTGATCACACGCTTGACGCCCGCGTCGGCGCATTGCGCGATGAGCTCGCGCAGTTTCGCGTGGCACTCGTCCCATTCCTCGCGGTGAGCGCGGAGGTGAGGCTGGCGGTGAGCGCGGAGGTGAGGCTGGCGGTGAGCCCGGAGGCGAGGGCGGCACGGCGGTTCATAGAGGAAAAGCGGCCCATCGCGTCATGGGACGGAAGCGTGGAGTTTGCCAACTCGTAGCCGCGCTTGTGAAAGCGCGGGCTGATCTGCCTCGCTGCGTCCGGCAGCGAAAAATCAAACACGCATCGTCCACTCGCGCGTCGCGTATTTTTTCGCAGCCAAAGTTTCAGCGTCGGAGAACTGCCGTGACGTGATTTCTGAGGCGAGCACCTTCGCGCCAAACGCCGCGGCGAGGCGCGATCGCAGCAACTCGACGCCGGGGATTTCCTGGATGCTCCCTTGCAGCAGCAGGCCGCATTTTGTCCTGCGCAGCGCAGCGCCTGCGATCTTTTTTCCGCGGGCGAGCAGATCGAATTCCGCCGGGCTCTCGAAGCACACGCCCGATCCAGCACGCTCCGGCAGCGCAGCGAGCGCCGTTGCTTCGCCGTGGCCTGCAAGCAATGCGCCGATCGTCTCATGCACTGCGCGGTACACATCGCGCGGACTCCGTGCGGCAAATGCGTGCGCCGCCGGGACGATCAGGGAATACGTGAGGTCGCGCCCGTGCGGGACGACTCCGCCGCCAGTCATGCGGCGGACGATTTCGCGCCCCGGCCACGCTGCGGCGAGCGGCGCAAATTTTCCAAAGTAGCCGAATGAAACAGCTTCGCGCGCCCAGCGGTAGGTGCGCAGCAGCGGTGCGCGTGCGTGCGCGAGCAGCACTTCGTCCAGCGCCATGTTCAGCGGGGCGGAGTGCGGCGTCCCATCGCGGATTTCGGCGATTTCCCCAAACAGCATCACGTCAGCATACCTGCTCTGCTCCGTCCCGTCATGGCCGTTCTGCGCTGCAAAATAAAGTGACATCATCTGTCTCGTGCCACGTGACAGATGCGCCAGCGCGTGCTAGCTGGGAGACGATGTTCACCCAGCCGAGGATGATTCGTTGCCGGAAGTGCAAGCGAGTTTATTCAGATTACGCCGACCATTGTCCGGAATGTTACACCAAGTCGCCACGCGGCTGGGTGGGTTTCATCGTGCCGATCCTCAGCGTGGCGATCGCGATCATCGTGATCGCGTGGACGGCCTACACATTCTGGAACCGCCCCGACCGGCACTGATCGTGCGGGCTTGCGGCGGGCGGGCTACTTTTTCCCGAAGAACGCCTTCAGGTTCTTGAGTCCCTTCACCGCGATGTCATTGCGGTTCGGCTCGATCTTGCGCCAGATGGCGGCGGCGCGCGCGATGACCTTCACGTCCGTCGTGAAGCTCTCGATGACCACGTCGCCCTTGTAGCCGATCTTCTTCAGCGCTGCGACGATCGGCTTCCAGTCAATGTGATCGCCACCAGGCGTGCCGCGGTCGCTGCCGCAGGCGTGGAAATGTGCGAGGTGCTTGCCGGCCTTGATGATGGCGGCGGCCTGGTTCTTTTCCTCGATGTTCATGTGGAACGTGTCGAGGTGGAGCTTCACGGCCTTGCTGCCCACTGCCTTGATGAGCTTCAGTCCTTTGTCGGTCGTATTCAGGAAGTCCGTCTCGAAGCGGTTCAGCGGTTCGATGCAAAGAGTGATGCCCTTTTTCTCCGCGTATTTCGCGAGGGGCTTGAGGTTTTTCACCACGAGCGCGAAGTGCTGCTTCTGCTCCTTGTCGTCGTGTGCACCGATCCGGCCAACGACGGAATAAATCGGCCCGATGACGCTCGGGCAGCCCATGATCGCGGCCTGATCGATCAGCGTCTTCACATAGGTCGTCGCGGCCTTCTGATCCGCCGCGCTGCCGCGGAAATCACGCCCCGGCCCCATGCACGCGCAGATGCTGCCGATGGCGAGCCCCGCCTTGTCCGCCGCCGCTTTCACCGCGACGGGATCGATGTGCTCCGGCGCTTCGACGGGGATCTCGACGGTGTCGAAGCCCCACTTCTTGAACTGCGAAAAGAGCTTCACGCTCGCGGTGGTGAAGGGGCTGACGTAGAGGAAGGAATTGAGGCCGAAACGCATGGTGGATGTGGGTTGGTGGGTTGTTGTTGGAAGGAAAAGTGGACGCGCATTTGCACTGGCGTTGGTCACGGAGTCAAGCCGTGTGCTGCGTTCGATGCAGGACGATTCGCCGGGCAATTTCCGCGGCATTCCGCTCTTCCCTCTGCGCTCGCGATGCGATGGGGCAAGGGCAGCAAGCCGGGCCGCACCGTCGGGGACTTTGTGAACGTGAGCGACCTCGCGCCGACCTGCATGGAGATCGCGTGCATGAAGCCGCACGCGCAGATGACCGGCAAAAGTCTCGCCGCCGACCTCGCATTTGCGCCGACGCTCGATGAGATGCGGCACACGATGATGCGCCTGCTGAAGGAGGACGGCACCCCTCGCGCTCTTGGAAAAGGCGACGACTTCGAGTCGCTGAAATACACCGGCAACCGCGCGAAGGGCTACGGGACGTGGCTGAAAGAGCAGGAGTCCGGCGTGCTCGCAGAATTGAAAAAAAGCCCGATGAAGCCGGGTCCAAACCCGGCAAGAAAAAGAAGCAGCCGGGCGGCGACTAGGGAAATGCTGAATCATGCGGCACCGCCGTGTGTGCGGAACACAGCCGTCCCGGCTGTGATGGCAAACGGGCGTCCCGCCTGCTTTGGCGCGCGGCGGGGCAGCCGGGACGGACTGCCTGCCGTCACAGGCGGGACGCCCGTGATCCGCTTTATTCAGCCGTTCCCTGGCGTTCGCAGGCGTGGTGCGCATCCGCATTCACGCACTTATTCGCGTGTCATTCCCGCAGGTGCGACTATCTCTCCCGCCCACTTCATCTGCCGCACACCATTGAAACCTTTCCGCACACTCGCCGAGACCCGCACGCCTGACGGTTCACGGTTCACGCTGCACGAGCACGACGGCGAATATTTTCTGAAGCTCAACGGGCGCCAGCTCATGAGCACGACATCGACGACTTCCGAGCTGATGCTCGCCGAGCTGCCGTGCCGCAGGCTGCGCGGGCGCGCAAATGCGGCAGTGCTCATTGGCGGCCTCGGCCTCGGCTACAGCCTCCAGCGCGTGCTCGAAATCGTCGGCCCCGATGCAACCGTGCACGTCGCGGAACTGCTCCCCGAAGTCGTCGCTTGGAACCGCGAGTTCCTCGGCAATGTGAATGGCAAGCTGCTCGACGATCCGCGCGTGAAAGTGATCACGCGCGATGTGTTCGACGTGCTGCTCCAGGCGCCGAAGCCGAGCTACGATGCGATCCTCCTCGACGTGGACAACGGCCCCACCTCGTTCGTGCAGAAAAAAAACTCGCGCATCTACGGCAGCCGCGGCTTCGGCCTCATCGCGCGCTCGCTGAAGCCGGAGGGCGAGGTTGCATTCTGGGCCGCGTGCCCCGAGCCCGGCTTCATCGAGAGCATGAAACGGAACGGCTTCAAGGCCTCGGCGTATCCCGCGAAGGCGCACGAGCACGCGAAGCGCGCCGCGCACATGATCTACGTCGCGGAAGTTGCGCCGGTCGTGCCAGAAGAAGACCGGGTGGTCGTGCCGAAGGTGCATGTGAAGCCCTGGCAGAATCTCCCGCGCCGCCGCTGAAGATTGTTTGACTGGAATCCGAACGTGCCAAAGGTGGCGAGGCGGTGGTGTCCCGTCGCTCCTCATCCCTCGCACTCGAAAGCCAAACTCCCGACAATGAATTCATTCCTCCCAAAATTCACCGTCCTGATCGCGCTGCTCGCGCTTTTTTCACCCGCCCGTGGCGCGGAGAAAGGCGGCGGCACCCTCGACATCTACTGGATTGATTCCGAGGGCGGCGGCTCGACGCTCATCGTCACGCCGGAGGGCGAATCCGTGCTCGTGGACGCCGGCAATCCCGGCGAACGCGATTCGGCGCGCATCCACAAGGTCGCCACGCAGGTCGCGGGGCTGAAGCGGATCGATCATGTCATCATCACGCACTTCCATGTGGATCATTTCGGCGGGCTCGCGGACCTCGCGGCGCTCATGCCCATCGGCACGCTGTATGACAAAGGCATCACCGCGAACAACCCTGACGCGGGCGGCACGGACAAGCTCTGGGCCGTCCTCAGCCAGCCGTATCGCGACGCAAAAGTGGAGAAGCGCGTGACCATCGCCGCGGGTGAATCGGTCCCGCTGAAGCAAGCGGCCGGCGGCCCGGCAATCGCGCTCCGCTGCCTCGGCGCGAATCAGAAATTCATCGCTCCGCCTGCCAGGCCGATGCCCGCGAACCCGCTCTGCGGCACCGTTCCGGCGAAAGCTAAGGACAAGTCCGACAATGCGAACAGCGTCGTGCTGATGCTTGAGTTTGGCGCGTTTCGATTTTTCGACGGCGGCGATCTCACTTGGAACATGGAGGAGCAGCTCGTCTGTCCGGCCAACGTCGTCGGCACCGTGGATCTCTACCAAGTGAACCACCACGGCCTCGACGTGAGCAACAACCCGGTGCTCATCCGCAGCATCGCCCCGACTGTCGCGGTGATGAATAACGGGCCGCGCAAAGGCGCGAGCAAGACTGCGTTCGAATCGCTCAAGGCCACGCCGACCGTGAGCGCCGTTTACCAGGTCCACGAAAATGTGAGCGCCGACAGCGAGAACAACACCGTGAAGGAACTGATCGCAAACCACGGCGACCTCGCGGGAAAATGCGAGGCGCACTTCATCAAGTGCAGCGTGAGCGCCACGGGCGGTTCCTACACGATGAGCGTGCCATCGCGCGGCCACACACGGGCTTTCGAGACGCGGAAGAAGTAGAGGGGATTCAAGACGGTCGCCCGACCCCGTCGTTTTCTGAAGACGCGAAGGCTGTGCGTTTCAGACTTCACGCCAGAAGTCTTCGCAGCGTGGGGCCGAGGGTGCGGGTTGCGAATGGTTTCTCGATCACGGCATCGGCGCGCAGCTTCAATTCCTCCTCGTTCGCATCGGCCAGGCTGCCGGAGTGAATCACGGTCCAGCCTCTGAAACCCGCTTGCCGGGCACGCATGAGCAGCGCCGTCCCGGACATGTGAGGCATGTCGAGATCCGACACGATCGCATCGAAGGCGGCAGGCCTTGCCGTCAGCCACGCGAGCGCGTCGGTGGTGTCCGTGGTGGATTCGACTGTGAAGCCGTCGCCGATGAGGACATCGCGCACGACTTCGATGATCGCCTGGATATCGTCCACCACGAGAATGTGCGGCGGTTTCGATGTGCCAGTTTTCTCAGCGCCAGCTTAGATCGAGGACGGCAGGGTGGCTGAACGAAAATGGCCCGTTGTTGGCATCAGTCTGTAAAGACATAAGTTGTCCGGATGTTATTCGGGAAATTTACGGGCACGCGATTTTTTCCGCGGTCTGGATCGAGCGCATTCGGCCTCGCGTGGTGAGTGCCTGATTGCCCGACGTCCCGCGTCGCGTCAAACGCCAGCAACGGAGCGTGGCGTCCTGCATCCGATCAGCGGCGGCGATTCAGAATCTGCCGCGGCGGGTCACGCGATGATCGCCTTCGCGACTTTGCCGTACACGTCCGTGAGCCGGAAATTGCGGCCCGCGTAGCGGTAGGTGAGCTTTTCGTGATCGAGGCCGAGGAGCGCGAGCACGGTCGCGTGGAGATCGTGGATGTGCGTGACGTCCTGCACGGCCCTGCCGCCGTGGTCATCCGTCGCGCCGTGGCTGAAGCCGCCGCGCACGCCGCCGCCGGCCATCCACATCGTGTAGCCTTTTGAATTGTGGCCGCGTCCGTCGGGCTTGCCGTTACCGGGTGTGCGTCCGAATTCGCCGCCCCAGATCACGAGCGTGTCCTTCAGCAGTCCGCGCTGTTTGAGATCCGCGAGCAGGCCGGCGATCGGCTTGTCCGTCTGCGCCGCACCCGCGGTGAGGCGCGACTTGAGGTTGTTGTGATGATCCCATCCGCCGTGGCCGACTTCGATGAAACGGACGCCTGCCTCCGAGAGCCGCCGCGCCATGAGGCACTGCTTGCCGAATGAATCGGTGACGCCGCCGCCGATGCCATACATGTCGAGCGTGGCCTTGCTCTCGCCCTTCGTGTCGAGCACGCGCGGGAGTTCGCTCTGCATCTTGAACGCAAGCTCGTAAGACTGGATCACGCCTTCGATTTCCGCGTTTGCGCCGCGCCTGAGCATGTCGCGGTTCATCGCCTGCACGAGATCGATCTGCTTGCGCTGGAGGTCGGCGGGCAGGTCGGGGTTATGGATGTCGGTGACTGTCGCGGTGCTGCCTTCCTCGCGCTGCGCGCCGATGCGCGTGCCCTGATAGACCGCGGGAAGAAATGCGCTGCCGTAATTTTGCGAGCCGAACTGGATCGGCGGGCTGATCGTCACGAAGCCCGGCAGGCTTTCATTCTGCGAACCGAGGCCGTAGAGCGTCCACGCGCCGAGCGAGGGGCGCACAAACTGCGTGCTGCCGGTGTGCATCTGCACGAAGGCCTGCGGATGGTTCGGGATGTCGGTGGTCATGCCACGCAGGAGGCAGAGATCGTCCGCGTGCTGCGCGACATTTGGAAATGCGGACGAGATCCACAGCCCGCTCTGGCCGTGCTGAGACCAGTCGAATGGCGACGCGAAGAGGCGGCCTTTTTCGCCAGACTTGCCATCATCTTTCTTCAGCCCGGGCTTGTAGTCGAACGTGTCCATGTGCGACGGCCCGCCCTGCATGGCGAGGAAGATGACGCGCTTCGCCTTTGCCGGAAAATGCGGCGCGCGCACTGCGAGCGTGGCGGCTGATGCGGCGGCGGACGCGTGTCCCGCGAGTCCCTGGAGTGCGAGCCAGCCGAAGCCGGCGGACACGGTCTTGAGGACATCACGGCGCGTGAGCGGCATGGGCATCACGGCGTTGCATTGGTGTGGGGCGTTGTTCATGGCGGCAGGGGATTTAGATTTAGGATTTAGAATTGAAGATTTTTTCCGGGCTGTGAGCGGCCTGTGATTCAAAGTAGCCGCCGACAGCAGGAGCCGGGCTGATCCTTCTCGATCCTCTCGATAAAACAGAGGAATCGAGAAGCAGGACGGCGTGCATCTGGGGAGCGCGTGCGCCCCGCGCGCCGTATTTCGCGCCTCGCGGAATACATCCGGGCACCCAAGGCGATCCTAACACAAGCTGACGTCCGATGTGCTGCGCGGGGGCGCGCAGCACTGCGCGCGGGGCGCGCGCGCTCCCCGGATGCACACAGTTCCTTGGAGCGAGAAACTGGTTTTTTGACATGGCGCGGCTTCCGTGAAAATCGAGGTTCAAAAATCTGACATCCATGTTTTTTAGGAGGTTCATCGCGGCTCAGTTCACGTAGCGGAATTCCGCTGAGGCGAAGAGCGCCTGGCAAAAAGTGGCCCACGCGAGCTGCGCGGCGGCATTCTGATCGCCCTTTTTCAGCGGGACGAGTGCCTTTGCCTCGTTGATCAAATATTGGTCCGCGCGTTTGCGCTCCTCGGCGGTCGAGGGGCGGCCGAGCGCGAGATGGTAGGCGTAGTTCAGGCGGGTGGGATAGTCGGCTTTCGTCGCGAGGATGCGCTTCGCCATCGCGTTGGCCTGATCCCGGACGAACTCGTTGTTCATCATGAAGAGCGCCTGCGACGGGACGTTCGTCGTGTCGCGCGTGGCGACGACGAGGCTCGGCTCGGCGAAGTCGAAGACCTCCAGCACGTCCGGCACGAAGTCGCGCACGATCGGGAGATACACGCTGCGGCGCCTGCCCTCGTAACCGGAGAAAATTTCCGGGCGGATGCCTTTGCCGATGTAGCCGTCGCCGACGGATGCGACGACGGAGCCGTTCGGCGGCGTGGCGTCGAGCTGGCCGCTGGCGGCGAGCATGGCGTCGCGGATGGCCTCTGCATCGAGGCGGCGCTGCGAGGCGTGCCAGAGCAGGCGGTTGTCGGGGTCGGTCTCCTGCGCGAACGACTCATTCACGCTCGAGAGCTGGTAAGTATGACTGAGCACGAGCGAGCGGACCATTTTCTTCACGCTCCAGCCGTCCTTCGCAAACTGCACTGCGAGCGTGTCGAGCAGTTCGGGGTGGCTTGGCTTCTCGCCGGTCGCGCCGAAATTATCCGCGCTGCGCACGAGGCCCGCGCCGAAGAGGTGCAGCCAGATGCGGTTTACGGCGACGCGCGCGGTGAGGGGATTCGTGGGTGCCGTGAGCCAGCCTGCGAGTTGCAGGCGGCCGCTCTCGCTCTCGGAAATTTTCGGTGCCTCGCCATTCGTGAGCACGGGGACGAAGCCGCGCGGCACCATCTCGGTCGGCTGATCGATTTCACCGCGGATGAGGATGCGCGTGTCGGTGCGCTTGCCCTCCATCACGCCCATGCAGAGTTCGCCTTCCTGCTTGATCGGGGGCTCGTAGCCCTTGCCCTTCTTTTTTTTCGCCGCTCCCTCGGCAAATGCGGCGGTTTTCTTTGAAGCCGTCGTCGGCGTGGCGCTCGTGGATTCTGTCACCGCGCCTGCAAAACGCTTCTCGATCCGTGCGAGCGCCTGTTCCTTTTGCGCGGGAGTCATCTTCGCGAGGCGTGCGGCGATTCCTGGCTTGTTCGCAGCAAGTTGCTGGAGGCGTGCGTCCGCAGCCGCGACGGCACCTGCGTTTGACACGGGCGGTGCCGCGGGCGCGGGCGTGGTCGCAGCGGTCTGGGCGGAAGTCCTCGCGCCTTCGCCAGAAAGCGTGAGGAGCGGAGTGCCGTTGCGATTTTTTCCACCCGCCGCAGCCGTGCCGAAGTAGGTCTCGGTGCTCTTGAAAATTCCCGCCATCGCGTAGTAGTCCCGCTGTGCGATCGGATCAAATTTGTGATCGTGGCAGCGCGCGCACGCGACGGTCACGCCGGTCACGGCGCGCGTGGTCACGTCAATCTGCTCGTCCACGAGATCCATGCGGAACTGCTCCTTGTTTTTTTCATTCAGCCCCTTCGGGCCGAGCGCGAGGAAGCCGGTGGCGATGAGGTGGCGGTTCTTCTCCGCATCGCTCGTGTGCGGCAGCAGATCCCCGGCGATTTGTTCGCGGATGAATTCATCGTACGGCTTGTCCGCATTGAACGATGCGATGACGTAGTCGCGGTATTTCCACGCGGCTGGAAAAGTGAAGTTCCGCTCCTTGCCGGTGCTCTCGGCGTAGCGCGCGACGTCGAGCCAATGGCGGCCCCAGCGTTCGCCGAACTGCGGCGACGCGAGCAGTCGGTCCACGATTTTTTCAAATGCGTTCGGCGACTTGTCCTTCACGAACGCCTCCACTTCGTCGGGCCGCGGCGGCAGTCCGATGAGATCAAAATACACGCGCCGAATCAGCGTCGTGCGATCCGCGTCCGCGACGGGCTTGATTTTCGCAGCCTCCTGCGCGGCGAGGATGAAGCGGTCCACGTCCGTGCGCGCCCACGCCTTGTCCTGCACCGCGGGCGCGGCGTGCGCCTTCGGAAGCTGGAACGCCCAGAATTCCTTCGCCTTCACCGCATCCCATTCGCGCTTCGCGACCGGCTTCATGGCGAGCGAACCGCCGTTGCGCGGATCGGGCGCGCCCATTTTGATCCACTGCTCGAATTTCGCGATCACGTCATCCGGCAATTTTCCGCCCTCCTTTTTCGGCGGCATCTGCATGTCGGAATCTTCGTAGCGGATGGCCTTCATCAGCAGGCTCTCCACCGGGTCGCCGGGCACGACGGCGTGGCCCGACTCGCCGCCCAAGCGGATGCTCTCGCGCGTGTCGAGCGACAGGCCGCCCTTCTGCTTGCCGGACTCGCGCGAATGGCAGTCGTAGCATTTCTGTGCGAGCACCGGACGGATGAATTTCTCGAAAAACTCCACGCCCGCCGGGTCCTGCTTCTCTGCGGTGACCGGTGCATCTGGCGTGATGGCTGCACCGGCGAGCGATGCCGTCGCGAGGAAAAAAGAGGAGGCTGCGAATTTCATGGGGCGGTGCGTTGGGTTGCAGTTTGAATAGCGGTGCGTGCGTGTCTTTGGACACAGGATATTCATGTGCCCTTGTATTGGGATTCTCACGTCCCAGTGCCGGGGCCGGCGCACCGCCACAGCCGCCGTCCGGAATCCGGATCGTTGACGCGATTGCCATGCTGAAATGATGCGGCGGGCGTGATCGGTTCCGCGTCCAAAATGAGCGCTGCTCCGTGGCGTCGCGGCGCAAAGCAGCGTAGCTCTCCAGGGCTGCGCGGCATGTGGGCGGGACGCAGCGCAGCTCTGGAGAGCTACGCGACAGGGCGTCGGCGGATTATTTTGGTGTTCGACTTCCTGGCGCGATTCGCTCAGGCAATCCACCGTGATCCGCCCGAAGAACCCCGCTGTGTTCGCGCAACTCGCGCTCTGCTTTGCCGCCGTGCTGTCCGCATCCGCCGCGGAGATCAAGCCGCCAGCCGAGACGCACTTTTTCACCGGCGCGCAGTCGTGCGCGTCGAGCAGTTGCCACGGCGGCGGCACGGGCAGGAATGAATTCCTCGTCTATCAAAAGAAGGATCGTCACGTGTTCGCCGCGGGCATTTTGGGGAAGGGGACTTCGCTGAAAATCGCCGAGGCGCTCGGCCTCGGCGAACCGACGAAGGCCGCGCAATGCACGGTGTGCCATTCGCCGATGGAGGCCGTTGCGGCGACACGGCTCGCGCCCGAGATGAAGCAGACGCCCGACCGCGGCGTGAGCTGCGAGGCGTGTCACGGGGCGGCGGGCGAGTGGCTGCGTTTTCACACGCGCAAAGATGCGACGTATCAGCAGATTCTCGCGACGGGCCTGCGCGATTTGATTGATGTCGGCGGACGCGCGAATGCGTGCGTCGCGTGTCACCTGAACCTCGACGAAAAGATCCGGCAAGCGGGCCACCCTGAGCTGTTCTTTGAACTCGACGGCCAGGCCGCGCTGGAGCCTCCGCACTACGTGGACGCGCGGCCTTCGATCGGCCCGCGCTCGTGGATCACCGGCCAGGCGACGGCGCTGCGTGAGATGAGCTGGAAGCTTTCCACGGCGCGCGACGAACGGCTGGCCGTGCGCTGGAAGGCGCTCGTGTGGCTGCTCCAGATGACCGAGGCCGGCGCAAAGGAACTGCCGTCCGGCGAAGATTTTTCCGCGATGCAGGGGGCGGCAGACCTTCTCGCGCGCAAGGTGTCGCGCGAGGTCTGGACGAAAAATCAGATCACGGGGCAGCTCAGAAAATACGCTTCGTCGCACAAAGAGTTCAGCGACGCAAAAGCGGATCGCACTGCACTCCGGCGGCGCGCGGAAGTTCTCGTGCCCGCGATGGACCGGCTATGGGCGGCATTGAAAAAGGAAGGCGGCGTGGTGACACCCGGCTTTGAGAAATCTCTAAACGCGGTGAGCACGCTCTCACACGAAGGCGACGACTTCGCCCCGGCGGAATTTGCAAAGGCGCTCGGCGAACTGGAAGCGCAGATCGATTCGGCGCTGAAGCCGTAAGGAAGGAAGTTCATGGCGCGGCGCGAGTGGAGCGCCGTCGTCCTTGGCGGCCAGCTTCGGCGTCGGCGCGGGATCGGGGAACAATTTCTCCAACCCTTCGCGCCGTGCGCGTGCGTGTCCGCTGAGGCCGTTGAGCTGCGCGATGAAATCTGCGTTCAAATCTGCGTTCACCTTTTCCCCGAGCGCCGCGCCGGGAAATGCAAAGCCGACCGCCGTGCCGCCACGACACGCGCACGATGGATTGCTCCGTCACCGTCTTCACCACGCGGATGCGGAATGTGAGATTGTTCACCGCGCCGCAGCCGCGCGCGACCTTGTCGCCGAGATACACCTGCTCCTGCGCGTGCAGCGGAGCCGCGGCGAAAGCGAGAAAGGCGCAAGGCAGCAGCGCGATGAGACGGTGGAAGAAGGGCGGGGGATTGCGATGGAGGGGCATGGCGGTCTGCTGATGCTGCTCCGTTCGTCGGAAAAATCGAGATGACCCCGCAGTGTCCTCAACACAATCGCCACGAGGCTTTCGCCCGTTCGTAACGTGTGTTTTCGGAATCTTCGGCGTTCTTTGTGCCTTATGAAGACAAGACTCAGGCAACTCTGGTATCTCGCCGCCATCGCCGTATTCCTCGTTTGCGCGCTGGTATCCGCCGTGCGGGGCATCTTGCGACCCGGAAAGACCGCCCGCCTGGATCCCGCGCGCGCGCACGGGCAATAGCAGACGGCTGAAAAGCCGATGTCGCACGAGGTGATACGGGCAATCCTGCCCGCGCATCGGCGATGCGGACGGCATTGTCCGCGTTACCCTAAAAGCGGGAATGGAAACCACGGATGACACGGATGGCACGGATAGGAAGGGACTTGCCGCCGATGGGGTACTCACCCCGTGGGTGAACGGGTTTTCGCCCATCCACCGGCCTAATCTTCTTCATCCGTGGCATCTGTGTAATCCGTGGTAAATCTCATCGCCGTTTTTAGGATTACACCGCGTCTCGGACATTTTGGTCACCGCACAGCTAGTCCTTCGGAATGATGTCCGCAGGCAGCGAGGGATACTTCTTCTGAAGGCGTGCGATGTCCTTCGCCGTCGGTGCACGGCTTCCGTCGCGGTTGTCATCCATCTTGGGCATCGTCATCACGGCCCAGCGCCCATCGCTCAGATGCAGCAGATAGCCGTCATTTTCGCCGAAGGAATCCTTCGGGTCGGACGATTGCGGCTCCGGGTAGATCCACGCCCAGCCATTGTGGACCTTCAGATAGTTCACGCGAAAGCGTTCCACCGTAGCCGCCGGGAGAACGAGGCGGGCGCTTTGAATTGCGGATTGGCGATTGCGGATAGTGGATTGGAAAGCGTGCCCGTCTCCTGCCCAGACTGTGTGAAAACTCCGCGTGCGGCGGAAAACAGCCGTCCCGGCTGTGATGGCAGGCGGGCCTCCGGCCTGCCGTGCACTGTGCCGACAGGCTGGAAGCCTGTCTGCCATGACAGGCGAGGACGCCTGTCTTCCGGCCTGTCTTCCGGCCCTCGGCGACTTTTCACACAGTCTGTGCCGTCGGCGGCTACATAGCGCGTCGCCTCCATGCGCTTGCGGGCGTGCGTGGCATCATTGCGATACGGGTGGTCGGCTCTCAGTGCCTTCGCCCGGCACGCCTCCACCCTCCATCAGAACCCGAGCCCCTGCTGCTTGGCCTTCGCGTCCGGGTGGTCGCGGAAGAAGACCTTGCCGTCCACGCCGCCATCCGCGCCTTTCTTCTGCTCGACGGGCCGCGCGCTGTGTGCGGCGTCCCGAAGGGACAACAGGAATGTAGCCGGTGTGTGGAGTCCGCCGGAGGCGGACGAAACCACCGGATCATCGGTAAAAATGGCGTGCGCCCGGGATGGGGCGCTGGAACCGGGTGCAAATGTGGCGCGCGACCAATTCCCTGCGCCCCTGCCGGGGCGCATGGCCGTGGGGGGACGGTGATCCGGTGGTTCCGCCCGCCTCCGGCGGGCTCCACACACCGGCTACATTCCCTTCAGCCCTCCGGGCTGAGAGGCAACCGTTGTTCGTTCCACCACGCTCACAGCATCTCCGTCTGCTGGTGCCCCTTCGCCTTCGCCTTCGGGGCCTTCTTGAAGGTCTCATCCACGGCCACGTTCCCGCTCGGGCGCTCGATGGCGACTCCGGCGAGGAGCTGCCCGATGGTGCAGCCTGCTTTGAAAATAGCCCAGCGCTTCAGCGCTGGGTTTGACGATTCGCAGAATGCCAAAGTCCCGTCAGGGACGAAAGGAGGTTCCGCCGTCCCTGCGGGACTTTGTTTTCCTTGGACGCCATTTTCCCAGCGCTGAAGCACTGGGCTATTCTCGCTCTGCGCGGCGGCTGCTCGCCCTTCCTTCCGGCCTCCCTATTCCCCTCCGCCTCCTCGGCGGTGCCGTCCTTTTCCTAGAAGAAGGCGTTGGTGTTCTGCGCGCTTTTGAAGGGAGGGCCGAGATAGACGAGGTCCACGGACGCGTCGGCGATGTAGCGCTGGAGGATGCCGAGATTGTCGCCGTAGTAGAGGGTGCCCATGTGCGCGTGGGCGTAGCAGACGGGCGGGCGCTTGGCGAGGGACTTTGAGGGACACGATCTTTCAGCGCCCGCCAAGGGATGCCGGTCAGACCCGGTTACCGGGATTCCACACGATGTTGCGCAAATGCTGGAAATGGCGGCGCAGGATCGGTATCGGGGGATGGTGTCAGATGCGAAGCGATAAGAATTCAACAATGCGTGCCACTGTATTCATCCTCGGAATCGTCTCGATGCTCCTCTTCTCCGGCTGTGCGAGCCAGTCTCAGAAGAGTGAGGAGAAGCGCGGCGTGGCGGCGATGGGGATGCAGTCGGGCATCCTCGGCGGCTCGCTGCAATACGGGTTGGGGTTTTGAGCAGTTAGAGAAATGTAGCCGTCTCCGATGACGGTGCGTCAGTGCCGGTGGAGCGGCGCGTTCCACCACGGTCACTTCGGCAGCCTGCCGGCCTTCAGCCACTCGGGGGCGAACTTCGTGAAGGCGATCTGCTCGTAGGTCACCTTCTCGCCGCATTCGATGAGGATGCCGACGAGGCCGCCTTGCAGGCGTGTCATCGCGGTGTAGGCGCTCGGGCCAGACCAGAGGAGCTGCGCGTGCGGCCAGGACTTGCCTGCGTCTTCGCTGATCCACGCGTGGACGCCCGTGCGCGCGGGGCTGATCGGGTCCGTGAATATCCAGTCGAACTCGCCATTCGATCCTGAGCGGAAGCAGCGGTATGCGCAGGACGTCACCATTTGCCTGCGGCCTCTCGCGCCCGTGCGCTGGCGGGCGCGCGGGCGCGCGGGCGCGTGCATGCGCAGGGGGGAGCGCGCACGCACATGTGCGCGCTCGCGCGCGTGAGGGCGCGCACGCGAGAGACGGACTGTCCGGCTAACACGCAACGGTCAGCAAACCGGATCAGCACGGTTCGCCTTTTGCTCGGGCAGGTTCCTCACGGGCGAAAGCCGTTCGTGTGAATTGGCGCGCCTCGCCTGGCGAGCGGGGACGCGATGCAGGAAAAAGCCGGATGCCGGCTCAGGAAAACACAGGGCCAGATCGGACATTGCTGCCTTTTTCGTTCGGCCGCCGGGTTCCGACTCACGGTGGCGTGATTCGCCGAATTCATTCCATCCCGCAGGGTGTGCGCATCGTTCGGTTTTGCACTCAAGCAGCCAAAGCCCGAGTGCAGCCTTTCAGAAGTCAGTCATTGTTTCGGGTGTTTTCATCGAATCAGGAGGCGATGAATCATCAAATGACGGATGTTTTTACCCGACGCTGACGGCCCTTTCGGTGAAACTTTCTTGTGTGTGACTTTCTTTGCCGAGAAGACGAAGCTCCGAACGCGAGATGAACCAGCCAGCCCAATCACCAGCGACGATGAAACTCCCGCAGTGGCTTTTCCTTTCCCCAGCACAGCGCAACGTGCGCAGAGTTCCGGGACGTCTGCGGGCGGGTGATTTCCAAAACCGATGACGTTGCAAACTCAACCACCGCATACGCCGGATTGGAAATGCCGATGGCTGATCCCATCCATCGCCGCATTCTGCATGGCCGTGACTGCCGGTTTCGCGCAGACGGAGAGTCCTGCGGAGCCGCCCGTGTCTGAGAAGCGCGTCGTCGTGGACAAGACGCAGCAGATGCTTTTCGCCTATGAGGGCGAGCGCGTCGTGATCCAGAGCCGGGTGAGCACCGGGCGTGCGGGATGGCGGACGCCGTCGGGAAATTTCAGCGTCGGGATCAAGGATCGCATGCACTACTCGCGGTTGTTCGACAATGCCCCGATGCCGTGGAGCGTCCAGGTGAACGGACATTACTTCATCCACGGCTTCTCGTACGTGCCCGACTTTCCCGCCTCGCATGGCTGCGTCCGCCTGCCGACGAATGGCGACAACCCCGCGAAGCGTTTCTTCGAATGGGTCGAGCCCGGCACGCCTGTCACGATCACAGGCGACTGGATCCCCATTCCAAAGGCCCGCGTCATCAAAAGACCGACGGCGAAATAGGACGCATCGAGGTGGAACGCGTCGCGCCGCGCGCGCTTCGGTGTGGAGTGCGAGTGTGGAGTGCCAGGCGTGCAGCGGGAAGAAGCGTGCGCGGAGCGACACGCTCCACCGGCGCTGACGCGCGTCCAAGGCGAGCTGACGGAGTCGTTGGTGGCCAGTCAGTCGCCACGATGTGTGCGCGTTGCGCCGCTTGAGCGTTGCCCTTTCATCTGCCCGATGCTAACCGACCACCCATGCGTGCCATCCTGCTCCTCGTGCTCCTGATCGGTTTCACCGTTGTCGCCGGGGCAGGGGACAGCGCGCCGTATGCGACACCGGCGGTCGGCTCCGCGTTGCGGAAGCAGCTCATGGACACGCTCCGCATTCCCGCCGAGGAGCACCTCGGGCAGGCCGTTGTGTTCAAAGTCAGCGCACTGCGCGTGATGGGTGACTGGGCGTTTTTCCTCGGCACCGCCATCCAGCCAAACGGCAATCCCGTGGACTTTCGGAAGTCGAAGGCCTACCGCGAAAATCCGCGCGAAACAAAATCCGAAATCGAAGCCGGGATGCTCTACGGCGGCGTGGACGCGCTGCTGAAGAGGGAGGGAAACCGCTGGCGGATCTTGGTGATCACCTACGACGCGTCGGACGTCCACTGGAACGACTACGATCAGAAATTCGGAGCGCCGCACCGCCTCATCGCCGATCCGATCCGGTAGAGCGGTTAAAGAAATGGCGTGACCGTGTGCCGGGATCCGAGTTCACCGGCGCGGAGCGCCAGTGGAACGCGACCTCCCGGGCGCGTTTCCCGGATGGAATGCTTGCACTCCGCCGAAGAAGCGCGCCCGGAGGTCACGCTCCACCGGCGCACCGCGCCTCCGTGATCGCGGCCTCTCAGCCGCCAATGCCAGCCCACAACAACGGCCATGGTTTCTTGTTGAAATTCCGAAGTCGGATTTTTCATCGCGAATGCGGAAAAATCTCACGCAAGATCGAAGAGCAGCGCCTCCGCATCATCGCCTGCGACGATGAGAAGCGTCCCCTCATCCTCGGTGCTCGCCGCATCGCCTGCGGTCAGCGCGACGCCGTTCACGCTCACACTGCCGCTGATGATCTGGAGCCACATGCCGCGTCCCGTATGCACGCCGTGCGAGACGGCTTGCCCGGCACGCAGCCGCACCCGGAATACCTCCGCATCCTGGTGGATTGTCGCCGAGCCGTCGCGTCCGTCGGGCGAAATGACGAGCACCTTCGCGTCGCCATCGTGCGCGGCGTCGGGATGCCACTCGGTGTAGGACGGCTCCAGCCTGCGCTCGCGCGGCGTGATCCAGATTTGCAGCAGATGCAGCGCGTCCTTGGCCGATGGATTGAACTCGCTGTGCGTGACGCCCGAGCCCGCGCTCATCAATTGAATCTGTCCCGGTTCCAGCACGCGGCCATTGCCCATGCTGTCCTTGTGCGCGAGCGAGCCCGCGACGATGAAGCTGAAGATTTCCATGTCGCGATGCGGATGCGTCGGGAAGCCGCCATTGGGCGCGACGTGATCCTCATTGATCACCCGCAACGATCGGAACCCCATGTGCGCCGGGTCATGGTAATCCGCAAAGCTGAACGTGTGGTGGGAGCGGAGCCAGCCGTGCTCGGCGAGCCCGCGATCGGCGGATTTGCGGATGGTGATTTTCATCGGCGGAACATCACGAGCTCCCGGGAAATGGCCAGCCGGTTTTCGCTGGCGCCCGGTTTGCACCGCGGCCCTGCGCAAGCGTTGTGCTTGTCGCCGGAATCACCGCCGTCTGCTATGTCTGCGAGACCAATCCTGACATGACCACACCCGCCGCCCATCCGCGCGATCCGCTGCACGGCATCACGCTGGAGAAAATTTTGAACGTGCTCGTCCAGCGGCATGGCTGGGAGGAGATGGGGCGGTGCATCCCGATCCGCTGCTTCCAGTTCGATCCGAGCGTGAAGTCGAGCCTCACCTTCCTGCGCAAGACACCGTGGGCGCGGCAGAAGGTGGAGGCGTGGTTCGTCGCGGAGCTTCCGCTGGAGGAAAAATGATCGCAGGCGGCGCGCTCAAAAAGTAGTCCGGGGCTTTAGCCCGCAAGACCTTGCAGATTCAGGATCCGCGTCCAGTGCCGGGCGGCATTGCGAGATGAAGTTCGATACTGCTTTGCGCGGCGCGGCCTTTTCCCGGGCATGGAGCAGCGTGCCCGCGGAGAACAGCGCGATGAGTATGAGGATGTTTTTCATGGGCGTGGAAAATGAGGAGGCCGATCCTCCGGATCACTCGAAGAGAACCCACGGTGCTTTCGGGAATTTCTCACGCGCTGCCTCGCTCGCGCCGGTGTCGCCGGCGAAGCCCCAATGCGCGACCTTCCACGCACCGTCCGCGTCGCGTGTGAGCAGCGCAAAGAAATCCAGTTCGAGCAGTTCGGCGGCATCCTGCTTCGTCGGCTTCTTGCCGTCCGTCGTCGCGACATTGCCCTGGAAGCGCGCCCACGACCCGCTCGCGCGCACGCCGCCGGTGAAAATCACCGGCTTGCCGATCTGCCCGGAAACCGGCTCGCGCATCGCATCCATGATGGCCTTGCGCTCAGGGGTGCCGGCCTTCGGCTCACGCGCTTCGACGCGCTGGAGAACCGTGGTGAATTTCACCGCGGACGGATCTTTGAACGTGAGCTTGGCGTCGTTGTTGCGCTCCACCAGCTCGCCCGTTCCGATGAGCAGCCTGTCGCCGTCGAGCTTGTAAATTTGCTGCTCGGACTGGTCGCTGCCCTCGACGGTGTAGTCCCACGTCGCGCTGATGACCGGGCCTTTCCATGCTGCCCTGAAGCGTGCCCCTCGCTCCGTGGGCCTCCTGCTTCGGCCGCCAAGTCTTCGTCCCGTTCACCGTGCCGCCATCCATCGTCAGCGCGATGCGCGTGGAATCCTTCGCAGTTTCCCTTTCAAAAAAAAGCGTCTGCGCTTCCGCCGCGGAGACGAGGCTGCCGAGCATGAGTGAAGCGGCGAAAAGGAGGTGTTTCATGATCGGGATTTCTTCACGGGATAAAAGACGACGGCCTCCGCGGGAAGGAAGAATTTGGAAATTCCCGGTGCTCCGCGCCGCGTCGCCGGAAAGCGCAAAGACGGCATTTATTGCGTGGAAAAAACGGAGGGTTTCTGGTGCGTTGACGCCATGAGCAAAACATTCGCCCGTATCTTCATCGCCGCCATCCTGCTCGTCTCTGCCGCTTTTGCGGCAGACAAGGTCACATCCGAATACACGAGCACCGCGGGAAAAAAAGCGCTGAGCTACAAGGTATTCGAGGGCGATGGGTTCACGCAGGTGAGCCCCGGCCTCGGTGGATACCAGATATCATATTCGGGCGGCGACGCACGGACTTGGGTGAATATCAAATACGGCAACACTGTGGTGGATCTTTACCGCGACAGCATGAGCCACGCGGGCGGGCAGTTTCCGAACAAGGCGAACGACACCGTCGAGTGGCGCGGCACCATCACCGCAAAGGGATTCCGGCCCTACGCCGTCATCTATCGGATCGACAGCACGAACCCCGACAACAACAAGCGCATCTCGCGGCTGCTCGTCATCAAGCTCGACGGCGCGAATTCCAAGATCATCGGACATACGCAGGGCGCAAAGGAAGACGCCGAAGCCAAGGCGCTCGCGGACGCGAACCGCTGATCGGTTTCCGGAAAAAGCCGCCGCACTTTTTTCATCAAGAGCCCTGCGGGTATGGCGGCGGCGTAAGACCGGAACCTTCATGCCCTCGGCCTGTGCCAGCTTCTTCGTGATCTTCGAGTAGCGGACGAGGAACCGGTCGCGCTTCTCGGTGTCGCTTTTCGGCACGGGCCGGAAGGGATTCGTGTGATGTGTGGGTGTTGGTATTGGGCACAGGGCTCATGGTGTTTGGGTTGCCCTATCCCGTGTCCAAAGAATTCGGTGGCGGCATAATTTTACCGGAACAAGGCATCCGCTGCCGCCCGGAACAAGGCCCAGCGTGCAGGCCTACGCCAGCTCCAGACCGCGCATCGTGCCCGTTGCGGAGGCAAACTTGTCCGTCTCCAGGCCCATGCGTTGCAGCATCGAGACGAAGAGGTTCGGCAGCGGATAATTGTGCTGCGTGTCGAAGGCGAGATGCTGCCCGTGCTTGAAACCGCCGCCCGCAAAGATCGTCGGCATGTTCGTGGTGACGTGCGTGTTCGCGTTGCCGAGGTTCGAGCCGTAGAGAATCATCGTGCGGTCCAGCAAGGTGTCGCCGTCCTCCTTCACCGCCTTCAATCCGCTGAACAACTCCGCCAGCAGCTTCATGTGCCACTCGTCGATGTTCTTCAACTGCGCGAGCTTCTCCTTGGATTTGCCGTGATGCGAAAGGTTGTGGTAGCCGTCGCTCGTCTTCACTTCGCCGAACTCGATGGCGGGTGAGTTCACGCTGTCGAGCATCAGGGAAATCGAGCGCGTCGAATCCGTCTCAAAGGCGAGCCTCACCATGTCATACATCAGCTTCACCTTGTCCATGTAAGCCTTCGGGCTGGCCGGATCGAGCGGCACGGACGCGCTGACCTTCGGCTTGGGCCGGCGTTCCCATTCGCGAGACATCTGCATCCGCTGCTCGAGATCGCGGACGCTGGTGAAGTATTGGTCGAGCCGCTCACGATCGCGTGCGCCGACCGTGCGCTGCAAATCCTTCGCCTGCCCCGCCACCGCGTCGAGAATGCTCTGGCCCGTCTCCAGCTTGCGCACTTGCGCCTCGGCCTCGGCTCTCGTCCCTTGCAGAAACATGCGGGCGAAAACGTCCGCCGCCTTTTCCTCGCACGGAATCAGCACGCCGGAACCGGTCCACGACAGGCTGCGCAAACCCTGCTGCACGTTCACGCCCAACGTGAGCGACGGGAACCTGGTGAGATGCCCGATGCGTTCGCCGATGTATTGGTCGAGCGAGATGGTGTTCTTGAACCCCGCGCTGCCCGGATGCGGCGCGGCGGTGAGGAAACAGTTGTCCGCCGGATGCCCGCCATCGACTTCCGGATGCGACACGCCGCTGAACACCGTAAAGCGATCCCGATGTTCCTTCAGCGCTTCGAGGTAAGGCGACAACGCATAGCCGCGTCCGCTTTCCTTGGGGAAGAAATGTTCCGGCAGCAGGCCGAGGTTATTGCAGATGCCGAACATCCGGCGCGGCTTTCCGCCCGGCGTCACGCCAGCCGCCGACTTCGCCACGGCCGCGAATACCGGCGACATCGCGTCCAGCAACGGCAAGGAGAGGAGGATGCCCGCGCCACGAAGAAACTTGCGGCGCGAGAGCGCAGGCCGGGTCGAGATGAAAGGGGAGTTCATAGGCTGTTCAGTTTTGTCGCTCCAATATGGATGGCAGATAAGTCTCATTTGTTGAGGAAAAGATCGCTCTGCACCAGCTCGTGGATGAGGCTGCGCACGCCGTAATGGCTGGAGCTGGCGCGCTGGAGAACCTCCTCGATCTGCGCACGATCCGCGAAGCCGATCGGCGCGCCGGTGGCGTAGATCGTGAGCTGGCGTGCGACGTTGCGCGCGATCTGTTTTTCATCCGCCAGCAGCAGTTGCTTGAACTCGCGGATATCGCGGAACTTCCGGCCGTCGGGCAAATCACCCGTCGCATCGACTGGCAGCGCCCAGCGGAAGGCCACCTTCTGCCCGCTCTTGGCGAGACCCTTCGCCAGCTCACCTTCGCCTTCGGAACGATAGCGTTCACGCCAGCCGCCCATCACGTCGAAGCTCTCCAGCGCGAAGCCTGGCGGATCCATCTTGCGATGACAGGACGCGCACGATTCCTGGGTCCGATGTTTCTCCAACTGCTGGCGAATGGTCGTCGCGCCGCGAATGTCCGGATCGATCGCGGACACACTGGCAGGCGGCGGCGGGAGCGGCTGACCGAGGACGCGTTCCATGATCCACGCTCCACGCAGCACGGGCGAAGTCGTCGTCCCATTCGCGGTGACCTTGAGCACGCTCGCCTGAGTCATGATGCCGCCGCGCACGCTCTCCTTTGGCAAGGGTGTCTTGCGCAACGCGACGCCTTGCACCGGCGGCAATCCGTAATGCGCCGCCAGCTTTTCGTTCAGCATCGCGAAGTCTGAGGCGACGACGTTCCGCGCGGGCAAATCGTCACGGAGCAGTTGAGCGAAGAATGCGTGCGTCTCGGCGAGCGCGGATTCGGTGAGCAGATCGTCGAGGTAGTAGTCGGAGTAAAGCTCGGCATCAGGCGCGGTCGCCTGCATCTTGCGCAGGTCCAGCCAGTAATCGAGGAACGCCTCCACGAACTGCCGCGACTTGGGATGCGCGAGCAGTCGCTCGGTCTGAGCGCGCAGGATCTCCGGGCGACGCAATTCACCACGATCCGCGCAGCGACGCAGCTCGGTATCGGGAGATGAGTTCCACAGAAAGAAGGACAGGCGGGCGGCCAGCGCATGGTCATCGAGGCGTCCGGGTTTCTCCTCAAGATAAACAAACTCTGGCGAACACAGCACGGCGGTGTAGGCGGCGATCATCGAGTCGGTGAAGTTGTTTCCCTTCTTTAGCGCGGTCTGCACCACGGGCAGGAAACGCTTCACCTCGGCGCTGCCCACGGGACGCCGATACGCCTCGCGCAAGAAATCCTTGAGCAAGCGTTCCGCGTCCACCATCGGCTTCTTCGAGACCACTTCCACGCCGACGGGCGGAGTGAACTTGCGATCCCCAAACCGGTTCGTCTCCGAAGACCTCTCCTGCGCCTTGCGATTCGCCACGGGCAAACTGCCGAAGAGCAGCTTGTGTCCGGCGGTCGGCCATTCATCGAAGATCGGCCCCTCGACTTCCATCCAGCGGAAGACGACGCCGGGCTGGCCGTCCTTTTCCGCGAGCGGATTCTGCCAGCGGCCCGCGCCGGGACGGGAACGGAAGAGACGTCCGGCATCGGGCCGGATCATTTCGCCGGCGAGCAGATGAACATCGATTTCATGCACCGTCGGCTCGGGCGTGATGTCGAAGTCGCCCAGATGCCGGAGCAGGCGCGGCGGCGTTTCGGCGGTGATCGTGATCGGCTCGTCGCGGCGACCCTTGGAAATGTTGTCGAGGTCCGGAATGAACCACTTGTTGCTCTGGCCCGGCCCGGCCCAAACGGAATAGGCGTTGAAGCGCAGCTTGTAGCGGCCAGCCATCGGCGCTTTGAACTGGTTCCACTTCGGCTCGATCGGCTCGTAGGCGCTGGCCACCACGCCCATGCCTTCGAGTTCGCGCTCGTCGCTGTTCGTGCTGGTGATGGGCTCTTTGCCCGAACGAACATCCGGCTGACCTTGGAAACCAAGCACCGGAAATGTCGCGCGCTCAGGCGCGGTGTTGAAGACGGAGAACTTCATCGGGCCGGTAAAGCTTCGCTGGTCGCGAGTGTAGTAGCGCGTCGTCCCGGTGGCCGGGCGTTCCGCCGATGGCAGCATCGCCTGGCGCAGCGCGTAATCCGCCGCGCCGAGATAGCGCGCCATCTGCACATGCGAGACATCGAGCGCGGCACCGACCTTGTTGAAGCGGTGCGACTCGCCATCTTCCGGAAGTGAATCGCGCACCTGCAACCACGGCGCCTGAAGCAAGTCGCGCAGCGCGTTCTCGTACTCGTAGCGGTTCAGGCGACGACGGGTGGATCGGCCTTCCTTCGCCATGCGCACCTGATCCGCTGAAACCAGTGAAGCGGACAACGCCTGGAGAAAACCCTCGCGCTCGACGGCTTCCGGTTGTGGCTTCTTCTTCGGCGGCATCTCGCCAGCATTCACCCGGTCATAGGCCGTGATCCATTTGGAAAAGTTCGTGGGGTTCGCGGGATCAAACTTCAGCGCGGAGAGATCGAGTCCGCCTTTCTTCATCTCGGCGTCGTGACATTCGAGGCAGTGCTTCTGGAGAAAGGGCCGGGGGTTCAGCGCGGCTCCTGCGGACGGGGCGAAGCCGAGAACACCACACATCGCGACGGACAGACCGAGGATTCTTTGAGTCAGCTTTGACATGGCGGCGATCATTTGGGCGTCAAAAATGGACGAAAGAAAACCCTCACCGCTTCAAGCGAGGAGGGGTTGTCTGCGCGGAGACATCAGGCGGACTGCAAGGGATTTGCTTTTGCGCCCGCCGCACCGGAAACGGTCGGAACGCGGACGGGCGTCGGGGAGTGAGGGGTTGAGAAAGGATAAAGCAGGCTTCCGGTGCTGCTCCGAGAGCCGGATTTCCGGGGTTGAGGCGCGGTTGTGGCAGGATTCATACGCTCAGGCGGTGTTCGCGAGCATGATGACCCGCTCCGCTTTGCCAAGGATTTTTCTGGCAGCGCTTTGTCCCCCGGCTTCGAGCCGCCGTGGCCCGTGGAAGCGCACCACTCGTGGAGTATCGACGCTTCCTCCACGGTTCCGCGCTCCCCTGTCACGCTCAGTGAAACTGCGGGCGCAGGCAGTAATGGCCTCGTCCCGTTCCCGCCATCGCGCTTTCATTCCCGCTCGGAATATCCGCTTCAGGAACCGCCACTCATATTCCTCAATGCCCCGGTTCAGAATAGTGAGCTTTCCCTCGTCACTGTCGAGAAATGCCCTGCCGGGCGGCGCTCCGAGTTTTTCAATGACTGGCTCGGGAGAGAGGAAGAAGCCGCAAAAACCGCCCGCCTACATAGAGCCTGTCCGCAACCCCATCGTTTTTGAAAGTCATGGCAAGCCAAGGAGACATGTTGGTGGTTTGTGATGGATGTGGTGCAGTTATTTGCGCGGCGAGGGCGTGAAGAGCGTGGTATCGAAGG
>Ga0315902_10002448_pt1 | contig 28864 bp, 23 predicted proteins | sample LakEriMetagenome_9_FD_203523 | JGI IMG/M metagenome (GOLD analysis project Ga0315902, IMG submission 203523) | Freshwater fungal communities from buoy surface, Lake Erie, Ohio, United States - Buoy 12 MA117 | ecosystem: Environmental > Aquatic > Freshwater > Lake > Lake biofilm | place: USA...
CTAATTCGTCAGGCTCTGACGGATAGATCTTAAAACCATTATATTCTACACCATTATTTTTTATCTCAATTAACTTTCTAGTAGTAGATCTAGTTTGAACCATTTGGTTATTGGTTGTATTGGTGTATTGCTGTTAAAAAACTTGTCCTTCAATTTTTTTAAAACGATACCGTATCATTATGTTATTTTTTCTAGAAGCTGAAGCACCAAAACAGGAACTACTTGTTTTAAAACAGCTATTAATTGTTATTGGCGTGTTAGGTCTTAATTTGGCATTTTATAAAATACTTATAAAAATATACTTGCGCATTTTTTCCTATATTTATAACTTTACCCGTAAACAACCAACGGCGTAATAGCCGTATTGTTTAATATTTATGTGCACAAAAACTTATTTTTATTTCATGGTGTCAAAAAATAAAAATAAGTTCCCAATTGTATGGTATGGTTAACACCATAAAATTCAGTACTGTTTATAAAATGTTAAAAAATCCATTATTTTTGTCATAATCCATGACATTTGTGCATGTAACCGTTTATGTGCTTATAGTGAGGTTCTACTGTATTCTAACAATCCAAAGTAAAAAATAAAAATACACATTAACACTGTATATGTAACCCGCTATACTCTATTTGCTGGTTTAACTAACATAGGTAATGGTATATTATTTTCGGCGAGTAAGCCTTCTAGCTCTAATAGCGCGTCACCTTCTGCGTATTCTAAATATTCCCTAATAATATTTAGTGTGGTACTCTGTCCTAATAACTCCGGTTTGCCTAACATATCACGAATGTTGTATGGGTTATACCTTAAACACTTAATTAGAGTATCAGTATCTAAATTACTTATAAATTTAATTGGTACTGTAGATATGCTTAGGTTAGGACACTCCTTGTAAAATAGATTAGTTAAGTTAGGTAGTACTGGTATACCAGTTAATCCACTGCATCCCGTACAATTTAGAGTTGACAGGTTAAGTAATGCTGGTATTTCCTTTAACCCATAGCAGAATCTACATTTTAGAGTAGTTAAGTTAGATAATACGGGTATGCTCGTTAACCCATAGCAGAATCTACAATTTAGAGTAGTTAAGTTAGATAATACGGGTATGCTGGTTAACCTAACACATTCGATACAATTTAGAGTAGTTAGGTTAGGTAGTACGGGTATACTAGTTAATCCATCGCATTCAGTACAATTTAGGGTAGTTATGTTAGGTAATACGGGTATGCTAGTTAATCCATGGCATCCCATACAATTTAGAGTATTTAAGTTAGATAATACGGGTATGCTCGTTAACCCATAGCAGAATCTACAATCTAGGCTAGTTAGATTAGGTAATTCTGGTATACTAGTTAAATATTTGCTGTAGCTACAATCTAGACTAGTTAGGTTAGGCAGTACGGGTATACTAGTTAACCCTTGGCAGCAGATACTACGGAGGGTAGTTAGGTTAGGTAGATCTTGTATACGCTTTAATCTTTCACAGTAGCTACAATTTAGGTTGGTTAGGTTAGGTAGTACTGGTATACTAATTAACCAGTCACAATTTATAATTTCTAGTGACGTAATATTATATCGGTTTTGATCAATGAAAACATCAAATTCATATGGTGAGAACTCTTTATCTATCTTTATAGATAGATTATCAGATGTTATATAAAATATCATTGCTAGTATAAATATTACTGGTTACAGTTACAATATCAATTTTTCAGGTAAGGTCATAGGCTTAATTATTGTTTATAACGATTATTATTTAGCATAACGTTCCACAGTAAAAAACATACCTTAACACTATATAACCACACACACTTTATACTCTATTTGCTGGTTTAACTAACATAGGTAATGGCATATTATTTTCGGTTAGTAAGCCTTCTAGTTTTACTAGTGCGTCACCTTCGGCGTATTCTAAATATTCCTGAATAATATTTAGCGTGGTACTCTGTCCTAATAACTCCCTTTTACCTAATATATCACGTATATTATAAGGGTTATACCTTAAACACTTAATTAAAGTATCTGTATCTAAATTACTTATAAATTTAATTGGTACTGTAGCGATGCGTAGGTTAGGACACTCCTTGTAGGATATGGTAATTAGGTTAGGCTGTACCTGTATACTTGTTAACATATGGCATTCTTCACAGCATAAACAAGTTAGGTTAGGTAGAACAGGTATAGTGGTTAACCCGTTACAGCATCTACAATTTAGAGTAGTTAGGTTAGGCTGTACTGGGATACCCGTTAACCCAACGCATCCGTCACAATATAGATTATATAGGCTAGGCTGTACTGGGATATCTGTTAACCTAATACAATTGCTACAAATTAGGATTGTTAGGTTAGGTAATACTGGTATACGTGTTAACCTAGTACAATTGCTACAAATTAGGATTGTTAGGTTAGGTAATACTGGTATACGTGTTAACATAGTACAGTTATCACACCGTAAACTAGTTAGGTTAGGCTGTACTGTGATGCCCGTTAACCCATAGCATTGCTTACATTCTAGAGTATTTAGGCTAGGTAATACAGGTATATCCACTAATACCGGACATTCATTACATGCTAGAGTTATTAGATTAGGTAATAATGGTATACCCGTTAACTTACTACACTGTATACAACATAAGCTAGTTAGGTTAGGTAATACGGGTATGCACGTTAACTCATCGCAGTAGCTACAAATAAGGGTAGTTAGGTTAGGTAATATTGGTATGCTTATTAACTCATCACATCGGTTACAACTTAAGCTAGTTAGGTTAGGTAATACGGGTATGCACGTTAACCCTCTACAGAAGCTACAATTTAGGATTGTTAGGTTAGGCTGTACCTGTATAGTGGTTAACGCTATACACAAGATACAATTTAGGGTAGTTAGGTTAGGCTGTACAGCGATACCTGTTAACCCTCGGCATTCAGAACAATCTAGAGTAGTTAAGTTAGGTAATAATGGTATAGTGGTTAACCCGTTACAAAATCTACAATTTAGAGTAGTTAGGTTAGGCAATATTGGTATACTCGTTAACCCATGGCATCCTGTACAATTTAGAGTAGTTAGGTTAGGTAGTACTGGTATACTTGTTAACCAGTCACAATTTACAATTTCCAGTGATCGAATATTACTTTTGTTTTGTTCTATGAAAGTTGTAAGCTCCTGTTGACAAAATGGTTTACCTATCCTTATAGTATCAAATACCGATATTTCTACAGATAAATAATTAGTAGATGTTATTTCAATTATCATGTAGTTAAAAATATGACTTAACTACTTATTATCAATTTTTTCGTACGATGCGATTTTAAATGTAATTGGGAGTATCATTAGAGCGTTTTAGCCAGCATTTAAAACGCTCTAATGATAGTATTGTTGGTAAAAACGAAAATAAAATTCTAAAATTTCTAAAAAATAGTAAAATGCGCGTAGGTATGAACCTAAATTTATAAAAAATTCCACTAAATCTAATTTATGATATATATTTAACTGTTTCCACCCAATAAGGATTATCAGAACATATGACACCTGTATTTATAAATCCATGTGATTTATAATATTTAGTGTATGTCTCCAAATTAATGTGCACATCTAAGATTAAACGGGTAACATCCATTTTTTTAGCAATATTTTCCAAATATTTTAATAGGTTTGATATTATTGTTTCACCATAAAGATAATGTATTTTGATTGTATCATCTGCTATTGTATAATCCATCCCACCAAGATTTTTACATAGTTTGAAATCAAATACATTGCCATATGAATTTACATTACCACAGCTGGTATTATCTACTCGTATCCAATAATAATTATCACCTAACATACCATGATTTATTTCAATCCCACTATTTACGGATGGTTGTTGTGTATCTAAGTCAACACTAAATTTAGAAACCCAGTTAGCATTTGTTATTAACAGCAATATAGTGACAAATATTAGCATTTATAATCTTCATTTGTATATTCGGGTGTTTTTTTCAATTTTTTACTCATCAAGAGTTTTTGTCTTTCTATTTAATATTTAATATCTATTTTTAATTGACACATATTTTGATGTAAAATATTATCATGTTATATGCCTATTTAAAATTGGTAAAAATGCCCTATTCGCCCAAGCCTGAAATTATTATTTTTGCTATTTTTCCTATTTATTTTATGGTCGTGCTTACCACCATAAAATAAATAGATAAATCTATATTTTTATCGGATAAATATTCGGCCTATTAGCCAATAAAAATATATGACGTATTTAGAATTACATATTACAAATGTGGTAGCGTTTAAATAGTTTTTTTAGGTCTAGAGATATAAGTGTCATACATGGACAATAACAACATATCATAAATCCAATTACACATACTAATATAGCAACCATAATAGTGTTACTATCTTCTTCACCTCTAGTCGATACAATTTCATGTACTCCTGACACAATTAATATTAGCATACAAAGCGTAAAAATTACTGCAACTGATATACCACCAAATATACGTAGTCTATGTGTAACACTTATTTTTTGCTGGTGGACTTCTAGATCTTCTACATCAATCGCAATTCCAGTTGCGATACCGTTTACAATATCATTATCTATTTCTCGTTCAACTAGTGGCTGTGGTGGGTATATGGTATTCATTTCAATGTTTTGTTTAGCCATTATGTTATTTAGATCTCTAATATTTATATGTTTCAATTTTTTTAAGCTAAATCTAAAAAATATTAAAATTGAAACACGTTTGTAATCAATGATATATTTGGATTCATGAATAATATTTTAACTGCGTCATTAATACATAATCAAGACATTGAAAATAGATTACACACACAATCTATAAATATTAATACGAATAGTATATATATAACATCAATATGTGGAGTAGTATGTGTTATATCAATAGTAGTATTGTTATTATATATGGCTATAACACATAACATGAATAATATTATAGTAATAATAACTATAATATGTGTGGCATTGCTAATGCTAATAATATGTGTGTGTTTTAGGATAAAGTCATAATATACATTCCTCCAAGTGAAAAATGGGGCACCCACTATTTATGGATAATAAAAAATAATATCTAATTACACGACCACAAAATTAGTGAGTTAAAATATACATTTCTAAGTCTGGTAGAATATTCAAGAACCTAACAAAATTGGACTTGTAAATTAAAAATTATACAGATCTAACAAATTTATTTGTGTTTGGTAACATCAGCCATTATTTTAGAAATTTCACGATCATTTACTTCTGTAATTTTATTAATAGTGACCTTTGTATGGTCCCATTCACCCAAATCTATAAACCATTTTCGGGGCATTTCTATACCTATTATAGTTTCAAACATATAATCTAAATTAGGTCCAATACAATTATAGATAATTTTTTTATCAGTTGATTCTAATAGTTGACGCCATGAAAATTTATTATCTAACGCGTTATTAAAAATAGTTTTTAATCTATCTGTCATATTAATACCATCTATAGAATGTGTTTTTATAATAGTGTCCATAAATCTATCTAAATCTATATTTATCGGATCATTTAATTTCAGTAAATCAGTGTTAAATCTATCATTACCACCTAATACTTTAGCTCCAAAATGAGCCTGATACCAGGTTTGGCCATGTGTTGCTAAATATGCATAGTATAAATTCACACGTTTTCCATTGTCATTAAATACATGACTATCATCTAATAGATTTATTGTAGTTATAGTATGTGGATAAAAATGCCGTTTGACTACATATAGTGATACATTTATCATATTTATAGAACCATCACCTTTAGTAAGTAGTGATTTAATACTGCACCTATTATTAAATTCTAAATGTGTAATCTCAGCATAATGCACGCTTTTTTTTAATACAAGTCCGTTTTTGTGATCTACGACCGTTAAAAACGTCCAACACCATAATTTTAGAGTTTCTGAATTTCACTCACACATACTATGGTAACCGGACGTTTTTTAGCGTCGTAGCTCACAAAAACGGACTTGTACCAATTGCTACACATCCACGTTTTAAACCACCTACTAAAACATTATGTTCACTAATAGTCTCTCTATCATAACCTACTATATCATTTATATGTGCAAAAAAGTCAAATTTACTAGATATATAATAGTTTTTAGACATTGTGTATAATAAGATGTTTATTTTTAAATGGCTAATACGCCAAAATTACAAACTAATTTTTTTAGTTGGTAATTTTGGGTATGCATACATAGAACTATGTGTGTTTGTTATCTAATTTAATGGATTAAATAAAAAATATGAATACACCGAAAATTGTGGTGGACATAAATGTAAACTTAATAGTAGTTTTACTAAATAATAAAATATTTAGAAATGAATACACAAACTAATAAATAGATGAGTATTGTAAATTTTAACAAAAAATATGGAAATCCAGATTGTAAATATGTTGATGATAATGGTATATTGATGGAAATTATAAATGATGAAATATCTGTGAAATATTGTATAGAAACACTTTTATGTAATCCAATTAATAGTAATAAATTTCGTGACATTTATAAATGTCCATTTTACATAATAACTAAAAATAATTGGAATATTAATGTTAAAATAGAACAATTAAAAAATAATACGGATTTATATAGATACTATTTAATAATAGGCGATTTAGAAAATATGGTGAAATATATAAAATTACGTGTTGATCCTATTTTTAGTTATGTTATAAATGAATGTGATAATACATATATAGATGCTATTTATAATGCTGCAAAATCAGTAGATAATGGTGTACCTTATTGGTTAGTAATGCGATGTGATCCAAATGATACGCACTTTATAGATCAAGTAGTTAGATTAGTGGGTGTTAAATATTTTTCTAATACATTATTATTACATTATGCTGGTAATATGGCACCTAAAGTATATGACGATGATGATTATTGGGAGCCAGGTTGTGGACCCAGCTATCACACACCTATATTTTCAAAACTAAAATACATATTAAACATCATATTAAAATATAAAACAGACTGGTGTGAGGTTATTGAACGACAAAATCATGAGACTATTTTAGAACTGTTGGTTCAATCTGATGAAAAACCAGAGAATATAGATGAGTATTGTAAATTTCTAATAAGTTTACAACCTAACATACAAAATGCTATCATTAATAAATTATATAGTATGCCATATATTACATGTTTTATAGATTATTGTCCAACTATAATAAATAATAGTGATACTATATTATATTTTGTTAAAGAATATTTAGAGAATGAAAAAATATTGCAATCATTAACAGGTTGGTGGTTAAGTGAACGCAGAAATACTCACATTAAATATAGTAATAAAATATTAGATATTATTACAAAATTATTTCGGGATTATGGTGCTAATATTTCAGACGAAACCACCATGTTAATAAAAGACCATGAAATATTACAGGATATTTTGCATGAAGAATACTTAGTAAAAAGTGCCGCTAAAATTTAGGGGATAGTGTATAATATAGGTTCGCTATATATTATACACCATCTATTAAGCATAGGAATATTTAGTTTATTAAAATCATTTGTACATTAAAAATGAATGTATAGATGTATTTTTATAAAGTTAAGTCCAGCCCCACTCTAACAAAACAATATGGGATTTACCCATCAACAGGTCTAATATCTATTAGTTTTACTAATAAATCCGGATTTTCACGTACAAACCTATCTCGGTTTTCAGTGTAGTTATGTGGTTCGCCTAAATAAACCTCCCCTCTATTTCCAGCATAGTCCATTGTTTTTAAATAAACACCTAAACGTTTAAAAGTTCCACTTCTCTGGCCTGCTAACTGTTCACTCTCTAGTTTTTTAGCAGCTAATTCCTTTGCTTTTTTTAGTATAGATGTTACAGAATAGTCCTTTAGTTCAGTGGCCTTTTTGGGATTCAAATCTATATCACGAACTACTTTTTGGTCGCGCCAGTTTATTATATACTTCTCATTAAGTTTTAGCCGTTCAACAGCATCTTGGTGTATATACCAGTTATCTCTATAGTCGTTAACTCCTCCTAGAAATACATATTTATCTAATAGCAATGTTAACCAGTCATTATTAGTTGACTCAGTACATAGTGTATCTGTATCTAATTTACCACCATGTGTATACTTAGTCTTTAGTCTATCAAAGAACTCCGCCAATGTATTACTAGAGTTAAAAATCTCTAATTTATAGTCATTAAAATATTCAAGACCATTTATCGGTTGTTTTATTGTAGGTTCTCTTAATCGTTGAAGTACAATATCTCTATAATTTCTATAATGAGCTTTTGGTTCTAACACAGCGCCAAACACTCCTTCATAAAATGTACTACTATGATATGCTACACTAAAATGAAACATACTAATATTATTTAGACTTACTCCATAATTACATACGCGATTACTATAGTCAGATAGTACAAAATATTCTATATTTTTATAATTTTCTAAAACATAGTTTAACGCACAAAGTGTCATAGCTACAGTCTCAGCACCCCTATTCATATTTTTATCCTTATTACAACATGAGTCATAGGTCACTGTATCTAAGTTAGCACGTTCACTATCTAAATAAAAATCAATAGATACACACTGTATTTCATTTCCACCACAATAGATAAAGTGCCGAGTTCTAGTATGAGTATTATCACACATATCTAACAGGTAATATCTATTATCTATTAAATAGTATGATGTTGTTTTTATTCCAGACATTATTTTTATAAATTATATGTATTTTTATATATTTATTTGTGATTCTATACAAGTGTGGGACAGTGAACTTTTTTTGTCCCAAACCATAGAATATTGTTATGGACTGGGATGAAAAAGTTCTAAGCACCTAAATAATCTGCCGGATTTATAAATAGTTCTTTGGAAAACTAGAAATTTAATTTTGTTATTTTAGTGAACTATATTTATTAGGATTTGAAGTGTATTACTAATAGGCATTATAAATTTTGGATAAATATTAGTCTTTTAGCAGTGAATTATCATGTGAATTTTTAGCATAATGTTGATGAAAATCTAAAGTTAGGCTCCTCCATTCACCGTAAATTTGACAAGTTAATAAATTCTAAAAAATGTATTAAATAGTAATTTGTCACCATATTTTGGTGACAAAATGTTAAATTGTTGTGAATTTTATTTTGGTAGAAAACTTAAATTTACGGTGAATGGAGAAGCCTAAATGTAACATTATAAATAACAAAAATATTTACTATATTTTATCCGCTGGATAGCCATTATAGCACCACCACACATAATTAATTTAAATCTTACCTGATATATATATATATATATCATAATAGAAAAGAGAGTTGAAAAATTTAGAAATAGTTTAGATATGTTAGAAACAGATACTAAATATAATTATATTGTGAGGAGTATTTATAAAAATAATGATGTAGATGTTGAAAGTGAATTTAATTTTAGCATAGATGTCAAAGTATATAATAAAAGAATTAGTGGATATACTATTAAACTAAATGGCATATCTAGTGATTGTGTAGATATGAGTATAGACGGAGACCCGATAGATGAGAGATTTAGAGATTTTGTTAATCCAAATATAGCTAGATTTATTAAGATCAGATATGATAGAGACTGTAATATAGCGGGTAATCTACATTCAGCTAGTGGAACTAATCATATTTTACAATTATGTTTATATTTAGTCAAGCTTTTTTTTCCAAACATAACACATTTTGAATTTCGTGATAGTAGTGCTAGAAAGTGTAGTGACCTAAGTATATACACAGTAAATAGTAATACATATTTTATAGCGTTATTTGGAACTACATGGTATGAAGGTTTATATGGCGCTTACATACGTGATATACATAATAGAAATTTATATAATAAATGTATAGAACGTCTACATGATAGTGCGTTAAAATCTAGTATGTCATTTGAACAATTTGCGCATATGTTTACCATTAATGTAACTGGACAAAGTAGATTAGATTTTGAGCATTTAAAAAATATATATGGTTATTCTAAAAATTTTAGAGAATTTTTTGACGCAATTAAATCAGCATACAAATATAATAAGCGTAATAATGAAGATAGAGAAAAAATATGTGAACTATTATCTCCATGGGTAGATGATTTTATAAAACGTGTTATATTACATAATGAAAAAGGTATAGATTTTTTTAGTTTGGATTGGTTTATAGATTCGGATAAAATAACAAAGCCAACTATTTTAAATTTTGAAAAAAATAAAAAAATGGTTGGTTCAGGTAGAAGAGTATCTAATGGTATTTATATGTTAATTAGTTCTAGTTGTCATAAATTTGATTAGGGAGCATCTCATAATTAACCTACTTGTTTTTCAGTGTCATTTTATTTTAAAAGTCATAATTATATAACTATCATCCGTAAATAGGGGTACCCCGTTTGTAGGGAGTACCCCTATTTACGTATGATAACATCAATTAATAAGTTAATAAGTAAACGCCGGCTAAAATGCCTCAATTGGGGACAAAATAATATGGTATCGTATAACACCATGTTATTTATTTTTAACTACATGTTCTTACCATAATAAAAGTATGTGTCCCATCCATTCGTGGACACATCGGCGTTTACTTATTAACAGGCGGTCTAGTCGCAGACTGAAAATATGTGGTCCCAGTTTAGTCGGAATATACATATTAATTATACTTTTGATGATGGCCATAAAAGAATAAAAATAGACCTGTAACACACATGAGTCAATTATGAAACGCTCGCTAAATCACAATTTCTATCTATAGTTATCATCTTATTTGTATCATAGACTCTAATACCACGTGGTAGAATAGAATATATTAACATGAATATTGTAAATAGTCCTAAATAAACTAAAATATAGGTTCGTTTATAAATTCCATAACCAGTTATTAATATAAAAAAAAAGAATATTATAATAAAAATTACATCAGCAATAAAGAACAAATCCTTTTTATTCATATATCCGCTATAAAGCCAAAAGTGGGTATTGCCCGAATTATTATTTTACCAGTTTTCATATTTATTTTTTGGTCTATCCTAACACCATAAAAATAAATAATAAAATAACTATTTAATCATGATAAATATTCAGCTTATTAGCCAATATACTATGTTTACAAATTTAACTAATAACATGTCTTACAAGTCCATTTTTGTGACATACGACCATTAAAAACGTCCGAGACCATAAATATAGAGTTTCCAAACCTCAGCCAGTCATGCCATGGTAAGCGGACGTTTTTCAGCGTCGTATGTCACAACAACGCACTTGTAATAAGTAAACACCGGCTAAAATGACGGATTTTTACCTATTGTTTTATTGTCTACATTGAAACCATAAATTAACAGATGCTTAGAACGTCCTTACCATACAAGTTCGTTTTTGTGAGCTACAGCCCTAAAAAAAGTACGGTTACTGTATTAAGGTAATACAAGTGCGTTTTTGTGAACTACAACGGTAAAAAACATTCGGTTACCATATAGACACTATTGTATGGTCAGAAATTCTACGTTTATGGTCCTGGACGTTTTAAATTACAAAAATGGACTTGTATCATTCATTTTAAAAATATCACCATATTATGACAATATTTAAATAATTTATAATTCATAATTTCATGGTACTAGAACTAATAACAAGGTTCTACTGTATTAATGATCTATTAGCGAGATTATATTATAATTTCATTCACTGCTAAACTAATTAATACATAACACTATCCAAGTCAATATGGTATCTGCCAATATGTAATCAAACAAAAAATTGATTTCACAGGGTTACAGTTTTTACATTGTTTAAAAATATGCAAGACAAACTTATTGCGTCCAAAAAAAGACAACTTCGACAAAATCTCTATAAGATTTATATTAAAAATGGTGGCACAAACACGTATGACGTTTTTACACAACAATTTACTAGTGGATCAACACACTAAAAGTGCGTATGTGTAATTTATTATTTTTAGATTATGGTATAACCTTGCTAATAGCTTATCTACATTAAAAATACTATTTTCGATGAGACGTATTACAGTGATGGAGGCATTATTTTTAAGTATTTTTATGGTCTTATGTCGTATGAGCTAATGGCGAGATTTTACTGCAGCAGCCTGTTTTGAAGGTTCAGCCTTCGAAACTGGGACTGGTGCTCCAAAAGGCTTATCTTGACCAGAACTTCCAAAAGAAGTAGCTGGAGCTCCAAAAGGCTTATCTTGAGCAGAACTTCCAAAAGAAGTAGCTGGAGCTCCAAAAGGCTTATCTTGACTAGGATTTCCAAAAGCAGTAGCTGGAGCTCCAAAAGGCTTATCTTGACTAGGAGCCCCAAAAGCAGGACTAGGAGCTCCGAATGCTGGACCAGGAGCCCCAAAAGCAGGACTAGGATTTCCGAATGCTGGACCAGGTGCCCCAAAAGCAGGACTAGGATTTCCAAATGCAGGACCAGGTGCCCCAAAAGCAGGACCAGGAGCTCCAAAAGCAGGACTAGGATTTCCGAATGCTGGACCAGGATTTCCAAAAGCAGGACTAGGAGCCCCAAAAGCAGGAGCAGGAGCTCCGAATGCGGGACCAGGTGCCCCAAAAGCAGGACTAGGATCCCCAAATGCTGGACCAGGAGCCCCAAAAGCAGGACTAGGATTTCCGAATGCTGGACTAGGAGCCCCAAAAGCAGGACCAGGAGCTCCAAAAGCAGGTTTTATACAACTTAATGAAAAACCATTACTCTTTGATTTAATTTTATTTGGTATTTTTTTTTTCTGAGGGTTTTTAGATACTATATGTGTGTCATTAGACAACTCAGCACTCAATTGTTCATTAAAATCTTCTATATGTTTAATCAATAACATAGTATTTTTGAAATCTATTTTATCTTTATGTTCACATATCAACCGATCAGCCATATCTATTAATTCTAGACCTTCTAATATATTTTTCTTGGTAACAGCGCTCTCGTTGCTTATATACGTACTCAATTGTGTATGTATATTATCAAACACTAACGGAATTTTAGCAGTTTCAAAGAACTTAAGTAATATAGTCATTAAATCTACTACATAATTATTATATTCAGTTGTATGTAATGATTTATTGTATACAGCATTCAAAAATTTATTATCATATGGTGATACAGCCATACATGTCGCACATATGACTATTATTTTTCTACCTGGATATCTGGATTTCAACAAATCTACTATGTTTGATAACTTAATACGTACATAACCAGTATCATAAATGATACCACCACTTTTAAGTAATAGTTCGTCTGTAAATATAGAGTGTGACGTTGCCCATTTTTTTATCTTTTCTATGTTGTCTCTATTTTCTAGATTTACATTATCTGACAAGAAAGGGGGGTTTCTAAAACCATTTGTTTCCTCATTGTTAACTTCATCTATATCAAACTCACATTTTATATCATAACAATTACATCCATGCGGTCTATATAAAAATTCCCTCTTGTTATATTCACAATTTTCTAATGTATCATCTATTAAAGGCAATTGAAAAATACCCGTTTTAGAAATGCCACCATAATTATAAACACTATAATTAGTGGATTGATATGTATGGTCAAAATATATATATGCGTCGTAGTAAATTTCGTTGGATTTATTTACCGACATTACATATTTACTTATATCATAATCGGCAGATTTACGTTTCTTATTTTTTGCGCTAAAAACAGGAAGAATACCATGCGCCAAATCACTTAGAAATTGACTACCTGGCGCATAACTACTCTTATAATATATCATTGGATCCAGATTTTTTAATTCCAAATAATTACCACAAGATGCCGGAAACATAACTTCCATATTATCAGGAACCACTTTTTCAGACAATTCTCTCTTATCACGGTTCCATACCATACTCCCATGCGCATTTACTAAAAAATATAAAGTATCCATATCAGTATAATAAACTACAAGAAAAAAATAATTAACTTTATTTTAAGCCCTGGTATATTATGCCCATTTAATAATTATAGATTTTGTACTATAAATTTTAGAGACTGAAAATGGTAACAATTACATTACGTCTAAAATTTATGTTTAAAAACAGGCATAATATACCAAGGCTTACTTTATTTTACATCATCTATTTACTATATATACACTATCGTATGGTTAGAATTTCTACGTTTATGATCATGGACGTTTTAACTTACAAAAATGGGACTTGTAAAATGAGATTATGAATACATCATTATTGATTGTAATAGATTAAATATTATCTTTCGAAAAATTTGAAAATTATATTGTGTGGATAAAATATTTCAATAATATTTATGACTACTAAAATATTGGTAAGACAATCTCATGACGCTCATGGATGTGATACTACAATTAAAATTTACAATAAAGACAATGAATATGTCTATAATTTTGTAAAAAAAGATATATTGTCTAAAGAACAGTTAAAACCATTGTTAGAACAACATGTAAATACTAATATAGTAGATGTTGATATGTTGGCATATAATGTACATGTATTAATGTATCTACCTACTATTGTAGACACGTTAATAATTAATAATATAGGATCATTAGGTGTACATATATGTGAAAATATTAAACATCTAATTATTAAAGACACTATTATGTATGCTCCATTACGATGGATTGATAGTTTTAGAAATTTAGAAATATTAGAGTTCCCATCCATAAATAATATGTATGTTAAAAAAATAAATGTTTTATCCATGATAAATTTACTTATTAATAAATGTCATAATTTAACTACTATTAGATCACCCATGTTTAATTCGGTAACTAGTAGTGATCAACAGAATTCTAAGTGGATTATAAACACATTCAAAAAAGCTGGATTTGATGTAGAGATAAATGATTATGGACTAAACATTATGTCTGACAATAATATGTTAGTTAAAAGTGCTGCCAAAAAATAAAGCACAATTTAGAGAAAAAAAAGGTTATACTGTATTTGATACAATTTTATTTAGTTCTATTTGTAATTCCAGAAATCATAGACGTATTTTGTCTCACAAAAAATGGACTCACTCCATACTACGCTTCAATAAAGTATACATTTAGAAGAAACTTTCAATTTTTCGTAAATTCTATACGATACATAGTATAGTTAGTACTTTCAGTAAACCTGCATAAAAAATTGAAGTTGTAATATAAAATATATGTCTCTGATATAAGTAATATTATCTATAAAAAAATGTCATATGGACAGGTACTACCTAATAGTGTAAAGATAAGAAAGACTATACAAAAATATAAATCTGAAATAGATAATGATCTCAGTGTATTTGCTGAACGTTTGTGTCAATTATTAGAATCACGTCTTCTTGAAAATATAACCAATAAAAAATTTGTATATCTATTTAGTAGTGTTACGACAGAAATAGTGTTATGTCACCTAAAACAGAGACTTGGTCCAGCAGGTGACGAAGGAATTATGACATTATTTGATTCATCCCAAGTATCTAACCTATTTCTCAACTTTCCAACATTATATTATCTCATTAAGCCATTAGCTGATTATTTAAACGAAAAACCAATTGAAGAACTAGTACAACATAGTATCCGCCCAAAAGTTCTAGAATATTTTAATAGTAGATATGATAATAATATATATACATTTAACTTTGTATATAGTAAAACAGTCGAAAATTCACCTTATATAACAATTAACTTCCTGGAACGATTTGTTCTAACTGTAGATATTAAACTCACTCCATCTACTGAAAATCCCAAAAAATATGAACTGATCCCCACAGACATAAAAGAACTACAATGTGATATATGTCGCGAAAATAAAAAGAACATAGGATTATCATGTGGTCACATGTACTGTGCTAAATGTCTTGAAAATATAGACAGATGTCCATATTGCCGAAAAGATATTACACAAACTACTCAAATGTATATATAGACGTCTAACCAGCAAACCACCTAATACAGCTAAAAGTGGGTATTACTCAAATTATCATTGTTTGCCTGTTTATCTATTTATTTTATGGTGTTGATTACCACTATATTTACAATGTCCTAACTGCTGGTGCTATATATCCCACAAAATACAGAAAATGTGCTGAGGTATTGCTTAAAAATTGAAATGATTGTAAAGCTCACACATTACTTTATAAAGTAAGTTATATGATTGATATAACACCTCATAATTATTTAACAGTGCGCATACCACCATTTTCTTCTATAAAGATAAGTAAGTTACTTCATCAACAAGAATTTCATATTTTCCTAAAACAAAATCTAAATAATATTTATTCAATGAATATGAGTGGGTGTTACCAGTTATATAGTGTACCCACCATACCTAATCTAACCATATTACATTGTAATAGTTGTCGTGTTTTAACCAGCATAGCATCACAACCTAATCTAAATATTTTAGATTGTAATAGTTGTCGTACGTTAACAAGTATAGCATCACAACCTAATCTAACTAGCCTAAACTGTAATGGGTGCTGGATTTTGGGCTCGCTAGATATGTTACCTAAGTTAACTACACTACATTGTAACGAGTGTGCTAAATTATCAACTATACCATTGATGCCAAACCTAAATACCCTAATATGTTATGGGTGTTTGATATTAACCGAAATACCATTTCTAGCTAACCTAACTATCCTAGACTGTTCTGTATGTGCTGTTAGCAGCTTACCCGTTTTACCTAAGCTAACTACTCTAAACTGCTCAATGTGCCATTTATTAAGTATACCAGTATTACCTAATCTAATTAGCCTAAACTGTACGCAGTGTATGTATTTATCCCATATACCAGTATTACCTAAACTGACTAGTCTAATTTGTAATAATTGTGTTAGATTAACAGATATACCCGTTCTACCTAAGCTAAATACCCTTGTATGTAATGGATGTGTATCTTTAAATCCTATGCCAATTCCACCTAATCTAACTAACCTACAGTGGCGTGGACACATACTAGACAGGATTAATCGAATTATATATCCAAGTCTAAAAGCCCTACATGATCAAAATCTCATTACTACTGTAAAACTACACAAAAAACCAGAAGATACTATTACTGAGTGTAGTATATGTTATGAGACGGGTAATATCTCTATAACAAAGTGTAACCATACATATCATCAACAGTGCTTAAATAACTGGTTTAAAACATCAAAAAGTTATACTTGTCCATATTGTAGAACCACATTAGCATAAATCTATTAGATAAATTGCTATAAAGCAAAAATCGGGGATTGCCATAATTATTATTTTTTGCCTATTTTTCTTGAACAAATATTCCGCTAATTAGCCGTAAAAATAGATAACATAACACAATAATTTATGCTATTTCTCATTTTCACCTTTTAGGTCTTTACAAATTTCTCAGTCTGTTTTTTAATATTTACATTTTACAGTCATAAAATAATATCTACTCTTTATTTTATGGTGTTAATTTACTATCAATAGAAACTAACTGAGAAATTTGTAAAGCCTTATCACCTTTAGAGACTAATAAATGATTAGTAGATACTCGTTTATTCCAACTTGGAAACAATAATACTATGGTAACAAATAAAACTAATCTAATTTGTCTAACACAAATTTAGTGGGCATTTACTCATTAATCCTATATTCTAGTTATTATTTGGTCTCACACTAGCTGTCATATATGACTGGTCCGTCATATTACTAATTTCATTACACTTTGTATCTATTATTTTCATCAATTCATCAATCTTAGCCATAATTTCCACATTGTTTATATCATCATAGTTCAATCTAAAACTAAACTCCCTCACTCTTTTAAAACCAGCAACTTTTAAATCTATAGACATACCTTTAGTTATTATAGGAGGTTCAACTATATTATGTGATGGCTTTATTATTATAGTAGGTGTCTGATTTTCTACTCTAATAGATGTTTCTTCCATTGGAGATTGTGATATAGACTTTAATATTGGTTCTACTTTAAGTAATTCAACAGATGGTGATAATAATGGTGGATCCAATGGTGGATCTAATGGTGGTTTAACTGGATATTTAATAGGTTTAGGTAGTTTTGTCTGTTTTGAGTGTTTTAATTGTTTACTACTGAACAAATGCGAGTTTAAATCAAGTAATGATAAATGTCTTATTATAGGAGGAGGTGGTCTCTGTTTTAAAGGAGGTAGTATGGGTTGTTTTATAGTAAACATAGCGATAGGTTTAATAGGAGATGGAGGTTGTAGTAGTAGATCCGATTGAGATAGTGGTTGTTGTTTTATTGTTGAATTGGGTCTATTTTCTATAGGAGAAATTGGTTGTTGTTTTTTGGATGGATATGAAATATCTTGTTCTAGTGCTATGTTGATAGACAAATCTACATTACTATTTTCACTATTATTATTATTTTTAAAATTACTATCTTCTCTAATATCTTTGGCAACATTGCTATCTTGGTTGTCAATATACATTTTTATACTGTTTAGTAATTTGGTTGTTTGTAGCAAGCTACTATTATTAATCCTTTCTGCATTACAATTTCGCAAATCTATTTTACCACCTGTTTTTTTTGGAGATTTAGTAGACCAATCTTCACAATAAGGACAGTGTGATATTTTAGAATTTGGAGGCGAAGAGTTTTTAGAATTTGGCGATGAGTTTTTAGAATTTGGCGAAGTTGTGTAAAGTTTTATATAGGACATTATAGTTAATTGCTTCTTTATTTGTTTATATATAAACTTGATTATATTCAAATTTTTAGTGACTATTGTGCGGATTTCACAATTAGCCTAAATATTATTTAGGCTACATTACTTTTTTATTATTTGTTACAGTAACATTATAAATAATAAAAAATATTTACTATATTTTATTCGATGAACAGGCAAATATCTAAAAACTTAGTAAAATTATCACACGCAACAGCGCATTTAATACGTATAAAACCTCCATAATTAGGCATACATAATGTATATAATAGGTTTAGTACCATATCTATCAAATCTAATATGGGAGTACTGACTAACATCGCCAAATTCTATTGATTTAAAATGTGTGTACGCTCCATATTTAGATTTGAATGTTTCAGAAATATGATTCTTACATTTATTATCTACTAAAATATCGCGTGTGATTTTTTCTTTATCTAGTATAGACATTATCTTATTATCACCAATCATTTTATTTATAAACTTATCTAAAAACTGCGTTACATTATTACATTTGATAGTGTTTTCATTAGTTCTATTATTGTATTCAGCATCGACAATATTTAAAATCTTAACTCCATTTGTGGTACTTTCAGTCATAACAGTAAAAATAAATATATTATTATATTTATTTCAAATTTTTAAAAAATGTTTGCTGTATTTTGTTATCATCCGTAATTAGGGGTACCCAGTTTGTAGGTAGGCCTTTACAAATTTCTTAGTCCGTTTTTAATATTGACATTTTACAGTCACTAAATAATATTTACTATTTATTTTATGATGTTAATTTACTACAAGTGAGTTTTTGTGAGCTAGGACGCTAAAAAACGTCCAATTGCTGTGTCATGTGGTACTGAAATTCGGAACTCCTAAATTTATGGTCTAGGACGTTTTTTACAGTAGTAGCTCACAAAAATGGATTTGTATTTAAAATATGTGTTGCCATAGAAAATATTTGTTATAAGTTGTTACTAAAAAAATTGATAGTTTTTTTTATGAGACTTTTTACATGGTGAAAAAGCAAAATATGTTTAGAGAGACAATTAATCTTAATCAAATCTATTCGAGTATGAGACTGCTCGTATCTAGTATTAGTCGTAAATATTGGACTAATGCGTCTAAAAATGAAAAAGGGCAACAATATGGTATAGGTATTGTTCATACATGTTTATCTAACGATAAATCAGTTATCGTTGGATTTTCCGAAAAATACACAGATGCGCACCAAGCTGGTATTAAACAATATGATGTAGTACTATCAATCGATGGTAATGATATTCCAACTGTTCGAACCGAAAAATGGAGTTCATCTTTTATAGGAGAATATGGTAGTATCGCCGAAGTTAAAGTTCAGAGAGGATCAGAAATATTGATCTTTATGGTTCCACGTTATTGTAAATATAACAACCATCATTACAGTCAATTGTATAATGATAACGGTATTCCTGAAAATATTACGGAAATTATCAGAGTTATCAAAACTCTAAAAGACAATTAATGGCTATTTAACAGATTTCACAAATGTGAAATATTATTTAGTAAATATTTTATTATTTGACGTGGCAAAACATTATAAATAATAAAAATATTTACTATATTTTATTCAATGGATAGTCGTTAAATAATTAATTTACTAAAACTATATTCTATTGGTACGAATTGTTGGATATATTTTTAAGTTTTTCTGGCATAAAATCATCAGTAAATAGGGGTACCCCTATTTAATATGTAAACAAGTGTGGCACAGTAAACTTTTTTGTCCCAGACCATAAAAAGTCTTTATAAATTTTGGTGTTTACACCACTTTAAATAAAGAACTAAAAAGTGGGACAAAAAAGTCTACTGTGCCACACTTGTAAGTGATTAGCCAATAAATAATAAAACATCTATAATAGTCTATTTTGTGATGAATATAAAATAAAATATATAAATATACTAAACCGATAGAACCAATTACTCTAAGATTGTCACAAATGGTTCCTTATCTAACATTTTACATATGTAACTGTATGGTGTTGTTGCTCGTCCACGCATATCATATGTGTTGGCTCTATATATTGTCTTATTAATACACTCATCTAGCTCACTATACATATCACGCTCATTGTTCTGATAGACCCTAAATTCGGGTGGGATATCACTATTAGGCACAATATCATCATCATCAACATATAGACATTGTTTATAGTAGTCCATATCTGATGGACCAATATGTGCCTTTCTATTATCAATGGATGTAATATACTCCATTCTGAGGCGATATGTATTATTACCACATGGAATAGCAAATACAAATGTCGCTACTAGGTTTGTTATGTCATCTGACTTATAAAACTTCAAAATATATTCTGTAATGTCTTTTAGGGTTGTAAAATATAAGTCTGTGTCAGATGGCTTTCTATTAGAACACTCTACGAACAAAACCGTATTAGAATATGGTGTTGGTTGTTTTTCAACAACAAAATAGTAATCTGATTTGGGAAACATCTCACACCATATGATTGTTTAGAAATAAATCTTTCAATTTTTTTAGCTAAATTTATAAAGAAGACTGCAAGTCCGTTTTTGTGAACTACGACGGTAAAAACGTCCGGTTACCACATAGACACTATCGTATGGTTAGAAATTCTGCGTTTATGGTATCAGACGTTTTAACTCATAAAAATGGACTTGTATATTTTTTTGATTTAATTAAACCAATAAAATTCTTCAGCATCTAACTTATTAAGTTTAATATCAATTTTATGTTATCAAACTCAACTAATAAATTGATAGATGACTGTCTTAGCATAACTTTGAAATATATTTATCTAAATAATCGGTTTACTTACGTTTTTAATAACCATTAAAATAGTAGTATTATTTGTTATTTTAATAGTTTCATCACTTTTAAGTACTTTTCCATTACAAATAAGACGTTGTAAATTAGCTTGTGGTTTATCAAATAGACTATCGTTCGCAATTCTATCCGATAATTCACTAACTTTTACACTAGTACAAGTGCGTTTTTGTGAGCTACGCCGCTAAAAAACGTCCGGTTACCATGGTATGTCTGAGTGAATTATGGAAACTTTACGTTTATGGTCTCGGACGTTTTTAACGGTCGTAGCTCACAAAAATAGACTTGTATCACAAAATTCATATTGAACTACTTTACCTGATACTGTTTTCACACTTAACACTGCCATTATTTTTATATAAAATTAACAATAAACATGATCTTCATCAAAATTCATTTTTTGGCAATTGCTATTCATATTCTTTAGTGCGCTTGTTAAATTCCTCCACTAAATTAGATAGTTTGGTTTTGTGAACGATACCATAATAATATACACCATCAGACAATCGTTTCCTATTAAGATTTAGATTTAATAATATTTTAGATAAGTCCCGTCTAAGTTTAGTTTTGTCTTTAACAACTAAAGACATATTATTTTCAATATCATCTATAATGTCTGTTGCACGCATAAGTTTTTTAGGATCATCATCTATGACAAAATTCTTACGCAAATATTCAGTAACATGTCCCGCAATATTATCACAACTAACAGATATATCATTTTCTACACTAAGCAAATTATAAAAATCAGTTACATTATTATTTACTACATTAATATTTAAACATTCCTTTTCATATTCTTTGGTGCGTTTGTTAAATTCATCTACTACATTAAATACTTTGGTTTTGTGAGCAATACCATAATAATATATACCATCAGACAACCGTTTCTTTTTAAGTTTTAGGTCCAATAATATTTTGGATAAGTCACGTCTAAATTTAGTTTTATCTTTAATAACTAATGATAGATTATTTTCAATATTGTTGGTAATTTCTGTAGCACGCATAAGTTTTTTAGGATCATCATCTATTATAAAATTCTCACGCAAATATCCAGTAACATACGCAACATTATCACTACTAACTAATACTTCATCTTCTATACTAAACAAATTATCAAAACTAGCTATCTTACTATTTACTACACCAATATCTTGAAATTCTTTATTATGTAAAAATTTATAAAGCTGTGTAATATTATCCTGTGATAAATTATCATACTTTTTAATTAACATAAAATCACTAAAATCACTTAGTACATTATTTACAAATTGTATATCATTTATGTCATCCAATATTATACATATACGATATGTAGTATTATATATAACATAACAAGGACACTCTTTATTTATAGTATTTTTATGTGGTGAAAACATTTGTATATAGTCATTATATATAATGGTGTTATCACACACTTGATTAAACTCACATACATTATTTTCTATAGGATTTATATAATAAGGCATTTCTAAATGGTTAGATGTGTTCTTCACATTTAACAATGGGTGTTGAAGACTCATATTATTTAATAATGGATTATCACAATTAAAGTTACTACTATCCACTGAAAAATTATTGGTAATTGACTCCGATTGTTTTACTAATCCTAAAAATACTCGCAGTTCGTAATATTTAATACTAACATTTATATACTCTTCCAGCTTACTCCAATATACATTTGAAAGTTCAGCTGAAGATATCATATTAATTGGTACATTTTTAGGTAATATTATAGTATCAGATATTTTTGTATCTAGTGTATGCGTATCAATTGTATAGTCTATATCTAACATATCGAATAGTTTTTCTATTAACTTAATATATTTTGGATCAGTGTTATATAATAGCAGTCCATCATTCATACTATTATTACGTATCAATGTAATATCCGTTCTAGGACTTATTACATTATTGTCTAATCCTTTACTAGAAAGAACTGTATTTTTAACTGGTTGAAAATATTCATTACCATATTTAATATCATCACTATTTTTTATAAAATCATTCTCTGAAATTTCACTAAAATTTAGTGTAGTCATAATAATGTATATACATTATGTATATACATTATTTTCTAAATATTAAACGCAGTAGTAATTCTAAAAGGCAACAATTGGGTATTGTCCAAATAACAATTTAAACATCTAAATAGTAAGGTTTTACTATATATTGGTAAAATTTGTAAAGGTCTAGTAAATATAAATCTTATAATTATTATAGTATATATCTATGTTTTTTTTAAACTATTTAGTTTTAGATATTTTGGTAGGTCTATACTTTAATAAAAAATGTCTAACAAAAAGTAATCAATTTCTAATAGTACTTATATTACATCATATAGTAAGTGTTAGTATATTAGTTGGTTGGACAGTAAACAATAAATATTTATTAGGATTATATGTTATATTAGTACTATCTACATTAACACACTGGAATACTAATAATAATCTGTGTGCTATAACTGTATATCATAATAAGCTGTGTGGTATAGATGAAAAAACTCCATTCAAGGATATTATCTATATGTTAGGATTTAAAAACAGTAAATGGTGGAATTCCACAGGTATTTATTATTATTTGGTCATGTCAGTGTTAATATCTATTTATAAATGCCTATCCAGTGGCTAAAATGTTGTAAATATTTTTATTATTTATAATGTTACGATAACAAATAATAAAAGTGTGATGTAGACCAAATAATATTTCGCAAAATGCCAAATCCACTGGATAGCCAATTATTACACTATTGTGAATTTTATTTTGGTAGAAAACGTAAACCTACAGTGAATGGAGAAGCCTAACACTGTTCATCTATTTATTTTATGCTGTCAAGCGAAACCACAAAATAAATAGATAAATATTCCGTTGATTAGCCATATCGTAATTGATAAAAAATATGCTATTTTTTAATAGACAAAACTAACTTATTAGCCTTTAATAAAAAATTGATATTTTATATATATTAATAATCCTAAATTATACAACCTCTAATGGCAACACTAATTACATTAGATAATTATTTATCGGTAGATACAAATAACCTAACTAGTGTTAAAATAGACAGTAATGTGACTAGTGATGTTTTCAGTATTTTTATAAGTAAAGTATTACCTAACCTAACTAGTTTAGACTGTGCTGGGTGTAACAATATAACTAGTATACCCGTAATACCTAACCTAATTACATTAGTATGTAGTAAGTGTAAGCTATTAACTAGTATACCCGACTTACCTAACCTAACTAGTCTAGACTGTCATAGTTGTGACAGATTAAAGTGTATACCATACTTATCTAATCTAACTTATTTAGACTGTAGTAAGTGTAAACTATTAACGAGTATACCAGATTTACATGGCCTAGTTGATCTATACTGTGACTTTTGTGTACGGTTAAATGTGTTACCAGATTTACCTAAATTAATTACTTTAGACTGCTGTGAGTGTATAGGATTAACACGTATACCATATTTACCTAACTTAAAATCATTAAGTTGTCATAGTTGTATACACTTAACCAGTATACCGGATTTACCTAACCTAACTTATTTAGACTGTCAGTGGTGTAAACTACTAACTAGAATACCATTATTTCGTGACCTAACTACATTATACTGCTATATGTGTGTAGGGTTAACCAGTATACCGGATTTACCTAACCTAACTAGTCTAAACTGCGATTGGTGTGAACTACTAACCACCATTCCATACTTACCTAAACTAACTACATTACATTGTGATTGCTGTGACAGGTTAAAGGTTATACCATATTTACCTAACTTAATTTATTTAGATTGTAATAGTTGTAAAGGATTAACTGGTATACATGGCTTACCTAACCTAACAGAGTTAAATTGTCATAGTTGCGACATGTTAACAGTTATACCATATTTGTCTAATCTTAACAGTCTAAATTGCTATCAGTGTGAAAGGTTAACCAGTATACCTGACTTACCTAACCTAATTACTTTAAGATGTTATAGTTGTTACATGTTAACCAGTATACCATCATTACCTAGCTTAACTACTTTAAGCTGCGCTGATTGTATACTGTTAACCAGCATACCCATTTTATATAACCTAACTAATTTAAATTGTGATTGGTGCAATCAGTTGACTGGTATACCGGACTTACCTAACTTAATTGATTTAAGCTGTCGTTACTGTAACCGGTTAATTAGTATAGCAGAATTACCTAATCTAACTAATTTAAATTGCGACATGTGCGAATTATTAACTATTATACCAGAGTTACCTAAGCTTACGAGTTTAAACTGTAGTGAGTGTACACAGTTAAATAGCATACCGATGTTTCCTAATCTAAAAATATTAAATAATGAAATAGTAACCCATCAGATAAATATAGACACAGTGCTGTCGATAGTAGGTGATAGTGAGTGTATAATATGTTATAGTTGTGAAAATGTATACGAGACTAAGTGTGGTCACACATTTCATAAGGATTGTTTAGATACATGGTTAGAAGCGCATTGTGAATGTCCATATTGTAGGTCTATAATAATATAAATAATATATTTAGTGAGTATGTATTATGGCACATTGAAGTTTTTTGTCCTAGACCATAAAATAATGTTATAAATTTTGGTGTTTCCACATATTTAGATAACAGACTAAAAATTGGGACAAAAAAGTTCACTGTGCCAAACTTGTATACAGAAAATAGTAATTATTTCTTATAAAAATTGATATATTACTCTTGTATTAACACCTAAAATATTCTACTACAAGTGTAAATACAATGACAACTCTAATTACCTTAGATAATTATCTGTCTGTAGATATGGATAACCTAACTAGTGTAAAGATAGATAGTGAAATTACCAACGATGCTTTCAGTATTTTTATAAGTAAGGTATTACCTAACATAACTAGTTTAGACTGTACTGGGTGTAACGATATAACTAGCATACCAATACTACCTAACCTAACTTTATTAGTATGCTGTAAGTGTGTTAGATTAACATCTATACCCGATTTACCTAACCTAACGTATTTAGACTGCAATAATTGTGCGAATTTAACCTATATACCAGAGCTACCTAAACTAAATTATTTATATTGCTATAATTGTATAGCGTTAATAGGTATATCATATTTACCTAACCTAACAGTATTAGCATGTGATGATTGTACTGAATTAACATGTATACCCGAGTTACCTAATCTAACTTATTTAAACTGCCATAGTTGTGACAGATTAACTACTATGGCAGTATTTCCTAACCTAACTGCGTTAGACTGCCATAGTTGTGACTCTTTAACTTGTATACCAGATTCTCCGAACCTAATTATTCTAGAATGTTATTGCTGTCAAGCATTAGAGACTATACCTATATTACCTAATCTATCTAGTCTAAACTGTAGTAATAGTAACCGTTTAACTAGTATACCCGACTTACCTAACCTAACTATTTTAGACTGTCACAGTTGTAAAGCGTTAACAGACATACCTAATTTACCTAACCTAACTACCCTATATTGTAGTTGGTGTGACCATTTAAAGTCTATACCAGAGCTACCTACACTAAAAATGTTAAATAATAAACAGATAACCTCTGAAATAAATATAGACAGTATACTAATAGATAAGATAAGTGACAGTGAGTGTATAATATGTTATAGCAGTAATCAAAATGTATACAAGACTAAGTGTAATCATACATTTCATAAGAGTTGTTTATATATATGGTTACAGACACACCATAACTGTCCATATTGTAGGTCTATAATAAGATAAATAGTATATTTTAGTGAATAGTAATTATTAGTTGACTAATCAGCTTGAATTTTTATAGTATAAAAATATAAATAGACACCCACTTTTCGTTTTATAGTGGTAAAACATTTAAGAAACCTAATAATTATTACATGTCGCTATAAAACGAAAAGTGGGATTTCCCGAACTATTATTTTTGCCTGGTTATCTATTTATTTTATGCTGTCAATTGAACCCACAAAATAAATAGATAAATATCTATTTTTACTTGACAAATATTCCGTTGATTAGCCGTCTAGTCTAAAAATATTAAATAATGAAATAGTAACCCATCAGATAAATATAGACACAGTGCTGTCAGTGGAGATAGTAGGTGATGGTGAGTGTATAATATGTTATAGTTGTGAAAATGTACAGTGAACTTTTTCTATAACGACATGTCAATATCTGAGATATCTCAGATATTATTACCATAATTCAGTAACAGTCTATAGATTTTCTTTTAAAATGGTGTGTCGATATAAAAATGTTTGCTGTACAAGTTTGGCACAGTAGACTTTTTTGTACCAGACCATAAAATAATGTTATAAATTTTGGTGTTTACACCAATATGTATAACAAACTAAAAAGTGGGACAAAAAAGTCTACTGTGACAAACTTGTATACAAGACTAAGTGTGGTCACACATTTCATAAGGATTGTTTATATACATGGTTAGAAGCGCATTGTGAATGTCCATATTGTAGGTCTATAATAATATAAATAATATATTTAGTGAGTATGTATTATACAGAAAATAGTAATTATTTCTTATAAAAATTGATATATTACTCTTGTATTAACACCTAAAATATTCTGCTACAAGTGTAAATACAATGACAACTCTAATTACCTTAGATAATTATCTGTCTGTAGATACGGATAACCTAACTAGTGTAAAGATAGATAGAGAAATGAAGGGTGATGCTTTCAGTATTTTTATAAGTAGAGTATTAGCTAACATAACTAGTTTGGACTGTAGTGGGTGTAAGAATATAACTAGTATACCAATACTACCCAACTTAACTGAATTAATTTGCTATAAGTGCAAAGGGTTAACCAGTTTACCATACTTACCTAACCTAACTAGTTTAGATTGCTCTCAATGCGAACTATTAACCAGTATACCCTTTTTACCTAACTTAACTATATTAAGTTGTAATTTTTGTCATAAGTTGAATAGTATACCGGTTTTACCTAACTTAACTACTTTAAGCTGTAAATGGTGTGTTAAGTTAAGCAGTATACCAGAATTACATAAATTAATTAGTTTAGACTGTTCTCAATGCAAGCTATTAACCAACATGCCAGATTTACCTAAATTAAGCTCATTAATTTGTAATGAATGCGATAAGTTAACCAGTATACCATATTTACCTAATCTGACAGCATTAGCTTGCTATGGATGTTATCGGTTAACCTTAATACAAGTACTACCTAATTTAACTACATTAATTTGTCGTTGGTGTAAAGAGTTAACAGGAATACCAGAGTTACCTAACCTAACTACCTTAAGCTGCGATGGGTGTGCTAGATTAACCACTATACCATATTTACCTAACTTAATCTCTTTAAGTTGTTGTAGA
>Ga0315902_10002449_pt1 | contig 28859 bp, 27 predicted proteins | sample LakEriMetagenome_9_FD_203523 | JGI IMG/M metagenome (GOLD analysis project Ga0315902, IMG submission 203523) | Freshwater fungal communities from buoy surface, Lake Erie, Ohio, United States - Buoy 12 MA117 | ecosystem: Environmental > Aquatic > Freshwater > Lake > Lake biofilm | place: USA...
CACATTTTCGAGTCCCTCACCAACTCCATCCTTGATCTATTATCCATGATCTACTACCCATCTCACGCATCCAAGCACCAAAGCTTAGTTTAGCCAATCAGTGGCCGGACTTTGGGGGCCAGCTCAATTTCATGAAAGAGGCGGATAAGAGGAGGTATCGGGTCGATTATATCGGCGTGCATTGGTATGGAGGAACGAATGCTGAATCCTTCAAAGTTAAGTTAAAAAGGATTCACGAAAAGTATGGGAGGCGTCCGTTATTGATTACGGAATTCGCCCCAGCTGATTGGAAAACAGGTGGGGATATTCATAAACATAAGCACAAACCTGAAGCGGTCCTTGCGTTCATGAAAGAGATTTTACCATGGATGGAGCAGCAGGATTGGATCGCAGGTTATTCATGGTTTTTGTTCAAGATTGATAGTCCGCAGGGAACGAGTTCTGCGCTGTTTGATATAGATGGGAATCTCACAGCTTGTGGCAAATTTTACCGCAGCGTGACGCCTCAAAATCCCAAAGGAGATCAGTCGATTGAAATAGAAAAAGCCAATTAGTATCATACATGTTTTGGTGGATCGATCTGGCTGGGATTAAGGCTGGATATCTTAGGGAATTTGCTTAGGATGCAGATCGCATTTTAAAACGATGAAACTGATACGATTTGGCGAAGCTGGGCGGGAAGAACCGGGGGTTTTATTGGAAGATGGGCGCAAGATAGATGCGAGCGGGGAGTTCATGGATTATGATGAGGCGTTTTTTGCGATGGGAGGGATGGAGAGTTTGGCGGAATGGGTTCAGCAAGGTTGTCCAGGAGGTGTGGAAATTGATCCTATGGCACGTTTGGGTCCTCCGATTGCGAGGCCATCGAAAATTGTTTGTGTCGGACAAAACTACATGGAGCACGCGAAAGAAATGGGCGGTGATATTCCGACAGAGCCAGTGCTTTTTATGAAAGCCACCACGGCATGGAGTGGGCCGTTTGATGATGTTGAGATTCCGCGTGATGCGAAGAAGTTAGATTACGAGGTGGAGTTGGCGGTAGTGATTGGAAAATTAGCAAAGGATATTACCAAGAAAGAAGCGATGTCGCATGTGGCTGGTTATTCAGTTTTCTGTGATTACTCGGAACGCGCTTTTCAAAAAGATCATGGCGGTCAGTGGACGAAGGGAAAAAGCTGCGACAGCTTTGCACCGATGGGGCCTGCATTGGTATCGGTTGATGAGATCAAAAATCCACAAGCGTTAAGATTGTGGTGCCATGTGAACGGTGAAATGCGCCAGAATAGCTGGACAAAGGATATGTTATTTGGAGTGCAACATATAGTCAGTTATATCAGTCGCTTCATGACGCTGTTGCCAGGTGATGTGATAGCAACAGGAACTCCCAGTGGAGTCGCGATGGGAATGAAGCCGCCACGTTACTTGCAAGCGGGAGATTTTGTGGAATGCGGAATTGAAAATCTAGGAGAGTTGAAACAACGAGTCGTTGCGACGCGATCACGAAAATCACATTGAGAAAACGTCTTTCCATATTGTCATGGCCTAGGCCGAGAGGCGGACCGCATTATGCGATCTGTCATTTCTGCGATGCTGTGTATAAGGCGGATTCGATAGCAGAAGGTATGAGGGTGAAATGCAAGTGTTGTGGTGCGACTCTTTACCAGAATCGCCCTGCTTCATTGGTGAGAGTTACTGCATTTTCTCTAACAGCATTATTATTGATGGTCTTGGTGCATACGACGCCGTTTATAACAATGGATGCTGGGAGTATAAGGACTACGCTTACTTTGCCGAGAGCAGCGCATGCCCTGATTCATGAGGGGACGCCTATCGTGGGCTGGGGGGTGGCTGTCTTTACCATTTTAACACCTCTGATTTTAGCTGGGGGTTTGGTGTATGTCTGTGTTCCGTTGTTGTTCGGACGGATTGCCCCGGGCGGGATGTTTGTCGCTCGTTGGATCAGTATTACCGAGCCTTGGAATATGATTGAGGTCTTTTTGTTAGGCGTTCTTGTCAGTTTGATGAAACTCGGAAAATTAGCGGATTTACATTTCGGGATGGGTTTTTGGGCGTTTGCTGTATTAATGTTCTGTATGGCGGCAGCAGTTGCTGCTATCGATAAGAAGGAGCTATGGGATCGCTTGGAGGTGGCTAAAAACCATGTATAAGGCAAATTCATATCCACCACGCGGTGCAGAGCAAGGATTGGCTAGCTGTCATATTTGCGAGAAGGCATCGCCGATTTCGATTGGAGTATGCCCGCGTTGTGGGGCTCATTTGCACTTCCGTAAGCCCGACAGCATCAATCGGACAATCGCATTGATGCTGTCGGCAGCGGTTTTGTATATACCTGCGAATTTATTGCCGATTTTGACGATACGTGAACTGGGTATTCCTAGAGAAAAGACTATCATCAGTGGATTAGTCGAGTTTTGGCAAATGGGTTCCTATCCAATTGCGATTGTCATTTTTAGTGCATCCATACTTATACCACTACTAAAGATAATTGCGTTGCTCTGGCTTTGTGGGGCGGCAAAAGGGATGATTCCCTACTCCGCCAAGATGTTGGGTAAGGTGTATTGGGTGACGGAATTGCTCGGGAGGTGGTCGATGGTGGATATTTTTGTGGTGGCGATTCTCGTGGCGATGGTACAGCTTGGCAATTACATGACGGTCACGCCAGGACCGGGGGCACTTGCTTTTGCGGGTGTCGTGATCCTGACGATGTTAGCTGCTATGAGTTTTGATCCAAGATTGCTCTGGGATCAGCTTGAGGGTAAAACTGAACCGGATAAAATAAATTCAGATTGTGAGTAAGCAACACATCCAAGCCGAAAAACCAGCGATTCAAGCCGCCCAGAGATGGAACATGGTTTGGGTGGTTCCTATTTTAGCGGTATTAATCGGTGGATGGTTGTTGATCAAAAATTTAGGGTCGAACGGACATGAAATTCAGATTCGGTTCGAAACGGCAAATGGGATTGCGGCGGGAAAGACGGAACTCAAGTGCCGTTCTGTGACAGTGGGTAAAGTTTCAAAAATTGAGCTTTCCGATGATTTGAAGTCGGTCTTAGTTTATTGTGAATTAAACTCTGGCAGTGATCATTTGTTACGTAGAGGGACTCGATTCTGGGTGGTTAAACCGCGTGTGACTGCGGCTGATGTCTCTGGTCTGGAAACGTTATTCACGGGTGCGTATATTGAGTTAGATCCGGGTTATGGTGATAGAGGTGGTAAAAACTGGGAGGGGCTTGAAACTCCGCCTGCGACGAGTCGGACTATCCCAGGTAGACGTTTGACTCTAGTTTCAGACGAGGCGAGATCATTGATTGTCGGATCGCCGGTTTATTATCGTGGATTTGAAGTGGGGCGGGTTGAGTCGAGGTATCTCGATTTTGATGAGCAACAAATTGAGTATGAGGTTTTCATCGAAGAGAAATATCAGAACTTGGTGACGAGAAATACGAGATTCTGGAATACCAGTGGTATTGATATTTCCGCTGGGGTTGATGGATTTAAAGTTAGAACGCCTTCGTTTCAGGCGATGGTTTCAGGAGGTGTTTCTTTCTCGGTTCCAGAAGGGCTGGCTGCAGGGGATTTGGTTGAGGATGGAGCGGTCTTTACTCTTCATCGCGATGCGGATTCCGCAGCGTCATCGACCTTTAATCCTTCTCTGCAAATGCTGCTTTTATTTGATCAGAGTGTGAGAGGCTTATCCAAAAATGCGCCTGTGGAATACCGAGGTATCCCGATTGGTAGGGTGAGGAATATTTCCTTCGATTATGTTCCTGAGTTGGATAACCAGCGAGTTCCCGTATTGGTGGAAATTGATCCGAGCTTGTTACGGGCGAGTCGGTTAGAAGATGTAAATCAACAAACAAATCAGTTAGCTGATGCAGTGCGCAAAGGCTTACGAGCCACTCTGAAGACGGGCAGTTTGCTTACAGGAGCGATGTATGTGGATTTCGATTATTATCCTGATGAACTCGCTCAGGAATTGGTATTTCAGGGAGAATTGCCAGTTGTTCCGACCTTGTATTCCGGCTTTGCGCAGCTTGAGGTGAAACTGGCATCGATCTTGGAGAAGATAGATAAATTGCCTATCGAGAAAGCAGTGAATGAGTTCACGACGACCGCTGAGGAATCGAGGGCGGTTTTAAAAGAGTTGAGTGCGGTTGCGAAAGTGGCGCGTGAGACGATGGAGGATCCGGAGTTCAAAGAGTTGCCCGGTAATTTGAAGACCACCCTCGTTGAATTAGAAAAATCCATTACCAGTCTGGGTCCTGATGGTGCGGTTCAAGGGGATTTGTTGCGAACTCTGGATGAGTTTCGTGCTGCGATGAGATCGATGGAGGCGCTTTCCGATACCATTAAAGAAAAGCCCAATTCATTGCTCTTTGGTAAAGATCATTCGAAAGATCCAAGTCCAAAATCGCTGGTTCCACGCAGATAATCATGAAATCATTTTTTATCATTATTTGCACGGTGTGGATGTTTGTTGGGTGCGGTTCGACGTATCCGACGTTTTACACTTTAAGTGCGGAAGGGCCGAGTCCATCGGGTGGTGGAGTTGCGATCGGTGTGGGACCAGTGATTTTGGCGGAGTATGTGAACCGTTCGAATCTGGTGGTGAAAACCAGTGCGAACAAAATGGAGATCGCAAAAGATCATCGATGGGCGGGGGATTTGGATTACTCAATCTCACGGGTTTTATCGATCAACCTAGGTCGCAAGTTGAAGACGGGAAATGTGCGCACATATCCTTGGTCGCGCGATAGCGAGGTGGATTATCAAGTGGCGATGGATATTCGTGAGTTCATTGCAGGAGATGACGGCTACGCGCATCTTGAAGCAAGCTGGCGGATTTACGCTCTGCCGAGTCGGCGTTTGGTGGAGTCGAAAACGTTCGTTGGAAAAGAATCCATCGCTTCAAGTGATTTCGAGACGATGGTCGCGGCGCAGTCAAAACTGTTAGGTAAATTGTCAGAAGACATCGCCTCAGGAATACGGAAACAACAATAGTATGGCTTTTGAGTTGAGTCCTCGTCTGGCGTCTGGCGGTCTTGAAATTGCTCGTCGACGTGGTTGCCGGGTGTTACTGAAGAATGAGGCGAATTTTCCTTGGTTCATACTTGTGCCTGAAGTGGAGGAAGGGATTGAGGATTTGCATCAACTGGATGAGCAGACGTTTCACGAAGTCACTTTGTTGATTCGGGAGATCTCAGAATTTGTCTCGGCTTATTTCAAACCGGAAAAGCTCAACGTTGCTTGCATTGGAAACATGGTGAGGCAGATGCACATCCATGTGGTCGGTCGTTTCACCAATGATCCGGCATGGCCTGGGGTGGTTTGGGCTTTTGATGGGAAACTGCGTTATGATGAGGTTCGGGCGGAGGAAATCGTTGCTGCGGCCAAAGGATATTTGGAAAAGCTCTAGGTTTCTTGTTCAGGTTGATTTTTGAGTTGGTCATCGCTTGTTTGGGCTGTTTGCTTTGTGCGGATACATGAAGATAGGCATCGCACAGATCAACGCCGTGGTGGGGGATTTTCCCGGGAATGCAAAACGCATACTCGCGGCATACCGTGAGTGTTTGGAAAAGGGTGCGGATTTGGTGGTGACCCCAGAGATGAGCTTGGTCGGCTATCCACCCCGCGATCTGGTTTTCAAAAGCCAGTTCGTTCCGAAATGTTTGCAGGCACTCGATTACCTCGCAGACGAAACCAAGGCGGTGCCGCTTTTGGTAGGATATGTCGATTTCCATACAGGAGAAATTGGCAAGCCGTATCGCAATGCGGTGGCATGGTTGGAATCGGGCAAAATCAGACAGAGATTTTTCAAAACCTTATTGCCAACCTATGATGTTTTCGACGAGCGCCGCTACTTTGAGCCGGGTGAAGTCTGCGCGCCATTTGAATGGAATGGAAAACGGATAGGCGTGACGATCTGTGAGGATATTTGGACAGAGGATTATTTGCAGCGCCCATTTTACGATCGCGATCCGGTGGCGGAGTTGTGTGCACGAGGTGTTGATTTAATTTTAAACATGAGCGCATCGCCGTTTCATCTCGGCAAACCTGCATGTCGTCGACAAATGCTTTCCGATGTCGCGAAGGAAGCACGCGTGCCTGTGGTTTATTGCAACTCGATGGGTGGCAATGATCAGTTGGTGTTTGATGGTCATTCAGTGGTGGTGGATGCAACGGGAGAAGTGATCGCACAGCTTTCAGGTTTCACTGAAGAATCTAGGGTGGTTGATGTGGCGGCAGGTGGTGAAGTAGAAACGCTTCGTACCAGCGATGCTGAACAACTTTATTCTGCTCTAGTTTTGGGCCTTCGCGACTATGCTACAAAATGCGGATTCTCATCGGTATGCCTTGGATTAAGTGGCGGAATCGATTCGGCTCTAACAGCTGTGATCGCGGCGGATGCGCTAGGTTCGGAAAATGTTCATGGCTTGACCATGCCGAGTCCGTATTCTTCATCGGGTAGCGTGACCGATTCATTTGATCTCGCGAAGAATCTGGGAATTCGCTGTGATGAGATTTCAATTTCTGCTGCGTTTGAATCGGTGAAGAAAACGATGGCTCCGTTGTTTGAAGGGAGAAAAGAGGATGTGACCGAGGAAAACATGCAAGCAAGGCTGCGCGGCTTGTTGCTGATGGCCTTGTCTAACAAAGACAACCATCTTCTGCTTACGACCGGCAACAAGAGCGAACTTGCTGTGGGTTATTGCACCATCTACGGCGATATGTGCGGCGGGTTGGCAGTGATTTCTGATTTGCCGAAAACCAAAGTATTCGAAGTGGCACGTTGGATAAATCGAGATCAGGAACGGATCCCATGGAATACCATCGAAAAACCACCGAGCGCGGAACTACGTCCGGATCAAAAAGACCAAGACACTCTGCCGGAATACGATGTTCTGGATCAAATTTTAAAACTCTACGTCGAGCAACACCTTGGGGCTGAGGAGATTGTCGAACGTGGTTTCGATGAAATCATGGTTCGCTGGATTCAGCGACGCGTGGATCTCAACGAATGGAAACGTCAGCAAGCAGCTCCGGGCATTCGCGTGACCTCGAAAGCTTTCGGTATCGGAAGAAGAATGCCGATTGCGCAGCGGTTTGTTTGAGTGGGGGTATGGGATAATGGGTAAAGATAATTCAGGAAATTTGGTTGGATTTTGCTGAGAAATATAGTTTCATCTTTCTGAAATTGAATGAATCAGACCTCATACCTTCACCAGATCGCGATCGTTCGCTCATCGAGGCCTGCAACGACCTCGCGAAAAGCCTACGCCCAGGTGGACCAGATGGCGAAATCGACGAATGGTCAGTTTACGACGAAAGCCTCAGAAGGCTCGTCAGTTGGGCAGAAGAAGCGGGATGCTTCTTCGAAGGTCTCCAACCGTTAAAAGAAGGTGGGCGTGAGCACGATTTGACCTTTGTTGAGGAGGGGGTTTATTGGCTCAAGTTTTCCAAACCAGCAGCTATGGGTTACGTCGTTGATTTTGATTTCGGTGCTCCCAGATTGCAGCCCGCTCTTCCACTCGAATACTTGGGGAGACTCATTCTTCAAAATGAACTTTTCGCCGATAGCGTGTCATTTGTTGGTGTAGGTGGAACTCGATTGAAGCCTAGGATTATAACCCGCCAACCTCATGTTCAGGGTGTGGGAGCCAGTCCGGATGAAATCGTTACTTTGATGGTCAATCATCTGGGCTTTAGAAAATTACCGGCGCGGTTCTCTGTTGGCTACTCTGATTCACTCGCGTTTGTGAGAGAAGATACTGCCGTTTTTGACCTTCGTTCTGCTAACGTTGTTCGCACTCCCGAGGGTGTTATCACTCCGATTGACTGCATTCCAGTGCGCATGGATGAAGATGCACTTAGGATTCTTAGTGAATCATCCATTTGATCTCTAAAGCTTTTCGGCTTGGCGGAGGAGTTCAGGCTGCTAAACAAAGAACCTGATGAAAGTTATTTTCGCGGCTCTGTTTGTTGGATGGTTAGTCAGTCTATCTGCTTTCGGGCAAGAGAAAGAGGCTAAGGTGGTAGATCCCTTCGCGGCAAATCCCGAGGCCATCGCTCCAAAAAACATAGCTGTGCAGCTTGAGCTTATTGAGATGTCTCACAAAGATCTTACTCGGCTTTTGATGGAGCATAAACCGACAAGTTCAGACGCGACAGCTCTGCGGATGAAAGTTCAGGAAATGGTGGATAAGGATGCGGCGAAGATTATCGATACTCAAATGGTAGTCAGTAAAGTCGGTCTGAAAACTTCATCAGCATCCAAGCAAGAGACAATATATCCTACGGATTATCAATTCTCAGAAAATAAAGAGAAAGCTGATAAGGAATTTAAGTCTACAGATGGTATTCCTGTATGTTTCGGTAATCCTACGGCTTTTGAGACGCGTAACGTAGGAATTTCTTTTGAAGCTGAAGCATACATAAGTGAGAATGATAAATTCATTGATGTTCGATTTCTTTCCAACTTCGTCTGGCAATCGGAAAATACGATTTTGCGTGAGGGTAAAGATATATTAGGAAATCCTTTTAAAGTTACTATGCCTAACTTTTATGTGATCAATATCGACACCAGCGTATCTGTCGTTTCAGGCCAATTTTTTTTAGCGGGAGTGGTATCACCAAAAGACGCGAAGGGTCAGTTGGACTCAGAGCGCAAGGTGATGGCTTTTTTGAAATGCGATGCGCTCTCGGTGGTTCCTTAAAATAATTCTAACAAAACATGAAAGTAGAACAAAAATTACAAGAAGCGATGGCAGAGTTTGAATGTCAGACAGGGACTTTGCATCGGGCGGATGGGGAGTGGTTGCATTTGGTGGTGCAGATGGGAGTGCCAGAATTTCTCATCGATAAGATTTCCACGATACCCTTTGGAAAAGGAATTGCGGGAGTAGCGGCGTCTAGCAAGGAGCCAGTGGAGCTTTGTAACCTTCAGCAAGATCTCGGTGGAGTAGCAAAAGAAGATGCGCGCAAGACGGGTGTTTCTGGATCGTTAGCAGTTCCTATTTTAGACGAGACTGGAAAAGTCATCGGAACTCTTGGGGTCGGGAAAATCGTGCCTTATGAGTTTAGTGAAGTTGAGAAGGCAAGGCTGACAGAATTGGGTCAGCAATTTGTGCCACTCTTAGTCTAAAAGCTTTGAGAAAAGATTTCACCGCAGAGACGCAGAGGTCACAGAGGGACGCAGAGCTAATATTCTATGCTCATATATTGAGAGAGGGTTTCCTTGTTTCTTGAAATTTGAATGACCTGTGAACATTAGTGAACTAACCCAAGCAACGAAGTCATTCTTCATAGCCGCAAGGCAAACTTGAAACTTAATCTTCCAGATACTTCGCAAGATGCTCGCGTAGGGTGGTGCGGGCTCGGAACAGCAGACTTTTCACTGAAGGCACCGATGTATCAAGAATGACAGCGATTTCCTCGTAGGGGACGTTTTCGTAGCGACGGAGCACCACCGCCATGCGTTGGTTTTCGGGAAGTTTTTGGATTGCGGCGTCGATGGCGTTTTGGAGTTCGGCTTCTAACAAGTTGTTGTCCGGTTCACGATTGGCATCGTCTGGGAATTGAAGATGGTGATCGTCAGAGAGTTGATCGCTTGAAGTGGTCTTTTTGCGGGAGCGGCGGCGGGATTCGTTGTAAACCAGATTGCGCGCAATTGTGTAAAGGTAGGTGGTGAACTTGTTGTCTGGCTTGTAACGTTTTGCGTGTTTCCAGACACGGATGAAAACCTGTTGGGCGATGTCCTCGGAGTCGCTATCGTTGCCAAGCATTTTGGTGACGGTGCCAACGAGGGCATTTTGATGTCGCTCCACCAAGCTGCGGAAGGCGGCGTGATCACCGTTGCCGATTTTCACCATCAACTCGTGGTCGATCGCGGTCTCTGCGTCAAACGGTATGGATGATTGGGGTAGCTCCATCGAATCACTGAAAGTTGGGTTTCCGCTTAAGAGCATACGGGCTTTTAACACCGTGAAATTCTAGGAGTTGCGGATAATGGGTTATTTTTAAGTTAGAATTTGGGGTTTAGGGAAGGTCTTTTTAGAGATCTTGGGGTCGGCAAATGATCATTCCCGCATGTTTGCTCTTTCCATAGAGGTAATCGGTGATGGGTCGGTCAATGATGGTCATGCGGCCTTTGTCTCGCTCCGAGGTGGCGTGGGTGAAATAGGCACGACCATTGATTTTCACGATCAGCCCGACGTGTGAGGTGTAGGCGTCGTGGGCGGTCGTGGTGATAGCGCAGATATCGCCATTTTGGAGATAGGCCTCAGCAGCACGGGCTTTGTCTTTGGGGATGTGGTAAACGGGCAGCCTGGAAACTCGGGCCTCGATTTTACCCATGGGCGTGATGAGCGAGGGATTGTTTTTTAAATAGCGGTAATTTCTCCACTGGACGGTCATTTCATGGATTTCGCGATGAATGCGAACGGCACCAGGAATCTGGGGGGTGATATTTTTGGCGAGGTTGCGGCGCTGATTGTCGTAAAAGACCTCCTCTAGGTGATGCATACGCGAGAGGTAGTTTCCGGTGCATACACCGTTTCGGTAACGCTCGATCTCTATCATTTTGAGCATGTCCTCGGGTTGGTAGGGGCTGGGTTTTGCCACCAGCATACGGGAAATGGCCAGAGCGTTTTCGTAAAAAGTCCAGCAGTCCATGGCGTTGAAATTCACGACGGGGGCCTCGGTATGATTATCTGCTTCGAGGCTGTAATTGACATAAGGCGTGCCAGTGAGTTCGCGCGCGACCCGAATTGTGCGGTCCCCAATCGGCAAGGATCGCCAATTTTCACGCTCCGCCTTGGCGACGATGGCGTGAAATTTCGACTCACCTTTGAAGACGGTGCTGAGAGGGAGTCGTTGTGCGCTGGATTTATTAAGAATTTGAACCTTCTTGCCGTTTCCAGAGGTGGTCGAAATGGTTGGACTCATGCAGCCAAAAAGCGCGAAAGCGGTGAGCAAGCTCACTATCCTGAAACGAATCATTCCATGGTTATACAAGAGCCGTGCGCTGCTGAAAGTTCCTAAATCATGTTTTTTTGATCGACTCAGCAGGGTCTGAGCGTGTCGACTCTCTTACATCTCTTTACATATGACAAAAACACTTCTCCTCAGTCTATCGTTAGCTTTGGTCAGCGCCCCGCACTTAGCGGCTCAGAATACGGCGCCTAAAAAATCAGAGCGCATTGTTTTGATCGGTAACGGTCTCGGTGAGCGGATGGTGGATCACCCACATTTTGAAGTTTTGTTGCATCAGCGGTTTCCTGAGCAAAATCTCTACATCCGAAATCTTTGTCGTCCAGGTGACACCGCGGGATTCCGTCCGCATCCATCGCGAGGATCGCAGTGGGCATTTCCTGGAGCTGAAAATTTTCATCCACAACATAAAGTTCATGCGGGAAATGGATTTCACCCGACTCCAGATCAGTGGTTAACTGATCTCAAACCCGATGTGTTGGTGGCGTTTTTCGGCTATAGTGAATCGTTCGACGGAAAAGCAGGTTTGAAAAATTTCACCGGTGAGCTGGATGCCTTTATCAAGCACACCCAAGCACAGAAATACAACGGCACCGCATCGCCTCGCTTGGTGTTGGTTTCACCGATCGCTTTCGAAGATCTTTCCGCTCAACGCGACTTACCAAACGGAAAAGCCGAGAATGTGAATTTGGAACTTTATTCAAAAGCAATGGCTGAAGTTGCTGCTGCAAACAAAGTGGAGTTTGTCGATGCCTTCGCGCCCACCAAAGCTCTTTTCTCCTCATTGAAATCTCCTTATACCCGAAACGGTTTTTTACCTAACGACGATGGTTATCGTCATCTCGGTGGATTGCTCGCCGATGCACTTTATGGAAAAGCCAGTGCTGCATCAAAACCTGCGAGCAAAGCTTTACTTACTGCTGTGGCAGACAAGAACTGGTTCTGGTTCAACGAATACCGCATGCTCAATGGGGTTCATGTTGATGGACGTCGTTTCAAACCTTTCGGTCCTGATAACTATCCCGACGAGCAAAAGAAAAACCGTCAGATGACAGAGATTCGCGATCAAGCGATCTGGTCTGCTGCACAAGGTAAAACCTTTGATGTTGCTGCTGCTGATAAAAATACGCATCCGCTCTCAGAAATAAAAACCAACTATAAGGGGGCTGTGGTGCCCGAATACAAAAAGGGCACAGAGGCAGTCAAAGATCTAGTGACTCCAGAAGGTTTTAAAGTTGAGCTTTTCGCTTCCGAGTTGGATTTCCCCAACCTCGCCAACCCCATGCAGATTTCCTTCGACGACAAGGGTCGGATGTGGGTGGCTGTAATGCCGACTTATCCGCATTATCGTCCGGGCGATGCAAAACCTAACGACAAGTTGTTGATCTACGAAGACACCAACAACGACGGCAAAGCCGATAAGGAAATTGTTTTCGCGGATGGATTGAATCTGCCGATTGGTTTCGAGTTCGCTCCAGGTGGTGTTTATGTTTCTCAAGAACCACACTTGGTATTCTTGGCGGACAAAAACAACGACGATAAGGCCGACTCGATAGAGATCGTCCTTACAGGTTTCGATTCACACGATACTCACCACGCAATCAGTGCATTCACAGCGGATCCGTCGGGTGCATTCATGTTGTGCGAGGGTGTTTTCCTTCACTCGAATGTGGAAACTCCTTACGGTGTCGTGCGTGGAGTGGATGGCGGATTCTATCGCTTCTGCCCTCAGAAAACCAAACTTGAGCGCACTTCCCAGCTCTCGATTCCAAACCCATGGGGATTTGCATTCGATGAATGGGGTCAGGACTTTTTCATCCACACCTCCGATCCATCATGGAACTGGAATCTCCCTGTATCGCTCAAACCTCAGCATGGTGAAAAAGCACCAGCAACAGCAAACTTGATTCCTCAAGGACAAGCCGTGCGCCCGACGTCTGGTTTGGAAGTTGTGTCATCGCGCCATTTCCCCGATGAAATGCAGGGTGATTTCATCCTCGGAAACTGCATTGGTTTCTTGGGTGTGAAACAACACTCCATCCAAGATGACGGAACCGGTTATAAAACCGCTTTTAGGCATGATCTTCTCAAATCAAACGACGGAAATTTTCGTCCTGCGGATCTTGAGTTTGCTCCAGACGGTTCGTTGTATGTGGTCGATTGGCAGAACGTTTTGATCGGACACATGCAACACAATGCTCGTGATCCGCTTCGCGACCATGTCCACGGTCGGGTCTATCGCGTCACTTATCCATCACGTCCTTTGGTGAAACCAGCTGTGGTCGATGGTGCGCCGATTGCAACCTTGTTAGAAAACCTCAAGCTTCCTGAATATCGCGCTCGTTACCGCAGTCGCCGCGAATTAAGATCTCATAAACCCGAGGAAGTTTTAACAGCCGTAAATAAATGGGTGAAAGCACTCGATAAAAAAGACCCTCGTTACAATCATCACTTGCTTGAAGCGATGTGGACCACATGGTCGATCAACCGTGTTGATATCGCTCTTGTGAAACAGCTTCTCGCAAGCGAAGACTTCCGCGTTCGCTCTGCTGCGGTGCGTGTGGTTCGTTACAATTTCAACCTCTTCCCAGATGCTCTTGATCTACTTAAAAAAGCCGCAGCGGATGATCACGGACGTGTTCGTCTTGAAGCTGTCATTGCTGCGACTTGGTATGATAAAGCGGAAGCCCTCGAAGTAGTGACCATCGCGAAATCCAAAGGCATGGACTCTTGGACTGAAAAAGTTTTCCCTGCAGCTGAAGATCGCTTGAAGAAAAAAGTTGTTACAGAAGTCATCGAACATCCTGCGCCTAAAGCGCCCGATCATCTATCTGATGCAGAGAAAAAATCCTTCCTTGCAGGACATGAAATCTATTTCCGCGATGCTCACTGTGCAACCTGCCACCAACCCGATGGCAAAGGTCTGGATCCAGCATACCCACCATTAGAAAACACCATCTTCGTAAATGGAAATCCAGAGCGTCTGATCAAAATCACACTCTACGGTTTGATGGGTCCTCTGGAAGTGAATGGTAAAAAATTCAAGGGAGATGTTCCCATGACTCCTTTCGGTGGTTTGCTAAACGATAAAGAAGTGGCAGATGTTCTTACCTACGTCCGCAACTCCTACGGCAACAAGGCTGCTGCGATCACTCCCGATCAGGTCAAAGTCGTTAGAGATAAAAACAAAGGTCAGGCGGGAATCCTTCAGGTCGAGCAACTTCTGAAAGATCATCCGCTTGAGAAATAGTCAATCGCCAAGAGCCTGTGATGGCTCCTGGCCTATTTGGCAATATATGCGGGGATTATAGCAGAAATGCGGTATGCATGGCTCTTCACGCTGCGTAGTATACCTGTCATGAATCGGTTCTCGAAAATTTTCGCTCTCAGCCTGCTTTTGGCTCAGAGCGTTTTTGCGCAAGGAAGACGTGATTTCTGGGATCTGGAGCCGATTCGCTATGCGGATACGATTGCATCGGATCGTTTGGCGATGTTGGCGAAAAAAATTGAGGATAGGAAATTGGCGGGTCAGCCAAGTCATGGGTTGAAAGCATTGGAGTTTGTGTTAGATGAGCTCAATGTTTCGAGAGAATCGCAGGTGCTGGTGTTTTCCAAAACAAGTTTGCAGATCAGTCGCATCACTCCGAAAAATCCGAGGAGTTTGTATTTTTCTGAAAATACCTATGTGGGCTACGTCCCGGGCGGCGCAGTGGAAGTGATTTCACACGATGCGGTGTTGGGACCGGTGTTTTACTTGGTGGAACCCGATAAAGACGATGCCTTAAGGATCGAGCGGGATACCAGCCGCTGCCTGTCGTGTCATGCGACCTCACGCACCGAAAATGTTCCTGGGATGTTGATACGATCGGTTTATGCCGAGGAAAGCGGTCATCCGATCTTGCAGTTGGGCACACACGATGTGGCGCATGAAACACCTTTAGCGGATCGATGGGGTGGCTGGTTTGTTACAGGAAAAAGCTCGCTGCCGCATCTGGGAAATCGGGTTTTTACAGAGGACTCAGATCTAACCCCTTCGAGCATTCCGATCAAATCGGTAGCGGGTTTGGTGGATGTGACACACTACCTCAGACCAACCAGTGATGTTGTCTCTTTGTTGGTGTTAGAACATCAAGTGAAGATGCATAATTTAATCAACGCAGCAGCGATGAATTATCGGCGTTCGGTGTATTTCATGCAGGCCTTGAATCCGGGTGCTGATCCAACACAAGGCTCGGCCAGTGATATCGCCGACAGCGGGGCGAAAGATATCGTGGACTATTTGTTTTTCAAAGATGAAGCCGACCTTGGTGAAGGAGTGGAAGGCGATCCCGCATTTCAGCAGGCATTTATGAAACGCTTTCCAAAATGCAATGACGGAGAAAGCTTGGCGGAGTTTCGATTATACGGACGGATTTTTAAAAACCGCTGCTCTTACATGGTTTACTCAGACGCATTCAAAGGCATGCCAGTTGCGTTGAAACATAAGGTCATCGCACGGATGAAACGGGTTCTAGCAGGCGAGGAAGAAGGTTTTGATTATTTGAAAAAATCCGAGCGAGAGAGGATAGAAAAGATTCTCGGAGAGACCCTGCCTGATTGGAAATAAAGCCAAAGCCACATTCCCGCTCAGGACACTTGGTTTACAATCTTTGTCGTGGCTGTGACAAAGATTGTAAAAGGCAGTTTTCTTTGGAGTGGGATTTGTGGGGGTGGTTTGATCTGAATGATGGTTAAAACCTCTCTGCAACCCCTTCAGGGTTGCTTGATCTTGCTGGATCTTGTCTCGGGGTGTCGCTTCGCTCAACCCCGAGCTAATGTCTTTGATCCCTTTGGGATCAGAATGATCTAAGACGATAATCTCAGCGGGATTACAGACATTAGTACGAGGTCGAGGAGCAGAGCGACGACCACCCCGTGAACTTGGATCGCAGAAAAACAAGCACCCCGAAGGGTGTGCCAGATAGTTTGTCGCTGTGCTCTTACTAAAGCTTATTCCTTTGAATTTTTGGGGATCAAATGCAATAAGGTGTCATGTCAACCGTCACTGTACAGCAAATGAGAGAGATCGAGCGGGGTGCGATGCGCTCCGGGATTTCTGAGGCGGAGTTGATGGAACGTGCGGGTTTGGCGCTGGGGCGGGCGATTGGAAATCAATACCGCGAAGTTGGCACTGCGGTGGCATACATTGGAAAAGGCCACAACGGCGGCGATGCGTTGATCGCGTTGCGGGTTCTTAAAGAAGAGTTTGGTTGGCAGATCGGTGTGAGGTCAGATCTTAATTTCGATCAATGGGCGGAACTCACACAGATTCAATGGGATGAGTTGGATTTAGATGAATTTTCAGTAAAAGGATTTGAGAAGCATATTCATGAGCCGCTATTGCTGATCGATGGTTTGGTTGGGATAGGTGCGCAAGGTGCGTTGCGAGATTCACTGCTAAAAATGGCGGGTGAGATGAATCGCCTGCGAGACCAGTTCGGCGCAATTGTGGTTGCGGTCGATGTGCCTTCTGGGGTCGATCCCGATAGCGGCGAGATTTATTCTGGAGCCGTGATTGCGGATCGCACGTTCATGATAGGTGCTGCGAAGTCTGGTTTGCTTCACTCGCATGCCGCCAATGCAACGGGTCAACTCGCTTTGGTTGAGATCGATGTTCTGAAAGCGGACCAAGCTGGAGAAATGGAGCTGATCTGCCCGCAAAGCATGAGTTTTGGGAAATCGCCGAGACCTTTCGATTTTCATAAAGGCAAGGCGGGTCGGTTGGGGATCGTTGCGGGTTCGTCTTCCCTCACTGGGGCGGCTTTGCTTTCTGCTCTCGGTGCGATTCGTGCGGGTGCGGGTTTGGTGACCTTATATGTTCGGTCAGTGATTTATGATTCGATGATTTCACGCCTGCCTATGGAAGTGATGTTGAAACGATGTGATTTTCCTGAGCAGCTCTCGGAAGAGAATCTCGATGCGATTGTGATCGGTCCTGGATTGGGGGAAATGAGTCAGGATTTCTCCTATGGCTTGTCCCAGCTGATTGCAAAAACCGGCGTTCCAACGGTGATTGATGCGGATGGGTTGAATTTTATGGCTCAGCATGGTTTGAAAACCCAAAAGTTTCACGTGCTCACACCTCATCCCGTTGAGTTTGAGCGATTAGCTCCAAATCTCTCACAAACTGATCGTGAGAATGCCGCGCGTCAGTTCGTGGAGGATAACGACGCGGTGCTCTTGCTCAAAGGAGCGCGAACCATCGTCGCGAAAGCGGGTGAACCCCTACGCATCAACTCCACCGGAACTCCAGCCATGTCGAACGGTGGACAAGGGGATTTGCTTTCAGGAGTCATCGGAGCGCTGTTAGCGGGCGGGATGGATGCGTTCGATGCGGCGGCTTACGGCGCCTGGCTCTGCGGTCATGCAGCGGAACTTTCATATGATGTCTACGGCGATGTCTGCACCGCGAGTGATACGGCTGCTAGGCTGGGGGAGGCGATGCGGAGCTGGCGGCGGGGTGGGAGGTGAAGATGATCTCGCGCAAAGCCGCAAAGCCGCAAAGGAAGGGTGTTAGGAAAATTAACCACGAATTTCGCGAATATCACGAATGGGTTTAATTAAGATTCCTGATCATTCGTGATATTCGTGGTTAAAACTATTTCAACCTTTGCGTCTTTGCGGCTTTGCGCGAGATCATTCGGAATAACCCCGTATATCTAAACTGTGTGGGTTTAATGATACTTTGGAACCATCTCGATGTTGACCGTGTATGGCTCTCCTTTGCCTAAAGGAAATGTTTTCGGAAGTCGTATTTTTTCGGTAGGTGCTTTGTAACGTGAGCAAAAAATCTCACCTAATAGGAAATAGGAATAGTCATCATGACTGCCTACGTAGCGTGGGGTGCCTCCAATGCCTTTCAATGTGGCCATCCAAAGGCCATGTCGGTCTTCGGGGGCATTACGAACATACATGAGCGAGTGTTGGTAGAGAGAAACCGCCACCATGATAGTTAGAATTGATATCACAGATACAATCCAGAGCTTTAGACGGCGGTTCATTGATTTTAGAATCGATAAGTGGCGGCGGATTGCATCCGCCATGCCTAATATTGAGATAATTGTTTGGCATGGCGGATGCAATCCGCCGCCACGTTATCTCCGCTTCTTACCGCCTACCTTTTTCTTACGAATCGGTTTGGAAGGTTCGTCGTCTAACAGGGCGGTGTAGGTGTAGTTGAAGTCTTCCAGCTTGCGGCGGGGGATGGTCTGGTTGACGAAGATTTCGACGGATTTGGCGAAGTCAATTTCGTCGGCTGTTAGAATGGTGAAGGCATCGCCTTCGGCTTCGGCGCGGCCGGTGCGGCCGATACGGTGGACATAGTCCTCGGCGTTTTCTGGGACTCGATAGTTGATGACGTGAGTGACGCCTGAAACGTCGATCCCGCGTGCAGCAACATCGGTGGCGACGAGGATTTCGAATTCACCGCTTTTAAAACCAGCGAGGGCTTTCATGCGATCGGTTTGATTGATGTCAGAGTGCATCGCGGCGACTTTGGTCTGGCCTGTACCTTTGATCATGCTGGTGACTTCATCGGCTTCGCGACGCGTGCGGGTGAAGATCATGACCGAATGATAATCGGTTTGTTTGAGCAGCGCGAGGAGCAGCTCGTCGCGTTGATCGATGGAGACGGGATAAAACGCGTGGGAAACGGTGGCGGCGACTTCGCGGCGGGCGATTTCGATTTTCACGGGGTCGACCAAGCACCATTGCGCGAAGGTTTGGATCGCCGGTGGCATGGTGGCGGAGAAGAATAAGGTTTGGCGACCTTCCCATGGACAGAGGTTGACGATCTTGCGGACTTGCGGGAGGAAGCCCATGTCGAGCATGCGATCGACTTCATCGAGGATGAGAATTTTCACTTCACCAAAACGCATTGCGGCGCGGTAGAAGCAATCGACCAATCGACCTGGAGTTGCGACGACGATATCGACGCCTGAAAGGAGTTGTTCCATCTGAGCTCCGAGACCGACGCCACCGTAGAGCAATGCGACTTTCATGCCGGTCTTGGCGCCGTATTTTTCAAATTGCTCGGCGACCTGATGAGCGAGTTCGCGGGTGGGTTCTAACACCAGGATCTGGGGTTTGCCCATTTTGGTGATCTTGGACAGGGAGGGGAGAGCGAAAGCTGCTGTTTTGCCAGTGCCAGTTTGTGACGCGCCGATGACGTCCTTGCCCTCCAAGATCACCGGGATGGCTTGTGCCTGAATCGGTGTTGGATTGGTGTAGCCGGTTTCAAGAACTGCTTCGAGAATCGGTGCGGAGAGGCCAAGTGTGTCAAATCCCATGAGACGCTGGGTTTAGGCGCGTGTTGGGGCAGGGTCAAGGATTTGATTTGGGGTCTTGCGATCCTAAAACCTGGATTCTATTGATGAAAGAGAGGGTTTAACCACAATGGGAGCGAAGTGGACATGGACGAGCACGAAAATTTAATCTCCTCGTCAAATGAACACGGATGAACGCAGATAAAGATGAAAATGGGTCAATCAGCCTTGGTTGAGCTTGATTCTGAGAAGATGGGTTTTGAGTAAGCTCATACTTCCGTTAAATGAACCACGTGTTGATTTATTTGATTTGGGTCGAGCGAGGCCACTCGACCCTACCTTTTATAAATCCCGTATTTCTCTCAGCGGATTGAGAACGAACGGCCGTTCTTGGATGCGCGGGTGGGGGAGTTGGAGGTCGGGGTGATCGAGGGTGGATTCGCCGAATAATAAGATATCGATATCGATGATACGCGGGGCATTGCGGACTGGATTGGGTTCACGCCCCAGTTTTCGCTCGATGTTTTTTGTGAGATTGAGGAGTTCGAGAGGATCGTTTCCAGAAAAATGGAGATCCACAGCGGTGTTGAGGAAGCGGGGCGAATCCGAAGGGCAGTTTTGGGGTTCCGTATCGTATAGCGAGGCCTCGAGAAAAGCCTCATCCGGGCTGGCGATTTTTCGTAGCTCAGAGATAGCCGCGGCGATGTTCGCTTGGCGATTACCGAGATTAGAGCCGAGAGCGATGGCGACGCGGGGCATGTTTCAAGCTCGGTGGAGTTTACTCAACAAGATTATGGAGTTTTGAAATACCGTAATTGGTCTGCACACGCTTGTTAGCAGCTTGAACTTCTGCGGATGGAATCACGAGAGGTCGGTTCGCGCCATAGAGTTCGATAATATGAAACTCTGGAGAATTTTTCTGATAGAGAAGTTCGTGAGCGTGGCTGAGGCTAGTGATGGTTGTGCCGTTGATTTTTTCCACGGCCAGTCCGGAAAAATCCTCCATTTGAGATGTCACAGAATCCGGTTGGATTTGAGTGAGGATGACGATGTCTTTTTTCTCTTGGAAAATGCCTTTGGAAACGTAGTCGGTATAAAGCCTACGTACGGTGACATCCGTGAATTTCGATGCGGCGAAGAGGTTGGTATCGAGCGGTTGGAGCACAAGGCCGGCGAAGACGATATAGCGGGGTTGCGCTTCATAACGGATGGAATACATCTGGGCGGCTGGCAGGGGTTTCAGGGTGATGTCGAAATCTTGAGGCGCACCACCGCGAAGCACTCGAACCGCAACTTTGTCTCCACTGAACTTGCGTTCAACGATTTCTGCTAGATTCACTTTTTCTCCATCGATGAGAACCTGTCCTGCGGAGTCAACTTGTTTGCCATCCAAGGCGATGAGTACGTCGCCGTTTTTCAATATGCCATCAGCAGAGCTTGTAGGAGTCACGCGGGTGATAAGTACACCTTTGTCATCATTTGGTAAGTTGAGTGCTTTACGCATCGCGGGGTTGTGGAGCGGAAACTCAGTTGTGCCGAGTTCGGCGTAATGGTTATAACTTCCATCCGAAATATCTTTGATGAAACGTTTAACAACGGGTGTCGGGATGATGTAGCCGGTGTTATCGGCTTGGCGAAGGCCTTGAAAAGCGACGCCGACGACTTTGCCATCTTGTAATACAGGCCCGCCGGAGTTTCCTGGGTTGATCGCGGCATCTATCTGAACCACGAGATGGGAGTCTGCGCGGCTGTGGGAGTATGGTTGGAAATCGATACGAGAGACGATGCCTTTTGTGACAGAGAGTCGCGAGCCACCCACGGGGTAGCCGATGACAGTGACCTCGGATTCGAGTTGAGGAACATCACCGAAGGAGAAAACTGGGAAGTCTTTGAAGTCCGAAAAGTTTTCAAGTGAGAGTAAGGCAAGATCACAATCGTGGGCGATGTGTACGACCTTTGCTGGATATTTTTTCGGGCTACCGTGGACGGTGATGAGAATGCGTTGTTGGTTAGAAACCACGTGCGCGTTGGTGAGGATTTGGTTTTCGCCGACAATAAATCCCGTGCCAATGCCGCCGCTGAATCGCCCCGTATTCCATGGGGTCCGGTAGTCGGGGTTTTGAGTCGCTACTTCGATGCGTAAAACCGAACGGTAAATCGCGGACCCGTTGGTCGGTTTTAACTGTGCCTGAAGCTGCGGCAGACATAGTGCAGTGAGAGCGAGAAAGAGGCTGAGGCGAATCATATTGGGAGGAAGCTAAATAGTGAAGAGTGAAGTGGGAAGAGTGAAAATTGGAAAGTGTTCAGAAAAGAAGTGGAAAGTTGGCTAGTTTTCAGTTGGAAGAGAAGATGAGGGTGGGTGGAGGTTACTTCAGTGAATAAGTCCATCTTCTCCTCCGTTGATGAATAGGTTGGTCCAGTCTTTGAAAGAATGAGCGGAAATTGAACCGCATATTAATTCGAAAATACACCCATGGTAGGTTTCTCCGGGTGCGACATAGATACCGTAAACAGGAGCATGCATCATGGCATCGGCAAAGAGGATGAGTCGATCACCAAGAAGCTGAATGTTTTGGTTGGGTTCATTTCCGAAGGCAGAGAAATGTTTTTTGCCTGTATGCTTTGTGTAGTTTGTAATTTCTAAACACGACCAAAATGACCACATGCCTATGTCTGACATCTGAGTTGTGCCGTCGTGTTGAATTAGGAATGTTCGAAGTTCAAAAGGTAGAGTTATGCCTAAACGGGTTTCCGCCTTTTCAATATCCTCGACCGATGCTGGATCTGCTAGGAGTCCTCCGATCTGGGTGATTTTTCCAGCAAGGGTTGTTGCTGGATTAGTTGAATTTTTATACTTTGGTTTTATAAGGAAAGAAGGCTGATCATTTATTGTTAGAGATAATCTAAACCATTTTAGAAAGTAACCGATTCCGACTCCAATTAACGCTCCGGCCAAAAGAAACGGTTTATTTGGAGAGGATGTCATTTGGAGCACAGCAATCAAATCAACCCCAATAATGATTAAGCCCAGTGCCGTAAGTGAAAGCAGGAATTTCCATTTAGGTAACGGAATGAATTGCATGCAAATGACTCCGAAAATCCCTGCAATCGTTGTCGTCCACGTCATGAGTTAATTTCGGATTTAGAGTTTAGAATTTAAAGTTTAGCGCCAATGCCCAGCAGTGTCTGAAATTTCGGATGTGCATCTTCTTTATCGGCGATGAGGGTTTCGATATCGATGAAACCGGATTTTTTCAGCATGGAGGCGAGTTGGCTCTCGGAGAAGCCGAGCCAGCGGTCGGCGTAGAGTTCACGGGCTTCGGTGAAAGAGTGCTGTAGGAGATCAAGAATGATGATGCGTCCGCCGGGTTTTAAAATTCGAAACGCAGCGTCGATGGCGCGTTGGGGGTTTTCGGCGTGGTGCAGGGCTTGGCTGAGAATCGCGAGGTCGATCGTGCCATTATCAATTGGTGGGCTCTCAATATCGCCGATGCGGAATTCTAAATTATGCAGGCCATTTTTGTGTGCGAGCGATTGGGCGTATTCCACCATTTTCGGAGAGAGATCGACCGCGATGACTTTTTCAGCACGTTGGGCGAGGAGCTGGGAAAGGGTGCCTTCACCCGCCCCGAGATCGGCGACGTGGCAGTAGTTGAGAGATTTGATCAATGCCTCGGCGAGAGCCTTCCATGAACGGCCGGGGACATAGTCTTTTCCAAAACGACCTGCGAGTTCGTCGAAATAGGCACGGGCGTAGTCTTTGCGTTTGGAAAGGATGTGTTGCAGCGCGAGGTTGTCGGATGTGGTTTCTGGGACTTCTGCGATTGCGTGTGAGACGACCGATGTCAGTTCTTTTGGGATAGATGCCGAGTAAACATTGTTTTTTCCCGCGCGCTCGTCGTTAACCAGACCGGCGGTTTTCAGCTGGGAAAGCTGGGTTGAAATGCGGCTCTGGCCCATGCCGAGGATTTCCTGAAGCTCAGCGACCGAGAGGGCATCTTGGTTGAGAAGTGCGAGAATCCGCAACCGAGTCGGGTCGGAAATGAGTTTCAGGCATTTGATGGTTGACGACATGGCTGTCATGTTACATCAACGCATCACGATTTGACGATACGAAAATTAAAAAACAAATGAGCACCTATATTTTTTCCTCGGAGTCGGTTGGCGAAGGCCACCCAGATAAAGTTTCGGACACCATTTCTGATGCTGTCCTCGATGCCTGCCTAAAGATTGATCCAACGAGCCGCGTGGCTTGCGAAACATTCGTGAAGAGCAATATCGTAGTGGTCGGTGGTGAAATCACCATCCCGAAACTTCAAGATAAGAAAAAAGGCACGACCAAGCCGATCGATGAAGTGATCAACATCGGTAAAGTGATTCGTGATGCAGTTCGTGAAATTGGCTACACAAACTCAGACGATGTGTTCCATGCTGATACGCTTTTCATCAACAACTATCTAACCATTCAAAGCCCGGACATCGCGCAAGGTGTCGATGCCAAAGGGGCCGAAGGCAAGAAGACCAAGAAGCAAGGTGCAGGTGACCAAGGCATCATGTTCGGTTACGCGTGCAATGAAACTCCTGAGCTCATGCCAGCGCCTATCATGTTCGCACATCGCCTCGGTCGCGAGCTAACAAGAATCCGCAAGGCTGGTAAGCTCGCTCCATGGCTACGTCCTGATGCGAAGACACAAGTTTCCGTAGAATACGTGAACGGCAAGCCGACCCGCATCGTCAACGTGGTGATTTCCACCCAGCACACCGCTGATGTGGCTCACAAAGACATCGAGAAATTCTGCATCGAGCAAGTGATCAAAAAAGTCCTACCAAAAAACATGCTCACCTCGAAAACCGAGTTCCTTATCAATCCGACTGGTAAATTCGTCATCGGTGGACCTCAGGGCGACAGTGGTCTAACAGGACGTAAGATCATCGTAGATACCTACGGTGGTATGGGTCGCCACGGCGGTGGTGCTTTCTCCGGAAAAGACGCATCGAAAGTCGATCGCTCCGCAGCTTATATGGGCCGCTGGGTTGCGAAGAACGTCGTTGCTGCAGGACTCGCTAGTAAATGCGAGGTGCAGTTCGCTTACGCCATCGGTCACCCAGAACCTTGCAGCGTGCACATTGATACTTTTGGCACAGGAAAAGTTTCCGATGCTAAAATCCTCGGAGCGGTTCTAAAAGTGTTCTCCTTCAACCCTGCAGACATCGTCAAGCAGCTCAACCTGCTTCGCCCTATCTACTCGAAGACCACCAATTACGGTCACTTCGGAAAAGATGATTCGGATATCACATGGGAGAAGACCGACAAGGTTTCCGCGCTGAAAAAAGCGATCGGCTGAAAACATAAAGAGTGAATAGTGAGTGGTGAAGAGTGAAACATCTGCGATCCTCAATCTACAATCCTCTATCTAAATCTAACAAAAATAAGAGATAATAATATGAGCTTCACAGACTATAAAGTAAGAGACATCGGCCTTGCCGATTTTGGACGTAAGGAAATTGATATCGCCGAGCACGAGATGCCTGGCTTGATGGCGACACGAGAGAAGTATGGTAAAACCAAGCCGCTCCAGGGGGTTCGCATCATGGGTTCGTTGCACATGACCATTCAGACCGCGGTGTTGATCGAAACGCTTGCCGATCTCGGTGCTGAGGTGCGCTGGGTTTCGTGCAATATTTTCTCTACCCAAGATCACGCGGCAGCAGCGATTGCAGCTCGTGAAATTCCTGTCTTCGCTTGGAAAGGCGAGACCTTGGAAGAATATTGGTGGTGCACCTGGCAGGCGCTCGTTAACAAAGACGGCCTTGGTCCGCAGCTTATCGTCGATGACGGTGGCGACGCGACCTTGCTCATCCACAAAGGCTACGAAATGGAAAACGGATCCAACTGGATCGACAGCCCGGGTGAGAGCGAAGAGGAGCAAGTCATCAAAGACCTCTTGAAAGACATCAAAGTCAAACAACCCGGAATTTTCCAAACCATCGTGAAAGATTGGAAAGGTGTTTCCGAGGAAACCACCACCGGTGTGCATCGCCTCTATCAGATGGCCAAGGCTGGTAAGCTTCTTGTCCCAGCGATCAACGTGAACGATTCCGTGACCAAGTCGAAATTCGACAACCTCTACGGCTGCCGCGAGTCGCTGTTAGACGGTATCAAGCGTGCGACCGATGTGATGATCTCCGGCAAAGTCGGCGTGGTCTGCGGTTACGGCGATGTCGGCAAAGGTTGTGCGCAAGCGCTCCGTGGCGCCGGCGCGCAAGTGGTTGTGACCGAGGTCGATCCGATCTGCGCGCTGCAAGCCGCGATGGAAGGTTTCCGGGTTCTCACGATTGAAGACACGCTTGGCTGGGGAGATATCTATGTCACGACTACCGGTAACAAAGACATCATCACCCTCGATCATATGTCGAAAATGAAAGATCAGGCGATCGTTTGTAACATCGGTCACTTCGATAACGAGATCCAGATGGACAAGTTGAACAAGGCACCGGGTGTGACTCGTCTGAACATCAAGCCTCAAGTGGACAAATACACTTTCGCCACAGGCAACAGCATTTACATGCTTGCTGAAGGTCGCTTGGTGAACCTCGGTTGCGGAACCGGCCATCCATCTTTCGTGATGTCCAATAGCTTCACCAACCAGACGCTCGCTCAAATCGATCTCTGGGAAAACCGCGAGACATACAAAGCCGGTCAAGTGACCGTCCTTCCAAAACACCTTGACGAAGAGGTTGCCCGTCTTCACCTCGCAAAAATCGGAGCAAAGCTCACCAAGCTCACACAAGATCAAGCTGACTACATCGGTATATCATCGGAAGGCCCCTTCAAGGCGGATCACTACCGTTATTAATTTTCCATATTGGAAAATCTCAAAAGCCAGTCGGGTTTATCTCCGGCTGGCTTTTTCTGTTACGATAGAGTGGTTGGCATGGCGCGGCTTCCATGAGAAGGCAGTCAATAGAGAATTGAAGTTTACTTCAAGTAGATTTCATTTTTTGGGTTAATGTTAGATAAGTCTGGCGGGGCGGTCGAGCTGGCTCAGCTCGGCGGGGTGTGGGGTGGCAACCCCACAGGCATTCAATAGTGAAACAGGGAATCGGGCTTCCATACGCACTTGCTCGGGACTTGGTGTTGTCGGTTTCCGGGTGCATGATTTGATTCAATGTTTCCATTTCGTTCAGGGGAAAAAGGATGAGATGCTGCTATCTTGTTCGCGCACTTGATCGGCTTAGATCCTGATGCCTCCGGCTCACCGCAGTCATCTCAAAGTCGTTGTGCTGACGCACCATCGCAGTCATCTCAAATCGTCGAAATTGTTTCATCTGGAGAAAAAGTTAAAACTTGGTTTTAGGCGGCCTGCGCCTGGTCTACGTTACGGAGCGGTTGATAATCCCTCTCATATTTCCAAAGCGTGAACATCAGCACGGAGAGTTTGCGGGCGATGGCCACAACCGCTTTTCGTTTCGATCTCCCACCGCCGCGAGTGGCGAGCATCAGGCCGTGTCGCTTCAAATCCGTGTCAGGACCAAACGGCCCCAGGATGTATTGCGCGCAACCCACTAAGAGGCGTCGCAAATAAGCATCACCCGCTTTCGATATGCGTAGTTGTTTATCGAGACCACCCGATTGATCGCGCCTTGGAACCAATCCGAGGTAAGCGGCAACGTCGCGTGGTCGCTCAAAACGCTCCGGATCTTCGATGGTCAAAACGAAACTCAACGCGCTGATCGATCCAACACCTGTAATCTGGCGCAGACGCTTCGTGACCGGATATTTTTCCTCACATAGATTTTCAATCGCTTTATCCAACTCGCGGATCTTCTGCGTCATCGTATCGATCACCTGTAAGGAAGGTTCGATCATTAGACTGTTTGCCAAAAGTCCTTGCGTAAAAGGCCGAGCGATGGGGTCACGAGTTCAAGGCGTGATGAGGGCGCGGATGAATATCCGCAACTGAAGAACAACGCAGAAATCGTGACTCCATCGCCGGGACTGTAGCAAAACTCCCGCGAGAGCGGCAAAATTCAAAACCTAAAAAATCTCCCTTTTGCGTAAGGACTTTTGGCAACCAGTCTACCAAGAGATCTTCATGCACTCCGGCAAGTAGCGTGCGACAACGTTTGGCAAAACACGCGCTGTTAGGAGATGGCAAAGCAATCCCCAGACTTTTAAGGGTAAAACGTACACTGGAAATAATATCCACACGCTGACGGACGAGATTATCCCGCAGTTTGATTTGTAGCAAATCACGCTGGGATTGCTCAGCTCCGTGCTCAATCGGATAAAGCAACTGAGGATCGATACGTGCGATCTTTGCCAGCATGCGCGCGTCGTTCTTATCGCTCTTGCGATCACTGGTGTAAATCGCACGCAGCTTGCGTGGATTAGCTACAAACACATCATGACCCAACTGCTTGAAAAAACGGCTGATCCATGGGCTATGTGATCCCACTTCCATGGCGATGCGCGAACTGGGATATTTTTGAGAAAGGCGTCGCAGGGATTCGCGATGATTGGTCATCATGCGCTCGTCGACAATTTCTCCGTCTTGGTTCAAAACGCATAACGCGTGCTTCTTATCTCCAAGATCGAGACCGATAGTAATAGATGGAATTTTTGTTTTCATGGCAGTGGTAAGATTATCACGGCGCTCAAGCGCCGCCTATCACTGCCTTCTCATCTAATCTTGTTCAACAACCGATAGCTTCGAGGCTACGCTCGAAAGCTATCTTTGGGGTTCGGTTCTTTATTTAGTGGGCACGCTATATTCAACAACAGAATACGTATCCTTGGCAAAATCTCCTGCAATCATCCATTGTGAAAGGTCATTTGATACGCTTCCAAATACAAATAATCCCGCTAAATTGAGGTCCTTGGGAACTGAAAACTCAAGCTTCTCGTCATACGTTGCGCGGGTGTGGTGAATCCCAACGACTAGGTCTCTGGACGACTGCAACGCCACCAGCTTATTCAGAATCGAATCAATTGATGCAGTCTTGTTCCAGCGCTCGGGCACCACCTCCTTCAGCTGAATAGGTGTGTAGATCAACCGGTCGTCATCCCTACTTTTAAATACTGCGTCATAGTCCGAATCCTCTGTTGCCGCGATCTCCACCGAGGCATTCCTCGCCCACTCCCTGAGCCCCAGAGCAAAAAGCGCGGCCTGTCGGGTCTCACGTATTGTTTTGAGCTCATTGGTTCGCAGAGCCTTCTCACTATCTGAAATCAAGGAATCTGCAACGAACCTTTCCAGCTCATTGAACCTGCGGATTAATTTCTCGGGATCGTGGAATACGAATCTCGACCATTCACGAAGGCGGATTTGATCACTCATTTATAACCGAACGTTTGAGATCAGCCACGGCCAATTGGGGCCTTTGGATATAGCGCCTAGTTCGCCTCATTTCTTTTTAGGCCTCTTCCGCAAAATCTGTGGGTTAAAACTGGCTTCTGAGCGCTTCAGATCGGCGCGAAGTTCTTGGAAGTTGCCCACAACAGGCCGATTCGAGAATGGGTCTGAAACTCGTCGAAGAAGCGGG
>Ga0315902_10002450_pt1 | contig 28854 bp, 22 predicted proteins | sample LakEriMetagenome_9_FD_203523 | JGI IMG/M metagenome (GOLD analysis project Ga0315902, IMG submission 203523) | Freshwater fungal communities from buoy surface, Lake Erie, Ohio, United States - Buoy 12 MA117 | ecosystem: Environmental > Aquatic > Freshwater > Lake > Lake biofilm | place: USA...
ATGTGGTTTTCAATGGAATCGAATGACATCGAATGTTTTTATGATTGCGTCAATATATTCAACAAAAAACCTTCGTTTACTGCGGAGTTCCGCTAACTCACAAGTAAAAATTGTCAAGTTGCAATCGGTTGCAACGGATCCTTACGACCCATGCATGGCGTGAAGGTAGCTGCCGAAAGATCCGGTCGTTTTCATATCCTACGCAAAACACCCGCTGAATCGGTATCAAGGATTCTGAAGGTGTGGTGAATTTGATTCGGGAGTGATTTCCGGACGCAAACAGCACTTGGTCCATGTATGATTCAGGGTATGTCTGACGAACTGCCATTGCATACCATGCTGCAATCATTCTATCACTCAATTTGGTTCTTTAGGGTTTTCGGAAAGTGTTTGTAACGCAGATGCCATCATTTGTGATTACTGCTGGTTTCTTGCTTTCATCCCTTGATCTTTGATTATGATGCCCACGTATTTCAAACTTGAAGGGAGTAATGTGAAGCGAATTTTATTTTCCATACTCCGCTTGTTGCCGCTATTTTTGATTGCTCCGGAAGCCCGGGCGCAAGGCTGTTCCGACGCAGGAGTTTGCACAGTCGGCAGTCTTGGTGTAGCGGCAGACAGCGGGTCATCCAGCCGGCATACCCTACAACTGGCATATCAATTTGCGCTGGGAGAGCAAAGTACGCAGCAACACTTTTTGACTGCACAATGGGATGCGCGATTATCCGATCTATGGTCGTTCCAGGTCAAGCTTCCTGTGCAATGGGTGCATGGCAACCTTGGCAATCACGGTGGTTTGGGTGATGTTACTACCAGCTTCAATGCCAATATTCCACTGGGCAGGGCAGCTTTCCGTCCGGGTGCGGGGATGCGTTGGAACAGCAGCGATGCCAACGCCATGCGCGATGGTCGTGCGCTTCCCATGCCCTATCAGCGTAGTCTGGGAACGAAAGATCTGTTGGTATTTACAGCCTTGGTGCATCCCCGTTGGCGCTTCGGTGCCGGGATACAACTGCCTTTAAGCGGCGAATCCGGGAATCAGTTCGATACCCTGGGCCTGAACCCTTCTGATAGGGCTTACGCTTATTTCCCGAGTGTCAACCTGGACCGGAAACCTGACCTGGCCTTGCGCTACGATCGCTTGTGGCAGCGGGGGAATTGGGATATGGAGACTGGAATGGTACTCATCTGGAAACTGCAGGAAGCTACCATTCGCCGCACCAATGAACTACCAATCGAATTGGAAGGAAGTGATGGGCCTACGTTGAACCTTGCAGCCGTTCTCCGCTATTTTCCGGGTGGCGACAGGCAAGGTCAGAGCCTGGCCATCTCCTGGGCCAATCCGGTTCACGTTCGACCCGTGCGACCGGACGGACTCACCCGCTCGGCTATCCTCGGTATCAGTTGGCAGAATCGGTTTTGATGAGCAGTTTCTTCCGGTATTCGCAGACCGGAAGGATCAGTTAAGTGCGGCGCACTTTATTGCTCCTTCCACACCTTTTGCCTCACCGCCAATTCCGGCACGGCAAAGAGGTACACACCCGGATGCAAGCCTTTCAGGGAGAGGGTTTCGGATGCATTCCGCAGCGTTCCTTCCATCAGAACCCTGCCTTTCAGGTCGCAGAGCTGGTATTGTACCGCAGCCGGCCAATCGAGGCGCACCTGCAGGATATCCTGCGCCGGGTTCGGATACAGTGCCAGCCCGGCCTTTGCCGGACGATCCAGCCCGAGCGATGGCACGCTGATGCGCACCGCCTGGCTTGTGTAGTTGCAGTCGTTGTTGCGAATCAAACAGCGGAACAGCTGGTTGTGGTTCACTGCACTGATATTGGACACCGTTAAACTGGCCGTCGTTACACCGCTGTATTGGCCGGCATTGCTGAGACTCTGCCAGCCCAATCCGGCATCGGTTTGCCATTGATAAGTATGGCCGCTGCCGCTGGTCTGCACACTGAACACCGCCGTTTCGCCGATTTCGCGCAGCGCATCCGAAGGCTCCTGTTGGATTACCTGTGCGCAGGGCGATTGCACAATAAATTGCCCCATCATGCCGTCGTCTTCGTGGGTGAGGATATGGCAATGGTACATATACGGCAGCGTGTCGTTGTAGAAGTCTTCAAAGCGGGTGATGAAGCGCACCGTGCCGTTTCCGGCCGGCACATGGACTACATCTTTCTTGCCGCGCAGGTGTTCAGCCGGTTGCACACCGTTGATATCCAGTATGTAAAACGGAACATTGTGGATATGAAACGGATGCCCGATCGGCGTCTGGTTGCGCAGTTCCCAGATTTCGATGTTCTCAAACGGTACCTTGAAATTGATGACATCCATATCAAAATGCGCATTGTTGATCACAAACGGACCCTGGATGGCGGTCGGTCCCATATTCATGCTCATGAATACCAGGCTGCGCGTAGTCTGCGCATCTGCAGCTTTCCATGGATTGTGGGTGATGAGTGCCGTGGGCAATGTGGTAACCGGATTCGACGTGGATGCGCCGATGCGCAGCGTGAGCATGGTGTAGTTGCCGCCGTTGAGCGGATTGGATGTGTAGTTCGGGATCGTCTGCCCGGCACCCATGCCCGGCTGGCGCGCGCCGTAAATGCCGTTGCCGAGTTCTGATCCGAAATTTTGCAAGGTGATGGACTGTCCTTCGAGTCCGTTCAGGTTGACGATGATCTCGGCGCGTTCACCCGGAGCGAGCATCAGCCTGGTCATGGCAACGGGTGCGCTGAGCAGGCCGCCGTCGCTGCCGATCACGTGGAAGGTACGGTTCCCGGAAAGTCCGACATTGAAATAGCGCTCGGAAGCACCGTTGAGCAGGCGCAGCCGCACCAGCTGTGCCGGGACATCTACACGTGCTGCACGGGTTCCGTTGATGAGGAAAATGCTGTCCAGCGCGCTGTGGGTTACAATCTGGTTGTCTGCATCCAGGTGTTTGGTTTGCAGTACCAGCGGGATATCGTCGACGCCGTAGGTGCGCGGAAGTTTCAGCTTGCCTTCGATGCTGTCGCGCACGATGATGAATCCGGCGATGCCTTTTTGGACATGCTCGTTGGTCTTTTCGTGCAGGTGCGGATGGTACCAATGCGTGGAGGCCGGATCGAGCACCGGGAAGGAAGGCCGCCAGGTGCTGTCTTTGGCGATCACCACATGCGGCCCGCCATCGTTTTCAGGAGCCACATGCATGCCGTGCCAGTGGATGGTCGTCGGTTCGCCGAGGCTGTTCTTTACATGCATGTTAACCTGTTGCCCGCGCCGCAAGATGATCGTGGGTCCCAGCAGGTTTCCGTTGGCTCCGAAAGTAGCTGTCGCTTTTCCGGGTTTGAACTGTACGCTGCCTGGCTGCAGGTTTAGGGAGATATTGCTGCCGCTGAGCGTATCGGGTATCCACAGGGCGTTTTGAGCCTGCAGCATTCCGGTGAATGCGCTAAGGGTGAGGAGCGTAAGGTTTTTGATGGATGGCATCTTTTGAAAGGTTAAAAATGGTAATTTAAAATGAAATTATACAGCACCATATCGGTTTTATTGAAAACGAAGCGCAGGTTTTCAGGAACATCTCCTGCATTCATTTTTGCCACCACCAGCAACTGTGCATCCAAGCCCTGCAGTAACCCGGTTTTGAATGAATAGCGGAGATCGGCATTGGCCTGATAATAAGACGGCATGCCATACTTGTTCAGGCGATAATTGTAAACATCGGGCAGGTTGAAGTAACCGGCAGCCAGTGAACTGCGCCAGTTACTGCCTTTTTTGGCATAAGAGCTTCTGGCTACGAAGGCGTGCAGGTTGCCATAGCCTTCATTTCTTTCTCTGGGCATGAAGGTAAAGAAAGGATCTCGGCCCCATTCGCGCGGCATCAGATAGCGGCCATGGGAGGTGATGCGGTTGTAGTTGAGGCTGTGTTCCCAGGGGCCTTCTTTCACCGACAGCCGTGCGCCGAAAGTGTAGGCACGCGAACCGCGTGTCATATACGTTTTCTGTTGGTCTTCGTTTCCTCCGTTACCGACGGCATACTGTGCTATGGCCTGTCCGGAAACGCCCACTATCCGATCCTTGCGGGTCTGGTGCTGGTAGCTGGTTTGGAAAAGGGAAGTGTTGGAAACCTGATCGATCAGCATATTCCAACCTTGCAGGCTCCATTGGTCGGTGGCGCGGTAATCAAGTCCGAGCATTGCCACGCCTTTGCTCTCCACATTCCGCGCATATCCGCTGGGGCTTCCGTCTTCGTTGACTCCGGTGGGATAAACGCCGATGGAGGTGCCGCCATCGTACCAGCGAACGGTGCTGCGCGGTGAAATGGCACCCAGCCATCCGCCTTCTATTTTCAGGTTGCGGATATCGCGGCTATCGAACCAAATCCCTTCCACCCCGGTCGGGCGCATGCGGCCATCCTGCAGGTTGATGAAGGGAGTGTTGATGAGCTGTTTCCCATACGTGATATGGGTTTTGGAGCGCGAATAGCGGAGCATTAGCTCCTCCAGCCGGTCGATATCATTCCGGTTGTGCGGATCTTCGATATCGAACAAACCGATTTCATAGCGGTTTAGCTGTCCGGTAATCGGATCGCGATGCGCCAGATCGGATGATCCTATGTTGAAAATGAAGAAACCACTTACGGTAAACTGGAAACCATGAAATGATCCGGATTCGTATCGAATTCCCCCTCCGCCAGCCTGGGCATAGTAATCACTCAATCCATGCCCATTGTCGGTTGCACTGAAGAAATACCTGAAATGGCCTTCCATGGTGCCTGATTTGAATGCATGGAGCAGGCTTCCACTGTCTTCTGTGAGGTTGTGTTTGCCTCGCCAGATCCTTGGTTTTTCATGGATTTCCTGGTGCTGAGCACCAAGCCATTTTCCTGTTAAAATAAACAGGAGAAGAAAAACATTGCGCAGCGTCTGTTGCTGCTTGTTCATCGGCTTGCTCAAAACCCGGCCTTGATATAGCTCCAACCTTGCTCCTGACGCTCCACCACAGCTATAATGCCGGCTTTGACATACCCGATGCCGGGAAGAATCTGCGCCTTTTCAACCTTGCGCTCCTGCATCGAAAACTCGCAGGCATAAAAAGCGATGCCCTTGCCAAGCATGGTCTTGAGTTGATTGCTCACCACGCTTTTGTCGTTGGTAAGCATGTTCAGTCCGGGGCCATGGCATACCACCTCAATCTTCGTGGAAGGAGCCACAGAAGTGATATTCTGCAATTGCTTCATCAGGGCCTTGTGCGACAGGGTATCGCCGCTCACCAGCTGGAAAATGATGCGGTGGGGCTTGGGTTTTTGTTCCTCACGTGCCTGCAAGGCGAAGGTGCCGAGCAGCGCCATCAGGCTAAAAAGTGCGGTTCTGAGTTTCATATGGAAATTTTTTAGAGGACTTATTGTTAACGGAAATTGTAGTCCACGCCGTAAACCTGGGTGAGCAGGGTGGCCGGCGCATCCAGGGCGATGGCAGCACCGGGTGGCGTGGGCGTGACAGGTGAATTGTTGCTGAGGTAATCGCGCATCACCTGGTGAAGCGTATGCGGCGTGTTGCGGGCATCGGCAACGTTGCGGATGCGGCAAAGCATATCGGCAGGGTCTCCATCGCGTTCACAGGCTGCCACAGCGTAGATCTTGTCCATTTCAAGCGGCTTACCGGCCACCAGCACTTCCTGCACGCGTTTGCCGTTTTCTTCAAAGGCCTTGAACTTCACCGTCATACCCTTGAACTTGATCACCCAACCGCCAAAACGCTTGGATGCATCCTTGGCAAATACGTTGTTGAGTTCCTTTTCCAGCCAGTCGAACAGCTGTTTGCCGCTCACTTTGCCCGTGCGCACCTGGCTGTCGACGGGCAGCATATCAAAAATGTAACCTTCGGTGATGGGGATGTTCCCGCTTTGATCGGGTGTGGCGCGCGGCGGACAAAAACGGAAGCCGTTGGACAAAACGATGTCGATCTCGGGCAGGCGCCAGTGCAATGCATCCAGCACCATCGTGTCGATGGGGTTTTCGATGACAAAGTAGCGGTACAGCGGTATCGTGCTGTAGCCTATTACCTTGCTGATGTCTTCCAGGAATGGCGCTTCGTTGGCCCGGATGAGGCTGTCGACCTGCTTGTCTGCCTTGAGGTTGTTCGCGTTGATTTCAACCAGTTCATAGCGGTCTCCGGTAACCTTGCCGTTTTGCACCGTGAGTTCCAGCTTGCCGACGAAAGATCCGAACGCGCCAGGTTCAACCACTTTGGCATACGTGCACTTTATGGGCTTCCGTACGCGTTCGTGGGTGTCGCCGCCGAGGATATAATCCACGCCTTTGCTTTCCGGCAGGTTGGCGAGGTGTATCTGTTGGGAAAGCCCGAGGTGGGCCAGCACAATTACATACGCGCATTGCTCATCGTTGCGCAGCACATCCACATAATGGGCGATATTCTCCTCCGGTTTGGTATAGATGATGCCCTTGCTGTAGTTGGGCGATTGCCGGATCGGAACCAAGGGGTCGGTATAACCGAGTATCCCGATTTTCACTCCCGCCACATGCCAGATGTAATAGGGATGGAAGATCATTTCACCGCGCTTCCCGTCGCCCAGATCGTGGTACATATTGGCGCATACTTTCGGGGCATTCAGGCCGCCCATCAATGTCTGCATCGCCTTCTTGTAATAGATCACCTCCCAGTTGCCGGGCAGGTAAAGATCGTAACCGAGGGCGTTCAATAACGGAACCATGGCCTTGCCGGTGGTTTTCACCGACAGTTCGCTGCCCTGGAACATGTCGCCGGTGTCTACGACGAGGGTATGCGGATTCTTCTTCCGTTCCTTCTTTAAATACGTGGCCAGTTGTGCATACCCGCCGGTTTTGCGGAATACGGCGCGGTCGTTTTCCCAGAACAGTTCGTCATGCGGATGAACCTGGCAATGCACATCCGTGGTCTGCAGGATGCTTATGGTCACCGGCTGGTTTGTGCGTTCCTCGTTTTCCTGTTCCGTAAGTGCATCAAGGATGGCAGGATCAGCTGCCATTGAAGCAGGACTGAGCAGTCCGGCTCCGGCACTCAAGGCACCGATTTTCTTTAAAAAGTCGCGTCGTTGTTGGCCCATAGGCGTTAGTGTTGTCGTGTGTTAAGGTTTTCCGGCCGCCGCAAGGATGGGTTTGAAGGGGCCAAATTTGTGTTGGGTTTCAGTGAAGGCGTCGGCATAAGGCCCGAATGGGTGATCGACCGGTTTTTTGGCAATGTCCGGCCAGTCGTTCGGGGTGTTTTTATGCGGTCGCGCCTGTGAATTTACATAAGCCGCCAGGTCCCACGCTTCTTCTGCGGTGAGCAAGGTGTTTTCATGCGTTGCGCCGAGCGGCATATTGGCGTGCACATAGCGGGCAAAATTGCTCAGGCGGTACAGTCCGGCCGCATCGTTGTAGCTGTTCTTTCCCCACAAGGGCGGATAGGTGTATTCATTGCCTTCCGGGTTCAGCGTTCCGCCTCCGTCGGCCTGATGGCAGCTTTGGCATTTGCTCGCGTAAACGGCCTTTCCTTTACCGGGGTCGGCAGCGCGATCCAGCCAGGCCAGCTCTTTCAGTCCGGAACCTTTGGCTTTTTCACCGGGTTTTACATCTGCTCCCAGGAATTTTATGTAGGCATAGATGGCCTGCATTTCGCGCCCGTTGGTGTCGAGCGCCTGCCCGTTCAGGCTGCGTTCGAAACAATCGTTCACACGTTTGTAGATGTTTTCCATACCGCCGCTGCGCGCGCGGAACTTGGGATAGGTGGAGGCCACCGAGCCATAGTTGTTGCCGAATACACGCGTGCCGGCGTCGAGATGGCAGTTCTGGCAATTCAGTCCGTTGCTGATCTGCGCCACCGAGCCTTTGGGCCCAAGGTAGCGGCTGGTATGCTGGATGAGCTCCTTGCCGTACAATACCTGCTCTTTCAGGAGCGGATCGCCGATCGTTTCGGGGTCCGGCGCCATCCAGAATGCAGCAGGCGCTTTGGCGGAATCTGTGGCTGTGCTGTCGCTTTGCCGGCTGATGAACCCGGTGCGTTCACCGATATACAGAAGCGACACAGCTAGCAGGCCAAGAGCAAGCAGTGCGATGGCTGCGATGAGGCTGCGTATGCTGCCCAGGAGCTGTGACTCGTTGCCATTGAAATCCGGCTGGCTGTGTGGTTCCTGCATGGCTTAATGGGGAAGTTTGTCGCGCAACAGACCGTAAACCCAGGTGCCCGCGATGGCGCTGAGCAGGGTTACGGCGATGACGGTGGCACCGCTGCCGATTTGTGCGTATAGCGGTCCCGGGCAGGCGCCGGTGACCGCCCAGCCAAGGCCAAACATCAGGCCGCCAATCACATTCCCTTTGTTAAAAGTCTTGGGATGGATGACGATCGTTTCACCGTAAATCGTCTTGATATTGAAGCGTCGGATGAGGAATACACTGATAGTGCCCACCACCACCGCGCTGCCGATCACACCGTACATGTGAAAAGACTGCAGCCGGAACATTTCCTGGATGCGGAACCAACTGATGATTTCCGCTTTTACGAATACGATGCCGAACAAAATGCCCACGAGTACGTATTTGATATTGTGCCAGGGCTTGTGCACAAGCGTGCTTTCGTTGACACACATGGTGTCGAGTTCGCGCACTTCAAGGTCGCGTTGCAGTTCAGCTTCGGAGGGTGTATGGATTTTCTTTTCCTGTGTTTCCATGTTGTTGTTGGTCATTTAAAACCGATTACAGATTGAGTATAAAGGGAAGGATGAAGTTGGCCATCAGGAATCCACCGGCCATGAAGCAGCAGGTAGCCACGAGCGAAGGCCATTGCAGGGTTGAAAGGCCCATGATGGCGTGACCGCTGGTGCAGCCGCCGGCATAGCGGGTTCCGAAACCTACAAGGAAGCCACCGCCGACCATCATGAGCAGGCCGCGCAGCGTAAAGAGCTGATCCCAGGAGAAGAGATCGGCTGGTACCAGTCCGTCGAAACGCGTGATACCATATCCTTTCAGTTCCAGCGCCAGGTCTGGGTGCAGCACCACCGGGTTCGGGTTGCTGAGCCAAACGGCGCTGATGATGCCGCCCAGCAGGATGCCGCCGACGAAGAACATATTCCAGAGTTCTTTTCTCCAGTTGTACTGGAAGAAGGGAATTTTCGCGGGAACACAGGCCGCGCACACATGGCGCAGGGAAGAGGAGATGCCGAATGATTTGTTGCCGAGGATCAGCAGGGCGGGAACCACCAAACCGATCATCGGACCGGCCACATACCAGGGCCAGGGTTCGCGTATCCAGTCAAAAAAAGTCATAAGCTGTAAGGTTCAGAAGGGTTTAGTTGCACTGGATATTCTGCCAGGGGCCTTTGTTTTCCACGTTTTTGAAGCCTGCGCTTTCGAGCAGGGCTTTGGCGCTGCCGGCGCGGGCACCGCTGCGGCATACGAGCACGACCTTGTCGTAGGCTTTGAGGCTGTCGACTTTGGCGGCGAATTCCGGACCGAGCGGATAGTTCACGCTGCAGGGCGCATGGCCGTCGAATTGCCATTCTTCGGGTGTGCGAACGTCTACGATGATGGTTTTCATGGGTATAGGTGTTTTTGTTTGTTCAGATTGGGTTGAAGATTGTTGTGTTGCCGGGGCCTGTGTTTCGCGGCCGTTGCGCACTTGTTGGCAGCCGGCCTGGCTGGCACCGAATAGGCTGCCGAGCAGCAAGAACAAATAAAATGGTTTTTGAAAGGCGTTCATAGCGGCAAGCGTTTTTCCTAAAGCTACCGCAAAGTTCAGGCATCCAGGCGCCCCATATCTGTAACCTCAGTCACATATGCGTACCGGCGACCCTTGTGGTCGCCCTTTCATTCCACAATTCCCGCTCTGGCCATTTCCCGGGCAAACAACTAGGCCTGAATACTGGATATTCTCCATTGCCCTGCCCCCAGATAGGTATTGATTCACGCGGGTTTTATCTTTATTCTTGTAACTATTGGACAACCGAAAAATTTTCGGACTGTTTTTCTTCTTAGAAATGCGGTTGGGTATGAACGTATATATGGAATGGCGATGCTCCTCTCGTTTTTTTAAGCGATTGCTGGCCTTGTTGTTTTTTACATGTGGATTAATGCACCAGGCAGCAAAAGCTCAACAGAGTCGTAAATATTGGTATTTCGGCGAAAAAGCCGGCCTGCGCTTTGATGCCGATGGTCCCAAAGTATTGCTGGATGGCGTGTTGCACACACCGGAAGGCACTGCAGTTGCCACCACATACGATGGAAAACTGCTTTTCAGTACAACGGGCGTTGTGGTATTCAACCGCGACCATAACCCCATGCCCAATGGTATTGGCCTGAATGGTGATTACAGCACCACGCAGTCGGCGATTGTTGTACCGCATCCGGGCGATGATTCGCTGAATTATATATTCACTGTTGCAGCTTTTGAACGCCCCGATTCCGGCGTGCAATATTCTGTCGTGGATATGAGGGCTGATGGGGGTATGGGCGACGTAACGATAAAAAACATCCCGTTGCATACACCGGCGTTGGAAAAGCTTGCGGCAGTGCGTCACGCCAACGGCCGCGATTATTGGATTGTCAGCCATGGATATGGGAATAACCACTTTTACGCCTGGTTGCTAACCGAAACAGGTCTTGCTCCTGCACCGGTAATATCGAAGGTTGGGTCTGTGATAGGTGCTGTAATGGCTGTATATGGATATATAAAATTTTCCCCGGATGGCAATACCTTGGCGAGTATCAATCCCACTTTAAATCTGCAAGTATTCAATTTTGACCGCAATCAGGGTGTTCTCAGCTTGCGGTATACCCTGGCACTGCCGGGAAACCGGACAGGCTACGGAGTCGAATTCTCGCCCTCCGGCCGTTTTTTGTACACAAGCATCATCCCGAATATCCCGCCTGGCAGGCTGATTCAGTACGACCTGGAAGCTGGTGATTCTGCAGCCATAATGAATGCCGCTTTTCAGGTGAGTGGCGGTAATGAACATTTTTCCGGTGCCCTGCTGCTTGGCCCCGATAACCGTATTTACGTAGCACCAATCTACAATACCTGCCTGCACGTCATCCGCGAACCCGATAAACCCGGAACATTATGCGATTTTCAATCCTGCGCGTTTGATATGGGAGGTCGCATTGTTCGTCTTGGGCTTCCCAACTTCATTCCCGAGAGACCAAACCGGGTCGCATTTTCGCGTTTTTGCCTCGGCGATACCACACAATTCCAGGCCTTTACCGATGGCGCTGATTCCGTAGTCTGGCTGTTCGGGGATAACGGAAACAACATACCTGGCCGCGCGACAGGTCTTAGTGTTGCACATCGTTACAGCCGTCCCGGAAGCTTTACACTGCGCGCCTTGTTTTATTCGGGCGGGAGCGCAGATACCATTGTCCGGTCTGTTGCGATATTGCCTTTGCCGCAAATCCCATTCGGCCGGGATACCACGATCTGTCGCGGCGATAGTCTGCAACTCGATGCAGGCGCAGGTTATGCAACTTACCGCTGGCAAAATGGTTCCACTGCGCAATGGTTGTGGGTTGCCGATACCGGAACTTACCATGTTGCAGTGAGTGATCATAGTTGCGAAAACCGCGATACTATTCGGATCTCGCACCATCCCGAGCCAAAACTGAATCTTCCCGATACAGTCAGCGTGTGCGACAGCGATCCAGTCATGCTGGATGTAGAAATCCCTGGCGCTACTTACCGATGGGACGACGGCTCACTGCTTCCGCGTCGTGAAATACAACAACCCGGTGTTTACCGCGTGCAGGTAGGGCATACCTGCGGTGTTCTGGAAGACAGTGTGGTTGCTATTACCAAGCTTTGCGCCTGCCTGCTCGAAATGCCCGATGCGTTCACCCCCAACGGAGACGGTCGGAATGATGTCTTCGGACCGGTGCATCCCGGCTGTAGCTTCCGCAAATACCGCCTCACCGTTTACAGCCGTTGGGGTGAAAAGCTATTCGAATCTACCGACCCTGAACGCGGCTGGCATGGGGATGTAAACGGAGACCCGACTCCTGAAGGCGTCTATGTTTATCTTCTGCATGCCGTGGATGAATTTGGGAAACTTCACCGCAACTCAGGAACGCTCACCTTGCTCAAATAGCACCGGCGACCCAAGCGGTCGTCCTTTCATTCTTCCCAATCCTACATCACCATCTACGCCCCGCTCACCAGCAGCAACGCGCCCACCAGTAGGCCGAACTGTGTCAGCATACCGGCCGTTCCCCAGGCGAAGTCGTAGAGGAATTTGCCTCCTTTGGTGCGGAACAGTTTGGACTGATTGACAATGCGGATCTGGTCGATCTGCGCGGCCTGGAGCACGACCAGTTCCCGCTCCAAAGGCCTCCAGATGAATCTTTTTCCGTTCGCATCCTGCTGGATGGTGCTGATGCGCATACTTCCATCCGGAAGCCGTTCCTGCAGGGTGTTACGGCGTTGGACCATACTGGCCGAGTCGTATTCGTTGCGCATGAAGGGTTCATAGATGCGCTTCCGGCCATCGCAACGCAGTTCCACCGCTGTATCGCCTTGCCGCCAGACGTGATAAACGCGGTCCAGCGTAAGGCCCGAATCGCGGTGCCAAACCTTGAACCGTGCTTTCATGCCTTCCGTTATCCAAACGCTGGTATCCACCTCGCGTTCCCAAAAGGTATAATCGGGTGCCAGCGCATAGGGCTCACCGTCGTTCAATCCGACCAGGTGGGTGAATGTTTCCCCAAACCGCGACAATGCGAATTTCGGCCCGAGGGTGCGCGCCTGTTTGTAATTGACTTTCGCGTCGATTTGAGCGGTAAGGGCCAGACTGTTCAGCACCAATGCCGAAATCAGCAGCAGCTGGTGCGGGGGGAATAGCTTGCACATACACAACGAAAATAACATAAGAATGGAATGGGCCTGGTCATACATTGTATCAGCGGCCCGAAAAAACACAAAAGGCCCGATTTACACCGGGCCTTTTGTGTTGATATAAATTTTCAGCCGCTCAGGCCTTCATCACCTTGCTCTGGCAAACGAAATCCGTTTTGGGTACTTCGGTTTTGCTGATCGCACCGAAGCCGCCTTCCACTTCGCTGAAGTTGCGGTAGCCGCGTGCCTGCAGGATAGAAGCTGCAATCATGCTGCGGTAGCCACCGGCGCAGTGCAGGAAGAAATGCTGTTTCGGATCGAGATCGCGCACCCATTGGTTGATATACGCCAGGGGCTTGCTGTACGCATCTTCCACATGCTCGGCAGCATATTCGCTTTCCTTCCGCACGTCTACTACCACGCTATTGGCCTTGTCGAATTTCGCGGCAAACTCATCGGCGGTGATGCGGTGAACGGTATCCACTTCCTTGCCGGCCTGCATCCAGGCAGCGAAACCGCCCGCCAGATGGCCCAGTACATTGTCGAAGCCTACGCGGCTGAGGCGTGTTACGGCTTCTTCCTCGCTTCCGGCATCGGTTACGAGCAGGATGGGCTGGTTTACATCGCCGATCATGGCGCCTACCCAGGGAGCAAAATCGCCTTTGAGGCCAATGTTCACGCTCTGGGGTACAAAGCCGCGGTGGAATTCAGCGGCGGCGCGTGTGTCGAGAATCAGCGCGCCGGTTTCTTCAGCAGCGGCTTCAAACGCTTCGGGTGTAAGGGCGCGCATGCCTTGGTTGAGCACTTCGTTGAAGCTGGCATAACCTTTCTTATTCATGGCCACGTTCATGCCGAAGTAGGCAGGCGGAGGCAGCAGGCCATCCGTAACTTCCCGGATGAATTCCTGTTCGGTCATGTTGGCGCGCAGAGCGTAGTTTTCAGCCTTTTGCTGACCAATGGTCGAAACCGTTTCCTTGCTCATGTTCTTGCCGCAGGCGCTGCCGGCACCGTGGGCGGGATACACGATCACATCGTCGGCCAGGGTCATAATCTTGTTGCGGAGGCTGTGGAAGAGCGTTCCGGCGAGTTGCTCCTGGGTCATGGATGCGGCTTTCTGCGCCAGGTCCGGGCGGCCCACATCGCCGATGAACAGCGTATCGCCCGAGAAAATGCAATGGTCTTTGCCGTTTTCATCGATCAACAGGTAGGTGGTGCTTTCCATGGTATGACCGGGCGTATGCAATACCTTGATTTTTATGCTTCCGAATTCGAAAACCTGTCCGTCGCTTGCCACGATGCATTCAAACTCGGGCGCAGCATTTGGTCCGTACACGATCGGCGCACCGGTCGCCTTGCTCAGGTCGAGGTGGCCCGATACGAAGTCGGCGTGGAAATGGGTTTCGAAAATGTATTTCAGGATGACGCCGTCGCGTTCCAGGCGTTGGATATAGGGTTGGATTTCGCGGAGCGGATCGATTATCACGGCGTCTTTACCCGAAGTGATGTAATAGGCGCCCTGTGCCAGGCAGCCGGTGTAAATCTGTTCTACGTTAAATGCTGTTTGGTTCATGATGCAAAGTTCGTTGTTGTTGATTTGGATTGTTTGTGTGCTGAGTCACATTCGATGGAAGGAATTACAGAAAAAGTTCCTTGATGAGGATGTAAATGCCCATCACCAGTACAAACCAGCCGAATCCGGTTTTGAGTTTGGCGCCGGGGATGCGTTTCGACAAGGCGATGCCGGCAAAGATTCCGGCTACCGAAGCGGCGGTGAAAATTCCGAGCAGGTTCCAGTCGATCGCCAGGTTGCCTTGCAAATCGCCCGTAAAGCCGAGCAGCGATTTGGCGGCGATGATGAAGAGGGAAGTTCCCACGGCAAGTTTCATCGGCATGCGCGCCAGCAATACCAGGGCGGGGATGATGAGGAAGCCTCCGCCGGCCCCGACCAGTCCGGTCAGGATGCCTACCACGCTGCCTTCGAGCAAGATCATCGGATAGTTGTAGCGCATGGGCTGGCTGTCGTCGTTTTCAGGTTTGCGCGACGGGCGGATCATCGAAACCGAGGCCATGATCATCACGACGGCAAAAAGGAGCATGAGCGCGATGGGTTTGGTGATTACCAGGCTGCCGATGCTGAAGAGTTCATCCGGAATCACAGGGACCAGCCATTTGCGTGTGGCGTACACGGCGGCAATCGAAGGAATGCCAAAGATGAGCACCGTTTTGAAGTCAACCCGCTTCTGCAAAGCGTTCTGCACGCCGCCGACCAGGGCCGTGGCGCCGACAATGAACAGGGAATAGGCGGTGGCGGTGACAGCATCCACGCCCATGATGTACACGAGAATCGGCACGGTGAGGATCGAACCTCCGCTGCCGATCAGGCCCAGTGAAATGCCCACCAGGGCAGCCAGGAAATAACCCAATAGAATCATGCTGCAAAACAAAGATACCCAAAGCGGGCTTTGTGGAACCCAGGTCACACAAGGGCGAATGTGTTCCCGGGATGTTGATGAGTAAGGATCCGGCTTTAGCTGTTGAGGATCCTGCCGTCTTCCATCTCCACAATCCGGTCGGTGCCGGCGGCGAATTCCGGGTCGTGCGTTACCACGAGCAGGGTCTGGTTGAATTCGCTGGACAGGGAGCGGAAAATGCCGAATACGGTATCGCTGTTTTTCTTATCGAGGTTGCCCGTCGGTTCGTCGCCCATGATGATGAGCGGGTCGTTGATCAGGGCGCGGGCGATGGCCACGCGCTGCTTCTGCCCGCCCGACAGCTGATTGGCTTTCTTCAGCGCCTGCCCGTCCATCCCGAGGATGCGCAACTTTTCCATCGCCTTGGCTTCGATTTCCTTGTCAGGCAGCTTGCCGAGTTTCAGGGCCGGCAGCATCACATTCTTCAGGACCGAGAATTCATTCAACAGGTAGTGAAACTGAAACACGAATCCGATCTTCTCATTCCGGATCAGCGCCAGATCCGCTTCCTTCATGCCTTTGACAGAACGGCCGCCGATGAGTACCTCGCCTTCATAATCCGTATCCATCGTGGAGAGGATATACAATAAAGTCGATTTGCCGCAGCCCGATTTGCCGGTAACGGAAACGAATTCTCCGCGGCGAACCTGCATATCCACGCCGTCGAGCACCTTGATGGTGGCCGGGTCGTGGAAATACTTGGCGATTTTCCGGGCCTCGAGCACGATGGGGTTTTCGTTCTGTGTCATTTTCCGCGGATGATGCTGACCGGATCCACCTTGCTGGCCTTGCGCGCCGGAAACCAGCCGGCTAAAATCGTGGTAATGAGGGCAAAGCTGAGGGCGATGATATAAAACTTGGGGTTGTAGTTGACGGGATAGGTGCTGATGGTGGGCAAAGCCGCCGTATTGAAGGGAATCTGGTCGATGACGCTGCTGAGCAGATAGCCGGTAAGCAGGCCTGCAGCGCCGCCTGCCACGCCAATCCGCACGGCAATCAGGATGAAGATGCGGTTCACATCGCGGCCCGAAAAACCGGTGGCCTTGAGAATGGCGATGGAATCCATCTTTTCGTAGATCATCATGTTGAGGATATTGTAGATGCCGAATCCGGCCACAACGAGCAGTGTGATACCAACAGCGTAAGAGATGATCGACCGCACAGAGCTGCCGGTTTCGAACTGTGAATTGGCGGTCTGGATATCCTCGGCATCCGTTTCAAAGCGCTTGGCATATTCCCTGGCCAGGGCCGGAGCGATGGTGATATCGTGCAGTTTCACCTGCAGGTCGGTTACGTATTGATTGTCTTTACCAAGCAGCTTCCGCGCCGTTCCAATCGAGGTATAGCTCTGAACCTTGTCGATGTCCATCAGTCCGGATTGGAAGAAGCCCACCACCTTGAGCGGCACCCGGTCGCCGGCGACGGTCAGCACCTGGATGATATCGCCGACCCGGGCCATGGTCTTGTCTGCTACTCCTTTGCCGAGAATGATGCTGTTGGGAACCCGGGAAAGGTCCTCGGCTTTTCCTGAGCGCACATAATCGCCGAAGTGGAAGAAGCGGTTTTCGGCTTCAGGTTCCACGCCGTTGATGAGTCCGGTAAGTTCGATGGCGCCGGTCTGGTAGAATACCTGGGCAGTGATTTTCGGGGCAACGCCGAGTACGCGCGGGTCCTGGCGGAGGCTTTGGAGGATGGCGCCGCCGTTGTACAAGGCCATGCGGTTGCCGTTGGGTTTCACCGACTCCACGAGGGCATAGCTGCCGCGGTACTGCGGGTCTTTCGAAAGGGGCTGTTCTGCGCTGGGGCGGATATCGCGGTAGAGCCGCACATGCGGACTCCGGTTGAGAATCAGGCCGTCGAGCAGATCGTTCAGACCGGTCATGAATCCCAGCAAAGTCACGAACATCGTAATGCTGAACATCACCCCGACAGCCGCCACCAGCGATTGCCGCCAGCGCGCCATCAGCATGGCACCGGCGATTCCGGATATCAGCCCGCGCCGCAGCATCAGGGGCGGATCAGTTTATCGCCTTCCTTCAGTCCGGAAACGATTTCCACCTTGCGGTAGTCCATCAGTCCGGTTTGAACTTTCACCCGGCTGCCGTCTTCCTTCAGCACCTCGCCTTGTTCGCTCAGGTATTCGCGGGGAATGGTCAAGACCTTGTCGCGCTTTTCCAATACGATATTGGCTTCGACATTCAGGTTGGGATAGAGCAGGGGAGGGGCCTGGACGAAAACTGCTTCTGCCGTAAAGGTGCGGCTGCGTTCGTTCATGATGGGATAAACCTTGCGCAGTTGTGCCTTGAAAACACTGTCTTTATAGGAGTCGAGCCGCACGGCGATATCCATGCCCGGCCGCACTTTCACCACATCGTATTCATCGATTTGCAGTTCCAGGATCCAGGCGCTGTTATCGCCCGCCACGGCCAGCGGCGTTTGGGTGCTGATGAATTCTCCCGGTTCGCGGAGGATGGAAAAAACGCGGCCATTGACCTTGCTTTTCACGACCAGGTCGCTCTCGGCCGAACGGCTCAGCGCCAGGCTGGCATTGCCCCGCGCTTCGGCAAAAGCCGTTTGTTTTTGCAGATCCTGCAGGCGGGCCATTGCCGCGGCTAAGCTTTTGCGCGACTGATCGTAGGCCAGTTGGCGCGTGTCGAGTTCTGCCTGGGTTCCGATTTGTTGGTTCCAAAGCCGTTGCTGTCGGGCCAGCATGAGCGAATCGTTGCTCAGGCGCAGGCGGGCGAGGGCCACCTGATTGCGCAGGTCGTCGAGCCGTGCGGCATTGGCGGCTGCGCTGCTGCTCTCGGCGTTGATGCGCGCCAGTTCTGCGTTCAGGCGCGGAGCGTCGTTGGCGAGCAACAACAGAGGCTGCCCCTCGCGGATGCTGTCGCCTTCCTTCACGTACCACTGGCTGATCAGGCCGGCGGTATTGCTGAAAACCTGGTACTGGCCGGCGCTTTTTACAATACCCGACGCATACACCGCCCGGGTGATGCTTTCCGTTTGAACGCTGATGCTATCCGGTTTCTTTCCGCACGAAGCCGCAGCCAGTGTGATGGCACAGAACAAGCAGAAACTTCGATTCATGGAGCAAAGAACGGTCAGGAGGTCCATTCGTGGGGATGAGGTGGGTGCTGCATCGCGCATTTTCCTGCATGATATCGCTCAGGCAGGTTCGCCGTGCAATAAACCAACCCCTGCCGCGTTTAAGGGAGGCGCACAACAGCGCTATGGCACAATAATTGAAGTGAAAAGAACAATGCGTAAAATCCTGATGGCCATGCTGGCACTCTTCGCCGGCTTTGCTTTCACACCCCTGGATGAAACCGTTGCCGGTATGGCGGAAGAAAACTTCGATGCCATGCAGTCGATGGTGATGTTTGAGAAAACAGGACTTGGCAAACTCGGGCTGAGCATGCACGCCTTTTACCTTGCCCTGGGTGGTTATGGTAAGCTGCTCAACGAGGGCAAGCTTGGCAATCCGCGCTATCTCAGCATTGTCGATTTCAGCCAGCCGAGCAACAACCGCCGCTTGTACATCATCGACATGAAAGACACTTGCTTGTCTTTCCATACCTGGGTAAGCCATGGAAGAAACAGCGGTGAGAAATACGCCACCAGGTTTTCCAATGTACAGAACAGCCTCATGAGCAGCCTGGGTTTCTTCGTGACCGGCAACACCTACATGGGTCAGCACGGACTCAGCCTGCGCCTGAAAGGCCAGGAGCCCGGCATCAACGACAAGGCCGAACAACGCGGTATCGTGATGCACGCGGCCGATTATGTAGGCGAGCATGTGGCGCAGCAGCAGGGTTTCATTGGCCGCAGCTGGGGTTGCCCGGCCGTGCCCACCGAACTCAACGAACCCATCATCGAAACCATCAAGGAAGGCAGCGCCTTCTTCATCTACCACCCCGGCAGCCAGTACCAGAAGTACAGCAGGTATGCGCGGGTGAAGTGACAGGGAATCAGATTCATTGTGACCCAAGGCAGGTTGGTAGCTTGCGTTGGCAGGGTATTGCACGCACTATGAACTGAATATTGTTCGCAGAGGATTTATTCGGGGATGGCGTTTGATTTTTTGTTAGGTAAATCCTTGTTTAGCAATGCGTTCTTATGGTATTCAGGTATTGTTTACTGAAACTTGACAAATTATTGGCAAGGCCTATTTGTGTAGCGTTAAATTCGTATTCACTCCGAAGATAGGATTATGAGTAGATCTTTAGTTTTTGCAGTTTGGCTTGTATACCACCTGTTTATTTCTCCGGGTATGTTCGCCCAGGATGGTTATGTTCCACAAGGCATCAGCTCCGGTATCAGCTCGCCCAATGGTTTTCACGGCGCTGAACCAATTTGTCCGGCATGGGGAAATAACGCAATTGGTGACTTAGCATGCTTGTCAGCATTAAATCCACCGATGTTTCAGACGTGGAATAATGCCGAAGTTTGGATTGGTATAGGTTTATTTTCAAATCAGCGTTCACCATCCTTAGGGTCTTGAAAGCATAGTTAGGTTATCAGAGGAAAGGCTGGTGCAATATGAAGAATAGTAATTGGATATGGATTCTGTTGTTAATTCCTGCTACTTTCCTAAAAGGGCAAACGTTATCAGATCACAGAATATATGGTGGAAACAAAAATGATGTTTATCCTTTAACGTGCATCATCGATTCTGGCAAGCAAGCTGTATTGTATCAATTTTCTGAGGAAACGGAAGTAAACGGCACCATATTCAGGGCCAGGAGCAATTCAAGAACATTTATGAATTATTTGTTGCTGATTATCGACAACAATGGGAAAATAGTTCATAGTTGGCAACCGGATTCGATGTACTTCAATCAGAATGTTTTTCTTGGAACCGGTTCGACCTTGGGTTTGAAGTTGCACTACAATCCATCAGCAAAACGACTCTACATGATCGGCGAACTGAGGAATGGCGTATTGTATAACGGAGGGGATTCACTGTCCATTCCCAGGATGAGTGGAAATCGGAGTGATGGTTTCCTGCTGGAGTTTGATTCTTCCCTGGTTTTGAAACGATACACGCGTTTGGATAATTTGGGGCTGGTTAAAGCTACAAAGAATTTTGTTATTTATCAGGATACACTATTCTATTTAGGCAATGTGCTCAGTCGCCTGAATCTTTACAAAGTTTCTTTATCAAGTTTTTGGAAGGATTCATGCATTGTATTCGTCAATCGCTTTGAAACAGTGAATTTGGTTGTTCACAATACAGAACTGATGGCTGTTTTAACCTTCAGAGATACCTTGCGTGCAGGTGGCGTATTGTTGGGCGGCAAAGGCAAAACCTATTCCTACTTAGTACCGGTTTACAATATTTCCATCAACAACAGTAAACTGTTATTGCAACAAAGTTCTGCTGGCGGTATGGGTATAAGTAATGCCAAATCAAGTAACGGATATTTGGTTGTTTGTGGTAGCTATGGTTTGGCTGAAGTAGTGGCCAGCGGGGGTTGGACAATGCTAAAACCCTCGCGCTCTGTAGCTTATACATTGGTTTTTGATAGCTCTTTTGTAGCCAGACAGGTTGATTACGGCCCTGTTGACGATGTTGATTTTATGAACAGTTCCTGTCTCGATTTGGAGTTGTATCGGGATCACGTATATACGATAGTTCAAGGATTAGGTGGTGGCTCCCGGTTTGCTTACCGAAATTGGCAGCCCCTTAGCGGAGGCTTGTTGTTGTGTAAATCTGATCTTAACGGGAATTTGCTTTGGGTTTCAAGGATGAGTAGTCCGGGAAATCCTACTAATTTCTGGTCGGGGACCATTGCGGATAATTCCCGGACAGCCGGCAATCTTATCTTTACCATTGCATTCTGGGATACTATTGCGATTGGTGAAAAGATGATTACCAAGACCGGTAATGACTGGGATATTCTGCTGGCGGTAATTCGGGATGGAAGTATTGAACGAGGACCTGTTGATCCAGGGCCTTATTGCGCAGGAGACAGTATTTTTATACCCTTTGTCGCGGATGGGAACTTTGCGGATACCAATCGTTTTGTAGCTGAATTAAGTGACGGAAAAGGTGCTTTTTCAAGTACCACAATACTGGGCTCTTATGAAGGGAGCAATTCAGGCACTATAGCGTGTAAGCTGGCTGAAGTCGGTGTGAAGAGCGGTTCCAGATACAGAATCCGGGTGCGCAGTACTTCACCGGAAATATTCAATTATTATATTACAGATACTTTAAATCTTCTGGTGTATAGCCGTGATAAAGCCCATGCCGGCGCGGATACCACGGTTTGTTATGGCAGTGTTCTGGAGCTGGATGCCATTGGCGGAACCCGATGGCAGTGGTCTCCCGCGGCTCAAACAGTACATCCGGAGCATCGGGAAACGCGCACCCTGCCACTTACCAATTCCTTTCAGTTGCAGATTGCTATTTCAGACTCTTCAGGTTGCGGCCAACCCGATACGGCCTTCCGCAACATTCACGTATTACCTGCCTTAAAGCTGTTCAACAGAGATACAACCGTTTGCCGCAATGCGCTGCTTGTACTGACCGCAACTTCCAATTATGACAGCGGAGTGCTGTACACATGGCTTGACAAACTGCGCAACAGCCACACAGGATCGGTATTCGCCAGATCTTACGACACTACTGAGCAGTTAACATTAATTGGAAAACAATATTGTTCGCCACAGGCGGATACCATTCACATAAATGTAGAACCTATGCCCTCATTGGTTTTGGAACCGGAAAGGGATACAACCCTGTGCGGAAATAGTGTTTATCAATTCTATCCACAAGGTTTCGGAGGGAATGGAAAGTATCAATACAGGGCATGGTATAATGATACCCTGTTGACAGGAAACGATTGGTTCATAGTCCGTGTGAATAATGGAGGTGTCTTGCGGGTTGAATTGAGTGATGGCTGCACGAACCCAACAGCACGGCAGCAATGGAAACTGGCTCCGCTTCCTCCGGCAAGCTTACCTGTTGCAAATGATACTGCTGTCTGCCTCGGGGCTTTATTCGAAGACAGCCTGAGCGAAATAATTCCTCCGTATCATTTTGTTCATCATTGGAAATTTGTTGATAGTAAAGGCGTAAATAATTTTAATGGAGGTCGTGTTTCTTTTGCCTTACAAGGTCAAGGCGTATTGAGCCGTATCAGTGAAGATCAGTGTGGACGGATATATGCACATGATCGGCAATTAGGGAGCATACCGGCGCCGGTTATAATCTCAGGTTTAGTAGATACAAGTCTATGTAAAGGCGCAATTTTGTCGCAGCAAGTCGTCGCAGCAGAGGGTATTAAACCAATCATTTCATGGTGGCGTGATGGGGTGCTTCAAGGCAGTGGCAATCCGCTTTCCGTTGCTTATAAAGTGGAAACCAACACAAGTCATCGTTTTATAGCATTTTCAACTTGTACATCGCTGGCCGATACGTTGGATTGGAATGTGCGAATGAGAGCGCTTCCAGATCCTTATTACATTGCGCCTCAAGCACCCTTTTATGCCGATTATTCGAGAATTAGCGGGCAGGCAATAGAACAGCGTGCAGCGTCTTACCGTTGGGCGCTTGTGTCTGACGATGCACAAACATGGGAGAATGGACGTTCTTATATGTACGACCCGCCATTACCCGGTAACTATCTGCTAAAACTCATTGTGACAGATAGCCTGGGTTGCCAGGATTCAAGTGAACGCTTGTTTGAAGTCTTGACATTGCAACGCTGTTACGTCCCCAACGCATTTACACCCGATGGAAATGTGCATAATCCTGCCTTTGGGCCAGTGGGCATCGGAATTCGTTCATTCGTTATCCGGGTTTATGGAAGGAATGGAGGGATAGAGTTTGCAGGTGAGGAAAATCAATATTGGACCGGTGAAAATGCAATGGTTGGAACGTATCCTTACGAAATCAAGGTGCTGTACAATGATGGCAGGACTGAAGTATTCAAAGGCATGGTGCATTTGATGCGCTAGACCATACCTTTTTTAGGAGCATAGAGCACTTGGCTGCTTCAAAACAAAGAAGGCCGGTTTCAAGACCGGCCTTCTTCATTCAAACCTGAGGGTGAGGTGTTTATTTCCCCGTTGCCGGCAAACCGAGCAGCGGAGTCTTGCCATCGGTGATGATCACCTTGGCGTTTTCGCTCTGGCTCAGGGCGCGGAAGGCTTCGATTTGCTTGTCTTGCAATACCAGGGCAGTGAGCGAACCTGCGATGAGCTGGTTGGCGCGGGCCTGCGCTTCTGATTCGATCTTCAGCGCGTTGGCACGGCCCTGGGCTTCGATTTCATTGGTTTTGGCGCGCGCTTCGGCAGCAATGATCTGCGCCGTCTTGTCGCCGTCGGCCTGGATGGCACGGCGCTCAGCCTCTGCCTTTTCGCGTTGCTTTACGAATTCCATCCGCTGGGCATCCTGCTCCGCCTGCAGCTTTTCTTCAATGGCTTTGGAAAGGCCGGAAGGAAGGTTGATGGCTTTCATGAGCACGTTTTCAATCACGAAACCGCGTTCTTCCAGAATGTCCATCATCTGTTCCTTGATGGCCTTTTCGATGGTGCCGCGCTCGCCGCTATGCATGTCTTTCGCGAGGAACTTGCTGGTGATGTCGGCGGCAGAACTTCTGAATACCGGCAGAATCATGGTGTTTTCATAGTTCATCCCGATGGTGCGCACGATGTCGGCCGCTGCACTCTTCTTGATGTGGTAGAGGATGGAGATTTCGCTCATGATGGTCAATCCTTCCTTGGAGGGAAGGCTGAGCTTCACTTCGATGTTCTCGGTGCGGATGGGTACGCGGAGTATCGTGGCGAGGAAGGGATTGAAAATCTTCGGTCCTTCATCGAGCTGGGTTTTATTGATTTTCCCCAAACGGCGCTTCACTCCAACCTCACCCTGACGGATGACGGTGCAGGAGGAAAACAACAAGGCTGTGACGGCAAAAAGGCTGATGTATCTCATAGGCGTTAGAAAACAGTGACAATTTCATGAAATCAAGGCGGACGGCAAAATTGATCGTCGTGAATGACAGAAACCTTACATCCGCGCGGGTTTCAGCCTGCACTCATCCGGTAAATCGCGCCGCTGATCGACCCGATGCCGGTAAGCAGGATCAACCAGAGCACCACTGCCCGGAAGCGTTCCTGACTTACGCGCTCCAGAATCCGTTTGCCGGTCCAGGTGCCTGTATAACTCGCCAGCAACATGAGCGGGAACAAGGTCCAGAAGCCTTCGGGCACGCTGGCCTGGCTTTGGTAGATGAACAGGCGGCTGAAATCGACACCGAAATCGATCGCTGCCGAAGTGGCTACAAATACCTGTTTGCTGAGGTCGAATGCGGCCAGGCTCACGCCGCGTATGGCGCCGCCGGTGCCGAGTAATCCGGCAGTGAATCCGGCAATGGCACCGCCGGCCACGGCATTGAAACGGCCGCTTTCCAGTTTCCATTCCGGGTTGCGCAACATCCAGACGGAAAATACAATGAGAAAAATGCCGAGCAGGATGCCTGCCCACAAATCGTTCACATAAACAGAAAGAAAGGCGCCGGCCACCACACCGATGATCGAGGGTAAACCCATGTTCCAGAGCAGGAAGCGGTTCAAGCCTTCCCGAAAGAGGAAAATCTTGCTGAGGTTACTCACCACATGCAGCCAGGCGGTGAGGAGCAGCACTTGTCGGAAGGGAAAAAAGAGTCCGGCTATTGGCACCAACAAGAGACTGGAGCCAAAAGCACCCACGGTCCCTATGATTTCGATGAAGAAAAGGACGATCGGAAACAGCCAGGCAGTGCTGTCCATCCCGCGATCAGAGGCGGTAGCAAACCGACTTCACGGCTTGCACGGTGCTGGCCACGGAAGGCAAGTAAGCTTCCACTAGGGTGGCGGCGTAAGGCAGGGGAACGTCCTGGCTGGTAACGCGTTGCACGGGCGCATCGAGGTAATCGAAGGCGCGGCGCTGCACCATATAGCCAAGTTCGCTGCTGATGCTTGCCAGCGGCCAGGCTTCCTCGAGGATCACCAGCCGGTTGGTCTTCTTTACGCTGTTGATCACGGTATCGTAATCGATCGGGCGCACCGAACGGAGGTCGATCAGTTCCACGCTGATGCCGTCTTTTTCCAGTTCAGCTACGGCATCGTAAGCGCGCAGCATCATCTTACCGAATGAAACGAGGGTAACATCGCTGCCGGCTTTGGCGATATGCGCCTTGCCGATCGGAAGCAGGTATTCTTCTTCAGGCACTTCGCCTTTCAGACCGTACATCTGCTCGCTTTCCATGAAGATGACGGGGTTTTCGTCGCGGATGGCAGATTTCAGCAGGCCTTTGGCGTCGTGCGGATTGGATGGAACCACCACTTTCAGACCGGGCGTATTGGCGTACCAGTTTTCGAAGTTCTGGCTGTGTTGTGCACCGAGCTGGCCTGCGCTGCCGGTGGGGCCGCGGAAAACCATCGGGCAGGTGAACTGTCCGGCGCTCATGCTGTTCATCTTGGCCGCGCTGTTGATCACCTGATCGATTGCCACCAGCGAGAAGTTGAAGGTCATGAACTCGCAGATTGGGCGCAGACCGTTCATGGCGGCACCCACAGCGATACCGGCGAAACCGAGTTCGGCGATGGGCGTATCGATCACGCGGCGCGGTCCGAATTCCGCCAGCATGCCCTGGCTCACTTTATAGGCACCGTTGTATTCAGCTACCTCTTCGCCGAGCAGGAACACGCGTTCGTCGCGGCGCATCTCTTCATTCATGGCTTCGCGGAGGGCTTCACGGAACTGGATTTCTCTCATGGTGGATCTTTCTGGGCGCGAAAATACAATAATCCCGCCGTTCGCAGAGTTCTAAGAAGGAATGACCCCCCTGTACCGCCATAGCTGCTTCCTGTTCTGCGCTTTCCTCATCGGAGCGGGAATGCAGGCTATGCCTGTGCAGGTTGCTTTCTACGGGAACGATGCCGGCTTCGACGTGCCGGCATCCTGGCTGCGCGCCCCGGTGCTTTCGGAAAGTGCAGACCACCTGAAATTTGACGCAAGGCTGGAACAATGGGGTTTGGCCGCCGGCCTTCCCTCCCGGATCGAACAACTCAAAAGCGACTGGCAGCTCGACGATTATGCTGCGGCCCTGCTGCTGCGTTCGCTGGCGCTACAATGCCAGGGAAATACACAAGACGCAGTGCTGATGAGCTGGTTTTTGCTGCGGCAGGCCGGTTACGATGCCATTCTCGGTTTCGCCTCGGGGCAGCCCCGGGTTTATCTGCGCCTCGCCTTCATGACCGAAGGCACCCTGTTCGTTCCCTGGATGGGCAAGCGTTATACCCTGTTCCATACCATCAGCGGGCCCTGGCGCGGAAATGAAAGGATTTTCCTGAGTCCGAAGGAGCCGCAAAGCCTTGCGCAGGCTGTCTTCATGCGTCCAGGTTCAGCACCCCGGCTTGGAACAGCCCAGGCCTGGCGCAGCATACGTTTTGTACACGGCAACCGCGAATACGCGCTGTCACTGCCATACCGCAAGCATTGGGTTGCCTATCTCGACGACCTGCCTGTAATCAGCCTCGGGCCGCTTTTTGTGCAGAGCGCGCTCAGCCCGGAGGCCCGGCGTATGGCGTCAGACAGCCTGCGTCGCTGGGCCGGCGGAATGACCCGCATGCAACAGCTGCACCTCTTGCTCAGTTTCGTGCAGCAGGGCTTCAGCTACCGCCGCGACCGCGATTACCTGCCGTTCGATAAGCACAATTTCCCGGAGCAAACGCTTGCTGCTGCCTATGCCGACTGCGAAGACAAGGCAGTGCTCTTTCTCAGCCTGGCCCGCGATGCCTTCCGCATCAAAGGGCAGCTGCTCTACAACGAAAGCCAGGAGCACATCGCTGCTGCGGTGGAACTGCCGCCGCAATCGCCCGGCGCCAGCTTCAGCCAACAAGGCATTCCTTATCTCATTTGCGAACCTGCTTTCAACGGTTTCAAGCCCGGGGAAACACGGCTTCCCCTGCGCGAACCTGGCAAGCTTTTGCTGTAAGCAAGGACCGGATGATAACTCCGGAGCCGATGCAACTTGTGGTTTTTCAGTCCATAGGCTGTCTCACGTGCGCGAATGTGTGCTGACTGTTAAAAAAATGCATACATCTCCGCCCGATTATGCCTTTTCGCACGATATTTTTGCATCCCATTATGCCAGGCAGCAACAAAACCGTCCCCTCCCGGAAAAAAGACAACGGCTCTATAGCCGAAACTCCCATTTCAGCCTACTTCGGCGAATGCGTTTTTGGCCCCGAGGCCATGAAACAATACCTCAGCAAAGAGGCGCTCAAAGCGATTGACGATGCAGCCCGTTTCGGCAAGTCAATCGACCGCGACATGGCCGACCAGATTGCGCTCGGTATGCAGCAATGGGCCATGGAGCGCGGTGCCACCCATTACACCCACTGGTTCCAGCCCCTGCGCGGCACCACCGCTGAAAAGCACGATTCGTTCTTCGAACCCATCGCATCAGACCGCGGTGTGGAGCGCTTCAGCGGCAAAGCCCTTGTACAGCAGGAACCCGATGCGAGCAGCTTCCCCAGCGGAGGTATCCGCAATACCTTCGAAGCACGCGGCTACACTGCCTGGGATCCAAGTTCACCCGCCTTCATCATCGAAAAGGCCGGTTGCAAAACCCTCTGCATCCCGACCATCTTCGTAAGCTATACCGGCGAAGCACTCGACTACAAAGCGCCCTTGCTCAAGGCTGTGGCCTTTGTGCGCGAAGCAGCTACTGAAGTAAGCCAGCTCTTCGACAGCAGTGTAAAAGACTGCAATGTGTCGCTGGGTATTGAACAGGAATATTTTCTGGTAGACGCCGAACTCTTCCAGCAGCGCCCCGACCTGATGTACGCCGGTCGCACCCTGCTCGGACATTCACCTGCCAAAGGCCAGCAGCTCGAAGACCATTACTTCGGCAGCATCCCGAACCGCGTGCTGGCCTTCATGAACGATTTTGAAATCGAAGCCCACCGCCTCGGTATTCCGCTGAAGACCCGTCACAACGAAGTGGCACCGGCTCAGTATGAGTGCGCTCCCCAGTTTGAAGAAGTGAACCTCGCGGTTGACCACAACTCGCTCCTGATGGATGTGATGAACGCCGTTGCCGACCGCCACGGCCTGAAGGTGCTCCTCCACGAGAAGCCTTTCAAGGGCATCAACGGATCGGGCAAGCACAACAACTGGAGCATCATCACCGATACCGGTGTGAATGTGCTTTCTCCCGGCGCAACCCCCGAGAAGAACCTGCAATTCCTTACCTTCTTCATCAACACCATCAAGGCGGTTTACGACCACGCGGATCTGCTGCGCGCTTCCATCGCCAGCGCCGGCAACGACCACCGCCTGGGTGCCAACGAAGCCCCTCCGGCCATCATGAGCATCTTTGCCGGAGACACTCTCAGCAATGTGCTGGAAGACTTTGAAAACAAAGCTTCAGGCAAGCGCCAGGACGGCAAGAAGAGCATTACCATTGCCAATATTCCTGAAATCCTGCTCGACAATACCGACCGCAACCGCACATCGCCTTTTGCCTTTACCGGTAACAAGTTTGAATTCCGCG
>Ga0315902_10002453_pt1 | contig 28816 bp, 30 predicted proteins | sample LakEriMetagenome_9_FD_203523 | JGI IMG/M metagenome (GOLD analysis project Ga0315902, IMG submission 203523) | Freshwater fungal communities from buoy surface, Lake Erie, Ohio, United States - Buoy 12 MA117 | ecosystem: Environmental > Aquatic > Freshwater > Lake > Lake biofilm | place: USA...
TTGCACAGTTGGAGACGTCGCATAGCCCGGTCTAGTGCGCCTCACTGCTAATGAGGTTAACCCCTAAAGGGTTTCGGAGGTTCAAATCCTCTCGTCTCCGCCATCATTGATAAGGATAAAAGTGAAGCTGGGGGAAAGTTGCCAACCTATAAAGTCGCAATAGTTGGAGCAGGCCCTGCTGGTTACTTCACTGCGCAAGCTTTTCAAAAGGCGCAGAAAGATAATCTCTCGTTTGCGATTGACATGATTGAGCGCTTGCCAACACCTTGGGGTTTAGTAAGAAGTGGCGTCGCACCCGATCATCCAAAGATAAAAACTGTCTCAAAGGTATTTGAAAAGATTGCTAAAGAGCCAAACTTTAGATTGTTTGCAAATGTTGAGTTGGGTAAAGATGTTTCACTTAAGGATTTAAGGGATCAATATGATGTGGTAGTTCTAGCAACGGGTGCTTCAAGGGGGCGAAAGCTTGGAATTCCAGGGGAAGAGTTAAAAAACTCACTCTCTGCTGCGCAGTTTGTTCCTTGGTATAACGCTCACCCGGATTTTGTTGATGTTGAGGTTGATCTATCTAGCGACACGGCTGTAGTAATTGGTGCTGGAAATGTGGCGATGGATGTGGCACGGATTCTAGCGATTGATCCAACTGAGCTTGATCCCACTGATGTAGCAGAACACGCTCTTATAAAATTAAAGCAAAGCAATATCCGAACCGTAATTATCTGTGGCAGACGAGGTCCTGAGCACGCCGCCTTTACCGCCCCCGAACTTCGAGATCTTCCAAAACTTGAAAATACAGATGTTTATATAGATTCAAAACAAATTGAAGAGGCGATAGCGCATATTGAAGCGATGGGTGAGGTTGAGAAAGACTTAAAAAGCAATATCGAGGCCATGAAAGCTATTGCAGAGCATGAGAAAAAAAGAGTTGCAAGAAAACTTGAGATAAAGTTTTTATCTACTCCTATTGAGATAAAAGGCAATGGCGAAGTGGAAGAGATTGTGTTTCAGAAAAATAAAGTCGAAGGCGGTAAAGTGATTGCAACTAGTGAGACTTTTTCAATAAAAACAGGAATAGTTATTACGGCCATTGGTTATGACTCAATTGAATATCCAGGCATAAGTATTGAAAATGGACGGATCACAAATGTTGCAGGACATGTGGAGCACAATGTTTATGCAGTGGGTTGGGCAAAGCGCGGACCAACAGGGGTAATCGGGACAAATAAAAGTGATTCAACTGATGTAGTTGATCTGATTATTGAAAATTTGAAAGAATCAAAGACTAGTGAAGGAATCACCGCATTGTTAAAATCAGGACATGAGGTAATTGATCAAACGGCATGGGAAAAAATAAATGCCTCAGAGGTTATTTCTGGTGAAATTGCCGGAAAACCACGAGTAAAAGAAGTGGATTGGAAGCAGTTAATAAGTTTGGGCAGGTCTTAATAAATCGCTAGACTTCAGATCGCTTATTACTTTGCGCCCGTAGCTCAACGGATAGAGCATCTGACTACGGATCAGAAGGTTCGGGGTTCGAATCCCTGCGGGCGCACTTAACTATGTACATCAATATTCGTGCCATCTAATGACTTCTTGCATCATTCTTGTTGTTTCAGTTGTATACTGTAAATGTACATATGAATCGTTATGTCAAGAACTGGATTCTGAAAATAATAAGTGCACAGAAACGTGAAAATTTTGCAACTAGCTTGCTAAACAGTATTGGGTATGGTGAAACATCAATCAAAAAAGAAGTTGAATTGTTTTTAGACTCTATTGGAAATGTCAAAGAAAATCCATTTGTGGTATTAGACATAGGAGCTAATATAGGTACCTATTCGCTTGAATTATTAAATCGCAATACCAATGTATTAGTCCATTCATTTGAACCTTCTAAATACGCAGGAGATAAATTTAAAGCAAATTTAGACAAATACATAAAAACCAAACGATGCTACTTTTACGGCTTTGGTATTGGGGACAAAAATTCAAATAAATTCCTATATGCATCTGATCACGGCTCCGAAGCTGCAAGTTTACTTAAGCGCCAAGGAAATGACAGGACAAAAGATAAAGTTAAAATCCGGAATCTCAACGAAGTCATACTTAGAATTGAACTCCCAATTGTAGGCATGAAAATTGACACAGAGGGCTATGAATTTACTATATTGTTAAGCGCAAAAAAACTTCTAAAAAATAAGGACTTTAAAGTAGTCCAATTTGAATTTGGTGAATATAGTTTAGAAAATCGAGAAAGTTTCAAGCAATATTATGTTTTTTTGAGTAATTTAGGGTTTAAGTTATTTCGGATATCAAAATTTGGGCTAATTGAATTGAATAGATATGAAAAAAAATTTGAGATACATTGGAATACAAACTATTTAGCCGTTAAGCAGTAATTGGCGAGATTAATTAATATATTTTACGAGATTTTTTTACTACAAACTAATTAGAAAATATAGTTCGAGATTTGCCAAAGGCCTTAATTCATCAACATAGTTTTGAATCAGTATAGAATAATGAAATACCTATAACTAAAGGACACCAAACTTTCTTATTGGACGTAAGCACAGTCTGAAAGACAGGCAAGCAAAGGTGGGTTTTAGGGGACTAAAAGCTCAGATTTACTGACCAGATAGGATCAGAGAGTTCTGAGTTCGAATCCCTGCAGGCGCACAAAGTCCAGCGAATTGAGGTGAACGCAAGTAATGAAATTTCTAAACCTTGTTTTTACAAGAGCAAGAAATGTATTACCCAACGAAAAACTTGCAGCAGCAAGAAAATTAGTTTTACAGAATTGTGATTTAGTTGTGGATGTAGGAGCGAATACTGGGCAATGGATGAGCATGGTTAGAAAACATGGATATCTGGGAGAGGCAATTTGCATCGAACCACTTGAAAAATATTGTTTAAAATTAAAAGAGCGTAAGTTTAAAAACACAATCGCCTTGAATTGTGCCGTTGGAAATAAAAATGGTCACATAATCATGAATATAGCTTCAAATGACGGACTGTCCTCTTCAGTACTTGAATTAGATCATTATCATAACATTGGGGCACCAGACGTAAAGTATATTGGTAAAGAAGAGGTAAAAATCCTCAAACTTTCCAAAATATTAGAGACTAGTCCACACAAAAAAATGTTTGTCAAAATTGATACCCAAGGTTACGAGATTCAAGTGCTTAAATCAATCAATAAAAGTCATTTCAATAAAATCTATGCTTTCGAAATTGAATCTAATTTAGTAAGCACATATAAGAGTGCCATATTAATAGAGGATTTAATAAAGTATTTAAGACGAAAAGGCTTTCAACCATTTCGTATTGAAAATGGTTTTGGAATGCCCAATTTTGGACAACAACTTCAGGTTGACATTATTTTTGTGAAAGATAAAAACCTCAGAATCCACTGAATTAATTTTAGATTTTGATTCTAATTATGAGAAATTTGACTGGATAAAGAACGCGCGATACTTTTTTTGTTCACTCGAACAAAGAAGAAAAGAAGAGTTTAGCCTTACGTTCTGCTTAAATCGCCACGTTGAATACATATCTGAAGGTTCGGAGGTTTGAATCCTTTCGTGTGCACTTTGGTTGAAAGGACATTCTAGAATACTTTGTGCGCATGCTTAATGTTAGTCCGTGGATACATTCTGAATACGCAGTAAATAATAAATGCTATATCAGCAACCTCAACATGAGGCATCAATCCAATTGAACCAACTGTGCACCGGCCAGAGATAAACAAGTCACAAGCAAAAGATATCTCATACTGCGATAGGGAACTGAAGTTAAAGCTCGAGTGTAGTGAGAATCCTCCAATTTTATATCTTCAGACACCGCGTCAATCAGCTTAATATTAAAGTTTATGGAAACTAAACAAACTAAATTGATCAAACTTATTAGTAAGAATAGAACTGAATTGCTTATTTCATTATTGAATGTAATTAATCTAACTGTAAAAGTAGATATATTTCCAAATATAAGCAGAAGAAGACCAAAATTTAGCTCACGATATAACATTTGAATGCGAAAATCATTTGTAGAATTAATAATAATTTTTACTCCTTAATCTTATGTTCTAGACAAGCTTAGTGCATATCTAGATTTATACTTCGAAAATCTGTTAATAATTCACCAGAAATTTTCACGACAGATCCCTATTTATAAAGTAGAATTCAACCATACTGAAATCAGGAATATAGACATAATTCTATTATGAATGCCTGTCTATCTAGGATTATTTGTCGAGTATTTACATTACGGAATTTCCACAAAATAACTTAGCAGGAATGGTCTCTTTTTCGGCCAACGAAAGCCGGATCAGTATTCTTCATTTATTTAGTACCTATCTAGATAATGAACAAATAACAAAAAGAAATTCATTAGTTGAAAAAAAGAACATAAATCTGTGATAATGTTTCTTCTCATCATGAAAAATATTGTCTTAGGCGGAGCTCAATTTGGACAATTATCGCAGAGGAACTTAAATCGTCTTTTGGATTACGCAGTAAGTGTAGGGATAAAAACTATTGACACAGCGCCCATGTATTATGGTTCAGAAAACTTGATAGGGAGCTACTCAAAAAGATCTGCCTTCGCTATTAATACCAAATGTGGAATGCCAGCACATCCATCCCTTTTCGAAGGTAAGTACTTGAAAAATCAAATTATAGAAAGTTTGCGAAAGCTAAAAGTTGATTTCATCGAGACACTATTTGTTCACTCAATACCTAGTGAGTACTTGACAAGCGAGTCTTTAGAAGTATTAAACACTTTTAAAATGAAAGGCTATGTTAAGTCCATTGGATACTCAGGGCATGGACCTGATCTAAAAAAGGCAAGTAGAAATCTGGTCTTTGAAAAATACATGTTTACATTTAATGCATTAGATATAACTGATAAGCAATCCTTTGGCGTAAATAACAGTGATCTTTTAATAAAAAGGCCATTAGCTAATGGCGTGTTTAATGATGCTATATTGATAATTTTCAAGAAACACATCAGAACTGCTGTCCATAAAAAGCGAAAACATGGGGAGAATTCATACGAATTCAGATTCAGTAAAATGAAAAAATTTATTGATAGTGACGTAAGTCATCTTGAATACTTTCTAAAGTTTATAGAATATTACTATCCTGATAGTAAATACGTACTTGGTACAAGTTCAACTAAACACTTAAACCAAGTAGTAGCTGTAATGAATAAACATTCTGATAATAATTCGAGTTTTGAAATCTATTTTACAGAACTCTGTAGAATGTCAAAGAAATATAAGTGGCAAGCCCTTCCTTGAGTTGATGTGCATTAAGGGTGCAATTCTTTAACAAGTTGTTTAAAAAATTGAAACATTAGTTTTAATAGTAATCATTGTTCTAGATTAGATGCGCAAACTACTACTTAGAAATCGGCAATAATAATTGAAAGTTTTCTATCAAACCTAATATCGGATTCAGATATTCGGTGATTTCAAGTGGCCAACTAACGATAATGAATTGATCTTTGGTTTAAGTCAAAATTTATAGACAAGAAGGTTTACATGATAATTTCTCAGCGATTTTAGCTTTTTAGAATCATAATTGCCAAGTTGAACCTCTAGGATCACCATGTGAGTAAAAAAATTATTAAGAATAGTCAGTGGCTACGCGCTCTGGTTCAAAGATTTAAACAGAGAAGGCGTTATAGAAGGCTTTTCGCAAAAAACATTAATAAGCAAATACTATATGAAATCAAATTTAAGTCAATTCAAAGTTTTGAGTCTATTTCTGTAATCTTAGATAGTAATTTAGACGCCCTTAAAAAGTGCAGAAAATCAGGAAGTTGGGTAGTCATTAAGTTTGCTGGAGCTAGAGCATTCTTATGGACTTCTCGGTATCTAAATTATTTTTACAAATTACCAGACACTTTTCATACTCGAAATTTCCGCCCAGAACTGATCAATTCAGCAAGATTTGAAGTTCTACACCAAGTTTCAATAACATCAAGCCAGTCTCATAGTTCACTAAACATTTACAGTAACATTATTAGAACTTGTTCTCAACCTAAATCATTTCAACAAGCCTTCTATTTGTGCATAAACGGGGGAGATATTTTTCAACACTTTATCCAAGATTTACTTCCTATACTTAGTTTAGCTAAAAACTTTCTTAATGAGAATAGTCAGATTCCAATTCTACTAAATAAACCAAACACAAATTTTACGAGTTTTGAACTATTTTTTAATCTATTGGAGATTCACAACCCTAAAGTTTTCGTTGATAACGAGCAATTAAATGTACAAGAATTATATCTAATTAATTTTCTGCCTATAAATGCTGTTTATGCCATTCCTAGTGAATTGTACAAATCTGCACATAATTTAATTCATAGCAAATTGAATACTAATACAAGCGATAAGCAAAACTTAGTGTTTGTTGTAAGGCAAGAAATAACCAGAAATTTCGATAACTTGTCAGAATTAGAGGACTTGGTCACCAGTAAAGCTAATTCTTTAGGATTGAACCCTATTTTTATTAACCCATCTGTAGTGGATATAACCACAACTATTGAAGTATTTAAGAATGCTAAATATGTTTTTGGCATACATGGTGGTGCTATGTATAATGCAATTTTTGCCCCAATTAACTCAACAGTCATTGAGTTTGTTACAACTAAAGATACTGATTCTGTTTCCCATATGATAAGAAGTTTCGGTATTAATTACCTGGCGTATGCTGTTGAATCAGGCAAAGGCGACTTGAAGATTACTGTGACTAGATCGGATTTAAATGCTATTTTTGATGAGTTATCCCATATCGAAGATCAAAACTAATAGAATGCTTAATTGGTAATCGCTTAAAACTTTGCATATTGTAACTTTTTTGCGAATACCATTTTTTAGTTGTATAAATCCAAATAAAAAAAGTTTTCGTTATCCAAGTTAAATTCTCTATAGTTAATATTTTGTCATTAATATATTGATGCACACGCATGTGGCAATTAATCTAGAATCTTAAGGCGATTGATCAAGGCCAATAGTATGCCGCTGCAGCAAGCTTTAATCTGGGTTTAATTCACCATCTAGCCAATCCTTGTGAAGCTCCCAAAGATCTTGCACAAATTACAATGTTATAGTTTGGCAGAGAACTGATTATCATGCTGAAAAATCATTTTAAATTACAAACCATCTAGGCCTTTCAGTGAAGGTCTATACAAGTTTCAAACCGAATCATAGAAATATGCGATGCAAATGTCTATGGATTTAGTTGACTGCAGGAAATTACTTGCTGTTTATGGGTTAGTAGGTGCAATACTTGGTTGTCTGGCTGCGGACCAATACGATTTGCTGGTGGAAAAGTTCATTCATGTAAGAAAGTTAGAAAATCTTCAAGATCAGGATTCTGGTCGGGAAATATTCGACCTAACCTGGGCAATAGATATGGGAACTGAAATTACCCCAAACCTCTTACAAGCCATGGTTCACAGTGGCTCATATTTATCTGGTGCATTTATAGATGGCAAAATAGTTGGTGCATCCTTTGCCTTTCCTGCCACAAATAATGGACTACACCTTCATTCACATATGACAGCTGTGTTAGGTGGGCATCGCGATAAAGGTGTTGGTTATGCACTTAAAATTGACCAGTGGAATTGGGCAAAGCAACAGAAGTATTCTCATCTTTCTTGGACCTTTGACCCATTGGTAAGAAGAAATGCAAAATTGAATATAGTAAAGCTTGGAGTTGATATCTCTGCCTACTATCCCAATTTTTACGGAGCGATGCCTGATGCGCTAAACGCAGGGGACGAATCAGATCGTTTGATGGTTTCATGGCCCACAGATTTAGATACACCAAAGGCTAGAGAGTTAATTACTCACCCACAACCAGATGATGTTTTGATTGCTATTCCAGAGGATATTGTTGCGATTCGATCTAAGGATCAAAGTGAGAGCATGAAATGGCGCAGGCAGGTAAGGGATCAATTCCTGGCTGCTTTTGGGAAAAATGGCAAAGTAATTGGCTTTTCAGCAAATAATGAATATGTTGTGCGGATATGAGAATAAAAGAGACTGAGTTAATAATTATTCAACTACCGCTAGTACGTCCATTTAGAACCTCATTTGGTACCCAAACCTCACGCCAAGTTTTAATGGTTAAGGTGGTGAATGAGAATGGCACAACTGGATGGGCTGAGTGTGTGGCAATGTCTGAACCGCTCTACTCACCTGAGTACACCTACGCCTGTATTGATCTAATTGAAAGATTTTTACTTCCTGCATTAAAAAAGGTTGGGGATTTTAAAGCAGAAGAGGTTGCCACCATATTAAAACCTTTCCTAGGCGGACAGATGGCAAAGGCTTCACTTGAAACTGCAATTTTAGATGCGCAATTAAGAGATGAGAAAAGATCACTTGCTGCATACCTTGGTGCTACTAAAAGTAGGGTGGAATGTGGAGTATCTGTTGGAATTGCAAATAACCTAGATGCTCTAGTTGAAGAGGTTAAATCCTATGTTGATGCAGGGTATCGAAGAATTAAGTTAAAGATTGAACCAGGTTGGGATATAGAAGCGGTTAAAACTATTCGAGAGATCTGGCCAGAGATTCCATTACAAGTTGATGCAAACCAGGCTTATTCAAGAGATGATGGCAAACACCTATCTCAGCTGGATGAATTCAATTTGTTACTGATTGAACAACCATTGGATGAGCATGACATTTTGGGACACGCACTCCTTGCTAAAGAGGTCAAGACACCAATATGTCTTGACGAATCAATAATCTCGTTGCAATCTGCGCAAGATGCATTAGCACTTGAAGCTACAACTGTTATTAACATCAAACCTGGCAGAGTTGGTGGTTACTTAGAGTCGGTGAAGATTCATGATTTGTGTGTGAAAAGTAAGATTCCAGTTTGGTGTGGCGGGATGTTAGAAACCGGTATTGGCAGAGCCGCTAACTTAGCTCTTGCAGCCCTTCCTGGTTTTACATTGCCAGGAGATACATCAGCCTCTGCTCGCTACTTTAAGCAAGATATAACAACACCATTTGTAATGGATGATGGTTTTTTAACTGTGCCAACCGGGGATGGCATAGGGGTAACTCCTGATATGGAGTTTTTGGATTCAATTACTACCTTTAGTGAAGTAATTAAGTAAGTTGGATACCAGGCAGGTTTTAGCTAGGCCATATGTAAAAAGATTATTTGTTGCTCGTTTTATCTCTAACTTTGGCAATGGCATGGGACCAATCGCATTAGCCTTTGGCATATTAGCTCTGCCCAATGGTTCAGCTAACTTACTTGGTTTAGTACTAGGAACTACCACAGTTATCTTTTTACTTGTGGCACCTTTCGGAGGTGTAATCGCTGATAAGTATGGTCGGGCGAGAATGGTTGGGATAACTGATTTTCTAGCAGGTGCTGTGCTACTAATTCAGGCTTGGTACTTTGCAATAGGTGATGTTCCAGTAGCAGTACTACTGCTTGTTAATGGCGCTTATGGTGTCTTTTGGGGAGTATTTTGGCCAGCATTTTCTGGAATCATCCCAGCAGTTGTGCCAAGTGAAGGATTACAAAAAGGGAATGCTCTTAATCAATTACTTACCAACAGTGGCTTAATAATTGGCGCAGCGTGTGCTGGAATCCTAATTGATCAGTATGGTGCAGCAACCACCTTAGCAATTGATGCAGTCTCATTTATGATTTCAGGGGTAATGATCTTCAGCTTTAGGCACTTAACACCCAGGGCAGTACATAGTGAAAGTACTGTAATAGCTGATCTTCGCCATGGCTGGCAGGTATTTATCTCCTTTAAATGGATTGTGGTGCTGGTTTTATCCTGGTCTTTTTTAGTTATGTGTTGGGCAGCAGCAGAAAATGTCTTAGGGCCATTAATCGCACTTGAACACTTTAATGGCGCTAAATCCTGGTCTTTGGTGATTACAGCAGAGTCAGTGGGGTTAATTGTTGGCTCGATAATTGCCTTAAAGATTAAGCCAAGGTATCCACTGCGCTTTTTGCAACTCTCCTCCTTCACCCTAACCTTTTACATCTTCACCATGGCAAAGCCACAATCACTATTTGTAATCGCATTTGCAGCGTTTTTATTTGGCATAACCCTTGATCTATGGGGAACATTTTGGAATACCGCAATGCAAAAGAAGGTTCCGCGTGAGGCATTATCTAGAGTGGCATCCTTTGATGCGATGGGATCGATGATGTTTAGACCAATTGGATTGGCAATTGCAGCTCCTTTATCTACCCTCTTTGGAATTGAAAACTTCCTCTATATATTGGTTGGGGTGACAGTTGTTGCAATTACCCTCTCGTTTTTAAACAAAGAGGTGAGAAATATGAATTTTGAAGATCTAGGTAATGATCAGAAATCTCTAAGGTAATTTACAGGATTTCATCTTAGTATTTGGCCATAAACAATCGGGGGGTTATGAAAAGCGGATTTAACAAACTTATTCTTGGATTTGTAATTGGCGCAGTAAGTGTTGGTGGTTTGGCAGTTGCAAACAACCCAAGTGTGCCGGTGGTTAAAGCCTGTATTGATAACAAAACCAAGGCACTCTTTGCCTCCACCAATGGCAGCTGCCCAAAGGGTCGAAGCGCCATTGATATTGGAGCTACTGGGGCAAATGTGAAGAGCATTGCTCAATTAGTATCTGCCTCCGTTGTCTCAATTAAGGTAACTACAACCCTTGGCTCTGGATCTGGCTCTGGTTCAATATATAAATCAACCTCATCTCTTTCCTATGTCATAACAAATAACCATGTGATTGAAAGTGCGGCAACTGCCGGCAAGATTGAGGTTGAGTTAAACAATGGTGATATCTATCCAGCCAGTATTGTTGGTAGAAACTCTGAGTATGACCTTGCAGTAATCTCAATTAAGAAAGGTAATCTTCCTGAGATTCCAATAGGTGACTCATCATCGATTGCAATTGGGGATGCGGTAGTTGCATTTGGTTCACCCCTTGGATTATCTGGAACAGTAACTAGCGGAATAATCTCAGCCTTAAATCGACCAGTAACTACCGGATCATCAAACGCTGAAAGCTTTATGGATGCAATACAAACCGATGCTGCGATTAATCCTGGTAACTCAGGTGGTCCATTAGTTGACTCTCAAGGAAGAGCGGTCGGTGTTAACTCTGCAATTGCTACCTTAGGATCTGCTTTTGGGGCAAGTGGCAGTATTGGCCTAGGTTTTTCAATCCCCTTTAATCAAGCAAAGCGGATAGCAGATGAGTTGATTGCAACTGGTAAATCAACTAAACCATTTTTAGGAGTCTCATTTGATCCTACCTTTACTGGACCTGGACTTCGAATCAACAACATAACACCAGATAGTGCTGCAGATAAAGCCGGCCTAACTGTTGGCACAATTGTTAGAAGTATTAATGGGTTTAAGGTCAATGATGCCGTAACTGCAATTGTTCGAATTAGAAGTAAGGCACCAGGAGATCAAATAGCAGTTGTAGTTGATGCTGGAAGCTCTACTAAAACTTATAACATCACCTTAGGCTCTGCCCCTTCCCTGCCGTAACTTCGCTACTCTTACCTTCAAGTGTAAAAAACTTGAAGGAATGAGCCGATATTAAAAAGAGTGAAAGAGTTGTTGGTTTAGAGCTACTCTCTGCTACCTCAGGGGTTTTAATCGCTATTCAATCGCGAATAAATGGCGCACTCTCCGAAAAAATGGGTGACTCACTTGAGGCAGCAGTAGTTTCATTCTCTACCGGGTTACTTTTTGTAACTGCAATTGCCTTATTTAGAAAAGGTGTTAGAACTGGCTTTGTTCAGATATTTAAAGCTGTTAAAGAAAGCAAAATGCCACCTTGGACACTGGCTGCTGGGGCATTAGGTGCCTCCTTTGTTGCAATGCAAACATATGTTGTGCCAATTGCAGGTGTTGCACTCTTTACAGTTGCATCCCTTGCTGGCCAAACTGGTATCTCACTTTGGGTAGATAAATTAGCGCTAAGTGGTGGTGCAAAAACATTGATCAGTAAAAGACGAGTAATTGCAGCAGTTATTACTGTCTTTGCGGTGGGTGTTTCTGCCTGGGATCGATTTGAGATGAGTGATTTTTCAATAGCAGCTCTTGGGCTAGCTTTTTTTGCTGGCAGTTGGGTTGGGGTGCAGCGGGCTTTAAATGGCCGGATTAATTCACACTCAAATAAAAGCTTTGCCACCTCTTGGTTAAATTTCATTACTGGAACAAGCTTCTTGTTATTTTTATTACTTCTCAGATCACTCTTTACCGATCACTCAATTCTTAATTTTCAAACAGCACCTTGGTGGATGTTTTTAGGCGGATCAATTGGGGTAATTTATATTGCGCTCTCATCCCACATCGTTCAACATCTTGGCGTGCTTGAGTTCACCTTATTTAGTGTTGGCGGAATTTTGATTGGCTCATTACTTATTGATTTATCATTTCCTACCCCAGGAACAGTAATCTCACCTTTTTTGATTATAGGTATTGCCCTCACCTACCTAGGTGTTGTTGCAAATGGTCAATCACGCCTATCTCGTAGGTAATTACGAAGTGCTGCAATTAAAGATGCTGAGATAAAAAATGCAGCAAGGCCGTAGGAGATATCCCTAACCCAAGGAATTGAGCCAGAGTAATAACCAGCTAAAGTGATTCCAACCCCCCATAAAAATGCTCCAAGTGCGTTGGCAGATAAAAACTTGTAGTAATTCATCTTTACAGTTCCAGCAATTGGTGGCACAAAGGTTCTAACCCATGGGATATACCTAGCAATTACAACTGACCACCAGCCATACCTTTCATAAAACCGCTCACTTTTTTCCAGCATGCGCATCATGCGCTTTGACTTATGTTTTTCAAGGTATGGCCTGCCAACCTTTCGGCCAATCACATAACCAACCTGATCACCAATAAAGGCAGCTAAAAAAATTGCAAAGATTAAGAATGCAATATTTATATCATCTCTTGCTGCTGCAACTAATCCAGCGCTAAATAACAGCGAATCACCTGGTAAAAAGAAGCCAATTAGTAAGCCAGTTTCAACAAAGATGATTCCAGCAACTACTATATAAAAAAGAAATGGTGCAACTGGGGATAATTGCTCATCAAATGAGGCAGCAAAGCTAAGCATTTATTTAAACAGACCTTTTCACAGCAGCTGCTACTTTTTGCACAACATTTAAGTCAAAAACACTTGGCACAATAAAGTTAGCATTTAACTGCTGATCACTTACACAAGATGCAATAGCCTCAGCTGCTAGCACCAACATTTTGTCGGTAATTTTTGTAATGTGAGCATCAAGTAATCCTCTAAAGATGCCAGGAAAGGCCAAAACATTGTTGATTTGATTTGGCTGATCACTTCTTCCTGTGGCAACTACTGCAGCATGTTTTCTAGCTAATGCTGGATCAATCTCAGGATCTGGATTAGCTAGTGCAAATACGATCGCACCCTTTGCCATAGATTTAATATCAGCCTCATTTAATACATTTGGCGCACTTACCCCGATAAATACATCAGCATCTTTCATTGCCGCGTGGATATCTCCTCTAAAGGAACCAGGTGAGCAGTTTGTTACAAACCACTTACGCATTGGATCTTCATCGCCCTTATCTTCAAAAACTAAACCATCCTTATCAAAGCCAATTATGTTTTTAGCACCTTTTGCAACTAGCAATCTTGCAACCGCTGTTCCTGCCGCTCCCACCCCGCTTAATACAATTTTGGTTGATTTCAAATCTTTTTTAACAAGCTTTAAGGCATTTGTTAACGCGGCAAGAACCACAATTGCAGTTCCATGTTGATCATCATGAAAAACTGGAATATCAAGAAGATCACGAAGACGTGCCTCAATTTCAAAACAGCGAGGAGCTGAGATATCTTCTAAGTTAATGCCGCCATAAACCGGTGCGATGATTTGAACTGTTCTAACAATCTCATCAACATCTTGGGTATCAAGGCAAACTGGCCAGGCATCAACATCGGCAAATCTTTTAAACAAAGCTGCCTTCCCCTCCATCACAGGAAGTGCGGCCCCAGGTCCAATATTTCCAAGGCCTAAAACAGCAGAGCCATCAGTTACAACTGCAACTGTATTTCGCTTAATTGTTAATCTTCTTAAATCAGATGGATCCTTAGCAATTGCTTGTGAAATTCGCGCCACCCCTGGGGTATAGGCACGTGATAGATCATCACGGGTTTTAAGTGGAACCTTTGATGCAATCTCTATCTTTCCACCTAGGTGAAGTAAAAATGTGCGATCTGAAACCTTTCGAACATTCAAATTTTTATTTTCTGATAATGCAGCGGTAATCGCCTCTGCGTGTTCGGCATCAACGGCATCACATGTAACATCAATTACCACCCGATCTAAGACTGATTCAACAACATCTAGTGCGGTAATGGAAGCCCCTGCTGCCAGGATTGCTTGGGTTATCTCAGAGACAGGTTGAGCAGAGGCAGGTCCATCAACACGGATTGTGATGCCATAACCTGGGGATGTGCTTGCCATTTAAACAACACCATATAAACGATCACCAGCATCACCTAATCCTGGGACTATGTAGCCCTTTTCATTTAATCTCTCATCTAACGCACCAGTTACAAGCTTTAACTGCAACGCACTTGATGCAAATGATTTTTCTAATACTGCAATACCTTCTGGAGCTGCCAAGATACAAATTGCAGTTATATCAGTTGCACCTTTTGCAGCTAAAAACTCAATGGCTGAAACCAATGTGCCACCGGTGGCAAGCATTGGATCTAATATGTAACACTGACGACCCTTTAAATCTTCAGGCAATCTATTTGCATAAGTTGTTGCCTTTAAAGTCTTTTCATCCCGCACCATGCCAAGAAAACCAATTTCAGCAGTTGGTATCAATCTAGAAAAACCCTCTAACATGCCAAGTCCTGCTCTAAGTATTGGTACAACTACAGGTTTTGGTTTTGTAAGGTGAGCACCTTGTGCCATGGCAACAGGTGTTTTAACAGTTACTGCTTGTGTTTTAACCTCACGCATTGCCTCATATGCAAGGAGGGTGACAATCTCCTCCGTTAGACGCCTAAAGGTTGGTGAATCAGTTTTTTCATCCCGCAGCACCGTTAGCTTGTGTGTAATCAGCGGATGGTCTGCAATATGGATTTTCACATAATTACTCTACAAGGAGTCCGCCCTACTACCAATTAGCACAGAATAAAGGGAGAATAAGAAGGGCAGTTTTTGAGCATAAAGTTGGTGAAAGGGTGTGATCTAAATGTCAGTAGATTTTGGAATCATCGCCTGGCATGAAGATGGCAGATGGGATGCCACCCGATTAATCTCAACTAGAGATATCGGCGCAATTATTGATTCACTTAAAGCTCAACAAACTAATGGCGGAGCGATTGCTTTAATTGCCATAGAGGATGAGTTTGTAATTATTGCAAGAGCGCTAGGGGATCAAATGCAGATGATGATCTCAGATGTCACCTACGCCTTAGATTATGAGGTAGCAGCAGAGTTAATTGAAGTATTAGATCTTGAGTTTCCAGAAGAGGATGATGAGGCCCAGCCTGGTGGGGATTTAGATCTGCTAAATGATTTAGGGGTCAGTGAGATGGAGCTCTTAACCATTCTTGATGACAGTGAGTTATATCCAGATGAGCAATTAGAGGCAATTGCTAGCAGATTAGGTTTTGGTGAACAGTTTAATCAGGTAATAGAAAGTAATTAGTGGATTACAAATCCTTAATGCAAGAGGCACTTAAACTTGCCAAAGAGGCTGCCAATAAAGGTGATGTCCCAGTAGGTGCTTTAGTAGTTGATGATACAGGTACCATAATTGGGATTGGTGCAAACTTAAGAGAGCAAGATAATGATCCAACCGCCCATGCTGAGATTGTTGCTATTAGAAATGCTGCAAGTGAAATTGGCAATTACCGATTAGATGATTTAACCATGGTGGTAACACTTGAGCCATGTGGAATGTGTGCTGGGGCGATTGCGCAAAGCAGAATTAAAAGATTAGTTTTTGGCTCATTTGATGAAAAGTATGGCGCAGTTGGATCAGTATGGGATTTACTTCGAGATACAAGAGCTATCTATAAGCCAGAGGTTTTAAGTGGAGTATTAGAGAAAGAGTGCGGTGAGCTTTTAACTGAGTTCTTTACTACTAAGCGTTAAACAATAATCTCATATGAAGGATTTAAGATAATTAGTTGACCATTATCTTCACCCACCATACCTTCAGCTTTTAATTGTGATCCAACATCAAGACCTGAGATCTCACGACGACCTAAAAATTGCAATGTAACTCCACCACTTTCATCCCACACCTCAACCTCAACTAATGGGGAGGAACCAGATGGGGCAGATTTTATTGAGCTAACTCTTCCCTGCACATGAGCACGTTTTCGCCAGGTGATATTTCCAATTGGAGTGATATTTTCAGCGTAATGACTTACCGGCTCATTTGATTTACTCGCTGCAGTAATTGGTGGTTTGGTGAAGGCGCTTTGCACTCGCTTTGGTTCTGCTGCAACTGGCATTTGAAAAGTAGTTGAGTTATTAAAGCTTTCTTGTCCTGCAATAATTTTTTGAACATCAAAGGGAATGATTGTGGCAACAACACGGGGAATCTGTGAGATTGGGCCCGCAATAGATTCTGCAGTTTGATCATGAAGTAGGCGTCCTAAAAACTTTGAGTAAGCCCGGCGGGGTAGTAATAGTGTTAACTCAACATCGCCTGCAGCAGTAACAGCTTGTGCATAATCAACTACAGAGTTAACTAGCCTTCGATCTGGACAATCAATTAACTCAAGTGAGACATCGGCAAATGCTGGGTTTTCTCGCCAGCTTCTATTTAACTCCTCGGCCCGCTTATCATCAATTACAAAGTGAACCGCATTGATATTTCTAGGTTTTAAGCTTCTGGCGTATCTAATTGCCCCAACTGTGGCAATATCAATTCGATCTACCAAAACTGTTACATCATGACGAGTAATTGAGGTTGCCCTTGAATCCTTACTTGAAAGAATCATTGCCTGATTCTCCTGGCCATACCTTTGATTAAATCTAAGCATGATGGCAGCAACAATGGGTGTTCCTATAACTACCAACCAGGTGCCATCGGCAAACTTTAAAATCGATAACAATAAGACAGTTGTAATTGCAATAACACCAGCAGTTAGGTGCAGGTAGTACTTACCCTTGTTACTTCGGTTTTTCTTTGCCATACCAAAGCCAGTTAGGGCAAAACCAATAAATACCGCCAGGGCATAGATTGCAGCCAAAGTGGTAATGCTCGCTTTAGATGCAATAACTAAGATAATTGCAAAGCTTGAGATAAAGATAATTCCATTTGAAAAAGCGAGCCGGTGGCCACGTTTTGTTAACTGCTTTGGCAAAAAGCCATCATTTGCCACAATATTGACCATATTTGGAAAAGCGTTAAAGCAGGTGTTGGCTCCAGCAAATAAAATAAATGTAGTGGCAGCTTGCACAAAGTAGTAAAAGCTCTCACCAAATAATGAATCGCCAAGGGATGCTTGGGCAACTAATGAGATTACAGTTGGGGTACCAGAGGCGTAAGGAACTGCAACTACCTGGTGTGCAAGCCAGGCGATACCAACAATTAAAGTTCCCAAGGTGGCGCTCATCAACATCAAAGTTTTTCTAGCGTTGTTGTGCTCTGGCTCTTTAAATAGAGCAACTGAATCTGAGATTGCTTCAAGCCCGGTTAAAGATGCACTGCCATTAGCAAAGGCTTTTAAAATCAACAAGATGGCAGCAAGACTTAATAAACCTTGTGGCTCACCCAATGGCAACAGCCCTGGTGAATCAGTTGGATACTCAGGAAGAGTTCCATTAAAGCTGCGATAGAGGCCAAAGATAAAGACGGTAAACATGCCAGCTAAGAAGAGGTATGAAGGGAGCACAAAGATCAGCCCAGCATCTTTGATACCACGTAAATTTATGTAGGTGAGCAGAGTTATAACAAAAACAGTAAGTGCAACCTTGTAATCACTTAACTCAGGAAGGGCTGAAATTATCGCAGCAACACCGGCTGCAGTTTGAATTGCAACAGTGATTATGTAACCAAATATCAACTCAATTGCTGCAACCTGTGAGATTACCTTGCCAAAGTTTTCTCTTGCCACAACATATGCCCCACCAGCCCTGGTGTAGGTGTTGATTACATCCCGATAGGAAAAGGTGATGATTAGTAACATTATTAGGATCACGCCAATTATTGGGGTAAAGATAGTGAAGGCAGCTAAACCAAAGGCTGGGATTAATGCAACAAGTATCTGCTCACCACCATAGGCAGAGCTTGAGATGCAATCTGAAGATAAGACGCCATAGGCATGTTTTTTTGACAAGCGCTGCTCGTGCAGTGAGTGGCGGTTAATTGGCTTACCCAGTAATCGGTTTTTTACCCGATATAAAAATGGATCCTTCAGGTGAGCATGCTCTTTGAGCACCTTTGGCGCCGGTGCGTTATCACTCCAAGATTTAGGCACTTTTGAAAACACACTCCAATTAGAAGTTCTAGAAAGGTAAGTATACGCCTGTTTATTTCTTGATTTTTAAGCGGTAATGACTGAGCGTATGCTTATCTTTATGCAACTTTCCACCCAGCTCTATATTGATGGCAAGTGGGTTAATGGCGCATCAACTATGCCAGTAACAGATCCATCTGATGAATCAGTAATTGCTAATGTGCAGATCTCATCTGAGGAGCAATGTATTGAGGCAGTAGGCGCAGCCCATCGTGCTTTTAAAGGTTGGGCAAAGACTGCCCCCCGTGTTCGCGGTGAAATTCTGCGTAAAGCATTTGAAATTATGGTGGCAGAGGCTGATCGATTAGCAGAGATTATTTCTAAGGAGAATGGCAAAGTATTAAGTGATGCTAAGGGTGAGGTTTTATACGCCGCAGAGTTTTTTAGATGGTTTTCAGAGGAAGCAGTAAGAGTTAATGGCGAGTTTAGAACTTCACCAAGTGGAGATAAAAGAATTATAGTTACCAAGCAGCCAATTGGTGTCTCGCTTTTAATCACGCCTTGGAATTTTCCAGCTGCGATGGCGACTAGAAAGATTGGACCGGCGCTCGCTGCCGGCTGCACAGTAATTCTAAAACCTGCAGGTGAAACTCCTCTGACAGCCTTAGCGATCATTGAAATATTAGAACGTGCCGGAGTTCCAGCAGGAGTGGTTAATTTAATCTTGCCTTCTCCAACAGGCCCTGCGATTGCAAAGATTTTAAAGGACCCAAGAGTTGTTAACTTATCTTTCACAGGATCAACTGAGGTTGGTCGCGTGTTACTTAAAGAGGCAGCAGATCGCGTTATTAGATGTTCCATGGAGTTAGGTGGAAACGCACCCTTCTTAGTTTTGTCAGATGCCAATGTTGATGATGCGGTAAGTGGCGCGCTCCTTGCCAAAATGAGAAATGGTGGTGCTGCCTGCACCGCTGCAAATAGATTTTATGTCGCTAAAGAGGTGGCAGATGAATTCACTGAAAAACTAACTAAAGCAATGGGTGGCTTAAAGATGGCTCCCGGCACATCAATTGGTGCCCAATTAGGCGCAAGCGTTTCAGTTAAAGAGCGCAATAAAATTGCAGAGTTAGTTGATTCATCTGTAGCCGCAGGTGGTGCTGTTAAAACAGGTGGAAAATCTCCAACAGGTGTTGGTGCTTTTTACCCTGCAACTGTTTTATCTGTTAAAAATGATAATCCAATTTTAAGCCAGGAAATCTTTGGACCAGTAGCACCAATTGTTATTACAAACTCAGATGAGCAAGCAATAGAACTAGCTAACGCCACAGAGTTTGGTTTAATTGCTTATGTTTATTCATCTGATTTAAAGCGAGCGATCAAGGTGGCAGAATCTTTGGAGTCTGGAATGGTGGCAATAAATAAGGGTGTTATTTCAGATCCTGCTGCTCCATTTGGTGGCTTTAAGCAATCAGGTTTAGGCCGTGAAGGTGGCTTTGCTGGGATTGAGGAATTTTTAGAAACTAAATATATTGGGGCTGATGTTTGATATGTTTCGAATCAGAAACCGATAGAATGCGTTTATTGTGGAAAGTTTAAAACTTCTTGAGTCAAAGACTAATTCCCTAAGTATTTTACTTAAAGATTTGGTAAGTAAGCATGGTGAAGCTTTCTCAAAATGTGCGGAAGTTGTTTCGAAGGCTTTAGCCCAGGACAACACAATTTTTTGGTGCGGCAATGGAGGTAGTGCTGCAGAAAGCTCTCACCTAGCCGTAGAACTTATAGGAAGATTTAAGAATAACCGGAGGGCATTGCCTTCCTTATCTCTCAATGCAGACACTTCCGCAATTACATGCATAGCAAATGATTTTGGTTATGAAGAAATTTTCGCAAGACAATTGGGAGGTTTAGGAAAAAAAGGAGATGTGTTAATCGTCTTATCATCCTCCGGTAAAAGCGAAAACATTTTAAGAGTTTTGCGAAAAGCCAAAGAAATGGGTGTTATATCAATCGCACTTTTAGGTAAAGGTGGAGGAGAGGCATTATCCCTGTCTGACTTTTCAATTGTTATAGAGTCTGATGAAACAGCCCGTATTCAAGAGCTCCACTTACTGATCGGTCACACATTTTGTGAGTTTGCGGAAATTGACCTGGGCATCGCTTAAAAAACTAAAAACTTTAATGTAGGCTCTCTATCATTACTTAAAAAGCAAAGGATAAAATGAGCATATTTCTAATAGCAGAAATTGGAATTAACCATAATGGAGATATGCGCATTGCAAAGCAACTAATTGATGCCTCCGCTGATGCTGGATTTGATGCGGTGAAATTTCAAAAACGCACCATTGAAATTGTCTATACAAAGGAGTTTTTAGATTCACCTCGTGAAAGCCCATGGGGAAATACTCAAAGGGCTCAAAAAGAGGGTTTAGAATTTTCAGCAGAGCAGTACAAAGAAATTGATCAGTATTGTAAAAGCAAGGACATTCAATGGACAGCATCAGCCTGGGATATTGATGCTCAAAGCTTTCTACAACAGTTTAATTGCACATTTAATAAAGTGGCGTCGCCGATGTTAGGTCATATCCCACTTTTAAAATTAATTGCATCTGAGAAAAAGCGAACATTTATTTCAACTGGAATGTCAACCCTGGAAGAAATTGACACTGTCGTAAAAATATTTATAGACGCTAATTGCCCTTTTGAGCTAATGCACTGTAACAGTACGTACCCAATGAAAGATGAAGATGCAAACCTTCTTTGTATTCCAATGTTACGAGAAAGATATGCATGCCAAGTTGGATATTCAGGCCACGAATCATCTTTAATTAAAGTTTGTACAGCTGCTGTTGCGCTAGGCGCCACTTCATTAGAGAGACATATAACTCTGGATCGAGCTATGTATGGGTCAGACCAAGCAGCTTCAATAGAAACGCATGCGCTCAGAAATTTTGTAGAAAGCGTAAGAGCTATTCCTCATGTTCTTGGAAATGGAAAAAAACAATTAACTGAAGCCGAAAAGAGTGCAAGAGAAAAACTTAGAATTTCTGTACAAGGATAAGAAGTGAGCAATTCAGTTGTTGCGATAGTACAAGCAAGAATGGGGTCTACAAGACTCCCTGGAAAATCAATGAAGTTACTTGCAGGTAAGCCTTTGCTTCAAAGAGTGCTTGAAAGAATAAAAAAAGCCAAAAAAATTGATGAAATAATTCTAGCGATCCCAGATACATCAGAGAATTTAGTTCTCGAAAAACTTGGAAAAAAATTAGATATTAAAGTTTATAAAGGTTCTGAAAATGACTTAGTCAATAGATACGTTAATGCCGCCAAACTGGTGAAATCCAATTTTATTGTTCGAATTCCAGCTGACAATCCAGTACCTCAGGGTTCAGAGATAGATCGAATCATTAGTCACCATTTACAATTAGGAAGACCTGGATTCTCATCAAATCTTGCTGAAATTTTTCAATCTGGCTATCCGGATGGAATCGGTGCAGAAATATTTGATACCTCTTATCTAGATGAAATTAAAAATGACTTCTCGACACCTGATAAAAGAGAGCATGTCCATTTAAATTTTTTTAACTATACGACCCAAACGGAAGTCGACAAGAATTGGTGCCCAGTCTCTACCATAAAGTGTCCAATTGATTTTGCTCGACCTGATATTGTGTTAGATGTGAATACAGACGAACAATTCATTTTCATGTCAAAACTATATGACTATCTATATCCAAGAAATCCATCATTTGGTATTGAGGAAATAATAGAATGGTATGACAATCAATATATGACAAAACCAGGAATCGAGAATTAAAAATGTCAAGTAGCCGCGTAGTTTATTTCAATGGAGAATTAATTCCAGAATCAGAAGCTAAAATTTCAATTTATGACTCTGCTCTAATGTTTGGCGACATGGTTTTTGAGATGACTAGGTCCTTTAATGGTAAGCAATTTAAACTCAAAGAACATATTGATAGATTGTATTCAGGCTTATCAATTCTTCGAATTCCAATAAATATGAGTAAGTCCGATATGGAAGACGCATGCTATTCAACGATTGAAGCAAATTCGAAATTTTTTGATAAAGAAGATGAGCACAGATTATTAATCGATGTATCTAGGGGACTACTTGGGATTTATGAAAATATTGAAGGTTTAAGTAAAGGTCCGAACATAATAATTGCAGATTTTCCACTTAAATGGACGGTTTCAAGTATGGGCCATTTGTTTGAAAAAGGAATCAATGCAGTAATTACATCTCAAAGGGCTATCCCTTCAAGTTTAATGGACCCTAAAATAAAAAATAGAAGTCGACTGTTTTACTTGATGGCCAATATCGAAGCTTCATTATTTGAAGGTAAAGACAACTGGGCTCTGTTATTAGACCCAGATGGGTATATTGCAGAAGGTACAGGCGACAATTTTTTCATCGTAAAAGATAAAGTTATTTACACGCCAGAAGGCCGGAATATATTAAGAGGTATTTCACGACAATACATTATTGATGAGATCGGACCTTCTCTTGGCTACAAAGTTGTAGAAAAAAACATCGAGCCATATGATGTGTATACTGCGGATGAAGCTTTTATGACAGGAACGCCATTTTGTTTGCTACCCGTGACATCTCTGAGCAGTGTTTCTATTGGGGATGGGAAAGTTGGACCCATTTTTAATGATTTGCTTAATAAATGGGGAAAAAATGTTGGAATAAATATTGCAAAACAAATTCAAAGTTGGGCTAAAAATCAGTCCACTAGCTCCCCAACACCATATCAATTTAAAACAAAATAGCTTTTAAATGGTTACAAGTGAACTCGCTTCCAACAAAATTGGATTTATGCAAGGGAGACTCTCTCCGATTGAAAATGGTCGGATTCAATCATTTCCCTCGGCCAATTGGAAAAATGAATTTGAAATCGCGAGTCAAAACAATTTTAATTTAATTGAATGGACGGTTGACACCCCAACCTTGGATAAAAATCCAATAGCTTTACCAAATTCAGTTAAAGAAATCCTAGAGAATTCATTAGATAAAAAAATTAAAATTCCTTCTGTAACATGTGATTTTTTTATGGAGAATCCACCCTGGAAATCTAATGTTGAAGAATTAGAAAATGTCTTAATTCAAATAATGTTAAACATGAAATTCATTTTTTCCAAAATGCTGGTAATTCCTTTGGTCGATAACTCGTCAATCACCGATACCACTTCACTAGATAAATTAATAAAATTTTTTGAAAGAATTGGATCATATATTGAAAAAAATGATATTCAGATATGTTTTGAAAGTGATTTTTCACCCCCCAAACTTGCTCATTTCATAAATGAATTTCCAGCTAAATATTTTGGGATTAATTACGATATTGGAAACAGTGCATCTCTAGGTTTTCATCCGCTGGAAGAGTTAAATAATTATGGAAATCGAATTTTAAATGTACATGTTAAAGATCGGGAGTTTGGCGGTTCGACAGTCCCTTTAGGGAAAGGATCTGTCGATTTTGATTTAGTATTTAAATCTCTTATCGAAAATCAATATAAAGGTAATTTCATTCTTCAAACTGCTCGATCTACGGAGGGTGAGCATTTGAGTACACTGCTAAAATATAGATCTATGGTTGTAAATTGGATCCAAAAATATGAATAATAAACAAATAGTTCTTGTAACAGGTTCGAGTAAAGGGATTGGCGCAGCCATAGCTAAGAAGTTTATGGACTCTAATTGGGTTGTGATACAGAATTCAAGAACTATAATTCCAGAAGAATCTTTAATTGGTGATACTTCTATAACTGCAGATGTTACAAAATCAGACGAGGTCACAAGTCTTGTCAAACAAATAAAAGATACGTATGGTCATTTAGACGCACTAGTTTGCAATGTAGGTTCCGGGAAGAATATAGATTCTAGTGATTCGGAGGAAAGATGGAATCATTTTATAAAAATGAATCTACTTTCCGCCTCCAATATTATTGAACAGGCTCTATCGTTGCTTGATCATTCTTCAGTAACAGTAATTTCTTCTATTTGTGGAAATTCTGTTGTTGATGGAGCGCCGATTGAATATTCAACTGCTAAAGCGGCCTTGAATCAATACATAAGAGTGATGGGCAAGAAATATGCAGAAAAAGAAATACGATTTAACTTGGTTTCTCCTGGAAATGTAATTTTCGACGGTTCTCAATGGGACGAAAAATTAAAATCAGATGAAAAAAATACGACCAATTACATAAAACAAAACGTCCCAATGGGTAAATTTATAGAACCGCAGGATATTTCAGAGATGGTGTACTACTTATCCTCAATTAATAGCAGATTCATAACCGGTCAGAATTTTGTAATCGATGGAGGGCAATCACTTTGAGCCAGAGCTTGAATCTTTCAAAATTTGATTTAACAAATAAATGGGTTGTCGTGACTGGCGCAGCGGGCCTATTAGGTAGACAACATTCTACTGCACTCTTAGAGGTAAACGCTAATTTGGTTTTATTGGATAAAGACAAAAATAAGATTATACAAGTTGCTCATGAATTAAATCAACTAGGCTTTAGTGGGAAAATTTTAAATTACGAAATTGATATTACAAATGAAAGCAAAGTGCAAGCAATTAATGATAATTTATTAGCAAAGAAAATTTCAATAAGTGTATTAATAAATAATGCCGCTATAAATCCTAAGTATGAAGTTTTAGCAGAAGGTAAAAATGGTTCTCGCGTAGAAGATTTCGATTTATTGGACTGGGATCTCCAATTAGATGTTGGATTGAAAGGTGCTTTTATTTGTTCTAAAGTTTTCGGAAGTAACATGGCAAAACAAGGAAATGGAGTGATATTAAATATTGCTTCCGACTTATCGATTATTGCTCCGGATCAACGCATTTACAAGAATAATTCTAATCAATTACAAAATGTAAAACCAATAACTTATTCTGTAATCAAGAGTGGTTTAATTGGTATGACAAAGTACTTGGCTACTTACTGGAATGAATCTAATGTGCGTGTAAATGCAATCTCTCCAGGAGGTGTCTATGAAAAGCAAGATTCGGAGTTTGTAGACCGATTAACAAAATTAATACCATTAGGAAGGATGGCCTCACCTGATGAATACAAATCGGCCATTCAATTCCTATGCTCAGATGCTTCGTCTTATATGACTGGACAAAATTTGGTTATAGATGGCGGAAGGTCTGTTTGGTGACGTGCGATATTAAGAGAATTTGAAAGGAATAATTGTGAGTCAACCTAGTTTTGATTATCGAGATTTAGTAATCAAAGACGGTAAATTAATTGGGGATTGGGATAATTTATATAAAAAAGTGGAAGATCCTTGGCATCAGTCTCGAATTGATCACGTCCATGATACTCGGCGACAAACCGCCATTTTACTTTGTAGAAAAATCAGAGAGACTTATGGTTCTATTAAAGTTCTAGAATTAGGTTGCGGGTTTGGTCATATCTCAAAACAGTTGACCGATTTGAATTTTTAACTTTAGGCACGGATATATCAAGCGAAGCAATTAAAAAAGCATCTGAAAAGAACCCAGAATCGGTTTTCAAAAGTGCAAAGTTCAATGATTTTGAACTAATTTATGATTTTAATCCAGACATAATCTTAATGGCTGAATTAACTTGGTATGTTTTGGCTGAATTAGATAATTTTCTACTCGAATTAAATAAATACGCTAAAACCAGAAAAACTCCAACATTTTAATTCACTTATTAGCAACTTATGCACCAGGAGTTCAAAAATATGGAAGAGAGAAATTCACCACTCATCAAGAAATACTTAAATACTTTAATCTGAACTATTTAGAATCAGGTTTTGTTGAAACGGTTCGACATGATGACCCAGATTCACAAGGATCGTATTTCCTGGCAAAACTCTAATTTCCTGCCTGTTTTTATGTTTTCGTCGTGCAAATAGCGGAGGATGAGGGATTTATCCTCTCCATCCTGGGTAATTCCCCGTTCATTCGACTGATTATGGTGCCCACTTCTCTAAATAGCCCTCGACTAGCGGATGCCACTTATTTATATCTATATTAAAAACCTCTTGCATAGTTTTTTTATAGGTCTCGTTTGATATGCCTTTTCGCTCCTGATCAAACCTAGGGCCTTGGCCTGTAATTTTGCTTGCGGCAAAAGTAAAAGTGGATTGAGCATTTTTAGTTGTTGCGACTAAATACTCTGACGCTAGGAAGCCACCAACAGAATTACAGCGACGTTCATCGTTATCTGACATAAGCAAATCCATAAGCTTTGCATTCCCACAACCAGTGAACATCGCTCCGTGATACAGGTATAAATCTCGAACTACGGTGTATGTCAGCCCGTAATATTTTGCATACACAGCAATCTTCAACAACTCCGGGGAACCCTCCCTAATCCATGAAGGGTAGAAGCTCACAGTTTTACCATTATTCTCTGAGTAATCGCGCTGAGCTTGGTGTGCTAATTCATGTGTAGTTACAGAAGTAGCAACGAAGCGGACTACTGGCGTCGGGAATGCAATCTCTTCATCGCCTGATCCAATCCACTCTGCGGTGTGTTTAAGATTTAGAAAAAGGATTCCCTCTCCGCATGAACCCCCTCCAGACCAGGTGGCGTTATAACACCAGCTATTTCTTGGCACGTAGTTGTTCAGCCAGTTGAATCCCCAACCAATGTAAATTGTCGATTCAGTCTTGATTTCGAAACCTAACTTAGCTAAGAATTCTAATGAGAGATCAATTAACTCAGATTGCTCCTTCGCCCAAACCGAGTTTGCTCTTGCCGGCTCAATCACTACCCTGTATTTAGTCTTGCTCTTAACATCTCGCTTCCAAACTTCATCCAATAAAGTTTGAACAACTAATGCTTGATCCGGAACATCTGGTCGCTTCAAAGGATTTGACGTTGCTGAAGGTTTAGGCGCTGCTGGAGTGCGCACGGTGAATTTACTCCAGGTTAATTTTTTGCCCTTTTTCACACACTTAAATTGTGTACTTTTTACAACGACTACCTGACCCAACGTCTTACAACTTGCACCAGGTATAACCGCAGCTTCCGTATGTGTAAGCGGAAAAAGAGAAAACATTAGCGCAATAACTGGGATTAGTAGATGCGGCTTTTGCGCCATCCCTTAGATTAGCACGCCATAAAAATTGACTACAAGGGAGAAACCAGCAACAACTTGCCCGATAAGCATTTTATTCCAAGTACAAAGTAAACATCAAAAACACAAGAATACTAATATTCCAGATCACAAACATAACCGAGCTGTGTGAGGACTGCCCACGTTCTGGCGGAGGATGAGGGATTTATCCTCCCCAACCTGGGTAATTACCCGTTCCAAACCTCTGTTCACCTTGCAATCTCACTGTTATTCTCAGATATATGAAGCGAATGTTTGCAACCATAGTGATTGGATCCTTGGTTCTTACGTTAAACCTTTCAACTGCAACAGCGGCGGTAAAGCCAGGTACTACTTGTAAAAAAGTTGGCCAGATTAGTAATTCCGCAGGAATCAAGTACACGTGTATCAAAAGCGGTAAGAGACTTGTTTGGAATAAAGGATTTGGCACTAAGAGCACTTCACCTCCCGCACCGGCGTCCTCATCTCCAAGTGCTGGTGCTACTCCAACGTCATCATGTCCAACTCCACTTATTCAAACGCCGGTTGACCTTTCAAAGGTCACATCGATTCTTTATCCGGGGCAAGAGCGCGGCGGAAATTACAAAGCGCATGGTGGTTTTGGTTTTGATAATGCGACCGATAATTTGGTAACAGTTAAGATTCCACTAAGTGGCAAAATTACCCGTGTTGTTCGTTATCGAGAGTTGGGAGAGATTCAGTATCTCTTTGAATTTGATGGAGATTGTGGAGTTTCGTTCCGATTCGATCATTTAAGAAAATTGACCGCGAAATTTGAGGCGATAGTTAATGCGTTTCCGATAAAGGAAGACACTCGTACTGACCCAGTTAATCCGCCCGTAGCTGTAACAGTTGGTGAAGTCATCGCCACGGAAGTTGGATTCCTCAATAATGTTTCCGTAGATTTCGGCGTTTATGATATGCGTCAGAAAAATGAAGCATCAAAAGATCCTGCTTGGGCTAGCGCTCATTCTCAATATCCTGCAGATTCTTACGGTATTTGCTGGCTTAATTCATTGCCTCAAGCTGACAGCGCGGCAGTGAAATTACTCCCCTCTCGTGATGCCAAAAATGGAAAGACGAGCGACTACTGCAAATAGTTTTCTTTTTTGAACCTACTGGCGGAGGATGAGGGATTTATCCTCTTCAACCTGGGTAATTCCCCGTTTTTTAGGTAAACGGGTCATAAAGCGACAGGGTAGTGCGCAAACTCGAACCTG
>Ga0315902_10002454_pt1 | contig 28814 bp, 25 predicted proteins | sample LakEriMetagenome_9_FD_203523 | JGI IMG/M metagenome (GOLD analysis project Ga0315902, IMG submission 203523) | Freshwater fungal communities from buoy surface, Lake Erie, Ohio, United States - Buoy 12 MA117 | ecosystem: Environmental > Aquatic > Freshwater > Lake > Lake biofilm | place: USA...
CTTGGCGGTTGCCTGGACGAAACTCAACCCGAGGCCCATGCCGTGGGTCGAGCGGCTGCGGTCTGAGCGATAGAAGCGATCCCATATCCGCGGCAGATCCTCTTTCGCGATGCCTGGGCCGCTGTCACGCACCGTGAAGACAATCTCTGCACCGGCCTTTGCGACGGTGACGGACACCTCGCCTCCACGCGGCGTGAATTTCAGGGCGTTGTCCACAAGGTTGGCCAATGCGCGGCGTAGCATCACGGGGTCGCCTTTCACGGTGAGTCCGGCTGTGGCCTCGGATTTCAGGCGGATGTCTTTTTCCTCGGCCACCGAGTCGTAGAGATCCGCCACGGCAGCGCTGATTTCGGCGACGGGGATCTGTCGGAGGTTTTGCGCGCTGATGCCTGCCTCGGTCTCTGCGATATCCATGAGCATATTGAGAATGCGGAGGACCTTGTCGGATTCCTCCACGCACTCTGCGAGCGCCTCCTTGGAAAGTGTCGGGTCGTCACCTCGCTGCAGCGCCAGTTGGGCGCGTCCGCGGATGACGGTCATCGGGCTTCGGATATCGTGCGCGACGTTATCGAGAGCCCCACGCATGCTGCGGATGAGGCCGTCTATCTGCATCGTCAGGCGGTTGAAGAGACTGACAAGCTCGTTGATTTCATTGTCGGTTTCGCCGCGCGTCACTTTTACGTCGTAGCGCCCTGTTTCGATCATCCCGCGCACGGTCTTGCTGAGTCCCCGCACCGGGCGGAGTGCGCGCGAGGTGAGAAAAATGCCGGCGGCGAAACCCAGCGGCAGCAGCACGGCGGCCAGCAGCAGCGCCCGTTTGCGAAAATTTCCGAGAAGCTCATCCGCGTCCTCGCGCGACTGGCCGACATAGATGACTGTCCCGTCGCCGAGGCGGTGCATGGCAAGGTAGAGGGCGTTCCCGTCCTGCGCGTTCAATTCCATCCAGCGGATACGCGTGTCCGTTGGCACAGGCACTTTTCGCAGCAGGTCCGAATTAAATTCGAGCCAGTCCTCCGGGTCGCGGAGGAAGATCGTCTTGTTCTCGGCGGATGCGAGCCGGAGGAAAAAGACTCTCTGCGCACGCTTTCGTCGAGCATTGGCGAGCGTCTTCACAGCCTCCACGCCACCGCGTTCGTATTCCAACGTGAATTCGCTCAGCCGGAAGGACACGACTTCCTGCTCATGCGTGCGGATCTGCTCCACGATGAGCGTGTGCGTGACGTAGGAGAGGGCAATTGCGAGGATCGCAAAGATGAGCGCCTGCCACAGCGAGAGGCGGAAGGAAACCTTTCGGAGGATTTTCCTAATCATCGGTTCGGAAGACGTAGCCGACGCCCCGGAGCGTGTGAATCAGCTTCCGATCAAAATCGCGGTCCAGCTTGTGGCGCAGCCGGCAGACGAGCACGTCCACGATGTTGGTCTGCGGATCGAAGCTGTAGTCCCACAGCTTTTCGAGGAGCTGCGTCTTCGAGAGTGGCTGCCCACGGTTGCGCATGAGCAGTTCGAGCAGGGAAAATTCCCGCGGCTGCAAATCAATGCGCTGCCCCTCGCGGCGGGCCAACCGAGCGAGGAGATCCAGTTCCACGCCGTCGGCCTCGATCCGCTGAACTTCGGGTGCCGGAAGTGAGCGGCGCACGACGCTTTCGATCCGTGCGAGCAATTCGGAAATCGCGAAAGGCTTTGCCAAGTAGTCATCCGCCCCTGCGCGCAAGCAGCGCACTTTGTCGTCCACGGAGCGCTTTGCGCTTAGCATGATCACTGGCGAGGAGATCCCCAGGCCCCGCAACTTTATGACCATGCCGAGCCCGTCCAATTCCGGCATCATCACATCGGCCACGATCGCATCGAAGGAAATCTCCTGCGCGCGCTGGAGGCCCGCTTTGCCGTCGGCAGCAGTCTCCACGGTCCAGCCATTTTCCCGGAGCCCCTTCGCGACAAGCGAAGAAATCTTCGGATCGTCTTCGACGACGAGAATTTTCATGGGTCCGTTGTCGTCTTGATTCCAGATGGATCGCGAGAAAGAAAACGGTCCCGGCTCTTGCATCAAAGTGCAGGCCGGGACCGGATTCTATCGGACACGCTTACTTGTATGGCGACCAGAAGGAGGATGGGGCGACGTCGGACAAGGCCGTGAACGTCGCATCCGGAACCTTCGGGGGGGTGTCAATGGTGAAGGTGCCGAACGAGTTGCCGAGGATGTCGGTGTTGGCACTCGAATAGAGGCGCGTGCCGGTCTTCACGTAAGCCTGCAAGTCTGCGAAGTCCGGGTTGCCGCTGGCCTTGTTGTTCTCGATGGCGTACTGATCTACGGCGGAGTCGAGGATGCGGAGATCCTCGAGGACCTGGGTGGCCTGCGAGCGCTTGCGGCTGCGCAGGAAGTTTGGGACGGCGATGGCCGCGAGGAGTGCGATGATCGCGACGACGATCATGATTTCCACGAGCGTGAAGCCCGCGCGTTTGGTGTTCAGTTGAGTGAGCATGGATGTGATGTGGTTATTGTTTTTTTGTTGAGTTCCCGCAGCCGTGGTGCGGCCTCCGGGAGTTGATGCCTTTTTGAGCACCGAGGATGCCGCCCGCCGTCAATACCGCGTCCCTTTCCAACTGGTAATTAACCGGTAATCAGCCGGCCCCTTCCTCCGTGTCGGCCCCGCTTTGCCGCCGGGACGATGCTTGTCGGGCGGCGCGGGGCCATTCAACGTTGCACTCATGCGCCCCGCCTTTCTCCTCCCGCTTGTGCTCCTGCTGGCAGGCGAGGGGATGTGCGCGGAAGATGCGAAGCCGCGTCCGCTGATGAAGGACTTCATCGGCCTCAATGTCCACACGGTGAACTTCAAGCCGGGGTTCTACGCGCCGGTCACGCGCGTGCTGCGGAACTATCATCCGATCAAATGGGGTTTCGGCGACGACACTTCTGCGGCGACCACGCTTCCATTTGCTGCGAACCGCGTGAACTGGGCGCAGCTCTACGGAAGCTGGAAGAAGGCCGGGTACCGCACGCACGCCTCGCTGATGTTCGACGACGTCGCGCCTGCCGCTTGGAAAAATGTGGAGCGTGACGCGAATGCATATGGTCTCGCGTTTGCGAAGGCGTTCGGCCCGTCGGCGAGGGAGCCGCTGCTCGAAGCCGTGGAGATCGGCAATGAGCCTTCCAAGTATGACGATGCGACGTATCGCAAATTTTTCGAGGCGATGGCGCGCGGAGTCCGCGCGGGCGATCCGAAGCTCCGCATCGCGACGTGCGCGGTGAACCTCGGCCCGAGCGGGCGCTACTCGAAAAGCGTGGACGTAATCGCGGGACTCGACGCGCTGTGGGACATCATGAACATCCACTGCTACGCGGAGGCCGAGCCGTGGCCGACATGGCGGCGTAGTTTTCCGGAGGATCCTGCGACGAAACTCATCGAGAACGTCGGCCACATCCTGAAATGGCGCGACGCACACGCGCCATCGAAGGAAGTGTGGGTGACGGAGTTTGGCTACGACGCGACCACGAAGCCGCCGCCCACGACGGGCGATTTTTCAAAATGGCAGGGGAGCACCGAGTCGCAGCAGGCGATGTGGTCGGTCCGATCGTTCCTGCTGCTAGCACGGCTCGGCGTGGATCGCGCGCATCTTTTTTTATTCAACGATAACGACGAACCGCACCTGCACGCCGGCAGTGGCATCACGAGGAACTTCGAGCCGAAGCCTGTATTTCACGCGCTCGCATGGCTCCAACGCTCGCTCGGCGAATACCGTTTTGTCCGCGTGGACCGTGAGGATGCGGACGAGTGCTACGCTTACGAATTCACGCACGCATCGCAGCCTGCGAAACGCGCATGGGCCGTGTGGCGTCCGAGCGGTGCGCCGCGCGTGGTGCGGCTCTTCAATGACCCGCTGCGCGTCGTGCACGCAGAGCGGATGCCGCTCGTCGCAGGCGATGCGGAGAAGGTGAAAGTGCGCCAGGAGATCGAGGGCTACATGGCGGTCGAGGCATCCGAGCGTCCTGTGATCATCTGGTTGGAGAAGCCGTGAGCTGGAGCGCTGGCTTCCTCGCCGGCAGCCCGCGGTGTCTCGCCACAGCTCCATGAACGAACTTTGCAGGTGACCTTTGCTGCGGTGGAGCCATGCAGTGTGTCCCCGGTGGCCACGTGAAAACTGCCGGCGAGGATGCCAGCGCTCCACGCACTACGGCGACTCCGGTTCAGCCGATGCCACTGCCGCCTTTGCGACCTTCGCGACGTAGCGCAGCGCGATGATCGCCGCGAGGACTCCCACGCCGAGGAGCACGTATTCGAGCGGGTGATGCGGGCGTTTTTCCTTGAGCGAAGAGAGGCCGCTTAATGTCGTCCCCAGCCAGACGAAGAGACTGTTCGGCGGGATGATCGCGACGCATGTGGCCGCGAGATACGGCCAGAAGCGCACGGGCGTGAGACCGTAGCAGTAGTTCGCGAGGCCGAAGGGCACGGGCACGAAGCGGAGCAGCGCGATGATCTTCCAGCCTTCACGCGCGATTGCGCTGTCAATCAGGCGGAACTTTTCATTCGAGCCGAGCCAGCGCGTGACGGCCTTGCGCGCGAGGTGGCGTGAGATGAGGAAATTGATGCTCGCACCGATGGCGCACCCAAGCATCAGGCCGAGCCAGCCCTGCACGAATCCGAAGAAAAGACCGAACGCCAGTCCGAGCGGCGCGACAGGCACCATGAACATCTGCGCGATGACGAAGACTCCCGCGAACGCAAAGATGCCGAGGGCACCCATGCTGTGGATGTGTTGCTGAAGGCGTTCGAGAATCTGGATGAGGTATTCGAGCATGTGCGGGCGTTCTTAGAGCGGACGCTGTGCCGTGCGGCGAGTGGGAAAGTCTGGAGTCGTCGAAGTCCGTCAATTTCCCGTCTGCGGCGCGAGGAGGCGGAAAGTAGTCATCATCGTTTCGCGTGATGGAACGACGTTCGTTAACTGGACGCGCGCTGCGTTTCAGAGCGCTGTGCATCACGCGGAGCGATGATGACTACTTTGAGACCTGCAGTGTGGAATCTCTTCGAGCCGGAATCCAGGCGCGGGGAATTTACGTCCCCGGCAGTGCGATGCCTTTCACGCGGCGGTAGAGTGCGACGGCGTAGCTGTCCGTCATGCCGCTGACGAAATCCAACATGCGCATGAGGCGCTCGTAGGGGCCGGTTTTGCGCGCGGCGTGGACGCATTCGGCGGGGAGTTGGCTGGCAAGTTTGCGGCTGCGGTTGGAGGTCTGGTCGCCATGGGTGGCGATGTCATTCACGGCGCTCATGAAGATATCGAGCAGGCCGCCGAGGACTTCGTAGCCGGCGATTTCGATCTGCACGCCGCGGTCGGTGGAATAGATCGTCTCGCGGCTCACCTTCTGGATTTCGCGAAGCGCGGGGGCGGCGGGGATCACGTCGGTGAGCGGCGTGTCGAATTTTCCCGCGAGCAGGCCGGCCTCGTTGTCGAGGAATGCGGCGGTGCATTGCGAGAGGCATTCGCCGATGGCCATCGCGCGCAGCATTTCGAGCGCGGCCTTGCGCGAGGTCATGCCATCGAGATCGCGCGGGTGCCTTCGGATGATCGAGAGGAATGCATCGCGCACGGTCTCGTAGCTGAGGTGGCCGAGGCGCGCGCCGTCCTCGAAGTCCACGAGGCGGTAGCAGATGTCGTCCGCGGCCTCGACGAGGAATGCGAGCGGGTGCCGCGCCCAGCATTCCGGTGCGCGCTGGATGAGCCCGCAGTGCTGGGCGATTTCGGCGAAGTGCTCGCGCTCACTTTGAAAGTAGCCGAATTTTTTCAGGCTCGCGCCGATGTGCGGCACGGGGCCGAGGAGCGAGGCGTGGGGATATTTTGTAAATGAGCCGAGTGTCGCGCTCGTGAGCTGGAGGCCGCCGAAGTTGTCCGGCATTTGCAGCCGCGTGAGAATGCGGAAGCCCTGCGCGTTGCCCTCGTAGCGCTCCATGTCGGCGGCTTCCGCCTCGGAGAGGCCGGTGCGCGCGGCACGCGCGTGTGGGCTGTCGCTTGTGAACCAGTGCTGGATCGCGTCCTCGCCGCTGTGGCCGAAGGGCGGGTTGCCGAGATCGTGCCCGAGCGCGGCGGCATGGACGATCGCGCCGAAGTCCGACGCGTGCATTTCCTCCCGCGCGAGATTGTGGCGCCCGCAGATTTCCGCGCCGACACGTGTGCCGAGCGAGCGGCCGACGCTGGCGACTTCGAGCGAATGCGTGAGGCGCGTGCGGGCGAAATCATTTTCCGCGAGGGGAAAAACCTGCGTCTTGTCCTGCAACCGGCGGAATGCGGAGGAGAAAATGATGCGGTCGCTGTCGCGCTGAAAATCGGATCGCGCGGGTTCGCGGTGGCCGGGCTTTTTGCGGCCGAGGCGATCGGCGGAGAGGAGTTGCTGCCAGTTCACGCGGGAGGAGGGAAATCTTAGATTTTGGCTTTTGGCTTTTGAATTCTTCGTTCCCGCAGACTGCTGGTGCGGGCAGCCATCCAAAATTCAAAATTCAGCATTCATCGCGGCGGCGGATCGTACGGCAGCACGACGTGCGGTGGCGACGGCGCGGCGCTGCGCTTTTCCACGAGCCAGCAGACGCCGATGGCAAACGCGACCACGAGGATCGCCGAGATTGTTTTCCGTGCGCGGGCCGCCCCGGGGCTAGGCATCCACGAGGTTGCCGATGCGTTCGGCGAGTTCGAAGTCGAGTTCCGTGAGGCCGCCCTTGCTGTGGGTCGAGAGGATGATGCGGACTTTCGAGTAGCGGATGTCGATGTCCGGATGGTGGTCGTGCTCCTCGGCGAGTTCCGCGATGCCGTTCACGAAATCAATCGCCGCCGAGAAGTCGTCGAACTCGAAGACGCGCTCGATGGAAGTTTTTTCCAGTTCCCAGTCTGGAAAATCTTTGAGGGCGGCTTTGACTTGTTTGGCGTCGAGAAGATTTGGCATGGTGGGTGAAATGTGCTGCGGGGAATAGCAGGGAGCACCGGCTTGGCAACGGGATTCTGTGCGGGGGCGGCCCGATTTGATTCAAACCACGAATGGACACGAATGAGGGGAGTTGGCGCTTTGGTGTTTGGAGTCGAGCGTTTCGAGTTTGGCCCGCCGCAGGTGCCTTGCATTTCGGGGAGAACGTTCGGGCAGCGTCATGGGCGTCATCATGCCGCGAGGCCGAGCGCTCAACGCCGAAGCATGGTGCTGCCGAAACCAATGCAGCCTGCTGCTCGATTGAGATTTCGAAAGACTGGGCGACGGACGACGGACGCAGCCCGATTCCATTCGTGCATCTTCGTGTCCATCCGTGGTTCAAATTGATCTGCTGCCGATGTTGCGCGCAGTTTGACTCGCGCGCCGCGACACGGCAGGGTGCGCGTGACATGGACCCCGGCCACCATCATCGCATTTACGAATTCCTCGAATCAAAGGGACTGCGGAAAACTTCGCAGCGCGATGCGATCATCGAGGCGGCGTTCAGCACCACGGAGCATTACACGGCGGACGATTTGCTGCTGATGGCGAAGAAGGTGGATTCTTCCGTCTCTCGCGCGACGGTGTATCGCACGCTGCCGCTGCTCGTGGAGAGCGGGATGCTGCGTGAGATGGATTTCGGGCGCGACCACAAGTTCTACGATCCGAACTACGTGGATCACCCGAACCACAACCACCTGATCTGCCTCGATTGCGCGAAGATTCTTGAGTTCGAGGATGTCCACATGGACACGCTGGAGATTTGCATCAGCAAGCGCATGGGCTTCACGCCGACGGGAAAAGTGGTGCGCATCGAGGCGCACTGCGACGAGCTGCGCACCGCGGGAGTGTGCAAGAAGCGCGCGGCGGCGGTCGTCGCATAATCAGTAGTTTGGCGTCGCTACTCGCATCCTATGACCCGAGCCACTGCCAAACCGCTTGTCATTGCAGTCGCTAGTTTCACCTCAGTGATCACACTCATCCTTTGGTTCATCAGTGGTATTGAGTTCGAACAGCTCAATCGACACGGAGAACGCCCGCTTCTTCTCCCGTGATTCGGGCACGTTCTTCGCGCCCTCTACCATCCCAGTTAGAGGCGCTGCAGCGCATGGTTCGGCGATTCCGGTCGCATTGGAGTTAGTCGTAAATGTGCCTGCCGACGACGCGCTGCTGAGGGTCGAAGCTGAACTCGTAGGACACCGGCAGAAAGAAAGTGCGGACAGTGTAGCGAACGGCGGACGTGATGCGCGATGAGGCCGAGGATGCCGCCGGCGATGAGGCTGATGCCGGCGATGAGGGCACCGCTGAGCGGCGTGCTGCTCGCGGGCTTCTCGATGCTTTCGGCGAGTTCCTGGCGTGTGTCGAAAGTGAAATCCTCCACGCCGCGGTGCGTCTGGGTGAGGAGAGCCGATACTTCGTCAATGGCATCCTGCACATGCTCGGCGTCCACGGTCTGGATGGTGAGCCCGTCCACCTTCTGGATGGGCCCCTGATCCACAAGCCCGACGATGTTTGCGGCACGGTAATCGTAGTAGAAGGTGGTGAAGGGGATGATGACCGCGGTGTTCTTCAGCGTGTGCGGGTTGTAGGATTCTCCCGAGCGGGTGGGGAGCACGGGCTTCTTTTTTTTCAGGCGCGCGATGCGGTTGTCTTCGTTTTCGTACAGTTGGAAGGCGACGAGATGCACCTTCTGCTTCGGCGTGAGCCGCGAGACGTCCACCTGGTTCACATGCGTCTCGACGATGAGCTTCGAGAGATCCGCGATGCTCATGAGCGTCGTGCCGCTGTTCACGCTCGCGGCGGCGATGGCCATCTGGCCTTCCACGACCGGCACGGTGAGCACGGTCCCGTCGCCCGGCGCAAATACCTTCGTCTTGTTGAGCTTGTCCTACACGAGCTGCATCTTCTTTTCCGCCTTCGTGTAGGTGTTCTTCGCGATGTCCAGCTCGGAAGAGAGGTTGTCATACGCCTCCTGGCTGATGAGCTTCTCGTCGAACAGATCCTTCGCCCGCTCGAAATTCCGCTCCGATTTTGTCACCGCAAGCTTCGCGCCCTCGACCTCGGTCTTCGCGGAGTCCATCTCGGAGCGGATGTCCGTGTCATCAATCTCCACGAGCACCTCACCGGCCTTCACCTTCGTGCCGGGTTCCACGTGCAGGACCTTGATGCGCCCGCCCACTTCCGCCTTCACGTCGAGTTGCGTATCGGGCATCAAGGGTGGCGATGAGGAGGAGCTTTTTCATTTCAAAAAAGACGGCATTTCTGGGGGAAGATGAACAAATTGTGAGTCTGCTGAAGAAGTGCGCGCATGCCGGAGTTCTTAGGGATTCTCACAGTCGCGCCGTATGAAAGATGGGGATCCTCACCTGTCAAGGCAGGCATGTCTCCGGCTTATCCCCGAAAGCTCCCCGAGGATTTCCGGGGCACCCTCCGGGGCGCAAGGCTGTGGTGCCGAGGATCCGGTGGTGTTCGCTCGCCAGGCTCGCTCGACCACCGGCCAATTTCCATGACGCCTCCGGCGTCGCAAAGGGCATGACGGGCTCTAGTTCCCTAATCTGAGGAGCCGTCCTTTCACCCTCGTTTCCAGTATTCCTATCCCCGTGCCGATGGGAATCGCGGGGCGTCGCGCCGCCGCGCGCTCAGAGATCGCCGCGGGTGTCCTCGAAGTTGCTGGCTACGTCCCACCCGTTGATGGGTCCGCTCTTGCCGAGGTTCTCGTCATAGTGAAATCCGCCGTTGCCGCCGCCGCTGATGTAGAAACTTCGCACGACGAATGCACCGACGGTGTCCACTGTGCCATTGAGCGTTGCGACATAGTTGGGAGCGTAGAGGCCAAGAATCAGGTTCGCATTTCCAGAGGCGACAAAAGCATCGTCATCGGATTCCGTGGTGGTGAGTTTACCGGCGTTTCCGGTGCCATACACGGTGAGGTGCGAGGCGACCTGGCTGCTGCTGCTGTTGGAGTTGATGTTGCCGTTGCCCAGATTAATGTCCCCATTCACCCAGATGCTTGCATAGACATTCGGCGGAATGGTGATGCCCGCGCCGCCGCCATTGCCGGTGCTGAGGTTGCCGGTGACGATGATCTCGATGTAGCCGGTGCCAGTCGCAGGCGGGGTGACAGCGAAGGTTCCTAGATTGCCGGTGATCGCGTAGCGGGTGGGAGCCGCCTTGCTGCCCGTGGTGAAGGAGCCCGGGGCGGGTCCCTGATAAGTCCAAGAACTCCACATGGGTGCCGTGGGCGACACGATGGTCTGGTTGAAATCCGCGGAGATGCGGGTCTGGTCCATGCCGGTGTTTCCAGATACGTTTTCAAAGGTGGTGGGGGTGGATGGATCGTCGCCGCCATTGGTCTGGACGCTTCCGAGGACGGTGGCGCTATTCCCACTGATCAAAGGGCCATAGGGCGAGGTGGTGGGATTCGTCTTCGTGCTGGCGATGCTGCCGTTCGATTGGACCTTCGGATCGCCGGCACCCGGGTAGAGGCCACCGGCGCTGGTGCCGGTCATTGACTTCGTAGGGTCCTGTGAATCGAAGCTGTCCAGCGTCCAAGTTGCGCTGTTGCCGAGCGACATGTTATTCAGGGTGACGATGGCGCGACTGAAGGCGTAACGGGGGCGGGCGATAATCTCGACGGTGCGGGTGACGTTCGGGTCCGCCGCACCGGTGCCGGTCTTAGCGGCGAGCTTCATGCGGCGCAACTGGATGTCGCGCCTGTCCGCGCTCACGTATTTTCCAGGCAGGTCGGCGCGCGCGGTGGAGCGGATGCGGAACCAGGGGTTGAGGCTCGGAGAGGAACCGAAGTTCTCACGGGTATAGACGTCGGCGGTGATCTTGGTGACGCGGACATTGCTCTGCCCGCCGAGGAAGGGCAGTTGGGATCCGTCGAGGGAGCGCTCGCCGTTGGTCTGGTAGGTTGCGTCCGTGTAAGACCAACTGTTTGTCGTCCACGGATACGCGGTTGGGTCGGAGGTGGTGGTGGCCCAGCTATTGAGCTGGCGCAGTGCATAGTCGGCACCGGCCTCCGCGCCGTGCAGCGCCTCGTGCCAGGCCGCACCTTGGTAGCCGCTGCGGAACTTCGGGATCAGGTTTTGGTAATAGGAGACGATGCTCAAGGCGAGGACGCCGACGAGGAGCATCGTCATGAGCAGCACGCTGCCGCGTCGGGAATGTGGGTTCGGTTTCATGATTCAGTCTCGTCTTGGGTTGCGCGCACTGACTTCGAGAATACCAGTGGTCGGGGCTGAGGTTGCGCCCGTCCTGCGATAGGTGGGCGTGAAAGAGGATTGAAGCTGGAATACCTGCCCCTTGTTTCGCGCACTGATGAGCAGCGTGGTGGTCGAGAGATTATCGGAAATGCGCTCGGCGATTTCCACGACCGAGCTGGTGGTGGTCGAGCCGGAGGGATACTCGGCCCGGAAGTAACACATCGTGGGATCGCTGGCCGAACGCGCCGCCCGGTAATAGCGCACCTGGATTTCGCCGGTACCTGCGGTGGAGGGGGCGAAGCGGGTGACGTTCTTGCCGCCGACCACGGTCACCGCATCCACCCAGGGCACCACGCCGTTGAGCAGGGCGTTGGCGTTGCCGTTGTAGGTGGAGGAGGTATTGAGTGTCGTGCGCGGGTAACGCGTCACCTTGAAGGCGGCACCTATCGAGTTATCCGGCGTGTTTGATGCGTAGTAATCGGGGATACCGAGGACGAGAAAGGTGGTGTTTGTGATGCTATAAGTGGTCGTTCCGGTGTCTTTCAGAACCGTGGAATTGGCGCCGGTGAGGATGCTCACGCGCACCGCGCGCCGCAGGTCCGCCGCCACGTAGTCCATGATGCGGTTCTCATTGGCGATGCCGACGATGTAACGCTCCGTGCTGGAAAGGCTCCGCGTGATGCCCATGCCTGCATAGGTGAAGATGCCGAGAATGATGATGCCGACCGTCATGGCAAACATGGTCTCGACCAACGTGAAACCGCTCCGCAACCGCCTGGCGTCAGTCCATGTCTTCATAGCTCAGAGTCCTCCTTTGGACATGATTGTGGAAAGCTGCCTGGTGCGTTGGATATTCCCGATGCCGGTCCAGGTGGCCGTCACCGTGACTTTCACGCAGGAAGTGGCGGAGAGGTCCACGCCGTTATTCGTGAAAGTGCCGCTCGGGGTGCGGGTGACGGTGAGTGTGCTTCCGCTGGGATAGTCCGAGACGGTGTAGGTCTCGGTCACATTGCTGAAATTGGCGGCAATTCCGGTCGGGGCGGCGACGACGGACGCGATGCCTGCGGCGGTGGTGACATTGCTCCACGGCGGGGCGTAGCGCAGAGCTTCGATGCGCTGCTGGAGCAGCTCGCTGGCAGAGACGGTCTCCTTGCCCAAGCGGAGCACCCGCCCGGCCTGCTGGGTGGAGGCGTAGAAACCTCCGAGCGCAATCACGGCCACGGCTGCCGCGACCATGGCCTCGGCAAAGGCAAAGCCTGCCACGGAGCGCCTTTTGCGTAGTTGTGACCCTGAAAGTGGCATAATTGATTTCGACGAATTGGTAGCAATAGGCGTGCCTCGGATTTTGGTTTTTATAAAAAAGGCGGTTTACTGCCGTGCTTGCGTGCCGAAAGCGAGGCCAAGGTTTGCCCAGAAATCGAGATGAGCAATTGCAACAGTTTCCCGCGCCGTGGTTCCTTTTCACGAGGACAATCCGTGGCGGAACGAGCTTCGTCGGCGCAGTGCGTTTGGCATTGACCCATCCATCCGTTGTGTTAAAAAACGGCATTCGCTCCCCACTGCCACAATCCCATGTATTGCCCCAAATGCGGTAGCCTGGAAGACAAGGTCATTGATTCGCGCCTTTCCAAGGATGGGCGAAGTATCCGGCGTCGCCGCGAATGCCTGGAGTGTGCGCAGCGGTTCACGACCTACGAGGAGGTCGAACGGTCGGAATTGCGCGTGGCGAAACGGGACGGGCGGAGCGAGCCGTTCGACAAGGAGAAGCTGCTCGCGGGAATGCTGAAGGCGTGCGAGAAGCGCCCGGTGGGTGCGGAGGCGCTGGAGAAGGTGGCGGAGGACATCATGCACGAGTTGCAGATGGAGTTTCGGCGCGAGGTGCCGAGCCATGTCATCGGCGCGAAGGTGATGATGGCGCTGCACGAGACGGACGAGGTCGCGTATGTGCGGTATGCGAGTGTGTACCGGCACTTTCAGGACATCGGGGAATTCATCCATGAGATCCAGAAGCTGGAGAAGAGGCCGAAGAAGGGGAACGGCCAGCCGGAGCTTTTCAAATGATCGGGTTCCGCGATGCGCTGCCGGTGATCGTGCTGCAGGATCGGCGCGTGATCGCATTTGATCGCGGGTGGCTGGCGCGCGTGCTCGCGCTGGCTGCGAACCGTGCGGGCATGGCGGACTGGCCGCTCGCGCCGCATGTGGCGGAGAGCGTGCATGAGTGGCTGCGCACGCTGACGGATCGTCCGGCGATGTCGGCGGATGTTTTCACGCGGGCGGTGCGCGAGGCGCTGAAGGCGATCGGCTTTGCGGAGATCGGCGCGAGCTTCGCGGCGGCGTGGCCCTTTGCGCGGATCTCGCTCGTGGAGATCGCGCAGCAGGCGGGGAATGGATTCGAGCTGGCATTCTTCGCGGCACTCGACTTGCGGCTGCGCGAGGTGCTCCACGCGGGCGGGAGCTATTGCGAACTGCACAGCCTCGGGCAGTGCGTGAAGCTGCTGCGGCAGCGCAGGCACTGGAGCAGCGCGTGCGATGATCTGCGTGCTGAGATCGTTGCCTTTGCCCGCAGGCACACGGCACACGTGCTCGGGGATGCCGGGGCGGGCCGTGCGCGGGATCTTTTCCTCCACGTGACGTGACCAGTATGACCATCTTTGAAAAAATTGCAGCCGGCCAGATTCCCGCGAAGATCATCCACGAGGCGGAGGACTTCGTTGCGTTTCACGACATCCATGCGCAGGCGCCCGTGCATGTGCTCATCGTGCCGCGCAAGTGCGTCGTGCGCCTGGCGGAGGCGGATGATTCGCACGCGAATCTGCTCGGGCGGATGCTGCTCGCGACGCGCGGGATCGCGGCAAAGCTCGGCGTGCTGGAGAGCGGCTACCGCGTGGTGATCAATAACGGCCGCGATGCCGGTGAGAGCGTGCCGCACCTTCACATCCACCTGCTTGCCGGCAGGGCGCTCGCATGGCCTCCGGGATGATGGAGCGCGCCCAAACCCGACGGGTTTCGTTCCGCAAGCAGGCCGCGCGGAGCCCGATTTTTTGCGATGTTTTGGTCCGTTGCTTGCGTGTTTTTTTAGCAGGCGCAGATTTCCCCCCCAGCCCATGACCGTTAATATCGCCCATATCGTCCCGCCCGTCGTCGCCTTAGGGTTTTTTCTCGCGCGGATGGCGGAGGTATCCACGAAGCGGGCCGTGGTCGCCGGGAAAAAACGCGAGGGCGTGACGTTCATGCTGTTTATGCTTTGCGGCATCCTGATCATCAGTGGCGGACTGGCGGAATTTTTTCTGCGGGGCTCGATGCTCTGGTGGCCGACGATGGCTGCGGGATGCGTGTGTTCGCTGGCTTCGTTTGCAATCCGCCGTGCGGCAATCCGGGCGCTCGGGAAATTTTGGAGCCTGCATGTGGAGATGCGCGAGGGGCATGAATTTGTGACGAGCGGGCCATTCGCGCACGCGCGGCACCCCGTCTATTTTTCGATGATTCTCGAGCTGCTCGGCATCGGGCTCATCCTGAACGCGTGGTTCTCGCTCGCCGCGGTTTTCGTGATTTTCACGCCGACGCTGATCGCGAGGGTGCGCATCGAGGAACGTGCCTTGCTCGCGCAGTTCGGCGATGCTTACGGAAAATACATGCGGGACACACCGGCGATCCTGCCATTTGGAAGGAGGACAGAGTGAGCGGCGCTGATTGCAAACGGCGTGTGGTGGTGACCGGAATGGGGGTCATCGCGCCCAACGGAAAGGATCTGGTGACATTCTGGGAAAGCATCCGCGATGGACGCAGCGCTGCGGCTCCGCTGACGCGTTTTCCCACGGGCAATCTGCCCAGCCGGGTCGCCGCCGAGGTGCGCGATTTTCACATTGGAAAATATTCCGATCCCAAGAAGGCGCGCCGGTTTGATCTTTCGATCCAATACGGGATTGCAGCAGCGAGGCTCGCGATGGAGGATGCAAAGGGGATGTCGTGAGCAGAAATCCGGAGCGCGTCGGCATCATCGAAGGCACATCGGTCAGCGGGATGGAATCGTCATTCAAGGGGCAGACTGCCTTCGAGAGCACCCGGGGCTACCGGAGCATGAGCCCGTTCACATTGATCAATGCGTACACCGGCGGTGGAGCGGGGGAGATTGCGCTGGAACTGGGCATCCAGGGACATGCAGCCAGCTACAGCTCGGGAAGCGCATCGGGAAATGATGTGATAGGATACGCCTTGCGGATGATCCGGGATGATGAGGTGGATGTGATGTTTGCCGGCGGCGCGGAGGCACCGATTCTTGCGCCGTTGTGGGGAGCCTTCTGCCTGATGAAAGTGATGTCCACCTGCAACGACGCGCCTGCCACTGCCATGAAGCCGTTCGATGTGGCCCGCGACGGCTTTGTGCTGGGGGAGGGTGCCGCGTTCCTGGTGCTTGAGGAGTTATCCCACGCGCTTTCGCGGGGTGCGCGGATTTATGCGGAGATTGCGGGCCATGGCCGTGCGGTCGAGGCCTATCATTCGGTGGGCCCGCATCCCGACGGGATCGGAATGAAGAGGGCGATGGAGAAGGCCTTGCGCGATGCAGGTCTGGCGCCTTCCGCTGTGAACTACATCAATGCCCACGGCACCGCCACGCCTGCAAATGACACGGCCGAGACCAGGGCCATCAGGACTCATTTCGGCGTGCAGGCACGGCGTCTTGCGGTGAGTTCGACCAAGGGGGTCACCGGCCATCTGCTCGCTGCTGCCGGTGCTTTGGAAACGGTGGTGACTGCGCTTGCGATTCATCATCAGGTCATTCCAAAGACGACGAACCTGATCATGCCCGAGCCTGAGTGTGATCTCGATTTGGTGGTCGGGAATTCGCGGCCTTATCCCATCGAGGTCGCATTGAATCTTAGTTCAGGATTTGGTGGCAAGAACTCCTGTCTTGCGCTGAAACGCTACCCAGGCCGCGCATGAGTCTCACAGCCTATGTGCCACTAGCGGCGGTGGTGGTGAACATAGCTTTGACCCTCTTTGTCCTGAAGGCAGGGGTTCAGACCGGGACTAGGATTGCCTATTTGATATGGGGCGGCTCCATAGCAGTCTGGAATTTCGGAACCTATGAAATGTTCTGTGTGAAGACCGCGGATGAGGCGCTGGCCTGGGCGCGCTTTCTCCAGATAGGCGTCATATTTCTGCCTGTCAGCCTGTTCCATCTCTGTCTCCAGGTCTGCGGCATCGCGCGCAGGAATTTGATAGTGGGGGCATACGTCGCTGGACTCTGTCTGGTGGGCACCGTGTTCACACCTTATTTCGTGTCCGGTGTCCGCGATGCCGGCTATGCTTGGTATAGTGTGGGCGGGGCGGCTTTCTGGGTGTTTACCGTGCTGTATGCGGTGCTGACATTTTCCACCCTCCGCTTCCTCTGGCGCGCCAGTCCCGGTGCGGGGAAGTCGCGGCAGGCTCAGATCCGATCGCTTCTGTGGGCCACAGGAATTTTGATTGCGGGTGGCAACAATGACATCCTCCCGATTCTCGGTATCTATCAATATCCGGTTCTCGGGACCCCTATCTTCCCGATCGGAAGCATGTGCGCCATCATCTATGGAATCTTGGCTGGCTATAGCGTCATGCAGCACCAGTTGCTCGATGTGCGCTTTGCGCTCGGCAGCTCGGGGGCATACGTTGTCCGTTTTCTTTTCCTCGCGGTCATCGCGGTGCTGCTGAACCTCATCGTCGCGACCTTTGCGCCGCCGGGGCAGGTGACGGGATTTTCGTTTCTGTCCTCGATTGCCGTCATCGTCGTCTCCGCGCTGTTTACATCGTTCCTTTTTCCAAAACTGCTCGGCGGCACCTTTGAAAAGCTCGAGCGGAAGCTCATGGGCGATCATTTCGAGTATCAGGACAAGGTCCGCGTATTCATCGAGGAAAGCCGGTGGCACACGGAACTCCGCGATCTGCTCGGCGATCTCCACACACTGCTGGTGAACACCTTCGATCTGCGCGGCTACTCGCTCATCCTGCGGGACGAGCAGAGCCGCGCATTTTCCCTCGCCCGCTCCCATCCCGCAGGAAGCGACGCGCGGATCCCGGAGCTCACGAACGACTCCGCGCTCTTCCAGTTTTTTCTCACGGCGGGCAGGGGCTTCCTCACCCTCGGCATGGGCTACGTCCGGGGAGGCAAGCCGCTTGAAGCCGCCGCCAGGGAGCAGATCCAGGGGATGCCCGGCGTGCTCGCGTTTCCATTTCTCGTGGGCCAGCAGCCGCTCGGCATCCTCGTCGTGGATGAGAAAAGAAGCGGCAGGACTTTCACGCACACCGACATCCAGCTCCTGTCCGAACTCACGACGAACGTTGCCCTCGTCATCAATCAGGTCTCACTCAAGGATCAGCTCCTCCAGGCCAAAGAACTCGATCTGCTCGGCCGCATGTCGCAGGGCATGGCGCACGACCTGAACAACCTCACCACGCCGGTCTGGACGCTGCTCCAGCTCCTCACCGAGGGCGTGTCGCCGGAAATGCTGCGCACCGATCTCGCTCCCGTGGCCATCCGCAATATCCAGACGATGCGCGACTACATCCGCGAGGCGCTCTTTTTCTCCGAGAACCTCCGCCCCGATTTGCAGACCGGCCGACTCGACATTCTCGTGCAGGAAGTCGTCGAATTCGCGCGGCACAATCCGCGCAAGGGCAAGGAGATCGAGTATTCGCTCCGCCTCGCCGGGGATGTCCTCGTCGAAATGGACCGCGTCCTCATCCGCCGCCTGATCAGCAATCTCATCGCAAACGCCGTGGACGCCTCGCAGCCCGGCGGGCGCATTGAGGTCGAGATCAGCCGCCTCCTGAAGACCGACGCCGAGCGCGACTGGTTCCGCATCCGCGTGACCGACCACGGCAGCGGCATCCCGTCGGAAAATCTCCACCGCATTTTCCAGCCGTACTTCACGACCAAAAAAACCGGCGACGAGGATCGCGGCTTCGGCCTCGGCCTTGCGATCTGCCGCAAGATCGCCTCGCTGCACGGCGGCAGTCTCGGTGTCTCCAGCGAGGTCGGAAAAGGAACCGTCGTCAGCCTCGACCTCCCCAACCGCCATAAGATATTAAAAGTGCCGCACGCTCCGGTTCTTACTGATAGCGAAGCCTGATCTCATGCAAACCCTCCTCGTCATCACCGCGCAGGCTTCCTTCGCCGCCTCCATCGAAGCGGCGATCAATCCCGGTGCGTTCCGCGTCATCGCGAAGGATGATCCCGCAGCAGCAGCCTCCCTTCTCGGGCGTGGCGCGGTGGATGCAATCATCCTCGATCTGGAAAATCCGGACGGCGTCGCGACGCGAGCCATCGTCGAGATTCGCTCCTTCGATCCCGACTGTCCGCTCATCGTCTTCTCCGGCCCCGGCTCCGGCCCGTGGGAAGAGGAGGCGTATCTCCTCGGTGCCGCGCATGTGCTCGAGAAACCCGTCCGCGCGCGGCTCCTTCAGTATCTCCTCGGTCGCACGCTCGCCGGCGGATCGGCGTCCGGCGAAGCAGAGCAGCCCGCCCCGCAGGCTCCCTCACCCTCCCTCGCCTCCGCGTACGCGCCACGCCGCGGCCTCGATGCACTCCGCCATTTTTCCTCGCTCCTCGTCCACAGCCTGAACGTCCGCGAACTCATCCGCGACGCCGTCCAGCAGCTTCGCGAGGCCCTTGGCGTGAACCGCGCCGCCGTCTTTCTCCGCAAGGCCAGCGCGCTCTCCACGGATGGCTCGCCCGCGGCCGACGACCAGTGGCTGCGCCCCGCACACACCATCGGGCACGACCCCGCGCTCGTGGAGCACTTCCCGCTCAGTCTCTCCAGCGGCCTCGGGCGGCACCTCACGCAGCATGGCCGCATCCTCCGCTCCGACAGCGCCGAGGTCCGTGGCAACCGCGAGATCAGCCGCGAATTCCAAACCCTCGGCAGCGCCATCGCGCTCCCGATCAACGACCGCGAGGCACTCGTCGGCGCGCTCCTCTTGGACGAACGCATCACCGGCGGCACATTTTCCGACGAGGAACTCACACAGCTTTTCCACTGGCTCGAGGAACTCGGCGTCGCCATCCGCAACGGCTGGCGCCACGAGCAGCTCGCCGCCACGCACGGGCTCATTGACGACATCCTCGCCGGCCTCGGCAACGGCTGCGTCGTCGTCGGCTCAAACTGCGGCGTGCTCCACGCAAATCCCGCCGCGCTCCGCCTCATCGCGCCCGATCGCGCACCCGCACGGCAGATGGATTTTGCGGAAATCCCGCAGCAGATCGGCAGCCTCATCTTCCAGGTCATCCAGAGCGGCAAGCCCGCCGTGCCGTTCAAATGGGTGCCTCCCGCGAGATCCGAAATCTCCTGCCGCGTCACCATCCACCCGTTCACCGTCGGCATCAGCCAGCGGCCGAATGCCGCGCTCCTCGTCCTCGACGACATCACCGAACACGAGCGCGCCACGCGCCTCGAAATCGAAGCCGGCAAGCTCCGCCTCGTCCGCCAGATGTCCTGGCACCTTGCGCACGAAATCGGCAACGCCGTCACGCCCGTCTCCACCATGCAGCAGCTCCTCGACATCCAGGGCGATGATCCGGAAGTCCGCAAGGAGCTCAGCGTCGTCCTCGGCAGCAGTGTGAAGCGGATCGTGCGACTCACCCAGCAGATGAATTTCCTAAGCCGCGACTGGGACGGAAAAGCCGGCGACTCCATCCGGCTCACGGATCTCATCGAGGACGCATGCAACGACGCGAGCAGCTACCAGTCATCGAAGGGCAAGGTCACGCTCAACATGGACAAGGCGAAGTCCCCGTGGAAAATCGCGGGCGACACGAAGGCCCTCCGCCACGCATTTTCCGAGCTGCTCATCAACGCGCTCCAGGCAAACCCCGAGAACCCGACCATCACCATCCGCATGAGCGAGACCCCGAGTTCCGGCAAGCCGGGTATCGCCGTCGAATTCCAGGACACTGGCACCGGATTCTCACGCGACGTCGCGGATAAAATCGGCGAGCCCTTCCAAAGCACGCGCAGCGTCGGCCTCGGCCTCGGCCTCTCCGTCTCGCGCAAGATCATCGAGAGCCATCGCGGCAGCATCGAGATTCCCCATCCCGACAAGAGCCCCGGCATCATCCGCGTCACCCTCCCGCTCCCCGAAGTTGGGGTCAACTGATCGAGTGTCGCCGACCGCTGGCAGGCGGCGGTCTTTCGAGTTGAGCGTTGAATGTTTGAAGTTTGGCCGCCCGCAGGGCCTCCACCATTCAGGGCCTGCGCCGGATTTGTCACAGCCGCCCAATCGGTGAGCGCATTCCCGCGGCTACGGTAGTTCCTCGATCGCGATGTCCTTGAAGAACACCACTGCCTTTGCCCCGCCGTGGATTTGCAGCGCGATGAGCCCTTCCTCGGCGATGTCCTTTTCCTCCTCGGTGTAGTCCACGGTCCGCACGCCGTTTAGCCAGATCTGGATGCGCTTGCCTTCGCAGCGGATGCGATAGTCGTTCCAGTCGTTGCGATGGAGGACTTTGTTCACGGCGTCCATATCGGATTTTGCCAGAACTTTTTTGCGGCGCGACTCGTCGTAGATGCAGCCCCACCACGTCGGGTCGCCAATGTCGGCCTGGTAGCCGAACATTTCGTGCGCGGGCTTCTCCATCCGGATGCTGCGGAACTGCACGCCCGAATTCACGAAGCCCTCGGTGCCGGTGAGCTTGAATTTCAGCGTGAGGTCGAAATTCTTGTACGTCTTTTTTGCGGCGAGGAATTCGTTGCGCGGGACTTTTTCATCGAGCGAGCCGCCGACGATGCAGCCGTCCTGCACGCGCCACGTTTTTGCGGTGTCGCCGCTCCAGCCTTCGAAAGTCTTGCCGTCGAAGAGGCTGGCGGGCGCGGCGTTTGACGAAGTGGTGCTGAGGAGTGCGGCGGTGAGGATGAGGATGAGATGTTTCATGAGCGGGGTAGGGGATGTGTTGATGTCTTCCGGCGGTCCAAGTTCCAAGTCCAGAGTTCCAAGTCCAACCCGCTGTCGGAGTGCCCGCGCTCGGGCCGCGCGATGCGTGCGGCTTCGGGGCGACCGCTGCCGAGTCCCGGTCTCTGTCGCGCGAAAGCCGCAAAATTGTTTTTCCTTCCCGCGGGAGGCCGTGCAAGCATGCGCGGTTCAACGCCCCGATGCACCGAAGGACATTCCTCGCAACTCCCTCGACCCTGCACCGCCGCCGCGCCACTGATAATTTTCTCCGTGGCTGGGTCGGCGATCGTCGCTGGCTTGCGGCGGCGGCACTGTTTGCCGGTTGCTTCGCGTCGCAGGCGGATGCGCAGGAGGTTCCGCGCCTGTCGTACGCGCGGCAGGTGGAGAAGAAATCGCTGCCGACGATTGCAAATTTCAAGGTCGGCGAGGTGCTGCTGCGCGTGGATGCGAGTATGACGACTGAGTTTGTGGACAATGTGGACCTGACCCAAAATGGGAGACCTGACTTGATTTTCACGCCGCAGGTCGGCATCGGCGCGACGTGGGCGATGACGAAGCTGAACACGCTCCAGTTCCGTGCGGGACTCGGCTACTCGTACTACATGAACAATCCGAACCTGAACCGGCAGACGACGACGATCACGCCGGACTCGGCATTGGTCTTCAATGTCTATGCGGGGGATGTGAAAATCAGTTTCCACGACCGGTTCGGGCTCCAGCAGGAGACGACGAGCCTAGGCACGCTGAACGGGCTGGCGCAGGTCGAGCGGTTCACGAATACGGCGGGCTTCACGGTGCTTTGGGACACGAACGATGTGATCTGGAACTTCGGATACGACCACTTTAACTTCATCACCCTCGGCGGCGCGAACTCGAGTTCGGGCACGGCGGCGGCGTCATACAGCCGGCTGGATCATTCCACGGATCAAGTTTCGGCATCCATCGCGACGAAGGCCGGAGCGAGGGCGATCGTGGGCATCGAGGGGACGATGGCGTACTCGAATTATCCTAAGCAGTCCGGGTCGAATTTCACGAGCGTCCAAGCCGGGCTGTTTTCCGAGGTCCAGCTCACGAAGTACACGCACATGTTCCTGTCCGGCGGGTTCAAGGGCTACTACTCGGGGGCGAATGCGCCGGGATCCGTCACGGTGGGGACGACAACCGCGCAGCCGGCGGGCGGCGATCCGACCGGCTTCTATGCGAACCTCTCGCTCGTCCACCGCATGAACCGGTTCTACTCCGACCAGCTCAACATTTCGCGCAGCGACGACGTGGATGCGCTGAGCGGCCACACGCAGGCCAACTCCGTGCGTTACAGCGGCACCTGGCAGGTGAACCGGAAGATGACCCTCGGGATGAACATGTTCGCTGAGGATGTCACCGTGATCGCAGGCAGCGCGTTGAGCGGCGGCGGGGTCGCGTCGGATTTCCGGCGGTTCGGTGCCTCACTGAACACGGGCATTCAGATCAGCGAACATCTCGGCCTGTCGTTCGGATATCAGTATTTGAAAAAGCAGGCAGTCCGTGCGACGGAGGGCTACACTCAGAACCGCGTCACATTCACTCTTGGATATCGGTTCTGACACACTATGATTCCCACCATGAGATTCCGTCCCCAATTTGCCCGCAGGACACTGCGCTTCGCGTGGGTCTTCTGCGCCGCGCTCACCTCCGCCTTCGCCGCGCCGCCGCCTGCCGCGCCCCGCGCAGAGCCGCCATCCATCCTGAGCAGTGCTCCTGTGGCAGGCCAGTCGCGCGGAGCGAGTACCGTGTCGCTTACGACTTCCATGGAAGTCTTGAACGACAGCACGAAGCTCGGCATCGGCGACCATGTGAGCTTCCGCATCGTCGAGGACCGGCACGAGCCGATCCGGCTTTTTGTCACCGATTCCGGCGAGATGGAGGTCCCGCTCATCGGCCGCGTGATGGCGCGCGGCAAGACGTGCAAGCAGCTCGCCTATGAGATTAAGCCGCTTTTTGAAAAGGAATATTTCAAGACCGCGACCGTGATCATCGGTCTCGATCTCGTCAGCACGAAACCGCTCGGAAATATCTTCATCACCGGCCAGGTGCGGAGCGGCGGAGTGATGGTACTCATGCCCGGCGACGCGGTGACCGTCAGCCAGGCAATCTTGCGCGCCGGCGGCGTCGGCGACTTTGCCGACAAGCGGAAGATCCGGCTCGTGCGGAAAAAGGAAGGCGTGCCGGTGACGACTGCCGAGGCATTGCAGATCATGCAGCCGAAGAAGCAGAGCGTCATCAGCAAGATATTCAGCCGGAAAAAGGCAGCGCCCAACGACTCCACGGTGACCTACCTCGTGGACCTCGTGGACATCCTCGAAAACGGGCATCTCGAGCGCGACCCTGAACTAAAGGTCGGCGATCTCATCTACGTCCCCGAACGGCTCATTAATTACTAACCAGTTGCAATCCATGTCACTTCCCACGTCGCAACTGCCCGCCGGCACGTCGGCCATCAACAGGGTCCGCGTCCAAGGCATCCGCTATGTTTACCTCCTTAAAAAGCGATGGTGGGTGCTCGTGCTCCTCCTCAGCCTCGGCCTGTGCATCGGCGCATGGACCGCGATGCAGCAGCCTCCCGCATTTCGCTCGAGCGGGCGCATGATGGTGGCCGGGCAGTTGCGGCTCGGCGATAACGCCGCCGCATACTCCGAGGAGCTCATGAATTTCTTCGGCACACAGATCGAACTGATGCAGAGCGCCGCTGTCCTCAAGGGTGCGGAAACGCGCGTGCATGCGCTGCACCCCGACCTGCCGGTCGAGCAGGTGAAAGTGGTCGTGGGCCAGCTCCCGAAAGCCGCAATTTTCGTGATGAATGTGTACGCAAAGTCGCCCGCCTACGCATCCGCGTATGTGGATGCCCTCATGGACGAATACATGGCCAAGAAAAAGGAGATGCGCCAGACCTCCGGTGAAAGCGCCGCCGTGGCCATCCAGGATGAACTCGTCCGCCTCGAGAAAGACATGAAGCTCGAAGAGGAGGAGATGCACGGATTCCAGCAGAAAAACAACATCGGCTTCCTGAAGGAGGACGGGAACAGCGCCGCGACCTACCTTTCCATCCTCAACCGCCGGCTCGATGAACTGAAGACAGAATTCAACCTACTCCAGCGGCTCGATATCGATCAGACTCTGGATCGGACCCCATCGGTCGCAACCGGTGCCGAGGGGCAGTTGAACAGGATGGATTCGCTCGCCGGCGCACCCGGGCCGCTCGCGGAATATCTGAAGGTCAAGCAGGCCATCAATCAGCTCAAGGCCGACCGGCAGGAATTCCTGCAGACGCTGAAGCCCAAGCATCCGGCCGTCGTGGCGCTCGATGAACAGATCGCCAAGAACGAGGCGATGCTCGGCACCTACAAGCAGCTCGGCCAGGATGCGATCACAAGCCGCCGCGGCGCCATCAAGACCCAGATTGAGAGCCTTGATGACAACATCAAGACATGGGAGACCAAGGCGCTCGATCTCGCCAAGCGCGTGGCTGACTTCGACAAGATCAAGTCGAAGATCGAGCGCACGAAAGTGCATTACGACCGCCTGAACGGCCAGCTTCGCAGCATGGATGTCTATAAGAACCTCGCCCAGGACACCGTGCTCATCCTGGAGCACGCCACCAAGCCGGTGCAGATCCAGATGGAGCTGAACAAGCTCCTCCTCATCGGCGGATTCGGCGGACTCGCGCTCGGCCTCCTCGTCCTCTTCGTCCTCGACAAGATGGACGACCGCATCGGCTCCTTCTTCGAGTTCCGCGAGCGCTTCCCAGAGCCGCTGCTCGGCCAGGTCCCGCGTGAACTCACCAAGGCCGGCCTGGACTTGCTCGCCTCGAACGATCCGCGCCACGCGCTCCTGGAATCATTCCGCACGCTCCGCTCCTCGATCATCTTCCTCCCCATCGAGGGAGCGCGCCCGAAGACCATCCTCGTCACCAGCGCCACGCCGGGCGAAGGCAAGACCACCATCGCCGCCAACCTCGCCATCACCCTCGCATTTTCCGGCGCGCGCACGCTCCTCGTGGACGCCGATCTCCGTCTCGGGCGCATCGCGAAGGCGTTCAAGATCGAGAGCGAACTGGGCCTTTCCGACGTCCTCCGCCAGCGCACGCACTGGCGCGAGGTCATCGTCCCCAGCTCGACGCCGAACCTTTCGATCCTCCCGCGCGGAAAGACGCTCCCTCATCCTGCCGAGCATTTCCTCGGGAAAGTCACCGACCAGTTGCTCCAGGAAGTCTATGCAGAGTTCGACTACATCATCTTCGACTCGCCGCCCGTCATGGCCGCCGATGATGTGCTCAGCCTCTCGCCGAAGATTGATGGCACCATCTTCGTCGTCCGCTTCTCGACCTCCTCCGCGCGCCGGAGCCGCACGGCCATCAACCTCCTCGTCCAGCGCCAGGCGAACCTCCTCGGTATCGTCTGCAACGACGTCCGCCTCGCGGAATCCGAATACGGCTACGGCAACTACTACCAGTATTCCGCCTACCGCGAAAACGCCGACTCCGAGCCCCTCGAGCCGCTCCCGCGCTGAGCCCGCGGAGCATCCGCTCCTGCGCGAGCCTACTTGAACTCCGCACCGCCGAAGCGCACCCAGGCCCTCCACGCCTGCGCCCAGTCTTCGCTTTCCTCAAGCTGATCCGCCTCAAGGTAATCGAGGTATGCGGGGTGATTCGGCATAGCCTGGAGCGTGCGCAGCGTCTCGAGTGCTTCCTTCGTTTTCCCGACCGAGAGCTGTGAGTTGCGGAGCTGCAGGCCGATGTTGATGTCGTCTTGCCGCGTGCGGAACATCCGCTCCAGCTCGGGCAGCGGACGGGTCTCGGGCAGCTTCGGCATCGAGGGCCGCGGCAGCGAGTCGCGCGCGATTTCGCACGCAGCCTTGTAGTCCTTCGCCTCGGCATACAGCACCGCCAGCGTACGCCAGCCCTCCTTTTGCCACTCGGGATTTGCGCGCAGCTTTTCAAAAAGGAGACGGCGGTTGCCCCTCCAGTTCCAGATCGCAAAAAGCCTTTTCCGCTGATCAGCCGAGAGCTGTTTCAGCGTCGGATCTGCCTCCAGAAGCTCGCCGATCAGCAGTTCGCAATCCAGCGCACTTGCCTGCGCGAGGAACACCAGGAGGAAGTCCGGGCTGTTGCGCGCGAGCCGCGCCAGCATCGCATGCATGCCCGGCCTGCCCTGCGTCCATTCGAGCATCTGCCGGTAGCGCTCGGCGCCGTGCTTGCCTGCGCGGCGGAAGGCCTCCACCCACGAATCGAGCGCGAGCTTTTGCTGGCCCGCATCCGCCCAAGTCTTTCCCTCCTCGATGCACAGTTGCGTCCAGTGCGGCTCCAGGAAGCGCGCGATCCCGAAATCCCACGCCGCGTCCCATGTGCCGATCGGCCTCCCAAGGCGCGCGCGCGCGCGCTGATAGTAGAGATCTGCGTCGAGCGGCGTGATGCGCAGCGCCTCGTTCGCGCTCGTCCGCGCGGCGCTGTAGTCCTTCTCGACGTTCTGCCGCTTCGTGCGCTCGGTGAGCAGCGCGACCGTCGCGGGCGTCGGCGCGGCGCGGCCGGCACGTTCGGAAAAAATGGACGCAAACCACCAGCCGGCGATCAGCGCGAGCAGGACGCCGAGCGCCCGGAAAACCGGCGCGGTCCAGCGGCTGCGTGCGAGCGCGCGTGGCGGATGCACCGCGAGCCCCGCGAGGAACAGCGCCGGCCATGCGGAGCCGGGGCGGTGCGCGGAGACATCGCCGAACGAGTGCAGCGCGAAGAAAACCCCGCAGACCATCGCCGCCGAGCGTAGCGAGCGGTCCGAGCCGTCCGAGAGCGGCAGGCACTTCCGCAGCCACAGCGCGATCCCGATCCCGATCAGCGCCACCGCCGGCCAGCCCATCTCCACCGCGAGCCACAGCCAGTCACTCTCGGGGTGAATCGCGCGGTTCTGATCCGCCGACGCCGCCCGCGACATCGCGAAGACCGGCGCGAAATTTCCCACGCTCTGGCCGAGCCACGGCGCGGTCGCCGCGAGATGCAGCGCGTCCTTCTGGATCGCCACGCGGTATTCCGGCGTCGAGTCCTGCGAGAGCGCCTGGACGCGCCGGAACGAGCCGCCGCCGAAAACGAGGAACCCCGTGACCAGCAGCGCAAGCCCCGCGAGCGTGAGCGACCCGGCCTTGCGCGAGCCAGAGAGCGCGAACGAAAGCACGGTCCACACCGCCGCACCGCCGAAGAAAATCAGCACGCCCGCGCGCGACGTCGTCTCCGTGATCGCCGCGCCAAGAACGAGCACGGCCGCGACCCAGAACCACGCGCTCTTTTGATTCCGCTTGAAGCCGTCAAACGCCATCGCCAGTGCCATGATTCCCCCGAGCGCAAAGACATCCGCCGTCTGGTTCCGGTTCGGGAAAATCCCGAAGCGGTTGCCCGAATTCAGCACGTCCGGCCAGAACGGTGGACGCCAGCCGTTCGCGAGCGACACCAGCGCGAGCACCGCGAGCAGCGTGAGGCCGCCGACGTACCAGCGGACCGCCTGCCGGCGCGTGTGCTGCCCCCATGTGCGCGTCGAGAGATACAGCGTGAGCACGAGCGCGGCGAAGAGAAGGCACACCGCGTGCGCGCTCACCCACGGCTGCGGTGAAAGCGTCCCCGGCAGCGCCACCCGGAAGTCGCCTGTGAGCGTCTGTCTCCATGCGGGCACGGGGAACCACCGAGCCGGAAGGAATGCCGTGAGCGCGATGGCGAGGAGCACCAGTGAAATCACACTCCACGCCCTGCCGGGCGCGCGGCGCGGCGGCGCGACGATGAGCAGCACGCCGAGCCCGAGCAGGAGCAGCGCCTGCCCCCAGAGCTGCGTCGCGACTCCGAACAGCGGCCCCATCAGCGCGAGCATAGCGAGCGGGATCGTGCGTGAGGCTGAGGTGGGATCGTGCCGTTGTTCCATTGCCGGACGTTTAGCGGGAGGTCGGGAAAATTGCGAAACTTCTCTTGTGTCCGTGTGCCTATTTTGCGCCGCCCGCGTCCACGACCGTCTTCGCCGCCGCGATGTAGTCGAGGATGCGCGTCTTCTCCGCGTCGCTCAGCCCCGCGCGCCGCGACATGCTCCCGATCATGCCCGACAAACTGGTGAGCGTTCGGCCGTCGAGCATTTCGAGATCATGGCATTCGGTGCAGCGGACCGTGTAAAGTTTGCGCCCCTCCTCCAGCATCGGTGCCGACGTGCCCGCCTTCGCGATCGAGACGAATGCGGGCGTGACTTGCGGCGATGTCTTTTCCTCGAATGCCGCGGCCAGCGTCTTTCGGAGTTCGCGCAGATCCGTGTGATCCGTGCAGAGCTTCAGCCCGTCATCAATCGCACTCAGCGCATGCACCGCGCCGTTCGGCTGGCGCTGCATTTTCTTCGCCGTCTTGCACAGCGTGTCCGCCTCCTCGAGATCCTTCTGCACGAGCGGCTGCATCGCCTTCAGTTCGTCGTGCGCGGGCTCCGCCTCAAGCCCCGCCGCGACATGCTTCGATGCCGCGACGAGCTGCTTCAGCGCGAACGACTGCCGCGCGAGCATCGTCTCGCGCTGTGAAATTGCGGCGCGTTTTGTGAGGTCCGCGCGATCCACTTTCGTCGGAGGAATCGTGAGGCCCGGGACCTGCGCGCCCAGACGGTCCGTGCCCTCGTCGAGCGCGAGCGCGAGGCGCGTCATGCCCGCTTTCGCGAGCCCCTCCGCCGTGTCGCGCAGCGTCTGGAGCGTGGTCG
>Ga0315902_10002457_pt1 | contig 28795 bp, 43 predicted proteins | sample LakEriMetagenome_9_FD_203523 | JGI IMG/M metagenome (GOLD analysis project Ga0315902, IMG submission 203523) | Freshwater fungal communities from buoy surface, Lake Erie, Ohio, United States - Buoy 12 MA117 | ecosystem: Environmental > Aquatic > Freshwater > Lake > Lake biofilm | place: USA...
TCACCGATGACTACGTTGGGGGAATCCGCATCGACGTCGCCACGGGCAGGCCGACCGCATACTGCATCACGCGCCGCTCAATGGGTGCTCAGTACGTGGACGAGCAGGAACTCCCCGCCGAGCGGTGTTTGCACTTGTTCGACCCTCAGCGTCACGACTCTTATCGAGGGGTGAGTGCATTCGCACCCGCCATCGCAACCTGCCGCGACATCGTCGACATCCTCGCGGGTGAGAAGAACGCGGTGAAGTGGGCGAGCAATCAGACGGGCATCATCAAGACACCGACGGGCGAGGGAATGGGCTGGGACTCACAGACCGCAACGGGTGACGCCATCGAGAGCATCAAACCCGGCACAATCCACTACCTTAAACCCGGGGAGGATGTTCAAGGGTTCATCTCCAACCGACCGAGCGTGACGTTCACCGGATTCCTCGAAAGCCTCCAGCGGCACCTCGCCGACGCACTCGGGCTTCCGTATGGGTTCTTCATCGACTCTTCAAAGCTGGGCGGTGTGACCGCTCGACTGGACTCTCAACAAGCCGCGCGTGTTTGCTCACGCTATCAGACGATTCTGGTCTCTCGACTCCTCGACCCGATCGTCGAGGCCGTTCTCGCGTACGGCATCGCGCAGGGACTCATTCCGCAACATCCAGACTGGCGGGCGCATCGGTGGCAGTTTCCACCGTGGCCATCGTCCGACATCGGGCGCGAGACCTACGCCGAACTCGCCGAACTTGAGAAGGGCGGCACCACGTTCTCTGAGTACTACGCGAGCAAAGGCGAAGACTGGGAAGAGGCATTCGTTCAAGCCGCGAACGAGGCCAAACGCCGCGCAGAAATCTTTGCCGCTGCTGGTGTACCGGATCCTCTGATTCTCGCTCAACAGGCCGACGCCGGGGGGCAATCCGCACCGATGAGTGCACTCGATGACATCACCGAGTTTGCCGAGGACTCCTTCGTCCCACCGAAGGCCGTTCGCGCGGCAGCTGCTCGAGCACTCCGCGAGCGTGCGAAGAAACCCGCCTCTCAACGCGCGATGACTCCCGTCGGGATCGCTCGGGCGCGCGACCTCGCCAATGGACGACCAGTCTCCGAGGAGACCATTCGCCGAATGAAAGCCTATTTCGACCGCCACCAAAGCGACAAGCAGGGGTCAACGTGGGATGATTACGGCAAGGGGCGTCAGGCATGGGACGGATGGGGCGGGGACGCTGGACAGACGTGGGCAACCTCAATCGTGGAGCGACTCAACAAAGCTGAAAGCTGATGCCATACGCCGTCCGCAAAACCCCAACAGGCTGGGTCAAGGTGAAGACTATTCCAAACGAATCGGTCGTCTCGCACCACAAGACGAAAGAGGAAGCAATCGCCGCAATCCGCGCTTACTACGCGAACAAGCGCAAACTCGAAACACGAATCCGAAAGGCATGAAGACCACACGTTTCCAAACGCTGAACCCGACGAGCATCGACGCCGAGAAATCGACCATCTTCGGCGTCAGCGTCATCACCAAGGGCATCGCGAAGGGGCACGACCTCATCGTGGATGAGACCACGCTCGCGCAGGTCGTGAAGTGCGGAAACGGGGCCAAGAATGGGATCAAGGTGAAGGTCGGGCACGATTCAGGCGTTGAGGAGATCGTGGGACGGTTGACCAACTTTCGCATCGAGGAGGACAAGGTGCTCGCAGACCTCGAACTTCTATCCTCCTCACCCCGACGGGATTTCATCTTCGAAATCGCGCAGAAGACACCGGAGGCCGTGGGGCTTTCAATCGCGTTCGAGGGCAAGCCAGAAGCCGCGAATGGTCAGCAGATGGCACGCTGCACTCGTCTTCGTTCGGTGGACTTGGTGGACGAACCAGCAGCGAACCCCGACGGGCTTTTTGAGGCCACAGTTGATGAGCAAAAGAAAGTTGAGACTCCTATGCAGGAAGAACCAAAACCCGAAGCAATGGCCGCCGAGCCGAGCGCACCGTCCGTTGAAGAACGACTCGGCGCCGTTGAGGCAGCGGTGAACGAAATCAAGGCGATGCTCGCAAGCCTCGTCGCAGAAGAAACCTCAGAAACTCCCGAAGCTCCCGAGATGCCAGAGGCACCCGCTGAGATGGCCGCGGGAGCCGCTTTCGAGGCCGTTGAGAACAAGATTCTCTCAGCCGTCGAAACCAAGTTCGAGGCACTCACAACTCTCATCAAATCTTTCGGACCCGTGGCACCCGGCATCAAAGCCGAAGAAGCCGCACCCGCAAAGGTCACCGACTTTTCCGAACTCCGGAAAAACCCCGAGGCCATGAGGAACCACCTCGTCGCGCAGGGAATCCTCAAAGCATAAAACCCAACACACAAAACCATGGCACAAAATGACTCAGGGTTCCGTGCATTCCCCGTGGGGGCTTCGGCCATCACGGTCGGAACGCGTGTATCCCTCTCTTCTGGCCTCGCCGTAGCGGCGGGGGCACCTAACGGAACCGCTCTCGGCGTCGCAATCGGTGACGCACCCGCGAACGGAATCGTCACGGTCAAACTCAACACCGCATCAGGCACTCACGAGATGAGAGCCGGGGGCGTCATCAGCGCAGGGGCAGCAGTGTTTCCCGCGGCATCTGGAAAAGTGCTTGCAACAACGACATCCGCAAACCTCGCAATCGGGATCGCACTCGAAGCCGCAACCGCTGACGGTGACGTGATCGAGGTCGCACTCGGGGTGAACGCCAACTCCTAACCGCTTAGAATACCATGTACGCAAACACAAGCGCATCACTCCGTGGTGACATTCAACAGGCCGTCATTCAGGCGGGCGGGGCCGATCAAGGCCTCATCGGTGGTCTCGTCATGCCTCCCTTGTCGGTGGCAACGAAGGCGGGTCAATACCTTCGCATGGATCTCGCAGGGGCTCACCTCATGCGGGTTGACGCGAACGCCGCACGACGGGCACAGGATGGGTCTTACAACCGCATCAGCCGTCAGTTCACCGCTGACACCTACCTCTGCGAAGATCGTGGGCTGGAAGAGTTGGTGGACGACTCGCAACAGGCAGACCTCTCGCGGTTCCTCGACACCGAGGCGACCATCGCGAAGCTTCTCCTGCGCAACATCAAGTTGGCGCATGAAAGCCGGGTCGCCTCTGCGATCTTCAACTCCAGCAACTTCAACACGTCCTCGCTTTCGACGGCGTGGTCGAACTCCGCGTCAGACCCGGTAAGTGACATTCTCGCCGCTCTCGAGCGGTTGGCAAAGAAGGGCGTTCAGGCCAACACCCTCGTCGTGAACATGGAGGTCTACAACCTCATGCGGAAGAACGCGAAGGTGCAGAGCTACATCTTCGGGAGCGTTGGCACGGGCGACCTTCGCAACGTCGACGCCGCTCTGATCGCTCAGAACTTGAACCTTCAGAATGTGCTAGTGGCGAGTGCCGCGAGCGACTCCTCGAAAAAGGGTCAGGCATTCTCTGGTGGGTTCATCTGGGGCTCGAACTACGCGTGGGTTGGTAACGTGCAGGGCGGGGACTTTGTAGCAGGTGGCGCAGGCCGCACGCTGACGTGGTCCGCTGACTCCAGCGACTTGTTCACGGTGGAGACCTACCGCGACGAAGCACGTCGCTCGGGTGTCATTCGGGTGCGTCAACACACCGCCGAGAAGGTCGTTGACTCGACCGCTGGTGAGTTGATCACGATCGCCTAAGTGATTGGATTCAAAGGGGGGGACGGGTCACCCCGTCTCCCCTTTTTCTTTATGGTTCCAGACGTCTCTCAGGTTCAGCGGTACACCGGGGTTCACGGAATCCAAGCTGGTCTCCTAGTCCTCGCGCCTAAGGTTCACTCGGACTCGGGGCCGATCGCCACGATGGGCAGCGCACTGCCACCGGACACCATCATTCCGAAGGGTGCAGGCATTTACGATGAGCGTGGTCTCCTGCCACAGATCAAGGGCAAGGGGCTCGAGTTCATCGCGTACGCATGAAGGCAGCATTCGCCAACGCACTCAGCCGAGCATTCGCCAACGCCGCGAACAACATGGGCGCGTCTGTCCTGCTCAACGGGGAGACCGTGCAGGCAGTGGTCTCTGAAAGCGAATACACGACCCTCCCGGAAGAGGGAGGCGTGAACGTCGGTGGAGAGTTGACGGTGCGGATCGCTCGAACGGCGTTTGATGAGTTCGGCAAAGGTGGGGACCCTCGGCGCAATCAGTTCACCATCGACGGGATGAAGTATCGCGTGCTCACGGTGAAGAGTTTGCCAGAGAACCCCATTCTCGAGTTCTTAGTTCGTCAGGATCAATGAGCAGTTTCCTCGCAGATGTCGCCACCGGAATCGTCGAGGCCATGAAGGCCGACGACGACCTCGCGACGTTGCAGGTGCTCACGTCGGACACCGACGAGGTCAAGGAAACCGCATCCATCTTCGTGGGCGTTGAGATCGCACGCGAACTGGTCGCCGGGTCGCGAATCTTCATCCTCGACGGTCAGGCCATCCTTCGCGTCAACCGCAATGCCTACACCGCCGAAGAGTCGGCAGAGATTCGGCAGAATGTGCTCGCCGCACTCCTTAATCCAGTGGCCAACGCTGACTTCGACCAGTTCTCTTTCGGATCCGCAAAGGTGCTCGGATTCGTCATGGGGAATCAAAACACCACTTTTGCGGACGAGGTGCAGCTGGACTCGTTCACCTTTAAAACATGGGCTTACCAACTGACTTAAAAACATGGCAACAATCCACAAAAACTCCCTGAACTACGGGACGCTCGGAACCACGCAGACCCAAGCGGGGATGCTGGTGACGCAGTACAACGCGAAGAAGAGTTCGGCATCGAAGGAAATCATCGGACCAGACGGTGACGTTCAATCGGTTGCACTCTACAACCTGAAGACCGAAATCACCGTTGATGGCTACATCAGCGGAAGTTTCACCGGGACAATCGGAAGTGCCGCAGGAACGAGCACGTTCATCGACTCAATCAACCGGACCTTCAGTGCGGAAGACGTCGCAAAGCTCACGGTGTCGAAGACGCTTTACGCAGGATTGACCTAATCTCAAACCACTTAAGAAAATGGCTGAAATCATTAAGGGAACAGCGGTGACGTTCGGAACGGGAGGCAACGCGCCAACCTTGCTAACCTCCGCAAGCGTCAATAAATCCTCATCCAAGAAGGAAATCCCCGACGGTAACGGAGGATTCGGTGCGGTCGTTTACTACGCCATCAAAGACGAAGTGAACTTTGAGACCTACGAAGCAACATCACCGAACGTCGGTGACACTGCGACACTGCCGTCTCTCATCTCGGGCTTCGTCGAGGGTGCTGTGTTCGTCACATCATCGGAGTCGGTCGAATCTTCAGAAGACATGACGAAATCGACCGTCACGGCGGTCTCGTTCGCGTCAATCGCTTAACCAACCCAACCCCCGAGGAGTTACCGGGAGCGACGGGGCAAAGTCGCGTCTCCTTTCAAAACCGGATTCTCACCTTGCCATGATCACCTCTTTCTACACCACGGGAAACCAGCGACTCGCCGTCGCACTGGCCACCATCGGAATCCCGCCTCACGCAGAGAACCCTGTGACAGTCGAGCGTCGAGCACTCCCGAACGGAGACACCGAGGTTCGCACGACATTCCACTTCGCAATCGCGGGAACATGGAAGGGATTCGGTGGGGAACCGCAAATCGCTATCAAGGCCGACGCCATCGCGAACGCTTACTTCACGCTGACCCGAGGGAAGACTCCCGAGGGCATCGACTTTCGAGTTCTCGCGGAACTGGCCATCATCCACTCCTGCCTAGAAGTTCGCGACGAAATCAACCGGGTGCGCAAGGCCGCAAACCCCGAGCAGAGTTACATCGGCGTCGCCATCTGTGAGAACGCGAGCACCCTTGCATCGTTCGCTCAGGCCTCGCAGGAGTTGACCCGGCAGAAGCTCAGGCGCGGGATTCTCTACGCGCCGACCGAGCAACTTCCCGAAGCTCTCAAAACCTTCAAATCCTTCACCTAACCATAACCATGCTAACCGACATCCAACACCTCATCACGGGAACCTCGAACACCTCGGAATCCATCGCCGGGATTCCATGCCGACCGCTCACCCTTCAAACCTTCGCTCTCCTCGAACTAACGGGGAACGAAATCCTCACCGCACCGACCACGCGAATGGCCGACGTTCTCGGGTTTATTTACCTGCACAGCGCACCGGAGGCAGAGGTGGCCGAGGCAACTGCCGCCTATCTCGGGGGCGACAAGGCACGCATTCTCAAGGCCGCACTCAAACTGCCACCGATTCCACTTTCGGATCTCGCCGCAATCGCTGGTCAAATCCGCGAGATGATCGAGAAGGCCATGGGGTCGCAGGTGACGGTCGAGGGAGACACCGCAACGGGAAACTGAGTCGGGCGGGAATCGTCGCGCGGTATGTTCACCACTTCGCAAGCGTCTACGGGTGGCAACCGCGCGAGATCCTCGCCCTTTCGATGCAGGACGCAAACGCACTCTTCGCCGCTCACCTCGAGGCGCAGGGGCACCGCATCAAGTCGGCAGTGGATGTCGGAGACACTTGTGATGGGCTTCCTTAGTGCAACCGTGGACTTCCGAGAGTTTAACCGCGTTCTGACGCAGTACGCGTCGAACTCGAAAATCACGGTCGAGCAAGCCGTCGCTAAAAAGTTTCGCTCGGTGGTTTTCGAGGCGCGAAAACTACAACTTGCAACCCGACCAGACACCCTCGCCGAGATCAGCCGGGTGAAGGCGCGTGGAGAACTTGGCATCAGCAAGCGCACGATGGCGCGGGTGATGAAGAAGCGCAGCAAACTCGCGCAACAGGTCGAGCGCATGAAGATGGCCGTCGCCAAAGGTGGCAAGCGGGGCCAGAAGGCCGCACTCAAGCTCATGTCAGCGACCACGCAACTCCAAAGAAGCGTATCGCAAGAGGCGTGGTCGGCAGAGGTCAAGATGCGTGAGAACGCGGCAGGACGCGCGGGAGCATGGGGATGGAGGATCAAGGGCAACCAGTTTGCGGAAATCGCCGCCGCTGAAAGGTCGGCCAAGGTCGCGAAATCATCCGACATCTTCCGCACCTTCATCGAAATCACCAACAACCGACCCGAGTCAAACGAGTTTTCGGAGCGCAAAGGCATCGTCAACCGCGCGATGTCCAATGTCCTCGCTGACATGAAAAGCTACCTCGAACGCAAACTCTCCAAACTATGAGCAGCGCAGTAATCCGCATTGGTGCCGACACCTCAGACTTTCGCAAAGGCCTCAACTCCGCACTCGGGGAGATGGGTTCGTTTGCGAAGCAGATGGCCGCGGTCGCATCGGGTCAGGCACTCTTCGCCGGGTTGCAAGGAGTGGTGTCTTCGGTCGGTTCCGCTCTTCGCGGGTTCGGTGAGACCTTCAAGGAATCCATCTCGGTCGCTGGTGAGTTCGAGTCAGTCGTCGCACAGTTCACCACCTTCTACAAATCCGCTGAGACGGCGCAAGGTGCGGTCGCTGAGTTGGCCAAGTACGCCGCAACAACATCATTCCAACTCGGCGAAATCTCGAATGCAGGGGCAGGACTCGCGGCAGCTGGTGTACCAGCCGAGCAACTGAAGGAGACCATTCGAGTGCTCGGTGACATCGCTGCAGGGACGAAAAAACCGCTCGCCGAAATCCTGCAACCGTATGTCAAGACCCTCTCGGTCGGCAAAATGCAGACGGAGACGTTCCTCCAGTTTTTGGAACGAGGAATCCCCATCGGGGAGGAGTTGAAGAAAGCACTCAACCTCGACGACGCAGGACTCCAGAAGGCTCTTTCATCGGGGGCCATCTCCGCGCAGGACATGGTCAACGCATTGCAGCAGATGACCACGACGGGCCTCTTTAGCGGGGCCGCAGCAGCACAGGGACAAACGCTCAACGGTCTCCTCTCGACGCTCGCGGATAACGTCGAGGAGGTGAAGCGCAACCTCGGCATCGCCGCATCAACCGGGCTGAAACCGCTAATCGAGTTCGCGCAGACGCTGGTCGGCAAGTTCGCGCCAATCGGGACTGCACTCGGCAACATCTTCACCGCCGCAACCGCGAAGGCGATGCAGTTCAGCGACCAGTTCAGCGCGGGGTTCGGCAAGGCCGTTGACTTCGCGGTCAACGCATTCCAAGTCGTCGAGGGGGCGATTAAAAACGGCACCCTCTGGGATGTGCTGGTGACGAGCGGCAAGATTGCCTTCCTAGAAGTCACGGAAGCCGCCGTCCGTGCGTTGCAGGGCATCGCTGGCATATTCGACGAGGGCAACGCATTGACGGGCCTTGGTGGGCTTTTATCAGAGACCCTCACCGATGCTCTGGGGACGGTCGCTGGTTCTGTCGCTGACACTATCGGCAAAGCACTCCTCGACGCTGCGAAGGCGTGGCTGGACTACGTCACTAACGGCATCAAACGCATCCCTGCCGCTCTCGGTGAGTTGGTCGGCGCAATCTTCTCCTCGGGAAACACCGCTGGTCTTAGTCCGCGCACTTTGCAGGGGATGGGTGCAAATCAGCAGAGGTTCCAAACCTCGCAAAGCTACATGGCACCGCAAGCAAGCGGCATGGTCACCCCTGCTCAAGCGCAGGAAATCGCCGCAGCAAAGGCCGCTGGTTACCCGACACCGCTCACACCGGGTGAAGTGCGAGAGACCTTCGCGGGAGGCAAGCGCATCACCTACAACACGAAAGAGTCACTCTCAAACGGTGCTATCATCCCTCCCTCGAACTCAGACGCTTACGCGGAGGGCACGCCGGGTCAGGGACTCCTCGCCGCATTCGAGCGGGGTTTCGGAAAGCAGACCAACGCAACCGAGCGTTTACAGGCGCAAAATGAGAAGCTCAGACAGGAGTTGGCCAAGCTGACCGAAGCCGCACTTCGCAACGCCACCGCTCTCCGCGAGCAATCGAGCACACTCAAAAGCACCTCCGAACTCACGGCCAAGCAGGGGCAAGCAGCAGCGGCAAAAACGAGTGGCGCGGCGCGAACTGGAGACTCGTTTACCTCGCTCGAAAAAATCGGCGGGGGTCGTCGGACGGTGAACCTCGCACCGCGCGGTCCGATGATTGGCCTCGAAGGGAAGGAACCCGGACTGCGAGGTGCAGGAGACCTCGGGGGAGGATTCGCAAACTCAGCTGCATTCCTCGCCGCTCGGCAACGCAAACCCGCCGCACCGATGCCGATGCAAGGACCACCTGCTGCTGAGTTCTTCCAGATGCGAGCGCAGCAACTCCGAACGCCGCGCATGGACTTTGACGTGGCACCTCCGTTCCCGATGCCCGGTGGCGGGGCGATGGAGGCAAAAGACCCAGCCGTTCGCGCAATCCAACAGTACCAGCAAACGCTGACTTCGAAGCTGGATGCCGTCGTCGCTGCAATCACCAAGCAGGGTTCGCTAAACGTGGCCGTCGTATGAGTTTCGTTGAAGAGTTTCCAGTCTCCGCGCAAGTCGATGACATGGGCGCAATCGAGGTGACCTTCCGTCACCGATTTGCACGGTCTGGCGCAGAGGCACCGCCTTACGACTGGCCAGCAACGAAAACGCTCGGCTCGTCGCAGTTGGCATTGGTTAGCTCTCGCGAGGTCACCGAGATGCTCGATGAAGGAGTTGGCACTTCAGAGGCGACCTATAGAGGTGCTGCGTTCTCGAAAAAGTTTGTCTTCGTCGAGGGCACCATCACCAACGAACCCATCACTGCTCATCCCGATTTCGAGGACTGGGCAGGGACCGAAGACGACCCCAACGCCGAGAATGCGATCTGGGAGGACTACGACGGAAGGAAACGGTTCATCCAGTTTCGCGACGATTACGCACTCGCCGGGATCACTACTTATCTGGCACCGCAATGGACCTTCAATCTGACCTTTATGTCGGACGATGCAACTTCCGCTCTGGTTCCGGGCAAAATCTACTCGATGCCAAGCATCCCGAACTTCTCGCTTTTCAACGGCCTCGACCTCCTTTCGACCTCGGTGGCGCAGGAGCAAAATGGAGCAGCGTGGCGCATTCAAGTTCAACTCCTCGGCGCACCTGACTGGTCGAGCGACCTTTACACATAACCATGCAACCGATTTTTAAGGGCGAGCAGTTTCTCAAAACTTCGCACTCCTTCGAGGGAGATGAGTTTGGCAACGTCATCCAAACTTCGGTTTATGTGTATCGCGGCAACAAAATCGCAAACATCATTTCGCCGCCGCAACTGCCAAGCATGGCGTCAGATGACCAAAGAGAAATCCTCTCTCGCTCGATGGTCTTCGACGATGCCGCTCAACTCACAACGCTCGAGGAGAGGAGGATTCGCAGTTACGGTCCAGCAAGCCGCAAACGGTTGAGCATCGACGCCAATAGCGGCACCGAGAACGTCACCGCGCATCCACGGTTTCAAGACTTGGCAGGGACTCCCGATGACCCCGACGAGGACAATGCCATCTGGATTGAATCGAATGACACAGGCTCAACGAAGCGATTCATTGAGTTCAAAAAAGAGAGCATCAAGGGAGTGACCTCGTACATCGCCGGGAATGGCTCGACGTTGAAAGTCACCTACGTAGACACATGGGGCGCATTCGGGATGCTGGTCAATGACATCGGCAAAATCGCATTCCCCGAGGTAGACATTTGGGGGAGCTCGACTTCGTGGCTTCTCGCTGGTGCGACCGCCGAGCCGTTTGGCAACCGCTGGAAAATCAGCCTTCTGTACCGCAACGCATCGGCCAACTTTGGCCAATACAACGGCGATGGGTGGGCAACGCAGATTTACAGCTGATGCGCATCCCCTACGTAACGACCAAAGGACCGATTTCTGATGCCGTGAACGCGATTGCACGGCAAGTGAATCGCCTGTTGGTGCAGCAAAATGAGGACTTTACCGCTGACGCAACGCCGCGTGGAACGGTGCTCAACCTCAAGCGCAAAACGCCTGTGGACGATTCCGCATCGAGTGCTTCTCGATTCGCGCCAATCATTCGTGAGGGCGAAAAGTTCTACATCGTCACTCCTTGGCACATTGGCTATGTCGGTCCAGTTGTGACGCTCAATGGAGGGAAGGAGACACGCGGGTTTCAGTTGTCGGGGACGGTCAGCACCCTGTGTGTAAAAATCAAAGTCAAGTGGTCGGCTGAAAAGCATTACTACGCAAACACGCAGACATACCCTGAGTTCAATCCATACGACCCGATTTGCCAATGGACTCTCTGCGCTTACAACGCGGATTTTGAATACTTTACTGCGCTTTGGGCAGCTGCCGAACAACAGTGCATCGAGGATAAGCAAAATCAGAATGGAGGAGGAGGAGGAGGATCAAGTGGAGGAAGCGGTTCAAGTGGGGGAAGCGGGGCGAGCGGTGGCGATGGCTCAAGCGGTGGTGATGGTTCGAGTGGTTCAAGTGGAGGTGACGGTTCTAGCGGAGGGTCAAGTGGAGGAAGCGGTTCAAGTGGAGGAGGAGGAGGAGGAGGAGGCACAAGTTTACCCGGTGACCTCGACGGTGACGGCATTGTGGGCGACCACATCATCGACGCTTGCGGATACAACCCGATCGCAGGTTACACGCTTGAGAAACCCATCGAGCAGACCGACGCTGGCAAGTTGCGACCTTACTACGTTTTAACCGGGGGCGAAGTCATCCTCGAGCAGGTCGAGAACTACAGTGGCCAGCAATGTTTCATCAAGGAACTGGTCACAGGCGTTGAGCGAAGCCTCTACCCGTGCGAACTCGTTCAAGGGCCGTGGAATAGTTCTTTGTATCGGGTTGACGCCGAAGACATCTGCGAGAACGGAGAAACAACAGACCAACCTCCAGAGAGTTACTTGGACACAAGCGTCGTCACGCATCACACGCTTGAGAAGGAGTTGCTCCTCCCCATCATGTTCATCCACAAGCGTGGAGACAGTTATGAGGCCACCACTTACGGTGGACACCCCGGACTGCTTCCTGCAACCCCAGAGGAGACCAAACTCGAAGGGCAAGAGGTGCAATATGATGAGGAGGGGTTGCCGCCGATGAAAAGCAGCACCTTCACAAACTACCATTGTGAGACCTTCATCCATCACATCGAGACCAAGCCAAACTGCGACTACGACCCCGAGCCAACGCAGGGGGATATGCCGGGCACGGGTGCAAACCGTGAAACTGTGCCAGACTGGTCTCGCGGTTGCATCGTCACCGAGCGCAACATGATAGGAGAGGCAGACATTCCATATTACTACGGCACCCTGTCCATCCCTGTTGAAGCGTGTGAGCTGGCACCACCTCCAGACCCACCACCAGACCCACCACCAGACGGAGGAGGTGCGGACGATTATTGCACGGGGCCACCTCCTGTTTACGCGCCTACCGTTACTGGCGCGGCAGTACCCGCCGAGACCGTTGAGGATGTGTTGATGATGGACAATCAAGACGATTCGACGTGGCGAAAGTTGGATGACGCTCGGCCTCTCACCGAAAATAAGCCTCGCAAAGTGGCATTCCCTCTCCCCGTAAGCCTCGGCAACTTCGCGAGCAATGTCGCTGGACCTATACCGCGGGATGTCAACGACGGGTTTCCTCCCTTTGAATGCGAGGAGGAGCCACCACTACCTTAAAACCATGCAACTCAAGCGACTTAAAACAGGAGGCGCGTTGGCTTCTGCAATCAACTCCATCATTGACCACTTGCCTCGACTCGCAATCCAGAGCACTCCCGACATCAATGCGACTCAGACCCCGCGTGGTCAGTTCATTTCGTTAAAGAGACGGCAAGCGTCGAGCACAGCCGCAGTTTCATTCCCTCACGCTTTCAAAGTCACGATTCGCGAGGTTGATGGTGAAAAAGCCGTGTTCGTTCGTTGGGGGACAATCAATGGCCAACCCGCATTTACAGACTACCCGGAGAAGCAACTCGACGCGACACCGACCTTCCAAGGTACAGAGAGGGTCGTTCTGAGCGTCACTGGGGACTTCCAGACCTTCGAGTCGCAGGGAATCAGTCAGGTGCTGCTCGACATCGAACCGACGACCGAACCGCTCGAAGCTGTCGAGACCGAGTCAGCAATCACGTGGAAAATCGTCCTCGCTTACATCGTCACGACTCCGGGGGAGCAGGAAGGAGACTCACCGACCACAACCCTCGACCAAGTGGCAAAGGGTCACATCTTCATCGGGCGCGGCAGTCCATCGTTCGTCTGACGGTTGATGAAGGGCCAAAAGTGAATGCTCACGCTCACCGTCGCACTCGATTCTGGACTCGTTTACGTCAGCGGTCTTCGCCGCTCTGACGACCAAGAGGTCTTGGTTCGCAACGGCGATGTCATTCCAACGGCCATTGAGTTCCGCAGCACTATCTCGTCGAGTTCGACCGTGGATATGGGCAGTTCGACGGGATTGCGGTTGACCGTAAAACCGAAGGGAGACTTCGACGCAAACCCTCTGCTCTCGTTCTCCAGCTGGGCGAGGACGGTCACCAGTGGGGCTTTTTCGTATCGCGCAACCCTAAACACCGCGAGCGGTGGCATCGACCGACTGCTAGGCGTTGATCCTTATGACGCCGCCGAGGTGGTCGCCGTACAAACAAAAGCAACGACGACGGAAGGCGTTTATTTCGACCTTTCTGACGCTTCTGGACCTGTTCGGGTGTGGCTAGGTGGTTTGACCACTCCGACGCCAGATTCACCCCTTGGCGGTCGTTTGCTGAAGGTGTTATTCGACGGGACTGAGACCGCCGCCGCACTCGCCGCAAAAGTCGCTACCGCCATCGATGCCGACCTCTCGTTTTTAGCCTCAGCGGTCAACGACATCGTCACCGTCACGGCGACCACAATCGGACAGCGAACCGCACCCCATTCACGCTCGTCTGGGTTCGGTGTCACCGTCATCACCGCCGGGGGAGATGAGACCGTGGTCGATGTCCCTTCGGTCGTGCTTCAAGCCGAAATCGCGTGGGCTTACGACGGCAACCTGACGACCACTCGCGCTCTTCGCTGGAAGGTCGAGAACACGAACCGCCGCGCCTCTCAACCCGTCAGCCTCCCTTTTTTCGACACATCGAACATCGCCGCATCAGTCCTGTTGTTCACCCCGCAGACGTTGACTGGTCCCCAGCAAACTCAGGCGCGTGCGAACATTGGTGCAGGAGCAGCGATTGCTGGCACAGGCGTTGACGGCAACATCGTGGGCGTCGTCGGAGGAGTCACAACTTACACAACGCTCGACGCTCTCGGGGCGGGAATCGACGGGGGCCAAGTTTAACAACATCAAGACATTATGCCGAACACTATCCAAATCAAACGCCGCCTCGCATCCACGGGAGTCGCGGGAATCACTTTGCAACCGGGGGAGATGCTGTGGCAGGAGTTTGACAACCAACTCATGATCAAAAAGGCCGATGGGACCATCATCCCAATCGGCGGGGAAGGCACATCGACCTCCGAGGGGATGGTCACCACGGCCAACCGTTTGCAGACCATTGCAGGGCAGAAGAACTTCAACGGCATTGCCAACATCACGGGTCAGCTGCAAATCGGTGGGACGCAAGTAACCTCTGACGCTGCTGAACTCAACAAGCTGGATGGCGCGTTGGTCACGACCGCAGAACTCAACAAACTCGCGGGACTCAGCGACGGGACAGCAACCGCAAACAAGGTGCTCATCGTCGATGCATCGAAGAATCTCGACCTCGGTGCGGGGTTGATTTCGACCTCTGGTGTACCCACGGCGACCAATCATTTGGTCAACAAAAAGTATGTGGACGACCTCGCGCAAGGTCTCGACGTAAAAGCCTCGGTACACGTTGCAACCGCCGCAGCATTACCCGCTTGCACTTACAACAACGGGTCGAGCGGCGTCGGTGCAACTCTGGTGGCCGACGTAAACGGCGAGTTGGTCGTCGATGGTCACACCCTCAATAACGGCGAGTACGTGCTCGTAAAGAACCAGACGCCGACCCTTCAAAACGGTATCTACACCGTAACCGCATCGGGCAACGTCAACTCACCCTTCATCCTCACCCGCCGCACCGACGTGGACACGGGCACCGAGTTGACCTCGGGGTCGTTCTGCTTCGTGGAGCAGGGGACCAGCAACGCATCAACGGGCTGGGTGCTTTCCACGCAAGGCGCGATCGCAATCGGGACGACGGGGTTGGTATTCACTCAGTTCTCAAGCGCAGGAGTCGCAGACGCTGGTGACGGGTTGCAAAAGGTCGGGACTCTCATCTCGGTCAAATCGGCTTCCGCGAACCGCATCGCAGTCTCACCCGGCGGCGTTGACCTCGCGACCATCTCGGGACTCACCGCGAGCACCGAACAAGTGATGTTCTCGGTCGATACCTACGGGCGCATCACAGCGGCGAGCAAGAACATCCCCGCGACTGCTGGTGTGACAATCGATTGTGGTGTGATTGAATAGCGAGCATGGCCAACCTCATTCGCCAACTCCGCAAGGAGACGAGTGGTCTCCCATCTGCCGCAGGGATTCCGCAGGGGGTGCTTCTCGTCAACACCGCCGACGGCACTCTCTCGTTCCCAAAGAGCGACTCCAGCGGGTGGAACACCCTCGTCACCAGCACAGGCACCACGACCTCATTTGCACTCTCGCAAGAGTTGTTCACGGGCACGGGTGCTCAAACCACATTCCAAACCACCTCAACCAGTTCGGTCGATTCGCACTTCATAGTCGCCGTCGGTGGCGTGTTCCAGTCAGCGGGGACTGACTACGCGGTGACAAACGGGTTGATCACGTTTGCCTCTGCGCCACCGAGCGGAGAGGAAATCAACGTGCTCATCGCCTCGGGCGGGACGGTCGGACCTCAAGGTGTCGCAGGACCATCTGGCGCACAAGGGGCGAGTGGCGCAACGGGGCCGAGTGGCGCGACGGGACCGAGTGGTTTGCAGGGCGAGGTCGGGCCGCAAGGTCCAGCGGGTGAGTTTGGTGGAGCGACAGGCGCGACTGGGCCGAGCGGTCCATCAGGGCCAGCAGGGTCGCCGGGTGGTGCGACGGGGCCGAGTGGTGCGACGGGCGCGACGGGGCCAAGTGGCGCGACGGGGCCAGAGGGTCCATCGGGTTTGCAGGGGGCGCAGGGGCCAGTTGGTCCGCAAGGTCCGTCTGGACTCGCTGGTGCGGAGGGAGCGACTGGGCCGCGAGGATTTGCGGGGCCAAGTGGCGAACCCGGTACACCCGGAGGTCCACCGGGACCGCCGGGGACTGAAATCTTCATCGAAGACCGTGCGCCGAACCTTAACGACTGGGAGACAGGCATCGTCGGGGACATTTGGATCAATGCGTTAACAGGCGACATTTATGAGAAAACGGACAACCCGGGCAACGGAGCGGGTTCTGGTTGGTTTTTCACGAATCGCAGTTTGAAAGGCGCGACTGGGCCGAGCGGTCCAATCGGGCCGCAAGGCGTTCCGGGGCCGAGTGGACCCGCAGGGCCGCAAGGGGCGCAAGGTATCGTGGGGCCAACTGGTGCAGATGGCGCGACGGGTCCGAGCGGGCTACCGGGAGTCGCTGGCGCAAAAGGCGAGCCGGGCGAGCCGGGAGGTCCACCGGGGCCAGAGGGTCCAGCTGGGCCAGCAGGGCCACAGGGTCCGTCAGGTCCAGCTGGCGCATCGGGTACTTTAGGAGAGGATGGCGCAACAGGAGCGACAGGCGCGAGCGGGTTACCCGGGCCACCGGGGCCGCAAGGACCACAGGGGTATGGCATCGGCGAGACGGACAACCTACCGACCAACCCGACGCAGATTGCAGGGTGGTATGTAGGGATCGGCGGCAAGTTTATCCCCTTCTACACTTGAGGCGTGGAGCATTTGCTCCAGCCTATGCGACATGACTACGTTGCATTGCCTTGCTGTCCCTCACACCGTAACGCATCCAGAATACTCAGCGTGCGCTTTCACGCAGAAGGTCTTGAAGTTCTTGGAGATGTTCAAAGACTCCAAGGACTTCCGCACGGTCCACTACGGTCACCCAGACTCGCAAACTGCTGCGCACGAACACGTCAACGTCATCACTCGCGAAATCCACCAGCAGACTTACGGCGATTTCGACTGGCGCAAAAACCAGTTCAAGTTCTCGAGTTCGGACTTGTCGCACCGCGTCTACAACTTGGTGGCGGGGGATGCGATTTTGCAGACCAAGCAGAAGGGGGACTTCGTCCTCGCGTTTTGGGGCGGGACCGCTGAAGCAACTTTCGCCGCAAACAAGGACAACGACTTGGTCGTCGTTGAACCCGGCATCGGCAACGGTCACGCATTCGCGCCATTCCGCTGTTACGAATCCTACCCGCTTCTGGCCGCGCATTACGGCACCGACCGAGTCTCTCACTGCAAGCCGCAATGGTCGTGGCGCGTGGTTCCGAACTATTTCAATCTGGCCGACTTCGACGACTCTTTGCCGCGTGAAGATTATGCGCTCTACATCGGGCGCATCGGGGTCAACAAAGGTCTCCACGTTGCGATGGACGCTTGCAAGCGCATGGGCATCAAGCTGAAGGTCGCGGGACAAGGTGGACCAGATGCGTTTGGTCTCAAGGAGTGGCCTGATCACGTTGAGTTTGTTGGGTGCGTTGGTATCGAGCAGCGGCGCGAGTTGATGGGTCGCGCGAGGTTCGGCTTTCTTCTCTCCCAATACTGGGAGCCGTTCGGAGGGACGGCAGTTGAGATGATGCTCTCGGGGTGCGTCCCCATCGTTAGCGACTTCGGCGCGATGACGGAGTACATCGTCGATGGAGTCAATGGGTTCCGATGCCTCTCAATGCGCGACATCCTGCGAGGGATAGCCAACGTGGACCGCATCGACCGCTCGGCAATGGTGCGTTTCGCACGGGCCAACTTCTCGCTCGACGCCGTGCGTCCAAAGTTTTTGCGAGCGTTTGAGGATTTCGCGGAGACCAAGTTTGGCGCGGGATGGTACGGGGAGCCGAAACCGTGGATCACAGGACTCGGTCTGGACTTCTCGCATTTGACGAGCACCCCAATGGTATGAAGCGAGTTTCTAACCAACTGCTAAAGGACGCGACGGCGGTCGGTAAAAGCCTCATTTCAGCGACCGACGCAGCAGCGGCCAGAACCTCCCTCGGACTCGCGACCGTCGCCAATACGGGCAGCTACAACGACCTCACGGACAAGCCTACGAGCATCGGCGGGAGTGGTTCGTTTGCGCTTACGCAGTTCGGTTTCACGGGCACAGGGTCGCAAACCGTGTTCGAGACAAGCTCGACCGATTCGACCGATGCACACTTCATCGTCTCGGTCGGCGGGGTGATGCAGTCGGCTGGAATCGATTACGTTGTGACAAGCGGCGTCATCACCTTCCTCGTCGCGCCGTTTTTAAACGAGAGAATCAACGTCCTTGTCGCGTCGGGAGGAGTCGCAGGGCCATCGGGGGCGTCTGGGGCGCAGGGGCCGCAGGGACCAGCTGGCGATGCAGGGACTTCGTTCGTATTCGTCGGGGTTTACTCTTCGAGCACCGTGTACACCGTTGGCCAAGTGGTTCGGTACGAGGACACCGCCGCGCAGACCATTGGGTGTTACGTTCGCAAGTCGGTTTCGGGTTCCGAGGTGCCAACCGACTCGACCAAGTGGGACGCCATGCTGGTTATGCCGACAACAGGCGGTGGTGGCGGTGGCACGACAACCTACACTTTCACTCGTCCCGAGGGAGGAACTTACCTTCGCCCGGGCACCACAGACAGATACACAAGAGCAGCTTAACCACCTACGAACATGGCAGATTTACCAGTCACACAAGTGGTCGATACCTTCATGGGTTCGACGGACCAAGCGGAGATGCGGACCAACCTAGGGTTGGGTGATTCCGCGACGAAATCAGTCGGCACCACATCCAACACCGTGGCCGCTGGAGATGACTCGCGCATCGTCGGAGCCGTGCAAACGACTCGCTCAATCAGCGCAGGGACGGGTCTCTCTGGTGGTGGCACTCTCGCGTCAGACCGCACGCTCTCGGTTTCGTTCGGTAGCACCGCAGGGACGGCGTGCGAGGGAAATGACTCGCGCTTGAGCAACTCGCGAGCACCATCGGGGTCAGCGGGTGGTGATTTGTCGGGGACGTACCCAAACCCGACTGTGGACAAAATACAGGGGCGAAGCGTTTCAACTGCAGCACCAACTAGCGGACAGGTGCTCACATGGAACGCAACTTTATCTAAGTGGGAACCGATCACACCGAGTGGTCAGGCATCCAGCTTTGAGTTTCATGTGCTCCTAACGCAGGGGCAAGTAGGGTCAAATCAGACCGTTTCATTCTCAACACCATCTGGGTACAAGTGGGTCGACATCATCGCGTGCTCGGCTGGAGGAGGAGGAGGCGCGGGTGCGTTGTTTGAGAAGGTTAACGACCCGGGAGCACCAGCAGCTGGTGGAGGTGCTGGTGGGTCCAACGGAGTGCTCCGACGCATCCAGCGTCTGCCCTGCGAAAATGTGACATTCACCGCCGTGCTCGGTGGTGCTGGTGCTGGAGGAACGCCGAGGGCTTACGACAACATGAATGGCGAGAGCATCCAAGGTGGCGACGGTGGAGGTCTGCAACTCTACTGCAACGGGGCCATATTCCAAGGGATGACCCAAGGGGTGACAAACCAGATGCTCATCAACATTCCGAGCAACGAGGGAGGCAAAGGAGGGCTTGCGGGAAACACAGGATCAGCAGCTGGCCTATCGAACAATGCTCCTGCCGGGCGCATCAATCCGACCTTCAGCGTCGGCACGGGTGGTTACAACTCGGCTGGCATTGCGCCAATCGTGCAGTCGTGGGGCACCGATGATTTCGCAACCGTTCATCCCGGTTCGGGAGGAGGTGCGGCAGCAGATGGGAGTGACTACGACGGCGGTGGAATCTGCGATGCGAACGGGTTCCTGTTCGACGCAATCGCGCAGACCACTGTGGACTTCCAAGGTCGCAGCACCTTTGCCAACGGTTCGTCAACGGGCGGTGATGCAATCCCGATTTATCACACCGTTGGCACTCCGACTTGCTTCTTCGGAGGTGCTGGAGGGGGAGGGTCTTACGTTGACGGGTTGAGCAGTCGCAGTCGTGGTGGAGACGGCGCGAACGCTATGCCGGGATGTGGAGGAGGTGGCGGTGGTGGATGCATCACCGAGGCCGCATCGTTGTATCAGTCTCGCGGTGGCAGAGGCGGGGACGGTGGCCCAGCCTTCGTGCTCGCATTCTTTTATCGCTAACCACGCTAACCATGCAACAGGTCTCAAACAACCTCCTCGGTCAGGCGACCACGGTGGGCAAACAGTTGCTATCGGCAACTGATGCCGCCGCCGCGAAAACGGCGTTGGGACTCTCAACGGTGGCCACCTCTGGCGCGTATGCTGACCTCAGCGGCAAACCCGCACTTGCTAACGTGGCCACCTCTGGCGCGTATAGCGACCTATCGGGCACGCCGAGTCTCGCAACCGTTGCCACCTCCGGCAGCTACAACGACCTCGCGGACAAACCAACCGGAGGAGGGACGCCGCCACAAATCAATCTCTACACCCTCACAACTCACCCGTCCGGCACAGCAACTTGGACAAAACCGACAGGGGCAAAATCGGTGAACGTGCAGATGTTCGGAGGTGGAGGAGGAGGAGGAAGTGGACGCAAAGACGCATCCTCCAACGTCGTCCATTGTGGCGGCGGTGGCGGCGGTGGAGGGAGCTATCTCAACGTAACGCTACCCGCTGACGCTCTAGACTCAACGGTCGCCATCACAATCGGAGCTGGTGGCAACGGTGGCAACGGACAAACCGCAACCGCTAATGGAGTTGACGGAACCAACGGATTCAACTCGACTTTCGGAACCTTGGTCGCCACAGGAGGAGGAAGAGGAATAGGCGGTTCCATCACGCTCGGAAGCGGAGGAGCCGCCGCACTTAACTCAAATGCAGGGGCGAGCGCAGCGGTCAACGGTGGTGCTGGAGCCATCGGCAACCCGAACGCGCAAAATGTCGCATGGAGCTATGGTGGAGCAGGAGGAGGGGCAGGGGGGGGAATTTCGACTGGGAACGCACCTTTTTTCGGAGGCAACGGAGGTCGCTCCAACGCACTCAACGTGCTTGGTGGTGGAGCAGGAAATACCACAACCGCAATCAATGGAGGAAACGGAACCGCCAATTCCAACGCTGAATTTGGTTTCCTAGCGTCTGGGTCGGGAGGAGGAGGAGGAGGGGCGCAGATAAATACAGATGGAGGGACAGGAGGAAATGGTGGTTTTCCAGCGGCAGGAGGAGGGGGTGGTGGCGCAACTCAAACTGGCACTCAATCTGGGGCTGGAGGGAGTGGAGCCGCCGGAATGGTAATGGTCACAACCTATTTTTAACCCATGAAATACATAATCGCCCGAATCTTTGAACCGTCGACATGGAGGGGTGTGGTCGCATTGCTGACCGTTTTCGGCGTGCGTCTCGCCCCCGATCAGGCCGAGGCCATCCTCACCGCAGGGGTGAGCGTTTACGCCGCTATAAACGTCTTCCGTAAGGAGAAATGACTTTCGACTGGAAATCGCTTTTGCCGACCATTGGCCGTGCTCTCGGTGGGCCGCTTGGAGGCATGGCCGTTGAAGCTGTTGGCAAAGCGATTGGTCTATCCGAACCGACCGCGAGCAAGGTGCGTGATGCTCTCGACGCGGGGACGCTCACAGGCGAACAGGTTGCCGCATTGCGCGAGGCCGACACTCAACTCGCGGTGCGGATGAAGGAGTTGGACATCGACCTCGAAAAACTGGCAACCGAGGACCGCGACAGCGCACGAAAGATGCAAGTGAGGTTGAACTCGTCGGTCCCTGCACTTCTTGCGCTCGGTATCACGCTCGGGTTCTTCGGCGTCCTCGCCGGGTTGCTGACTGGGCACTTCGACCTCTGGGACAATGCAGGGATAACGATGCTCATCGGTTCGCTTTCGACCTCATGGGGCATGGTCGTCTCCTTTTACTACGGGTCAGCGGCGACTCCAAACAAATCACCGGAGAGAAAATGAACCTCAAGGAATACGGCATCGACATCGCGCTTCTAGCTGCCGGGCTGTTCGGTGCCGTGTTGACCACGGGAAAGAACGCCGCTCGCAACCTCGGAAGCACCATCTCCTCCCTCGTCGCTGGAGCAGCTGCCGCAAACTACCTCACCCCGGTCGTCGTGCAGTTCGCGAAAATCGACGGCGAGCGCACGCAGTACGCGATCGCGTTTCTCCTCGGGTTCGTTGGCCTCCGTGCGGTCGAGTACGCATCGCGGAAGTTGATACCCGCACCTATTATTGAGCATGAACCCGAACCTCCTCACCCTCGCAAACGGGGCCGCTAACGCACTCATTGCCGCTGGTGGCGTTGCGTTTGTGGTGTTCGTGTTCGGAAGGCCCGAGTCGGCCATCTACCGTTCACCGTGGCTTGCGCGACTGCTGAAGGGCGGTCTCTCGCTTGTGGCCGTCGGCGCGATGCTCAACATCGTCACCTTCAGCACTCCTCCCGTCTCGGAAATCATCCTCAACATCGGCCTCGGCCTTACATTTGCCGTCGCCGCCGCATGGCACTTTGTCACATTCGTAAAACCACACCCACCGAAAGCCGATGAACCTCGACCAAACAAACCCGCACGATCTCCTCGTCGTCCCAGCGGTAAACTTCGCCGCACTGATGCTCGGCCTGACTGAGGTTCACCAGCTGGTCAGCATCGGTGCCGCTTGCGCCGCACTCATTTATACGGTGCTCAAAACGATTCAACTCATCCGCGAACTCCGCAAATGACTCTCTCACCTGAAGGTCTCAAACTCCTCCTCGATTACGAAGTCGGTGGAGGTGAATCCTACTTCCGCAAGTTTCTCTCTCGCCCAACGTGGCCGGGCGAGCAGTCTGGCGTGACCGTCGGCATCGGGTTCGATTTGGGATACAACACCGAAGCGCAGTTCTCCGAAAGTTGGGGACCAGTCCTCGCGGACACCTCGTTTGAGTTGCTCAAGGGGTCGCTGGGGATTCGCGGAGAGGCCGCGCGTTTGTGGCTTCATTCGAGAGAGGCCGTGCGATCCATCGAGGTGACGTGGAATCAAGCTCTCGACGTGTTCCAGCGCATCACCGTCCCTCGGTTTTACCTCCAGACCATGCGGATTTATCCACAGGCTGAGACCCTACCAACACCCGCACGCGATGCGCTTATCTCTTTGGTGTTCAACCGTGGCGCAGCACTCTCGGGCGACCGTCGAGCGGAGATGGTCGGCATTCAGAATGCACTCCGCGATGGCCGTCTCTACGATGTCCCCGACCTCCTGCGCTCCATGAAAAGACTGTGGCCGAACACTACTGGCTTGCAGAAACGGCGTGACGCGGAAGCATCTCTGTTTGAGAGTGCTGTGGCGTGAACTACATCCCCGACACCACCGAAAAAGCCGCCGCACAACAGGATGCGCTCTGGACCTTCGACCCGAGCGAACTGGACTCACCCGCCGAGATTCTGGCCGACCGATTCCGCATTCCGATTGAGACCGCACGCGCGATTTCGCAATGGCACGAATCCGAGGTGGCCAAGGTGGCCGCAACGGTGGATACCCGCACCGGGGGGATGTTTCTGCATCGCGTCCTCGCGTGGCTCATGGGGCCGGGTGACGCGAAGGCCAAGACCGTCGCGTTGTGTTTCGCCGCCGACCTCCAGAGTCTCATCGGCTGGTCCACTCTAGCCGAGGCCGCGCAAGACCTCGGGATGACCGCCGCGAACCTCTCGAAACTGCAAACCGAGATTCAGGCGTGGCTATCGCTCCCCGAGACTCAGTGGAACAAAACCAAGTACCGTTTCCAGCAATGCAAAACCCCTCATCTCAAGGAGGTTCCAACGGTTGAGCGGGTGGCGCAGGGATTCCGCAGATGGGCGCAAAAGGTTGACCGTGACGCACTTACATCTGAACAACGCGCGGTCATTCGGAAATCTCTGGCAGAGATAACGGACTACGTTCAAGGGCTTTAGGTCAGACTGTTGACAGCCTCGCGCAGTTTGGGACGATTCTTTCCTTCAGACGTGTTTGTCTGGGGTTGTGCGGGGTCATTCGAGTGAGGTCGAGTGACCCCGTTTGCTTTGTAAAGTGCTCACACGCAAAGCACTTATGAGGGATGAAGAAAAAAGAAAAAAACATTTGCAACCGTTCTGGGGGTGTGGTTTACTGGTTGCAGTTGAGGGCGCGGTTGCCTGAGACGAACAACACCAACGAAAGACAAACAATGAACATCCTGAACCTCCTCCCCTACATCCGCCAAACTCGCCGGTACGGTCACACCTATATCCACGCGGAGATCAGAAAGGCAACTGCCAGTTACACCGGATTTGCTGGCACGCTCGACGGTGAGCCAGTTCGCGCAACTTTTTGCGGGTGGGGACGCAGCCTTCAAGCGCGAAAGGGCCACAAATACAAGGCGCACATTCGTTTTGAAACCACCGGAAAACCCGTCCCATCCGCACGCCTTTCAGAAGTGCGTCCTGTCTGATTCGACACCCAACCCACAAACCAAAACCAAACCCTCAAATACCTCACGTTATGACCTCCACACAGTACCGTCACGAAAACGTCCGCGAAGAGAGTAACATCTGGCCATCACCTTACACGGTCGGTTGGTTCAGATGGTCGAACGTCTGCGGTGAAGGTGAAGCTCCCTCATTCGAGGATGCGGTCCGCGAGGCCGAGGAAGCTCTCATCGGGTCAACCATGCTCGACATCTTCGACGAATGCGCTGACCAAGTTGAAGTGGTTCGAGATGCAGACTTCTCCACGTTTGAGGGGAGGGAATGCATTGAGGTGCGACTCTGGAGAGGATTCGACCTCACCGACGTTTCGGGCGAGGTCCACGGTCTGGAAATCGTGCTCGAGGGGAGCGACGAATACGGGCGAGTTTATACCCTCGCAAAACGCACTCCCGCACGCGAACTGATGGCGACCGTTGCAAAAGCAATGTTTCAAGCCGAGGCCGATGGCCTCTTTTACATCGACGACACGCCGCACACGCTCGAGCAGCTGGTGGACAAACTGAGCAAGTAATCAACCCAAACCACAACCACACCATGACCGACAAACAACTCTCACCAATGCTCTTCGCGATGGCCTCATTCGACGCCGTCGCAATCTCACAAACTGAAGTGCTCGGATTCCAGCTGGCATTGGGTGCTCTTTTGCTGGTGTCTTATGCGCTGGGCTTTCTAGCGGCATTTGGGGAACCAACGGAATAACCTATGGACATCAAATCAATCCTCCTACTCGTCTCAGAGAACCGAGAGCGCATCACAGAATCGCTCGACAAAGGCGAGCATCTGCTCATCAAGTCACATCTCCTCCACATCGGAATCTACCCCGGGGTTCGGTGTCGCAGATGCTCGGGACCTGTGCCGAAGGTGCAGGGGCGCAGACTCTGCACCAGCTGCTCTCCTGAGAAAAGGCGAAACCGCCGCCCCAACGTCATCGTATGATCATCGCAATCGACCCCGGGGTGAACGGTGGCATCGCGTGGCAGGACGCGGAAGGACCACGCGCGGTCAGGATGCCCGAGACCGACGGAGACATCATCATGACTCTTCGCAACCTACAGGCAGCAGGGGCGAAGACGGTGGTGATGGAACTCCCCGCGAAGGCCATCTTCGGCGCAGGGCACTCAAGCCTCGCCGTCCTTCACCGGAACGTCGGGTTCATTCAAGGAGTGGCCATGTCGCTGGGATTCGCGCTCCTTATGGTGCCGCCGAAGAAGTGGCAGAAGGTCATCGGATTTGCAAAGAGACCCGGCGAAGAGCAGCGGGTCTGGAAGAACAGGCTCAAGGAAGAGGCTCAACGCCGTTTTCCTTCGGTCAAAGTCACTTTGAACAACGCTGATGCGTTGCTCATCCTCGCCGCTCAGGTTGAGCGGTAACAACACAACCAACACAAACACAACAGAAAGAAATGGAGAAGACACTATCACTATTCACCAACGTATCGGACCCCGTAGGGGCCGCGATGCAGCTGGGCGAGGCATTCGCCGCATCGGGAATGTTCGGATGCACCAAACCCGCACAAGGGGCGATTCTGGCCTTGCAGTGCCTAACCTCTGGCCTGACCCCGTTTGAGGTTACCCAGACCTACCACCTGCTCGACGGCAAGCTGAGCATGAAAGCCGATGCTATGCTCGGGCGATTCGTCGCTGCCGGGGGCAAGGTCATCTGGGGCACTCGGACCTCCGAGCGGGTCAAAGCTCGGTGGATTTACCGCGACAACGACCTCGAGATGGAGGTCACGATGCAGGAGTTGGTCGCCTCGGGCGTTGCGCTCGGAAAGGGCGGTGAACTCAAGGACAACTACAAACGCCACCCTCGGCAAATGCTGACGGCGAGGTTGATCAGCGAGGCCGTGCGACTGCTCGCGCCAGACGTGGTCAGCGGAGTCTACACACCCGAAGAGGTGTCAGACTTCACCCCGGCACCAGTCGAACGAGTCGCCGCCGCACAGGTGGTCGCACCCGTGGCCGAGTTGCCGCCAGCAGACCCCGAGGAGGCCTTTCGCGAGGCACTCGGTGAGCATTACGAAGATGCACTGGGATTTTTCAAAACGGATGCACTCAGCGCACTCAACAAACGTACCCAAGTCGACATCCTCGCACGGACAACAGACCTAATCGCCAAACTCTAAGCCATGTTCAAAATCGATAGAAACGCACCCGCGCCGAGTGGGTATCTTAAGACACCGGGGATTTACAAGGGGACCATCTCCTTTCCTAAAGAACTTGAATGCACCCCGAAAGGGGAGACGAAAATCCGTCTCGAGTACGTCACCGAGTCTGGGGAGAAGGCTGGGGATGACTTCATCAACTCGGACCGAATGCACTGGAAACTCAACGTGCTGCTCGCCGCCGTTGACCCGCAAGGGACGAAGATTGCGGTCAAGGACGGTGCGGACTTCGACTTCAGCAAGGATCAGAACTTCATCAACTTCTTGCGGCAGTTCGATGGGCACGAACTACAGTTCGTCGGGTTCACCGAGACCTACCAAAAGAAGGACGGGAGCGAGGGCCAAGCGTACCGAGTGCGACCACTAGACCCGCGCAAGGGACGCAGCCAAATCCCTGACAAGGTCTTGCAGCAAATCAAGGCCGCTGAAATCGCCGCAGAAGGACCTGACGAAGTGCCGTTTTAACCTATGCAACCCCAACAACTGGACCAGCTGGTCCACAAGTCACAGGCAGTCGCACAACTCGCACGGGAGGCTGCGCGGGTTGAAGTAGAGGCCATGCTCCTCTCGACAAGGTTCCGCGATACACTCCGCGAAATCATTCGCGATGAGGCCACCGAGAACCGACCCAACGAAAGCCGCGCATCGATGGCCTTCGAGATTCGGTTCCTCAGACGCGAAATCGAGGCACTCACCAAGCAACTCGCAACCATCAACGCAGGGGAGGTGCTCGAATGAGTTACCAACACCAATACGATGTGCCGTTTTTGCGAATGACTCACTGCCGCACGCTTACTCGCGGATTCAATCGCATCAACGCCGATGTCCGAGACTGGCACTACTGGTGCGACCTCGACGGTTGGGACATCGGGAAGTGGATTGACTCGGTGTTGCGTGACGCGACGGCCATCGAGCAGAAGTTGCAGAATCCCGAGGTGACCGAACTGACCGAGAAGGCCATTCGCATCTTCTCGAAGGCTCGGTCCGAACGTGTGGACCCTGCCGAGTTTAACGGAGTCATCCAACGACTCGCGGAGGTGCTCAAATGACTGACCACGCCGTCATCGTGATGTATCTCACCGAAATCCTCGACGACATGGCCGACACTGCCATTTACACCGACGCGACGACGGGAGAGATGGGATCGCAACCGAACCGCGAGAAGGCGCAACTTCAGCGCATCATCAACGACTTCCGCGAGCGAAACCCGTGGACACTCGCCAAAGGCTATTGCACTCGGGCCGAACAACTCGCACTCAGGGTGCAGGAGTTGGAGGCCATGATTCCGCAAGCCTCGCAAGTGCTCCATCGACGGAACGCGGAACTTCAACGGCAACTCGACGCCTCACTCGTGCGGGAAGCTCAACTAGACCAACTCCTCAGCGGAAAATGAACACCCTCCACCGCCTCGGGGCCGGGCTAATCGCCGCCGCACTAGTGGCCGTGTTTGTCGGCCTCGTTGCGGTCGGAAACCGAAACAACAACAACCCCAACAAATGAACCTCCACACACCAACATCCACTCTGCACTGGCGAGATGCCAGTCTCGAGCTACCCAAACGCGACATCCCCGTCATCGTCGCCGTCGTCGAACGAGGTCGCGAGTTCTGCGCGATCAGTCACCGACTCAGTAAGGGCTGGGCAAACATCAAAGCACCCGCCGCCGTGGTCTACTGGGCCGCTCTTCCACCCCCACCCGCGATGCTCGAATGAGTCTCGAAACCATCTCCAACGGAATCCTCGCGGGTATGCTCCGAGGTATCGCGACGACGAAAGATGCACGCGCAGACCTCATCACCGAGGCCGCTCGACGCATCAGCCTCCTGCCGAGTCACGGGACGGTTGCACCGATACGCGATGAACTAATGGCCAATGGGTCGCCGTCCGAAATCATTGCTGAACTTGTCGCGGAGAACGTCAAACTCCGTCACCTCCTCAACGCGAAATGCTGACCCCATACGAACGGGCGAAAGCCTACGCCGCGAAGGTGCCGGGCGCGGTCAGCGGTCAGGGTGGTCACTCGACCACCTACGACCTCGCGAGAGTCTTGGTCAACGACTTCGCACTCCACCGGGCCGAAGCGATGGCCATCCTTAGCGAGTGGAATCTAACGTGCTCGCCGCCGTGGTCGCAGCGTGAGTTGGATCACAAGCTAAGTCAGGC